>Ga0153928_1000915_pt1 | contig 13863 bp, 13 predicted proteins | sample TSNJ012MetaG_FD_106656 | JGI IMG/M metagenome (GOLD analysis project Ga0153928, IMG submission 106656) | Attine ant fungus gardens microbial communities from New Jersey, USA - TSNJ012 MetaG | ecosystem: Host-associated > Fungi > Mycelium > Unclassified | place: USA: New Jersey, Wharton State... | reverse complement strand
CGACCAGCGACGACGCCGCTCAACCGACGTGATCACTTCGACCTGTGTCTTCGTCATAGGACTATCCCTAGGATTAGTCCTATGACTCCGCAGGGATCACTCGTGCTCGCGCAAGACGGTGATCACCGGAGGGATACAATTTAAGAACAATTCCGATGCTCAAGATGCTGTCTTCAAGCATCGCTTTGGAATGTATCTTGATCAGCATGGCAACCCGCAAGATGCGGCCTCCATGTGGTTCTCGGGTCGTGCTATGTCTGCGGCAGGGAACGCTCAAGACCGATTGGGAACGACTGTTCCTGCTTACGTCGACCGATTTAATAGCGCTCTGGGTGTAAGCCCGATGCAGGCGGCCTTCAGGTCGTCAGGAGATAAACCCGTGGCTGATACTGACGCTTCTACGCCCAGCCTATATGACAAGTTTACGACTGGTGGCCCGGGCGCCCTGTTTGGTGCCCCGAATGGTGTCTTCCCTGGAGCCAATGGGCAGCCGGGTTACGACCTAGGTAACCGTCTGCAAACCGCGGCAGCTTGGCTGGGCAGCGCTAACGATCCGAAGGGCTCCGCAGCGCTGCTACAGGGCATTCAGCAGGCGCAGGCACAGAATCGCCCACAGCTTGTGGATATGGGGACCGATCTCCTAGGTATGAAAAAGTGGAGTGTCTATGACCCGCGTACCCAGCAGATAAGAAAGTTAGGCGCCGGTGGTTCGCCCGGTGGTTCGGATGCTGAGTACGGCATGGATAGCTTCAACACTTCCTTGTCGCAGTTGCAGCAAGGAAAGATCACACCTGATCAATTCCATAAGTCGATGCCAAGTGTGCTTCAAACGTATACTGACGCATTGTTGCACGGAGACGCTGAGCCGACAAAACTAGGCATGCGTAACCCCGGTATTCGCCAAGCGTCCCTCATTGCGGCACACGCGCTCGACCCGAACTTTAATGAGAACCAAATTCCGGCGCGGCAGGCATACTACAAGAGCTTCATTTCGAGCAGTCCTGATAGCGTGGGGGGCCAAGTTGGCGCTGCCAATCGGCTCGTCACGCATACACAGGAACTTATGGATGCTCAGGAGAAGCTAGAGAAGTTACAGCCGCTTTCCGGTCAGTATAACATCGTCAACTACGGTATGAACGCCATCAAACAAGGCGGCGGAGACGCTGACTATAAGACGGCGCTGAAAGAGTACCGTACGGCGGCCGAAGCGGTCTCCGATGAAGCCGCGAAAGTTATCGTGGGCTCTAAGGGCGGCGTAACGGACCGCCAAGCGTATCGCAGTCTTCTTGGTGACGGCTCTCTGTCAGGTCAGGAAGTTCGTGCTGGCGTCGGCAAGATCATTGGTCTTATGAATGGGCGCCTAGACGCCGCTGCTGACCAGAAGAATACTGCTTTTGGTCTATCTGGTGATAAGGCCTCTAAAGGAACCGATTTCCTCACCGGCCGCAATAAGGCGATCCTGAATTACTACGCGGGCGGCGGTGAAAATCCTGGCGTCGAGAGTCCGAGTATGCGGGGGACTGTTGCCCCACAGGCTGCATCGGGACAGGCCGTGCCTGCCCCTACGACTATCAGTAAGTCTTCGGGCGGCGCTGTCAGCCCAGCCCCATCGTCTTCTTCTGATCCACTCGCTAAGGCCCGCGCGGCCATAGCGGCGGGCGCTCCAAAGGACGCGGTGCTGCAGCGGCTCAAGCAACACGGAATTGACCCCGGAGGACTGTGATGCCTGATTTGACATTTGATGATTTGGTGCCCCAGCAGTCCAAAGGCTCCAACGTTTCTTTTGATGATCTTGTTCCTTCCATTACGCCTGATCCTGATCGCTACATTAAGGACTTCGGGCAGTCAGCGCTGCACAGCGTTGCCTACGGACGCCCTTACTTTCCCGCGCACGCGCCGCAGCGACGGCGTCCGCGTTGTCGCAAGGTACGCCTTAGCAAGATATTTGTTTTGCCTAATCTCTTATAGAGCGGCGGCTTAGGCATCCGTCGCGTCTTCCCCACCCCACCCGTATTACCTTCGGCACTACTATTGCGCCCTTGTGTAGTTCGGGTGGGGTTTTTTGCCTTACCGGGAGGGCTGGTGCGCGCGAAAGCGCTGACGGTGGTGCCTGGATTGAGCCTCCTTTTGCCAGTCCACACCACCCCCCTCTTTTTTCTCAGAGCGACTTCAAAACCGGGGCCTAAAGCCCGCGGCTGCTCGCCTTATAGCAGCGGTGTCTCTCCCTATCGCGTGTAAGCATCCTTTTTGTTGTTCGCGTAGCAAAATGAGCCTCCTGAGCGGAGTTCGTCTATTAAAAGACCGGCCCGCGACCCACCGCCGCCGCCGCTGCACCGACGTGATCACTTCGACTGAGCCGTTCGTCATAGGACTGTCCCTAGGATTAGTCCTATGACTTCGCCGCCGCCCTCTCAGCTATGCAAGGCGGTACTCACCGGAAGCGTACGCTAATGCCGTAGTGGGCCGTTCGCTGCCGACTAACACCCCCCATTTCGTAACACCCACCCACCGGGAAAAAAACCGTCATGCGGTCCCGGCACCCATGGAACATGCATGAAACTAGACCGTGCTGCGCTGCGGAGCGCCTACGACGCCGTAGTGCTGGAAATCGACCAAGCGAGAACACCGCCCACCCTCACAAACAGTTTTTACTCCCAGATCGGTGACAGCGTATTTGATGCCTGCTACTCGGCACTGGAACAGAGCGTTGCCGCTGCGGAGGGCCACAAGGCGCCACGGCGAATGTACGTTGTCTCTGCCCCGATGGGAACCGGCAAGACAACATTCGCGATTGCCTTCTTGGTTGCACTCACCCGCCTTGCTGAAACCGACAAGCACCTTCCGTATGGCGGCGTCTTCCTAGCAGATCAGATGACGAAGGCAGACGACGTGTTCCGCGAACTAAATGGCTTGCTGCCGGGCAAGGTCGCGGTGTGGACTTCGGACCATGACGTAAAATGCGCCAAGCCTGAGAAGGTTCACAAGCCGGCCGCGCGCTTCCACGTGGAAGACTTGCGGAACTATCCCGTCGCCGTTGTCACCCATGCGTTCTACAAGGGGCCTCGCGGGGAGAAGGCGCGGCGCGTCATCAGGAACGGGGAGCCCACTTCGCGCACGCTTACAATCATTGATGAACAGCCACACGACAAGGACGTAGCGGTCTATGACGTGACGTTCGCTCAGGCCGCAAGCCTTAGAGAAGCGCTTCAGGAACGGGAGGGCGCAGAGACTATCGGCTTGAAGCTAGAGGCTCTCATGGAGTTCATGTGGGCCAAGGAGAAGGCCCCTCATCTGGGAAGCATTGAGAAGCCCAATGATGACCCTGAGGCTTGGAAGGCAAGTGCGGAGCTTGATTGGTTTGCGACCGAAGGCGCCTCCCGGTTTGTGAGCGCGCACGGCACGAGCATACCGCACCTTGGCCCGGTTTTTGGTTTCGCGAAAACCATGGCCAACGGGTGCGCCTTTGTATCCCGCAAGGGGAAGCAAGCGCAATTTGTCGGCTATGAGAGTACCCTTGCATTGGTGCCGGGCATGGTGCTTCTCGACGCCACTTCCGATATCGACGGCATCACCCCTCTGTGTCCGTGGCGCAAGCACGTCGAGATACCACCGGTTAGGTACAGCAATCTCAGCATCAGCCACGTAAAGCCGTTCACCAAAAAGAAGCTTGGTGTATTCCTGAAGACACTTCGGAACCGATCGGACTATGTTGAATGGATGGTTTCGACAGTTAAGCAACACATGGCACCCGGACAACGGGGCCTCGTGGTATGCAAGAAGACGCTGTTTGATAATGAGCACGTCCCCACATGGAAGCCCGGCGATACACACGATTATGCGTGGGAGATCGAAGGCCGCTACTTGTGGACTACCCATTGGGGGACCGGGATAGGAGCAAACACATGGCAAGATGCTGACGTAGTGTTCCTATTCGATGAGTTCCACATACCCAAGCGCAGCACCATCGCCACAGCGCAAGGACTACAGGGGCACAAGGCGACCACCGGACCACTTGGGAGCATGCGGACACTCAATGCGCGGTCACCGCAGATAGACGAGCTACAGGAAGGGCACCTGTTGCGGTGGTTCAAACAAATGGCCCTCAGGGGCAAAGGGCGGCGTTTCGATGGTCACGGCGTCTGCGGTGTACAGAAGCTTGTGTGCGCCGTGGACTATAGGCGGCTGATTGCGAATTTTGATCGTCTCTTTCCGGGCGCCGTGATGACACGGGTACGCTCTGAGAATACCAAGGGATACGACACGCGACTTGACGCACTCATTGAAATGTTGAGCGCACCACGATCCACGACCATCATCACCACAAAAGAGATTGGCGACCGCGTAGGCGTGCCGTGGCGCCGATGGAGCAAGGAGGCCCTGGATAACCCTAGTTTACAGGCAGTCCTAATGACTACCGCTTGGAAGTACGTGCCTGTTCCCGGCCGGGCCGGTGGGAGGTTCGAAAGGACTACCGGGGGCGCCCTCAGTTTTGCGATGGGTGGCTAGGGGGCGCCAAGGTGGCCAGGGAGGGGCTTTGGGTGGTCTCTCCCGTCACCGCCGTTTAATGCATGGTATGTGCAGTAGATGGAGTTCTATTGGGCTTTCCCTGCATTATGCAGGCCCTTGAAATACCTATGTAAACCCAGGGGGACCGCGGGTGGGCCATCCCACCACATGACGATAGGTCCGCTACATGGGGCTGACCGTTGCGTCCCTGACAGCTTCCAACGGTGGTCCCTCCGGAACACCCCTCAGAGCACCAAGCGCCAACCACCACCGAAAACCAGAAAGCCTCAAAAGGGGGAAGTCCCTCAGGTGTACCAAAGGCCGCTCAAAGCAGCCTGTAGTACCACCTGAGGAATGCCCTTTAGCTGGTTTCAGGTTTGTTCGGTGTGGGCTGTTTTTTCGTGTCAAGCAGGGCCTACTTGTGGCGCCCGTCGCATCCTGCGGTAAAGCGGTGCCCACACGTCTTCCACCGGAATACCTAGGATCGGTGTGAGGTAGTCTATAAGATCACAGGCACGATTGGCCGCGATGTTCAATTCCTCCCTGTGGCCAATGGGTGCTCCGGTGCCCAGCGCGTTTATAGTGTCTTCAAGCGGTTCATCAGGCAGGCCATCGCTACACGCTAGGCCGCTCAGCAGAAACGATGTTTCCGCTAGCTTAGTCAAAAGCAAGCGCGCAGCCCAATCAGTTTCTTTCACTCTGTACGGTCGGGGCGCACCGGGGCCTAAAGCCCGCGGCTGCTTACCCCCGGCGACAGTTTTGTTGTATGTGTATTCCATGGTGTCTTACCCCATCCCCTTAGTAGTGCTGTGAAGCCGTGAGAGGTTGAAACCTGTGTACTTCACCGATGCCACGGCTTTCACCAGTGCAGGCATTCCGAACCGCTGTTTGATATCCTTGGCGCCATAGCCACGGCCAACAGAGCCGCGGTTGCTCTGACCAAGGAGTGCGTCGTTTAAGTCTTCAGGGACGCCACCGGCCCGCAAAGCGTCCTTGAAGCTATGTCGGAACGAATGGAACACCTTGTTGGTGTCAGTGATGCCGCTGCTGCGGAGATAGCGGCCAAACCACTTGCTCCATGCCGCGGCCCCGCCTTTGGACTGCGGTGATACCTCAGGGAACAGCCAAGCGTGCTCACCGCCTTTGCGTCGCACCGCGGCAACATAATTCAGAAAGCCAAGGCGCTTGAGTTCCGGGTGTAGCGGGACAATGCGGGCTGCTGTTTTACTCTTGAGCCTCTTCCCGCGCCCTCTGTCCTTGCTGAACGTTAGTACTGTGTGGCCAGTTGTTTCCTCAGGTAGGACATTGGACGCAAGCAGCCCCCCAAGCTCGCTCAGACGTGCGCCGCTGAACAACGCAAGCACCGGCAGCCAAAACGCCGCGACACCCTTCCCCCCGCGAGGCCGCTCACCCTTGGTGAACACCGGCGCCCTAAAGAGCATCTGAAGGTCCGCGGTGGTGAACGGCGCCCGATCGGACTCGTCTTCTTTAATTCGCCCCCTGGTGAAGGCATCGGACCAATCTGCGTCCTCAGGAATGACACCGTGGTCATATGCCCATCGTGAGATTGCCTGTACACCGCCGAACAGCTTGTTCACGGTGGTTGCTGTCACCTTGGGAGCTTCCGGGTTCTCGCGTCCCCACCGGGCAAGCTCAGGCAGCGGTGCGTCCAAAAGCTCACCCGTGCGCTTCCGGGGTACGTCCTGAAGGGCCTCACGAAATTCCCGCGCGTGGCGCTTCTTAATGTCCGCAACAGCTAGATCACCATGTAGCTGGACGAATAGGTCCACCGCGCGCTGATACTCTTGCAGTGTCCGCGGGGACGGATTGCGCGCCTTCTGCCAGCCGGTGAAGGCCGCACGCAACGTATCGCCAGAGGCAGGGGTATCAGCGGAAAGGGCGGGGGGCTTAGGTGTGTCAACGGTGTTGCCGGCGTTCCTCTGTTGGATAGCCTCGAATGCCCGCACAACGGCCTTGAGAGCGGCCATGCCGAGATCACGGTAAGCTTTGGTGTTTCGGTCTAGGTTGATCCCTACGTGGCCCAACAGGCGGTCTAGATCGTCCTCAACTTCAGTAATGTCGCCGTGCGCAAGCCTCTTCCGCAGATGGTCTAAGGTCTCGTCCACGTCGTCCGTCGCCGCTCGCAATTGTTCTTCCGCGATGCCAAAGGGCGGCAAGTGCTCGGTCGGAATGAACGGGGCTACCTCTATGCCCTGCTTGTTCAACGCCGCTATGGCCTCCCGCTGATACTCGCGTCCACCGAACCGCCATCGTTCATCATTGGCTAGGGTGGCCACGAATACATGATCCGCTATCCGGGTGATTTCCAGTTCGCTCAGTGTCGTCCGCAACGGTCGCTCAGCTATGCGCACCCCGGCCTGTGCAAGCACACGATCAAACTGCATCAGCACGGAAGGCGCCTTTCGCTTGGCCTCAGCAAGCTCCTTGGTCCCCAGTGACTTCATTAGGAACGTCTGCCGCGGCTTGCCATTGCCGAGCACTTGTGCCGTCGCTTGTTCAAGGCGCTTCGGCACCTTCTTGCGCACGTAATAGACGCCGTGCCGGTTCTTCAGGACGTTCATAGAAATCCGCATGCGATCCCACCGGGTGATACCACCGCGGCAGGCGTAAGCCCTTGGGTAGGCTATTCTTCCAGCAATATCGAGGGCTTTTGTGATGTCTGGCGCGCCCTACGGGACTCGAACCCGTGTTTCCGCCGTGAAAGGGCGGCGTCCTGGACCGCTAGACGAAGGGCGCTGAAAGCGCGCGAGATATAAAGAGCTTTGCCCGTCCCGGCAAGCAAAGCGCGCACGGCGAGGCCCAGCGGCCGCGGGTCGCTCAATCCGGGCTGCAGATTGCACTCGCACCGTCGCTCCCGGATTTCCGCCCGCTTTCGCGGGCGTTCATCCGGGCCTACGTTGCCCGGCTTCACCACTTGCCGGTGTTCGCCATCGACTTCCACGGCTCCTTGGGCGCCAGCGCCGCGCCTTTCTGCAACAGCTCGATCGAGTGCTTGTCGGGCGAGCGCACGAAGGCCATGTTGCCGTCGCGCGGCGGACGATTGATGGTCACGCCCGCCTTCATGAGTTTTTCGCAAGTGGCGTAGATGTCGTCGACCTCGTAGGCGAGGTGGCCGAAGAAGCGCGCTTCGCCGTAGTCCTCGCTGTCCCAGTTGTAGGTCAGTTCCACGAGCGGCGCATCGCGGCCGTTCGCGCGCTTGCTCTCCTCGACCAGCCCTTCGTCCTCGGGACCGGCGAGGAACACGAGCGTATAGCGGTTCTTATCGTCGACCCGCCGGCGGACCTCCCTGAGGCCGAGTTTGTTGCAATAGAAGTCGAGCGCGTCGTCGAGATTGCGCACGCGCAGCATGGTGTGAAGATAACGCAAGGCAAATCCCTCTCGTTGTCGATCGCCCAACTCGGGCGAGGGGCCCAAGCATAGCGCGTGAAGGAGCGCCGGTCACCGGATCGCCCGGCCGCAGGCGAGCAGCGCGGGTAGGCACGGTTTATTCATCCGCGCGGCATTGCTAAGCTCGCCTTTCGCACGAGCCGACCGTCATGATCGCACCCGATTTGAAATCCGCCATCGCGGGGCTTGCCCGCGTGATCGAGCACAGCGAGATCGTGCTGCCGTTTACCGGCGCCGGGATTTCCACCGAATGTGGGATTCCGGACTTTCGTTCGCCCGGCGGCATCTGGACCAAGATGCAGCCGATCCCGTTCGACGCCTTCCTCGCCAGCCAGGGAATGCGCGACGAGGCCTGGCGGCGGCGCTTCGCCATGCAGGACGAGTTCGGCGGCGCTCAGCCCGGCCGCGGCCACCGCGCGCTCGCCAGTCTTTATCGCGCCGGCAAGGCGCCAGGGGTGATCACGCAAAACATCGACAATTTGCACCAAGCCTCGGGCATCGCGGCCGAGCACGTCGTCGAACTGCACGGCAACACCACCTATGCGACCTGCCTCGATTGCGCCGAGCGCTATGAACTCGCCTGGGTGCGCGAGCGGTTCGAGGCGACGGACGGCCGCGCGCCTGACTGCCGCTGCGGCGGATATATAAAGACGGCGACCATTTCCTTCGGCCAGGCCATGCCCGAGGCCGCCATGCGCCGCGCCGAGAAGCTCACGCTGACCTGTGACCTGTTCCTGTCGATCGGATCCTCCCTCGTGGTATGGCCGGCGGCAGGATTTCCCCTCATGGCCAAGCGCAACGGCGCGCGGCTTGCGATCATCAACCGCGATCCGACCGAGTTCGACGATATCGCCGACCTCGTGGTGCGCGAGGACATCGGTTCCGTGCTCGGCCCCTTCATTGCGGTGTGAGTGTGTCTTGATTTCCACAGCGTGAAGAAACTCTGCGCTGCCGGTGCATTTTGTTCTTTGCCGATACGCGGGCAGTGTTAATCTTGAGGCGACGATGATTCGATGAAGCGCCCGCAAGAGGCGCCTGAGCGCGGCGGCGTACGGCGCCATGACGTCGGACGGGTTGGGGCCAAAGGGACCCGGGACAGGCTTTGCCGGTCCCGACATGGTCGGTGATATCACCGACGACGTGGCGGTGAGCGTTATCGAGCTCACCGGCGCCATCAAATGGTTTGACGTTTCAAAGGGCTACGGGTTCATCGTCCCGGACAACGGCCTGCCTGACATTCTCCTCCACGTGACCTGCTTGCGCCGCGACGGGTATCAGACCGCCTATGAGGGCGCGCGGGTCGTTTGCGAGGTCTTGCAGCGGCCGAAGGGCTTGCAGGCCTTCCGCATCCTTTCCATGGACGAGTCGACAGCGATCCATCCGGCGCAAATGCCGCCCGCGCGTACCCACGTGACGGTGACGCCGACGAGCGGGCTCGAACGCGCCCAGGTGAAATGGTTCAACCGCTTGCGCGGTTTTGGCTTCTTGACGCGCGGTGACGGAACGCCGGATATCTTCGTCCACATGGAGACCCTGCGCCGGTTCGGCATCACGGAATTGCGCCCGGGCCAGATGGTTCTGGTGCGCTTCGGCGCGGGACCCAAGGGTTTGATGGCGGCGGAGGTGCGGCCGGACGGCGGTCCGCATGGTCCGGCATCCCATTGAGGACGATCGGTTTTGGCGTCGGTACGGCGTAGCCCGCTCGGAACGGAACGGCTCGGCCTCTCGGCCGGGGTAATCCTCATCATTGCGCTGCTCGTCGCCGCGCTCGGCCGCACCGCCGGCCTTGCGGCTGACGCCAGTACCCTTGAAATCGTCAGCAAGACCGGCGTCCACGTGTTCACGGTGGAATTGGCCGTCACCGACGAGGAGCGGGCGCATGGATTGATGGAACGGCGCTCCCTGCCCGAAGGCCACGGCATGCTGTTCAAGTTCGAGCCGGAACAGGTCATCACCATGTGGATGCACAACACCTACGTCCCGCTCGATATGATCTTCATTCGCGGCGACGGGCGCATCCTGCGCATTGCCGAGAACACGACCCCGCTTTCCGACCGGACCATTTCCTCGGGCGCGCCCGCGCGCGGCGTACTCGAGGTGATCGCCGGCACGGCACGCAAACTCGGCCTCGCGCCCGGCGACAAGGTCGCCCATCCCTGGTTCGACCAGCGCTGAGCGTCATCCCGAACGCCCGCCTCGGTGGGGCGCGCGCGACGGGTTTGATCATTCTCAATGATCTCCTGATAAGTACGCGGACCCGCTTTGCTTGCCGGGCTCAAGGGAAGCGTGTAAGCGGAGCTTGGCCGGGCGGCCGTCCGCCGTGCCTGTCGGGGCGTAGCGCAGCCTGGTAGCGCGGGAGTTTTGGGTACTCCAGGTCGCCGGTTCGAATCCGGCCGCCCCGACCACGGGCGCGCTCGCGCGCTGGACAACGAGACGGACACCGATAAGGCTTCGCTGGAGCAAATCATGCTCGCGCGCATCTACAAACCGGCGCGGACCGCCATGCAGTCGGGGGCCGCCAAAACCAAGGAATGGGTGCTCGAATACGCGCCGGAGAAGCCGCGCGAAATCGAGCCGCTTATGGGCTGGACCTCCTCGGCCGACATGAACCAGCAGGTCAGACTCCAGTTCGAGACCAAGGAAGAGGCGGTCGCCTATTGCGAGCGCCAGGCCATTCCCTATCGGGTGTTCGAACCGAAGGAACCGGCGCGGCGCAAGATCGCCTATGCGGATAATTTCGCCTTCGCGCGCACCGACCCGTGGACGCACTGACCGCGTTTTGTATGTGGTCGAGGGCCCCGTAGCTCAGTTGGATAGAGCAGCAGCCTTCTAAGCTGTTGGTCGCAGGTTCGATTCCTGCCGGGGTCGCCATTCTGCCTCGCGATTTCGCGGTTCGTAGGATTTGCATCGCGTTACGTCGCGATCCGGGTACGTCTCTGTCGGCGTTACATTCACATCCCGGCCTTGCCGCCGCCTACGTGCCTTGCGACCACCGCCACGCGTTGCGGCGCTTATCAGGTCGATCTACCGGCGTCGGATTAGTCGACTGCCATGTAGACAATCCGGCGGCGGCCGTAATGCGTTCACGTAGCATGTCCATTGCGCCAGCGAGGAGGAACGCCGCCCGGTCTCGGACGTTGATGAAGACCCAAGAACCAGGGGGCTAAATATGATGAAATTCATGATCGCCGGCGCGGCGTTGTTGGCCGCGACCGGCTTTGCGGCGGGGCAGGATCGCGTTGCTCCGGCGCCCGCGCCGGGCGTCGAGATTCACGAGCACGCCGGCCCTACGGTCAGGCACGACTGCGATACCAAGACTGTCCACAAGGAAGGACCCGAAGGGTCGAAAACGGTGAAGAAAGAGCGTTGCGATTGAATGTTTCCGAGTCAGTGACGCGGCCGTCTTTCCGGGGCGCCGTCACCGGAATGGCGGCCGACGTTCCTGCGCCGATATTTCGCCGCTTCTTCTTCGCATCTCCAATTTCCCTATCATGAGCTGGGACCAAAGCCGCACTTAGCCGGTCTTCAACAAATCCCGTATAGGGCGACCGGTGGCTGCTAGAGCGTGATGACTTTTCTTCGAATCGTCATCACGCTCTAACTTCTTCTTGGAGTATGATGTTTTCCGAAAACCGGTATCCACTTTTCGGCATCATGCTCTAAATCACACCCCAAACACCACCGGCAGGCGGCGCGGGCCGCGCACGGTTCCTTGCGACCAGGTCACCGGCGCCTGCGGATCGAGCCGGAACTCCGGGATGCGCTTGAGCCACTCTTCAAGCGCCACCCGGATCTCCATGCGCGCGAGGTTGGAGCCGACGCAGCGGTGGATGCCGAGGCCGAACGCGGCGTGCCGGTTTTCCTTGCGGTCGAGCATCACGCGGTCGGCATCGGCAAAAGCCGACGGGTCGCGGTTCGCGGCGGGAAACGACAGCAGCACCATGTGGCCCGGGACAAAGGTGCAGCCGCCGATCTCGGTTTCCTTGACCACTTCCCGCGCCATGGTGACGGGCGCGTAGGCGCGCAGGAACTCCTCGACCGCCGACGACATCAAGCCGGGCTCCGCCGCGAGCCGCCGCCGGTCGTCCGCGTGGCCGGCGAGGTGCCACAAACATGAGCCGATCGCGCTCCAGGTGGTGTCGATGCCGGCGATCAGTAGAAGCCGCAAAGTGCCGTTGACGTGCTCGTCGCTGAGCGTGCGTCCCTCGATGCGCACGTTGATCAGATAGTCGATCAAATCTTCGCGCGGCCGCGCCCGGCGTTCCGCGATGTGGGCGGCGAAATAGGCGATCATCTCGTCGCTGGCGCGCAAGGCGACGGCGATGTCGGTGATCCCGACTTCGAGGATGTCATGGATCCATTTGCGGTAGAGGTCGCCCTCCTGCTCCGGCACGCCGAGCATGTGCGCGATCACCCGCACGGGAATTTCCTGCGCGTAATCGACGGCGGCGTCGCACCCGGGTTTGTCCGCGAACCGGTCGACGAGCGCGCGGCAGATCTCGCGCGTGCGCGGCTCGTGCTGCGCGATCGCTTCGGGCGTGAACGCCGGCAGGAGCACCTGCTTGGCGGGCCGGTGCGCGGGCGGATCGGACGTAATGGGCGGCGCCGGAATGAGCGGCGGGCGGGTCTCGCGCACGATGATGCGGCGCGAGGAGAAGTGCTCGGTGTCGTAGGCGATCGCCTTCACATCGGCATAGCGGCTCGGGAAATAAGCGCCGGCGAACCGCTCGGTGCGCGCGATCGGGCAGCTTTGCCGCAACTCATCCCAGATCGGGTAGGGGTCCTCGATCCAGCGCGGGTCGCGGTGGTCGAAGTCGGTGGCCCAATCTCGTACCGGCGGCCGTCCGGTCATGGCTTTTCGTCCTCGATCACTTCGACCGCGAGCTCCGGGCAGTTGGCCTGCGCAAGATACGCCTTGTCCTCGAGTCCGGGCGCCACTACACCGTCGCCGCGCTCGCGCCCGTTGCCCATCTCGTCGAGCTCGAACAACTCGGGGGCGAGCGCATAGCAGCGGGCGTGCCCCTGGCAGCGCTCCCGGTCGATCCGCACCCTCAGCTTGGTTTGCTTACTCATTGCAGCCTCGTCCGGCCTGCCAGAAGGGCAGGCCCTCACTGTGCCCCACCTCGCTGTCGGCGCCAACTAGTGCCGCGAAGCCGAAGTTCGCACCGCAATTGCCGCGAGTCCGGTTGCGAACTTCGGGTGTCAAAGCGGGGCTAGGATCATAGAATTGCTAGTATCCTTCGATTCCGAAGTTCGCTCCGGAGCGTGTGGCAGTGAAAGCGAACTTCGGAATCGGGACACTAGCTTGAATGCACTGCAGCAAAATACCTTTGGCGGCAGCGGAACACCTTTCTTCGAAGGTTTTGACGAATCGTACAAAAAAATTTCGTCTCCTCGGGAACCAGCGACCGTCTGCCGCGTTCGACCGTCCAGCGCGGGTGTACCGTTTTATCCCGTGGCCGAGGGGGAAGCGGATTTATGGGGCGTCACCGCCCATCTTCATACCGTCTGCCTGGGAACAACCCTGTGGGCTCGATCCGCATCGCGGCGCCATGCGTCGGGGTCTACGCGGGCACCCGAATTTTGCGGCAATCACCCGCTTAGCATGAACCGATAACCGGGAGCAGCGATCATGCCATCCAGCCGTCCGGGCAGCCGCGAGATTAAGAAGAACGGGGTATCGGCACCGCCCCCGCCGCAGCCCTTCCGCGACAAGGAGGTCAACGGCGGCTCGGCCGGACTGCACGAACTGCTGAGCGCGCTCCAGGCCATGCGGGTCGGCGATTTCTCGGTTCGCATGCCGGGGGACCAGGTCGGCCTCATGGGCAAGATCGCCGACACCTTCAACGAGATCGTCGCCGCGAACGAACGCATGGCAAAGCAGCTCGACCGGGTCGGCCAGGTGGTCGGGCGTGAGGGCAAAACCCGCCAGCGGGTCAAGCTGAGCCT
>Ga0153928_1000912_pt1 | contig 13874 bp, 13 predicted proteins | sample TSNJ012MetaG_FD_106656 | JGI IMG/M metagenome (GOLD analysis project Ga0153928, IMG submission 106656) | Attine ant fungus gardens microbial communities from New Jersey, USA - TSNJ012 MetaG | ecosystem: Host-associated > Fungi > Mycelium > Unclassified | place: USA: New Jersey, Wharton State... | reverse complement strand
GCGTTCGTCGCGCTCGTACTGTAACATCGCCGCGCGGCGCCGCGCCACCCGGCGAAACTCGCGTATTGCGCCCTCCGTTGCAAACCAATGGAAGGCCTGGCATGCGATGATTGCGTCAACGCTCGCGTCGCCGAGGCCCGTCTCCTCACCGGTACCCTCCTGCCAGCGGACGCGCGAATGCGGATCGGCCGCGGCGCGCATCTTCGCGTTGGGTTCGATCGCGATCACGGTAACCCCGCGATCGGCAAAGAGCCGAGCCGAGATACCGGTGCCGGCGCCGACGTCGGCAATGATGAGTTTGTTCGGATCGCCGAGGCCATCAAGCACCGCGTCCACCGCCCCGCCAGGATAGGCGGGGCGGTACGCGGCGTAGTCGCGGGCACGGGAACCGAAACGAGTCGTGGAGTCTATGGTACGATCCCGGATCGGTTCACGGACGCGTTAGCCGCCGTTCTGGCAGACGCCGAGCGTCTCACCTTGGAACGTGGACCAGCCATTCACCGACGTGCTCGCCGGTGCACCGAAGTACGGAAGGAAGACCAGGTCTTGCAGGTTGTACGTGAATCCGTTCACCGGGTACTTGTAACCACCATAGTTGGAGTTGCCCTCAAGCGGATCTCCGACTTCCAGGATGCCGCAGGCGACGCGGTTGTTGGTGTACGGATCGTCGTACCACTCGCCGAGCTCGTGCGAGAAGGCCGAGACGTCCTGCGAGAACGAGCCGGGCACGGTGAAGTACGTCGCGATCGAGTAGGTATTCGTGCCGTTGTAGCTGTGATAGCCGCCGACGCAGCATCCACCGTAGATCGTCTCGTAGACGTCGCTCACTTCGAAGAGCGGAAGCTCGTTCGGGGGAATCTTCAGCTTGCTGATGATGGTGTTAAGCTGCCCGTCGATCCAGTTGATATCCACGAGGCCGGTCGTGATGCCGAACTCGTTGCCCAACTTCGCGACGTTGGACGGCGGGCGGAGCGTCATCTCCTTCAAAACCTTCGTCTTGAGCAGCACGTGGTAACCGGTGTTCGTCTGGACGGACGACCAGAAGTTGCCGCGCTGGAAGGCGTCCTCGTACTGCGTCTTGCCGAGATCGGTTCCGCCCTGGACGAAGTCAACGCTGCTTTGGAAGAGCGGCGAGGCCATCGTGTTCTCAAGCACCGTCTTACCGTTGGGGAGCTTCTTCGTCGGCGAGAACCGCTTGCCGCTGATAATGACCTTCAGCGGAATGACTTTGACCGCAATGGTCGTCGTATAGTTGGTCGTCGACGGATCCGTTCCGACCATCGTATAGTTGTAAGTGTGGCTGTTGTAGACGAACGAGCCGTTCCACGTCGTGAGGCTGGCCGGGGTGTGGATGTTCGGCATCGGCCCTTTATACGGAAGAACCGTGTAGATCGGCCGTGATTGCGGGTCGAGCCGTTGCGCGCTCTGCCCAGACGGCGATCCCGCGGAGGGAACGGTCTGATTGAGCGAACCGCCCGAACAAGCGGCAATCAGGGCAACGCCCGCAACCGCGAGCGCCCGAAGATAGCGAGAAGTCAAGGGGTGGTCCTTTCGATTAATCAATAAAGTTGGGGGGTGTTGATTCCATAGCACAGTAACCTCGTGCGGTCAAGCCGACGGATGCGCTCGATCCTGCCCAACGAAGGGCGCGCCGAGGCGAATAGCGAGGCTTCGGCCGCCGCGGACGATGCCAAAGGCGTGTGGTTTTCCGTCGTACGCGAGGCGCTGAGCCGGATAAGTGCCCAACATCCACCAGGCTTCGCCGTCGATCGTCTCGATCACGTCGTTCGAACGCAGGCCCGCGGCGTAGGCGGGACCGCCGGCACGAACGTAGGCACGCAAGTTCCCATCGGGCGTTCGAAAAAAGGCATAGAAATAGGCCGGCTTATCGCCGGCGCGCGCGGCGATGCCGGTAGCGAAGAGATTCCCGCTTCGCACCGGATTTGCAAGACTCCACCCGTTCAGCCTTGAGACGCCCAGCAGCGCAAGCTGGCGCGCGTCGCTCGCCGTCGGCGGCGGCGACACGACCGCATGGTCGTGCCATTCCGAGACGATCCATCCTCCGCAGTCCGCAAGCCGCAACCCGACGTCGAGATCGTCGCCTTCGATCAGCGTAAAGCGCGAAACGGCCACGCTAACGTACGCAGAATATCGCTTCTGCGAACAATCGGTCGCGTTGGGATCTTCGTGGAGCCGGATCGTCCGGCGCCCGGCATTCGCGAGCGCCGTAGCGACCGCGTCGCCTGCAACGCGCCCGAGCGGTGTGCCGTCGTCGTCCACCGCGACCGTGTTGCGCGCGGAATCGGGAGCGTAAAGGCCCGCAAGCGTTTCTTGCGCGCGCGCGACCGCGACGAGCGAGGCGAATGCCGCCCGTCCGAAGAGCGCCGGCGCGGCGATAACGACGATCAGCGTTGCCGCAATCGCAACCGCCGTCTGATACCCCAGCGTACGCTTGGTGATGACGTCGATCGGTACGCCCGTAAAGTTCGCGATCCAGACGTTTGCCGTGTTGGTCGGATCGCAGACGTTCTGCACCTGCACGACGGCCATGATCGCGGCAACGAGCACGACCGGCGGAAGAACGTGCGCAACGAGCATTGCGGTGAAAATCGCGATGCCGACGCCGAAAGGATTGAGCGGCCCGCGATAGAGCACCAGCGGACTGGCGACGCCGAAGAGCAGCACGTACGCCAGTGGATTGCGAACCCAGCCGCCACCGACGAGTGGCTGCAATGCCGACGCGAACTGCGGTTCTTGGGTCGCAACGAGCAGCATTCCGATTCCCATGAAGAGCACGACGGCCGGGGCGACGTCTTCGACGCCGCGGATCGCCGCCGCGACGAGTCGTGAAACCGCTCGACTCGGACGCGTCACCAAAACGCCGAAGACCGCTGCGATGAGAAATGCCGGCGCCGCTTCGACGTGCAGCGCATAGTAGAGAACGAGCGGTAAGAGCGGCGTGAGCAGCGCGATGGCAGGAACGCGTTCCCGCGCCTCGGGTTCGGCACGTACCGCCCAAGTTGCGTAGGCGCCCGCGCGTCGGAACGCGACCGCCGCGTAGATTACGAGCGCGATGGCGTCAATTATCGCGAGAACGATTGCGTACCGGACGAGCTCCTGCGGCACGACGCCAAAGTACTTCGTGTAGAACGTCCAGTTTGCGATATTGAAGATGTAGCCGAGCGCGAAGCCCATGAGAAAGAGCGTCGCAGCGATCGTGCGCGGCACCCCAGCCGTCATCATGATCGGCAGCACGATCGAGCCGACCATGATGATCGCGCCGAGGCCGGAGAGCGAGGTAAAGAGCAGCGCGACGATCGCGCTGAAGACCAGTGCGAGCGGCATCGGCTGTTCGCCGCCGTACTCGGCGGCAAGCTCTACGATGCGCCGAGCAATTCCGGTTTCGATCGTCACGCGGCCGAGCAGTGCACCAAAGATCACGGCCACGTAGACCGGCGCGAGCTGGACCGCCCCGCCGGTGACGATCGCGCCGAGCCGCGTTACAGGCACGCCCGCGACGAAGGACATCAGGATCGCCATCGCGGGCACCGCGACGAGCGCGGGCGCCACGCGGCGGTACATTAGGATCGCGAAGATCGCGAAGATGACGAGGATGAAAGCTGCCGTCACGCGTCGCCCTTCGACAAGCTCAGGGTGACGAGATGGGAAGGGGCGGGAGTGTTTTGGTGCGCTGATACTCGCGGGCCGCGCGATCAAAGGCATCCGCGTACTCGATGGCTTTTTGCGCGGCGAGATGGTAGCGCTCGAGGTTGCTCGCTAGATGGCCGTCGCGGCTTTCGTACTCCCACGCGCGTTCGTAGAGCGGAGCGAGTTCTTCGTACGAGTCGCGCAGCTCCCACATCCAATACCGGCACCAGCGGAGATCGCGCTCGGCGCGATCGGAGTCCGAGGCCGCGTACGCGACGGCATCGGCATACATCGCCCGCGCTTCGGAGGCGATCTGGAATTTTCGCGCGAGCGCGTCGTAACGCCGCGCCGCGAGAAAGATTACGGAGGCCGCATTGGCGTGCAAAGGCGGCCGCTTGAAATAGAGATCCTCCTCGACGCTTTCGGCGTCGAGCCGAACCGCGCGGAGATCGCTCTTCGCTGCTTGTCCATCTGCGACCGCATCGAACGGATCGGCCCAGAAGAGCGCATCGGTCTGACCGTACCCGGAATCCGGCGGCGCCAGACTCAGCAGCACCCGGGCGAGGGTCGCGATATTCGCGCTGTAACTCGAATCGGCCGCACCAAAGAACGCGCTCGGAAAGTCGGCGGCAAAGACCGCCTGATCGGCGGCGCCCGTTTGCCACGCGGCCGCGGCCGCATAGATGACCGGATACCAGGTAGCCTCGTAGAGCGTTTCGCCGTCATCGTGCCATACCGTTTGGAAGAGACCGAGCACGCGCGCGGCCTTTCCTTCGCCGATGAAGCGCTCTTCATTCGCGAGTGCGGTGAAGACGTTAGGGTAGATCTGGTTCCAATTGCTAGCGCCCGGCGCAACCATCTGCTCGAAGCCGCCGCCGGCGACCGTCCGAATGTACGGCACGAACGTCTTCTCGTCGCCGTAGTGCCAGTTGACGATCACCGCATTGGGCGGGATAAGCTTCATTATGCCGGGATCGTTCTCAATGCCGTCATCCCATAGCATGATGCGTGCTCCCGACGGCGCAATCAGATGGTTCATCGCGACGATGTGATCGGCGTAGGCCTGGGAACGGCCGCGCCGCGCGACGTACGACGCGGTCTGCCCGAGCCCGAGCGTCGCGGTCTCGTCGGAGCCGATGTGAAAGAACGGCGGCCGCCCAACCGCCTCGAGCTCTTGACCGATGACGCGCGCGAGATACTCCGTCGAGAGCGGCACGTCGGGCGCGAGCAGAAACCCGTGCGGGAGCTCGGCGGCGCTTGCGTAGCGCTCGACGCGCAGCGTGTTGTGCATGTGCGCGAAGCTCTGCTGCTCGGGAATCAGAGCCACGTGAAACCGCGCCGCGTAGAGCGCGAGATCGTGCAGTTGCGAAGGCGTGATGCCATCGAGCGGTGCCGGCAGCGGATCGGTCGGGCTGACGAAGACGTGCTCCATGTACGGCGAGTAGCCGTCCATCTTGAACGCGGCGATCGTTCGAATGCGCTCTTCGAAGTAGCGCATCGTTGGCAGCGGTCCGCGCGAGACGTCGTCGGAGAGAATCCGCCACTGCAAAGCGGGGCGGTCTGAGATTCGCACGCAGGGCATCGTCCACACGCCGTTCGCGCGCACCGGAAGCTGCGCAAGCGTCATCGCTCCGTAGAACGCGCCGGCTGCATCGGAGCTTTCGATCGTGGCGCCTCCCGACGCGATGGTGAGCCTGTACGCCTGAGGCGGCAGCGATCTATTGCTGCGTACTTCGATTGCCGCGCGGGTTTGCGTCGCACGCAGCGGACCGATACCAAGCGCGCGCCATCGCTCGTCTATCTCCTCGCGCGCCGCCGGATCGAACGCGCGCGCGACCGTGCGCGGCACGGCCTCGCGCGCGGCGCATTGGAGCATTTCGATTCGATTGGGGCGGGGAATGAGGTGCAGCGACGTCGCCGCGATCGCGATGAGCAGCGACAACGGCCGTTACGGCACGTGCGCAGCCGCCGCGCGCAGCGCCGCGTCGCGTTCGTCGAGCGCGGCAACGACCTCGTCGAGATAGTCGGCCGCACCCGCGGGATCGAGCAATTCCGCGCGATCGGCGATTGCGACGATCGTGGCATCTGCCGCGGCCAAAGCGCCGCCGTCGTTCGAATCACGCGACGCGTCGTGGCGCAGCGCGAAGAGGTGCGGGTCGGCAAAGCCCGCGCGCAACACGAGCTCCTCTATGCGCTCCTGCAGCTCGGGCGGCAGCTGGCGGCGCGCCGAGAGATCGGCCAACCGTTCGCCGAGATAGGAGCGCACGTACTCATCGGATCGCCGCCGCTCGGCGTCGCCGCCGTACCCGGGGAAACCGTCGATCGTCGAACGCAAAAGCTCCAGTGGATTCACGATAGCGGGAGGGTACGACGCGCGCGCGCGAAGGGCCTCGAACTCCGCGTGGGAAGATACCGGAGTGAAGCACGCATCGGCATGGCCGGCATATCTGGTGGCGGCGGCATGCTTCGCGATCGCGTTGATCTCTTCGATCGCGAACATTTCCTTGCTCGGCCAGCTCAAGCAAGAGCAGCGCGAGCGTGCGAATCTCTCCGAGCGTTCCACCGCCTTGGCCCGCAATCTCGCCGGCGAACGCACGGCGCTCTTCGATATGCTCGACCCGCACGCGCACCATTACACAATGGGCGATGACGAAGTCATCACGCGGGGAAGCCGCATCTATCTCTTCCTACGCGCGCTCCCCGAGCCGCCGCGCGGACGCGTCTACCAAGCGTGGACACTTACGAAAGGTGCGTCGCATCCGGCACCTTCGCCGACGTTCTTGCCCGACGCGGGAGGCGTCGCGCTCATCGTGCTCTCGGCGGACGCGCATTCTACTGCCGCGGTCTCGGTCACGCTCGAGCCCGACGGCGGCAGCAAAGAACCGACGAGCAAAGCGCTGATGAGCGTCACCGTCGCGGAATGATCGAGCCGGTCTCTGCGAGGACGCAGGGTGCCGCGCTCGAGTTTCTCTCGCGCGCTCCATATCTCAACGTCTTTATCAGCCACGTGCTCATGCACGACTTGCCGGAGGCGCGCAAGAACGTCGCCGTCGCGCTCGATGGCGAGCGGGTCGTCGGCGTCGGATACTTCGGACGCCAGATCGCGCTCGCCGCCCAATCCGAGGCGCTAGGCGGGTTCGCCGAACATTCCAAACGCAATCATGGCGCGCGGATGATCGTCGGCCCGCGAGAAACGATACGCGAGTTTTGGAGCGCCGTCCGCGATTGGCACGCCATTCCGCGCTTGGTGCGCGACCGCCAACTCGTCATGGCGCTCGACCGCACACATCTGCTTCCGTACGAGCGACGAGCGAGCGTGGGGCACGCGCGGCTCGACGAGTGGCGCGCCGTGGCCGACGGATCGGCGGAGATGATTCGCCAAGAGCTCGCGTACGATCCGCGGCGCGGTTCGCCGGAGTTCGGCGCGGGTATCCGCTCGATGATCGAACGCAAGCTTTGGTGGGTGGGACGAAGCGACGGGCGGCTCTGCTTCTTCTGCAACGTCGGGCCGTGGTCCGACCGGACGACTCAGCTGCAGGGGATTTGGACGCCGCCCGATCTTCGCGGCCGCGGCCTCGCCGCCGCGTCGCTCGCGGCGATCTGCGATCGGCTCCTCGAGCTTTCGCCGACGCTCTCGCTCTACGTGAACGACTTCAACGAGGCCGCAATCGCCCTCTACCGCCGTGTCGGCTTCGAACATGCCGGCGATTTCCAAACGATCCTCTTTTAAATCGCGTGCGTCACCACGAACTTCACCGAGGCACCGGGCAGCACATAGGCGTCGGTCGGAATGACCGGCTGGCCCGGTACCGCGCCGTAGACCATTCCGCCGCCGATAAGAGTAAACGGATCTGCGTATGTATTGGTTAGGTTCGTCCCGTAGAGCCCGTACTCGAAGCCGTTATGCCGGTACGCGAGATGCGCGTCGAGCGTTGCGTACGGCGAACGGTTGAGCTCGTTGTACCAGCCCTCGTAATCGAGTGCGGCGCCGTAGGCCCAGCCCCTCGCCGGCGATTCTTCGAGTGAGAGAAAGGCTTTGTGCAACGGCTGGCCGAGCGATTGTTCGCCGGCGGCGAGCGTGCCGTCTTGAATATCCGGCGGAATAACGGTAAGGAACGAACTATCCACGCTCCATCCGGCCCGTACGTGAAGATCGCCGGCAAGCTGCTGGTCGAGGCTCGCCGCCAGCCCGCGGTAGGTACCGTTGCCGGCGTTCACCGGCATGCTGATCGGACAGAGAGTCGGATTGCGCCGAGTTTGACAGTTCGGAACCGGAGCGACGTTGAGCTGCGCCGCTGGGCTGCGCAGGTTCGATTGATAGAGGTCGACGGTGAAGCGCAGCGGACGCCGGGCGGTTCCGAAGATCTGATCCATGCCCAGATCGTAATCGGTCGCGCGATCGGGCAGGAGATTCGGATTGCCTATAAAGACGACGCCCCCGATCGGCACGCGCTCGGAGGGCGGCGGAACGACGAGCTCGGAGAGCTGCGGCGCTTGAAAGGTCGTGCCGACCGAGGCGCGGACGGCGGTGTTGCTCGTCGGCGTCCATACAAATCCGGCGCGCGGATCGAAGCTCGTCCCAAACGTGCTGTAGTTGCTTTCGTAGGCGGCCACCGAGTAATGGATGTTGCTGGTCGGATCGCCGTTGTAACGCAGGACGGCGCTGCGCTCGGTCTGCCCGATCGTAAGCTCCTGCACCGGTGGAACCTGCGGCGCTCCGACCGGCACGGCTCCGGCGACGACCTGCCCTTGAACGTAGTTTGTGCCGAGCGTTTCGGTGCCGAGATCGTACTTGAACGAGAGCATGCCCGACGTAAAGTGGTGATCTATTTCGAGCCAATCGTCGCCGAGAAGATCGCGCTGGTTGTAGAGATATTGCTGCGTCTGCGCGCCCGGACCCGATACCGATTGTGAGGCAAGCGTCGTGAGGTGGCTAAACTGCAAGAGCGTCGCCGGCGCGCCATTGATGCGCTCGTCTCCCAGCGAAACCTGCGCGTCGAGCCCGTAGTTCGCCTGATGCGCGCCGAGCACCGTACCGGCAAAACTCTGATAGCCGCCGCTTGCGGCTTGATCGAACGGCGATGCGTCACCGCCACCGCCGCTGAATCCGGGCGGCGTGTAGTTAGTGAGCAGCGCCGACTCGTCTTTCGTAGAGCTTTGGTTGCGGAAATCAATCTGGATGTAGCCGTAATCGTCGGCGTTGCCGAGCTGGTAGCGAAGCTTGGTCAGAATCGAGTCTCCACGCAAGTCGCTCCCGACGCTCTGCAGCGTTTGGTTATTGGCCGGCGGCGCGACGCCGGGCGGCGGCGCGAGAATGGTTTGATTGACCGATCCGGCCGAATCCACGTTATGCAACGAGACCGCGTAGCCGAAGCGATCGCTCGTCCCCGTCGTCTGCAACGTCTCCCCAAATGTGCCCCACGAACCGCCGTAGAGGCGAATCAGCGAGTGCGGCGTGGCCGTCGGCTCGAGCGTAAGGATGTTGAGGCCGCCGCCGATGGTGTTCGGTCCGATCAGCGATGACGGCGCGATGCCATAGATGAGCTGAACCGCTTGGAGCGCCGCCGGGTCCACGAGCGAGAGATCGAAGTCGCCGGTATTCCCGTTGTTCACTTGATGCCCGTCAATGTCTACCAGCGTTTCGCGCGGATCGGGGCCGCGCACCGCGAACGCAACGGTCGCGTTGCTTCCACCGCCGAGCGGAATCGCGGGCGTGACGCTGAGCTGATTCCAGATCATCGGTACGACCGACGTATCGCCCTCGGCCGCCGCGCTCTGTGCGTTGAGCGTCCGGCTCGGCGCCGAGGCGGTCGAGACCGTCTCGCCGGCCGCGGCTTTCACGCGCCCAATCACCATCAGCGACCCCGTCGTCGCGGCCGCCAGCGCGACCGCCAACCGCGAGTTGGGCCTATCGATCGTTACGGTGAGTTGTGTGATGCTCTCGTAGCCGCGCGCCGAGGCGTGAAGGGAGTAGGTGCCGCTCGGCACTGCGCGGATGACGAAGCCGCCGTGCGCATCGGAGACGGCGCCGCGCGAGCTGCCGCCCGACGTCAGTACGACCGATGCACCGGCGATCGGCGTACCATCGCTCGAAGTGACGGTTCCGGTCACGTCGTGGGTCGAGCTCTGCGCTGTTGCGATGCCGGAGCAGAGCGCGAGAATTACGAGGACGAGTGGTAAATGCGCGCACGCGCGCACGCATGCGGTTGGGATCTTCATTGGTTCTCCTACGGGCTGGTGGTGCTTGTGGGAGCTAGACGAAGCTGCCCGCAGGAGGTCCGCGTTTGGCGAAACGGAGGGCGTGGGCCGTCCGACGACGGCGCGGCGCGACGCTCTGCGCGAAGCGGAGCGCCCCGCCGACGCGTGCCGGCCCTGTAACGGCACGCATGAGCGTCTCGATCATCGTGACGATCGAGTCGTGGTGTGAGATTAGCCATCGTGCGATCGCGCAAACGATAACCGCGACGAGCGCCGCGCAGACGAGCGTCGTGCCGAGTCCGAGCGAGATCGAACCGCCGAACGCGTCGGCGAGCCGGCGAACCGGAACGCCGTCGAGGCGTCCGTCGAGATACTCCATCGCCGGCACGAGGAGCGCGCAGGTCGCGAGCGCGCCCGCCAGCGCCGCGAGCAATTCGCGGAAGCACAGTACCGGCCGGAGCAGTCGCGCGCGATTGGCCGTTGCGATCTCGCAGCAGATCCGCAGACCGCGCGCGGCGAGCAGAACGGCCGCGAGCAAAGCGACCCCTGTGAGGAGCTCGCGCGAGCCGTGCCGGAGATGGTCGTAGCTGTCGCGCTGGAGCGCGTAATCGCCGAGGACGTCAATCGCATAATGCGCCATCGCCGCGCCGGCGGCCGCGGCACACAACGCGAGAGAGACGAGCGTCCGAAAGCCGACGCGCACGCCTCGCGCTTCGACGGCGGCGCACGCCATCCTAGCTAAAAGAAAGGGCCGGTCGCAGACCGGCCCTTGGCATATCCCTGCTACTAGCCTAGTGCGAAGACGGAGCCACCCACAGCGTGCCGCCGGCCCATTTGACCTCGACGGGCGCGCATTGCGTCGTCTGCGAACCGGCATAGGTTACGTCGTTATACAGGCTGAGCGTATGGTTGATCGTCGCGCCGGGTGCGAAGTCCCCCACGTCCTGCACGCGGCGCAGATAATGCGATGAGGCATTGCGATAGCCGACCAGGAACGTAATGCTCGCGGCCGTCTTCTTTCCGAGGTTGACGTAGACGATATTCGTGCCGCCGGCCATGTGGCTCAGCGGCTTCGGCTTCACGACGGTGCAGCTCTTGATGAGGATCGGCGCGGCGGCTTGCGCCGGCGCCAGCATGGCGGTGACTGCAACAATTCCGACGAACCCGGCGAGCACCAGACGACCGAAGGATTTCATGCGGTTAAACTCTCCTAGCGAAGAACAAAGTAAGCAGGTGGCGGCCTTCCTTCTACGACGAGTCCAACCCTTCCGAAAGCGGCGGCCAGGCGCTCCTTAAACGGCTGCTCGAGACCGGTTCGCAGCAGCCGGCGGCCCCGCAATCGGCGCCCCTCGCCGCGCCGGACGTTACCCACAATGGTTAGCCTTAGGGTACGATTGTCCGCACGGAGGCATGTATGGATCAGAATAGATCGCCCGACACCGACGAAGAGAGCATCGCACCCGACGTTGCGCCGCGCCGCGACCTGCCGCTAAGCCCAGCCGAAGCGGTGCGCTTGGAGCGCGAGAAATACGGCGAGAATAGCACAAACCCAAACCGCGACGATCAATACGACGAGCATCACGGCACGCCCGACGATATCGTCTAGCTAAGGCTGAGGCCAAGTCACCCAGATCTTGACGGGTTTCGATGCGACGCCGTTCGCAACAACCTAAAGCAGAAGACGGACGCAACGGCGTCCGTCTTCCTTACGTTGCGCGGACCGCTGCGTCAGTAGGCTTTGATGCCGTTCGGGCTTCCCCATCCGGCCGGACCGGAGTATGTTTTATAGTTGCTCCCTTTCGGAGCGCCTGCCTCGCAGAGATACGTGTTGCCGCACGAGCCGTCGTTGCCGCTCTTGATCACGTGGAGCAACTTTCGGTGCTTCTTGCTCGATAGCTGCCAGAAAGTCTGGCCTCCGTAGATGCTGCTCGCATTGCCGGCGAGCGCCACGATGCCGGCCGTAAGCGGCGATGCGACGCTCGTGCCGCAGACTTCGGTCCAGCCGGCGTAACCCGTCTCGTCGTAGACGGCCACACCGGGGCTGCAACCTGCCTGCGCCGAGATGTCGGAGATCGTGCGGCCCGAGCAGAGCGGATCGTGTTGCCACGACGGCTTGGTGATGGTGGTAGCACAGCCCGCGCCCGCGCCATCCCAGACGCTCTCGGTGAAGTTCGACCCGCTTTTCTCCAACTGCGTTCCGCCAACGGCGAGCACGTTTTGCAGCGCTGCGGGCCACTCGATTTCGTTAAATCCCGAGTCGCCGGAGGAGGCTAAATATGCGATGTTCGGCGTGCTGAAGTAGTTGTCGAAGTTCGGGTCGCCGCAGTTGGGACCGTAGACTCCGGTGTGACATCCCCAACTATTGCTAATGATCGTGGCACCGAGCTTAACGGCGGTCACTTCGGCGTTTTCCAAGCCGCAGACGTCTTTGCCGCAGTTGCCGCCCTCGATCATATAGATCGTGCATTGCGGGCAGGCCGCAGAGACCATATCGATGTCGAGGTCTTCCTCGAGGCAGAATCCGTAGTCTTCACAGCTCGGCGGATAGTTATACTGTTGACCGGATTCGTTGTACTTCGTAAACGACGCCGTACCGAGACCAAACGTGCTACGGTACGTGCTCAGATCGGATGACGCAGTTGGGAGATCGCCGAGCTCGATTACGGCGACAATCGTTCCCGCGCCCTTGCCGAGCGACGACGTCAGACCATATCGGGTCTGTAGATCGGAAGGCGTAAATCCGCAGGTGCTCGTGGGATTGCACGGCGGCGGCCCTTTGTAAAAGTTCGAGATCAGGACGTGGCAGCTGACGCCACCCTCGAGATCTTTGCAGGCGCGCCGAGCTTCGTGCTTCGCTTCCCACGTCGGAACGAAGTGCGTCGCCGATCCCGCGGTTGTCTGGGAAGCACCGGCGGTCGTGGGTACGCCTGACGAGTTACTTGCATTGCACGCGGCAATTGCTAGCGCCGCAGCGAGCGGCGCCACGAGTTTCAATGGTCCGTTCACGAGAGCTCCTTTGCAGGGGAAAGGGCTAGCAGGGGGACCGAGTAGTTCGAGCAGGCGCTCGTACCGCCTTTTCGTCAGAACGCTCCAGCTCGGCGCCTAGACAGAGTATTCGGTCAGGGCGCAACTCCGATTGTGTCCAGCTGAGAATCGATCGATTTTACTGCGGCCTCAATCAACGCTCCGTTGCCGGAGTCAGCGGCGGCGGCTTTGTCGAGCTGGTTTTGCCAAGTGAGCAGCGCGGGCTTGCCGCCCTCCGTGGCTCGTTCCATCCACGTGTCACTGGTCCTCACCTTGCGCCAAGCATCCTCTTTAGCCCATTCGCCGCCAATCCGACGCCCGAGCGAGGTAAGCTGTGCGGCCACCGCGGCGCTCGTGCTTTGATCGGTTACGCGCGCGAGGATCTTTTGGCTATCCGAGAACCAACCGGCGTATCCGCGCGTGCCAAAATAAAATGCGTGCACCTGCCCCCAATACTTGTTCCAACTCTGCCACTCCGACTCACAACTGTCTGCCTGCCAAACCGCGTGGAAGGAGTCTTTCCATGAATCGAGGGTCGCGGCATCGTCGGCGAGACAGCAGGCTCGGGCGATAAGAAAGATCGCGAATGCAACCGGTACCGCGCGTAGTATTTGCGGCGCTCTAACTTGTAAAGTAAGCATCGAGCGCTTGCTTCTACACCAGCCTCCGCTTTCCCGGAAGCTCGTTCTCGCCAAGGCATCGTCTCCACTTGGTGCCTGGAACGCTCGTGGAACGCCAATACGATATGCTCGGTCAATGCCGGGACGCAGCAAGGATTCGTTCTTAGTGACGCTTTGGACCGAGGCGCGCGATGCCGTTGGTACCGACGCTGCGTCCGGGTGGCGGGGAAGCGTCGAGCACCTCTCCACTAAACGGCGGCTCTATTTTAGCGCTCCCAGCGAGCTCATCGGCTTTCTCAGCAGCCACCTCCAAAGAGCCGGCGCGAAGGTCAACGACTGGGATAACTGAAGCCCCGTTCGTGGGGCAACCGAGCGGCACTCTGC
>Ga0153928_1000909_pt1 | contig 13893 bp, 12 predicted proteins | sample TSNJ012MetaG_FD_106656 | JGI IMG/M metagenome (GOLD analysis project Ga0153928, IMG submission 106656) | Attine ant fungus gardens microbial communities from New Jersey, USA - TSNJ012 MetaG | ecosystem: Host-associated > Fungi > Mycelium > Unclassified | place: USA: New Jersey, Wharton State... | reverse complement strand
GGGAATTACACAATGTTCAGCGAGGCCATTCTTTTGGCAGTGAGGCAGGGTTCTGCAGAGCGCGGAGAGTTTCTCTCGTTCGATGATTTGCGAAGTCTCGCGGCTTACTTTATTCGACAAAAATATAGAGGCGATGCTGTCCAGCCTGAGATACACATTCCGGATCAGAGACGAGGAGATTTATCGAGAGTCAGATTCTTACCGAATCCCGCGCTGCGCAAAGGACGAGGGACTGAAGCGCAGGGCGGGTCGCTCAGCGGACTTGTCACAAGGATCTTAGAGAATTTAAGCAGGCCAAGTTACAGGGAATCTAGGAAACTGTGGTTGTCCATAGGCAGTGTCTCAGGAACGCTATCTTTTTTATTTTGGCAGGACTTTCCTTGGCTCAAGACCGGTATTTATGGTGCCGTTTCTGTCATTCCGGGCGTCCTTTTTGGCTGCGTAATCGGATTTTGCCTCCGATTATTTGGAACACGAAAGAAGGCGGCCTTCTTGGCCGCAATTGTACTCACAGCCATGGGGTGGATAATTTCCCATGATGTTACAGCAACTATTGCGATGAGCTTGGATCGCTATCAACGCCCACTTAACGACAGCAGCGGGTCTGCTGCATATTTGGAGGACGAAGCTGAAAATCAGTCCAACGACCAAGCTAATACTCAACCCGTCATGCGGACTGAGAAGTTGCGCTATAGCCTGGGGATTGCCGGACTTGCTGGCGGATGCTTAGGAGGTGTGTTCGTTGCCTTAGCTGTGTCTTTGGCGGACAGGCGATTCCGCCGCGTTGAAACGTGGGCTGTGCTATTGTCGGTCGCCACGCTTGCGGGAACATTGCTGCAACTGGTAGAGGTGATTTTTGTAAAGGATGTAGTGAGTGGCGCAATCATCCTCTTTATTGTTTGGCAGTCTGGTGTCTTGATAGCGGTTAGCCACGGTCTTTCTCGCTCTATCGGCACACAAGTCTAGCCTGGCACGTAGGCCCCGGGTCATCACAGCCCGAGCGCCGTGAGCGCGTCGGCCACGTCAGCGGTCGAGCGCACGTGCACCGCCTGCAGCCCGCGTGCGCGGGCGCCCTCGACATTCGCGATTGCGTCGTCGAAGAACACGATGCGCTCTGCGGGCACGCCGATCGCCTTGACTACGTGATCGTAGGCGGCCGCGTCCGGCTTGCGCAGCCGCATGGTGGAGGAGACGAAGATTTCCTTGAAGTTGGCAAGAATGGGGGCGAAGCGCTGCGAACAGACGACCTGGTGGTCGGGATTGCTGTTGGTGAAGGCGTAAAGCGGAAGCTGTCGCGCGGCGCGCGCCAAAAGCTCCGCCATGCCCGGCACTTCCCCGACGAAAATCGCGTTCCAGCCTTCCAGGAACTGATCGTGCGAAATGTCGATCGCGCACGCGGTCTGCAGCCCGGCGAAAAATGCTTTGGTATCGATCTCGCCGACCTCATGCCGTTGGTAGGACACGTCGCGCCGGAAACGCTCCTCGATAAGGCGCGGATCGCAACCTGCGTGAGCAGCCCAGCACGCGATCGCGCGCGCGAAATCGATGTCGATCACGACGCGGCCAAGGTCGAACAGCAGGGCATCGGCGGGTTTCATGGGCATGCGCTGATCCTCGCGGGCGGTTATTATAACCTCCCGGCCCGCCCGGCAATTTCGGAGACCCCATGTCAACCCGCCTCGGATATCTGCTGCCCACGCGCGAGAAGATCATGGCCGGCGAGCCGGCGGCGGGGCCGCTGCTCGATCTTGCCGCGCGGGCGGAGCGACTAGGTTTCGATGCCATCTGGGTCGGGGATTCGCTGTTCGCGCGGCCCCGCCACGCGCCGCTCACCTTGATGACGGCAATCGCGGCCCGGCTCAGGCGCGTCGAGGTCGGCACCGCGGTGCTGCTGCCGGCGCTGCACAATCCGGTGCTGCTCGCGCATCAGGTGGCAACCCTCGACCAGGTGGCGGAGGGGCGCGTGATCCTCGGCGTCGGCATCGCGGCCGACGTCCCCAACATCCGCGCCGAGTTCGCCGCTGCCGGCGTGCCATTCGAGAAACGCGTCGGGCGCATGATGGAGGGGCTGCGCCTCATGCGTGCGCTGTGGACCGGCCAGCGGGTCGATTGGGACGGGCGCTGGAAGGTCGATGGCGCGGTGCTCGGCCCGACGCCGCACCGTCCCGGCGGCCCGCCGCTGTGGGTCGGCGGCTCGCTGCCGGCGAGCATCGAGCGCGCGGGCCGCTATTTCGACGGCTGGATGCCGATCACGCCGGACGCCGCGCAATGGGGCCGCCAATGGCGCGAGATCAAGGACATCGCGCGCGCGGCCGGGCGCAACGCGGACGCGCTCACCGGCAGCATGTATCTCAACATCGTGCTCGACGACGACGCCAGCCGCGCCGACGCGCAACTCGACCGTTTTCTCGAGAGCTACTACGGCCAGCCCGCGGCGGTCTTGCGCAAGCGGCAGATGAGCTACGCCGGCCCGGCGGCCGGGGTCGCCGAATGGCTCAACGAATACGTGCGCGCGGGCTGCTCGCATCTCGTGCTGCGCTTCACCGGCGAGCACGAGCGGAATCTGGAGACGATCGCCGCGCTGCGGGAGAAGATTGTTTGAATCGTGAGGAAGGAGCACCACCACCATGCAGCTCGGCATTGCGCTGCCGCTGATCGACATTCACGGCGAGCCGGCGACCGTGCGCGACTTCGCGCAGGCGGCGGAAGGCCTCGGCTATCACCATCTCGGCGCGCCCGACCACGTGCTCGGCGCCAACGTGGCGAACCGGCCGGACTGGGGCAACCGCAATACCTCGAAGGATTTCTTCCACGATCCCTTCGTGCTGTTCGGTTTCCTGAGCGCGTGCACGCGCGCGATCGGCTTTTCCACCCAGGTGCTGATCCTGGCGCAGCGGCAGACCGCGCTGGTGGCAAAGCAGGCGGCCTCGCTCGACGTGCTTTCGGGCGGGCGCTTCCGCTTCGGCATCGGAGTCGGCTGGAACCCGGTCGAGTTCGTCGGCCTCAACGAGAATTTCAATAACCGCGGCAAGCGCTCGGAGGAGCAGGTCGCGGTGATGCGGGCGCTGTGGAGCGATCAGCACGTCAGCTTCAAAGGCAAATGGCATACGATCGAGGACGCCGGCATCAACCCGCGGCCGAAAGGAAAAATTCCGCTGTGGTTCGGCGGCCACGCGGACGTGACGCTGAAGCGCACCGCGAAATGGGGCGACGGCTGGATCATGCTGGCGCACGCACGCGGCCAGGAGGCGGAGAGCGCGTTCGACACGCTGCGCCGCTACGTCAAGGAGGAAGGGCGTGACCCGCGCGAGGTCGGCCTCGAAGTGTGGGTCTCGACCGCCGAAGGCGGCCCGGACGACTGGCGCAAGGAATTTGCGTACTGGAAGTCGGTGGGCGTGACTCACGTCACCGTCAACAGCACCTACGCGCGCGGGCCGCACAAGCGCATCGCCGGCAAGACCATGGCCGATCACCTCAAGGCGATGAAGGATTATCACGCCGCGGTGAAGGATTTGGTGTGATGAGAGAAGACCGGGCCGCAAACGCGGCGCTCGTTGTGGCGCCCTCTCCCCTTGCGGGAGAGGGCGCAAATACGATCGGCGTCGTTGGTGATAGACCGAGAAGGAGAGTCGTCGTCCATGCGCATTCACGGCGTCGATGCCATCGCGATCGACATTCCGCTGAAGAAGAACTTCGGCGGCAGCACTTATTCCGTGCTCAAGCGCTCGACCGTGATCACGCGGCTGCGCACCGACGAAGGGATCACGAGCGAGGTCTACAACGGCGACAACCGCGAGCACGGGCGCGACATCGCCCGCATGATCCGAGAAGAGTTGGCGCCGCTCATCGTCGGCATGGATGTGTTTGCGAGCGAGCGCATCTGGGCCAACCTGTTCGCGCTCAGCACCGCCAACCGCGACCGCAAGACGCTCATGGAGGCGATCGCCTGCGTCGATTGCGCGGTGTGGGACGCGATCGGCAAAGCGACCGGGCGGGGCGTGCGCGAACTCCTCGGCGGCTTTACGGACAAAGTGCCGATCATCTCGATCGGCGGCTATTACATGGAAGGCAAGACGCTTTCCGATATCGGCCGCGAGATGGAAGCCTACCGGTGCGCCGGCATGGCGGGCTGCAAGTTCAAGGTCGGCGGGCTTTCGCCGACGCAGGACGCGCAGCGCGTGGCCGCCGCGCGCAAGGCGGCCGGTCCGGACCTTCTGCTGGCGGTCGACGCCAACCGCGGCTGGAGCGCCGAGGAGGCGATCCAATTCGCCCGTCTCATCGAGCCGCTCGACATCCGTTGGTTCGAAGAGCCGTGCCACTGGTACGACGACGCCGCGCTGATGGCGCGGGTGCGCGCGAATACACGCATCCCCATCACCGCCGGGCAATCTGAGATCACCAGCCACGGGGTGCGCCGGCTGATCGAGGCGGGCGCGGTCGACATCGTCAACTATGACGTCTCGGAAGGGGGCGGGGTGACCGACTGGCGCCGCGCGGCGGCGCTTTGCGCAACGGCCGGCCTCGCCATGGCTCATCACGAGGAATCGCAGATCGCGCAGCACCTGATCGCGGCGGTTCCGCACGGCACCTGTATCGAATGCTTCGCCGATCCGGAGCGCGACCCGGTGTGGCAATCGATGTGGGTCAACCGGCCGCCGATCAAGGATGGCATGATGCCGGTCGCGCCGGGGCCGGGCTTCGGGCTCGAACTCGACGCGAAAATGATAGAGAAATACAGGATCGGATAGACCGTAGCCCGCATGGAGCGCAGCGGAATGCGGGAGCGCCGCCCCGGATTGCGCTACGCTCCATCCGCGCTACGACCAGGAGACATTGTTATGAACACCACGGAACAACTCGAGCCGGCCAAGGTGGTCGGACCGGAGGAGGGCGATTCCTACTGGCAGCCGGTGCCGGCGAACGGCTTCATCCGCAACATCTTCAGCAAGGCGAGCGTCGGCGGGAAAAGCGACGTGTCGATTGGCACGCAAACGCTGCCGCCCGGATGCTTCATCCGCGAGCACACCCATGCGAAACAGGAGGAGATCATCTACGTCGTCGAGGGCAGGGGTGTCGCGCGCATCGACGGGGTCGAGCAGCCGCTCGAGAAGGGCTCGGCGGTGTTCGTCGGCATGAACCGCAAGCACCACTTCCTCAACCCGCACGAGGAGCCGATGACCTTCGTATGGGTGATGGTCCCGGGCGGCCTCGACCGCTATTTCGCCGAGATCGGGCGGCCGCGCCGGCCGGGCGAGCCGGCGCCGGAGCCGTTCCCGCGGCCCGCCAACGTGGCCGAGATCGAGGCGCGCACCGTGTTCGGCTGGGCCGACCAGAGCTACAATCAGACGAGCTGAAATGACTCTCGATTTCGTCATCGTCCGCGAAAGCGGACGATCCAGTAAACACAGGCCTTTCAAATAAAACTGCTGCCGGTGCTTACTGGATGCCTCGCTTTCGCGGGGCATGACGAGTCACCATCGCGCTTAAATGCAAGGGGAAAACCATGGAGATGCGAGCTTTCGGCCGGACCGGGATGAAGTTCTCGATCCTCGGCTTCGGATGCGGCGCGGTCGGCGGGCTGATGGTGCGCGGCGATCCCGCCGATCAGGAGCGCACGGTGGCGCGCGCGCTCGAAGCGGGCGTCAATTATTTCGACACCGCCGTGCAATACGGCGACGGCGCCTCGGAACGCAACCTCGGCCGCGTCCTCAAGACGCTCAAACCGGCGAACGCCGTCGTCGGCACCAAGGTGCGGCTCAAACCGCAGGAGTTCGGCAGCATCGGCGCCGCGGTGACGGCCTCGCTCGAAAGCAGCCTCAAGCGGCTCGGGCTCGAGCGCGTCGACATTTTCCATCTGCATAATTCGATCGCCGACGGCGCGCCGGCCGCGCTGTCCGCCGCCCAAGTGCTCGACGAAGTCGCGCCGGCGTTCGATCGCCTGCGCCGGGACGGCAAGCTGCGCTTTCCCGGCTTGACCGCGATCGGCGAGACGGCGGCATTGCACCGGGTGATCGACGCGGGTTTCTTCGCGAGCGCGCAGGTCACTTACAACATGCTCAATCCCTCCGCAGGCGGGCCGGTGCCAACGAATTATCCCGGGCAGGATTACGGCCGCCTCCTCGACCACACGACGGCGGCAGGCACGGGCGTCGTCTGCATTCGCGTGCTCGCGGGCGGCGCGCTCTCGGGCTCGCCCGAGCGCCACCCGATCGCAAGCCCGCCGCCCGAGCCGATCGGCTCGGCCAGGAGCTACGATGCCGACCTCGCGCGTGCCCGCCGCCTCATGCCGCTCGTCGCGGAAGGTTTCGCGGGGAGCCTCACCGAAGCGGCGACGCGGTTTTCCCTTTCGCATCCTGGCATCGGCACCATCCTGGTCGGCATTGCGACGCCCGAGCAGTTCGATACGGCGCTGGCGGCGGTGGCGAAAGGGCCGCTGCCTCAGGCCGCCCTCGCTCGAGTGGCGGAATTGGAGCGTGGCTTTGTTGGGGAGACAAGGTGAGGGGGACGCCGTAGGGTGGCAAAGTGGCGTGTTTGTTGCGCGCTACTCCACCCGAAACAGCGGTGCCATCGTGCGCACGCCGGCGCCGACGTCGGCGGCGTGGCCGAGATACTCGGCGATGCCGAACGCCGCTTCGGTGGTGCGCAACAGCGAGTAGTGGTTATAGGGCGTCGGGTCCACGACCCCGCGCGGGCCGTGATTGGTGATCACGATCGTCGGGATATGGCCGCCGCCGAAGTTCGCCGGACTGTTTGGATCATAGCCGCAGCAGCCCTGCGTGCCGGTCTTGTGCGGCGGGTCGTCGTCCTCGTCCCAGGTGATGACGACCGCGACGTTGCCGGACGCCGACCAGATGGGCGATGCCTCGACCTTCGCCACCAGATCGCCGATCATCGCATCGCCGCGCGCGAGGCGCCCGGCGACGTTGTCGAACACGCAGTCGGGCGGCACGTTCGGGCCCGGCGGCAAGCCGTGCATCTCGTTGCACTGGTTGGGCACCACGTGCGCGTAGTTGGGAAATTGGCCGCTTGAAAGATCGGCGAACAGCCGGTCGAAGCCGACCACCTTTTCGGCGAGGGCCGGATCGTCCTGCACCCCGCGGAAATTGATGAACGCGTTGTGTTTCGCGGCGTAAAGCTCGTCGGGATTGCCGGCGACCGGATCATGTGCATCGGGAAAATAGACCGCCTTCGATCCCGGCGCGGGAATGCTCTCGTAATATCCCTTCCACGTCATGTGGCGCTCCTCGAGCTGGTCGACGAGGCTGCGCGCCGCGACCGTCTGGTCGACGTAAGGGCTGATGCGGGCGACCGAGGGGCAATAGCGATCGGTACTCGTTGCCCGGCAATAATAAGCGTCGTCATCGTGGATGCCGAAAGTGTCGCCCGCGATCATCGCGATATAGTTCGCCTTGCTGGGGTGCACCTCGCCGTAGAAATTGCTCGCCGAACCATAGGTCTTCGCCAGGCGATCGAGGTTGGGCGCGCCCGGGTTGCCGATGATCTGCCCAAAGGCGTGGTTCTCGGCGATGATCACGATGATATGCTCGTAGCGCGGGATGCCCTCGACCTGCGCATTCGCCGTACCGCACGCGGAGAGGACGAGTGCGCCGATTGCGCACCGCGTGAGAAGGCGCCGCGGCATCATCGCGCAAACCGCGCGTCGCGCCAGGCGAGCGCCGCCTTGAGCCCGTCCCGGCGCGCGATATCCATGAACTGCACTTTGTCGGGTGAGCCCGTGGCCTCGATCGCCAGATCGATGGCGAGCGCCTCTTCGAGGGCTCGGAGCATGCTCTGCGCCTCGAACGCGCGGTTGATCGCGCGTTTTGTTTGCTTGACGAGGTCGGGATCGATGGTCGCGATGTGCTGCGCAAGCGCGAGCGCCGCCGCATCGAGTTCGGGCGCGGGCACGACGCGGTTGACCATGCCGATCTCCCGCGCGCGCTCGGCGGGAATGCGGTCTTCGCCGGTGAGGATGATTTCCTTGGCGATCTTCGGGCCGACCACCCATGGCAAGATCATAGCCACGATGCCGGCGCCGAATTTCAATTCCGGCTCGCCGAAGAAGGCATCGTCGGCCGCGAGCGTGAGGTCGCAGGCGAGCGCCAGTTCGCACGCGCCGGCAAGGCATGGCCCGCGCACCGCCGCGATGGTCGGGCGCGGGAAGTGCCAGAAGCGCATCACGGTGTCGAAATCGCGCCGCAGGATCGGCCGCCATTCGTCGCTGCCCCGCGGCGGGCGTTCCATTTGCTCCTTGAGATCGAAGCCCGAGGAGAAAGCGCGGCCTGCGCCGCGCACGATCAGCACACGGACGTCGGCATCTTTCTCCGCCGCGTCGAGCGCCGCGCCGACCTCGTCAAGCAAGACTCGATTGAGCGCATTGACCCGCTCGGGCCGGTTGAGCGTGAGCCGCGCGACCGCCCCGAGCTTCTCGACGACGATGGTGGCGTAGGCCATCGCCCCGGCCGGCTTACCCCGCCATCTTTAGTTCGAGCTGCGGGCGCTTGGTGGTCCATTGCGCCACGCTCTCGTAAGCGGCGCCGATGCGCAGCACGGTCGGCTCCTCGAACGGCCGGCCGACGATCTGGAAGCCGATCGGCAAGCCGTTCTTGGCAAAGCCGGTGGGCACGGCGAGCGCCGGGTGGCCGGTGAGGTTGAACGGAATCGTATGCCCGGGCGTGCGCAAGGTCCCGTCGGGCGGAAAGGCGTCGAAGCGAAGGGCCGGCGCCAGCGCGTTGACGGTGACGATCACGTCGCGAGTTTCCAGCACCCTCGCGATCGCTGCGTAAAGCTCACGGCGCATGCGCAGCGCCTGGATCAGATCGGCGGCGGAGAGGATCGCACCCGGCATCATGCGCTGGTAGGCCAAGCGGCCGTAGTCGGCGCCACGCTTGTTCAGGTTCTCCTCGTGCACGGCGTAGGCCTCGGCGGTGAGGATGACGCGGCCGCACGCGTTGAACAGCTCGAAGTCCGGCAGCGTGATCTCCTCGACCTTCGCGCCGAGACGCGCCAGATCCTGGACGGCGCGATCCACACCGGCGATGACCTCGGGCGAAATGCCGTCGACGGAAATAAAGAAGCTGCGCGGGTAGGCGAGCTTGAGCCCGCCAACGCCGCGATCGAGCTCAGCCGAGAAATCCGGCACTGGCACGTCGGCGCTCGCGGGATCGAGCGGATCGTGACCCGCGATCACCTGCATGGTGAGGGCCGCATCCTCGACCGACCACGCGAGCGGCCCGCAATGGTCGAGGGTATAGGAGAGCGGGAAAACGCCGCGGCGCGAGACGCGGCCGTAGGTCGGCTTGAGGCCGACGATGCCGCAATAGGCCGCGGGGCTGCGGATCGAGCCGCCGGTGTCCGATCCCATGGCCATGCGCACCATGCCGGAGGCGACGGCGGCGGCCGAGCCCGACGACGAGCCGCCGGGGAAATGATCGGGGTTCCACGGATTGCGCGCGGGCGGGAACGGCAGGTCGAAGCTCGGTCCGCCGATCGCGAACTCGTGGGTGGCGAGCTTGCCGAGCAGCACGGCGCCGCCCGCCGCAAGCTTCGCGGCCGCCGTGCCGTCTGCTTGCGGCACGTGGTCGACCATCAGCTTCGAGTGGCAGGTGGTGCGGATGCCGGCGGTCTCGTAGATGTCTTTGAGCGCATGCGGGATGCCGTGCAGCGGGCCCTTGTCGACGCCGGCCTTGAGCTCGCGGTCGGCGCGGTCGGCATCGGCGAGGGCGCGCTCGCGCGTGACCAGCAGGAACGCGTTAAGCAGCGGATCGAGCGCGGCGATACGGTCGAGGGCATGCCGGGTGAGCGCGGTCGAGGTAAGGGTACCGGCGCGCAGGCGCGCACCCGCCTCGGCGATCGAGAGTTCGTGCAGCGGCTCTTTTGCGCTCATGACCGGGCACCCGTGGGCTTGAGGCTGTAGACGTTGGCAGGCTCGACCGCCGGGCTGCGCGGCCCATGCACAAGGGCGGTCATGCGGCGCAATTCCTCGCAGCAGTTGATGAGGCCGGCCTTGCGGTCCGCCGGCACGATCGCGCCGATGCGCGCGGTGAGCGCATCGAACTCCGCTTCCAGCGCGCGCCTCTCCTCGGTGCTCATGGGGCCTCCTGGTGTCAGGGATCAGTTATCAGGTATCAGGAATCCACAGGCGGAGCCAGCGTCCAATCAGTATGCCTGATCTGCCGCGCGTTGACCGCGTCGGCCGGCAATGCCAACCTCCAACCAAGTCGCGCAACAGCGACATTCGGGGAGGCGCGTGCCATGGGAAATGCCCTCGAGGGAAAGGTCGTCATCGTCACCGGCGCGGGGCGCGGCATCGGCCGCGAGGTTGCGCTGGCGTCGGCGCGCGAAGGCGCCAAGGTCGTGGTCAACGATCTCGGCGGCGCGGTCGACGGGGAGGGCACCTCAACGGCGCCGGCGCAAGAGGTGGTCGACGAGATCAAGCGCGACGGCGGGCAGGCGGTCGCGAACTTCGACAGCGTCGCCGAGCCGGGACCGGCTGCCAACATCGTCAAAACCGCGGTCGACACGTTCGGCCGCATCGACGGCGTGGTCAACGTCGCCGGCATCCTGCGCGACCGCATCTTTCACCGCATGAGCGTGGTCGACTGGGATTTGGTGCTCAAGGTGCATCTGTTCGGCACCTTCTACGTCTCGCGCGCGGCGGCAACGCACTTCCGCGAGCAGGAGTCGGGGGCCTTCGTGCATTTCACCTCGACCTCCGGCCTCGTCGGCAACTTCGGCCAGGCGAATTACGCCGCCGCCAAGCTCGGCATCGTCGCGCTGTCGAAGTCGATCGCGCTCGACATGCAGCGCTTCAACGTGCGCTCCAACTGCGTGTCACCTTTTGCCTGGAGCCGCATGATCGGCACCTTGCCGACCGAGACCGAGGAGGAGAAACGCCGCGTGGCGCGCTCGCAGCGCATGACGCCGGCGAAAATCGCGCCGGTCGCGGTTTATCTGCTCAGCGACGCCGCGAAGGACGTGAGCGGGCAGATTTTCGCCGTGCGCATGAACGAGATCATGCTCATGGGCCAGTCGCGGCCGATCCGCGCGGTGCAGCGGAGCGAGGGCTGGACCCAGGAGACGATCATCGAGCACGCCATGCCGGCACTCAAAGCCTCGTTCTATCCGCTGGTGCGCTCGCAGGAAGTGTTCAATTGGGATCCGGTGTGAGCGGGGAGTGGCGCGGTTTTATTGAATGGGTCCGAAGTGCGGAAGTTAGTCTACGAGTTCGGCTTGAACTGGTGCCGCCGTGGTTGTTGGCGCTCGGTGCGATTGTCTCGCCGCTGATCATTGCGGCGTTTGGCCTGTTGTTGAGCCTGTATGGTCTCATCGGCGCTGCGCTTTTCTCGGGTGCCCTGTTGTTCGCGGCTTTGTCTTATTGTCAGCTTCACATCCGCATCTTGATCGTTATTGTGTACGAAGTTTATTCATTTGCGGTCGCATCCTATTTGGCGATCTTGGGTGCTTGCATCGTTTTTCGAGAATGTCTGTGATGTGTCTCGAGTGTTGTGAGGTAGAAAGATGACTGTCGGCATACTCGCGTTCGGCGCCTACATCCCGCGGCTGCGGCTCTCGCGGCGCGCCATTGCCGAGGCGAATGCGTGGTTCAACCCGGCGCTCAACGCCCAGGCCAAGGGCGAACGCGCCATCTGCAACTGGGACGAGGACGCGGTGACGATGGCGGTCGAGGCGGCGCGCGATGCGCTCGCCGGGCGCGACCGCGGAGCGATTTCCGCGCTCCAGTTCGCCTCGACCAGCTTCCCCTTCGCCGACCGGCTCAATGCCGGCATCGTGGCGGAAGCGCTTACTCTCGGCCAAGCGGTGGCGGCCCTCGACGTGGCGGCGAGCCAGCGCGCCGGCACCTCAGCGCTGATCGCGGCGCTGCGCGGCGGCACCGGCGAAACGCTCGTGGTCGCGGCCGACAAACGCCGCACCCGCTCGGCCAGCCCGCTGGAGATGAGCGTGGGCGATGCGGCGGCCGCGGTGCTCGTCGGCGAGGGCGAGCCGGCGGCGCGGCTCCTTGCCTTCGCGTCGCACACCGCCGACTTCGTCGACCACTACCGCGGCGAGGATACCGCGTTCGATTATCAGTGGGAGGAGCGCTGGATCCGCGACGCCGGCTATCTCAAGATCGTCCCGCCCGCGATCGCCCAATGCCTGAAAACCGCGGGAGTCGAGCCGGCCGCGGTGACGCATTTCTGCATGCCGGCGACTTTGCCGCGGGTGGCGGCAGCCGTCGCCAAGGTAGCCGGCGTCGGCGACAAGGCGGTACGCGACAATCTCCACGCGGTGTGCGGCGAAGCCGGCGCCGCCCATCCGCTCGTCATGCTGGCGGCGGCGCTGGAAGCGGCCAAGCCGGGCGAGCGCATCCTCGTCGTCGGCTTCGGCCAGGGCGCCGACGCGCTTTTGTTCGAGGCGACGCCCGCGATCCTCCATCAACCGGCGCGCCGCGGCGTGGGCGGGCATCTCAAGCGCCGCAAGGAGGAAACGAGCTACGCCAAATACCTTGCTTTCAACGAGTTGGTCGAAGTCGAGCGCGGCATGCGCGCCGAGGCCGACAAGCTCACGCCGCTCTCTTCGCTGTGGCGCAACCGCGATACGCTTACCGGGTTCCTGGGCGGCCGCTGCTCGACCTGCGGCACCCTGCAGTTCCCGCGCACGGCGATCTGCGTCAACCCGAATTGCAACGCGGTGCATACCCAGGAGCCGCACCCGTTCGCCGAGATGACCGGCCGCATCAACTCCTACACCGCCGACCGGCTGACCTATTCGCCCGACCCGCCCGCCTGCTACGGTATGATCCAGTTCGATGCCGGCGGCCGTGTTATGATCGATTTTACCGATGTCGATGCCGAGTCGCTCGCGGTCGGCCAGCCGATGCGCATGATGTTCCGCATCAAGGACGTGGATGCGCAACGCCACTTCCGCCGCTACTTCTGGAAGGCGAGCCCAGTAACAGGTATCGGGGATCAGTGATCAGGTATCAGGAGTTTTGCCCGATCCCTGTCGTGTGATGCCTGATACCTGATTTCTGACACCTGATACCTGGAGGGTCATCATGCCGCGCGGGGTCAAGGACAAAGTTGCCATTCTCGGCATGGGCTGCTCGCAGTTCGGCGAGCGCTGGGACGCGGAGGCCGACGATCTGATGGTCGAGGCCTATCTCGAGGCGCTGGCCGACGCCGGCATCGAGACCAAGCAGATCGACGCCGCCTGGCTCGCGACCGCGATCGAGGACCAGCACGTGGGCAAGTCCGCGGTGCCGCTCGCCCGAGCGCTGCGCCTGCCGTTCATTCCGGTCACGCGCGTCGAGAATTTCTGCGCCAGCGGCACCGAGGCGTTTCGCGGCGCGGTCTATGCGGTCGCCTCGGGCGCGGCCGACATCGCGCTCGCCCTCGGCGTCGAAAAGCTCAAGGACACGGGCTACGGCGGCCTGCCGCAGAGGAGCCGCGGCGTGCTCAACAACATGACGTGGCCGAACCTTTCGGCGCCCGGCAGCTTCGCGCAGCTTGCCGCTGCCTACCGTGCCAAACACGGCGTCGAGGCCTCCGACCTCAAGCGCGCGATGGCGCACATCTCGGTCAAGAGCCACGAGAATGGCGCGAAAAACCCGAAGGCCCATTTGCGCAACCGCATCAGCGTCGACACCGTGCTCAACGCGCCGATGGTGGCCGAGCCGCTCGGGCTGTACGACTGTTGCGGCGTGAGCGACGGCGCCGCCTGCGCCATCGTCACCACGCCGGAGATCGCGCGCGGCATGGGCAAGCGCGACATCGTCGCGGTGAAAGCGCTGCAGCTTTCCGTTTCGAACGGCCTCGAGGCGCAGCATAATTCCTGGGACGGCAGCTATTTCGCCACCACGCGCGTCGCCTCCACCCGCGCCTATCAGGAAGC
>Ga0153928_1000903_pt1 | contig 13918 bp, 15 predicted proteins | sample TSNJ012MetaG_FD_106656 | JGI IMG/M metagenome (GOLD analysis project Ga0153928, IMG submission 106656) | Attine ant fungus gardens microbial communities from New Jersey, USA - TSNJ012 MetaG | ecosystem: Host-associated > Fungi > Mycelium > Unclassified | place: USA: New Jersey, Wharton State... | reverse complement strand
TTTGTTTCCAGGAAGCCCACTCTCGACGGTGAAACCAATTTTCCTGAGCGATCTGCACTATCAAGCCGAACACCTTCTCCGGACGAGCTTGCCCTCTATCTTCATTCGTCTGGAACCATTGAGATTCCCAAGCCTATCCCTCAGACACACAAGAGGCTGTGTCAATGGGTGTCAGTCAGTAAGACTTAAACCTAGTTGTATCCCGGATAAGCAGTACAAGTCTTTTCATAGGTGTTCATGATTTGAGAATGTATAATCCCCGTCTTCGAATGAGCGGTATGGGTCTTCCCCCATTCCACATCATCGGCTTTTTCCTGTTTACCCTACTTCCCGTCTATCATGGCATCCCTGTTCCCATCCTACCTCCAGTTGATACAGTCGCTGGTGTGCTCCCACTTACACCAAGTCCTGATATCATCCTTGATCATATCAAGCGCACCAAATCAACAGCACTGATGACAATTCCCGCATTGTTGAATGCATGGGCTCAATCCAAGGATGATGTGACCATCCTTGCCAGCCTCAATATTGTCGTTCGTCATTTTCTAAATTACGATATCCTTGAAGCGCAATCTAATAGGCCTTGCTAAGTGCTTCAGCGGCGGCTTTATATCGGACACTGTTGGTGATAATCTTGTTTCAGCTGGCGTGAACCTCCAATCAATGTACGGTACAACGGAGACTGGTCCAATCAGCAGATACGGTACTCCACCTAGGAGCGATTGGGCGTGGATAGAGATATGGCACAAGATGAGCATAGAGTGGTTCTATCAAGGCAATGGAACATATGAATGTCACTATATGGTTTGTGAAGTTTGTCTTCTGTGGAAATCCACTTTACAACTTGCACATAGAAAGGAGAACTGCACGAGCCCGCGGTTATAAATAGAAATGATGAGAAAGGTTTGGTTCTTTCGGATCTGTTCATCAAGCATCCGACAAAGGACAATTTGTGAAAGATGTACAATGATACCATTGCTCATATATGAAATACTCACATTAAGCCGTAGTGTTTGCCGGAAGGACGATGTGATCATTCATTCATCTGAAATAAAAACCTTGCCGGGTCCAGTCGAGGAAATTATTGCCAGTAGTCCATTGTGCGCAATATCTACATTGTTGTCAAAACCAACTCATCCAATTCAGGGCGCGAAGGGCTGTCGTGTTCAGCCGTGGACGTGATAATGCAGGCATCTTGATCGAGGTTCATCCGGAATTTACCATCGGTATTGGAGACAGTGCGTCTCTGAAGCAACTACGAAACCGCCTTTGGTAACTATATCAATACAAAATTCCTACATTTGATTAATATTGTGAAACAGGCCGTGTGTCGAAGCAGCGAACAAAATTTTACCTAGACACAGTCAGATTTCTGAGGAAATGATCCTTATCACAAAACCCGACAAATCTCTCGCATATGCACCCAAAGGTACTACAACGCGTAAACCATCACTTGAGATTGTCTCAAGTGGCATTGAAACCCTGTATGTCTTCTATCGCCTTCTTGTAAATGAGCTACTCAGTGTTACTCTTAGTTACGAGGCGCTTGTTTTTGGTTCCTCATCAAGTAATCAAGTGAAGCCTCCCGTGAGTTGGGATATATCATCCCTCAAAGAATGGCTCATTGGTCAATTATCGCAAATGTTCCATGGCAAGTCATTTAGAATTTCGACGAATTTGTTTGTACAGGGGTGTGACAGGTATGAATACACATTGATGGTCGCATATAATGCTGAAAAGTTGGCACAGCTTGGCAGCCACAGTCCTGAATTCCCGCATCTCTAGTTGCCTGAAATCCCTTTCTCCATCCATCTCTACCACTATCCTGCGAAACATTGTCTATGCTTACCCTACGATTGAAGGACTCGCTTGCTATCTCTCTCGCATCGTTATTCGCCAAAACCAGCCTGATGAGAAGGAGCGCTGCAAAAAAATAGGTGCAATGATAGCACAGTATTCTATTGGACCATCTATGGGACCATCTGTTGTACTTTTGACAGGTTCCACAGGTCATCTGGGTTGCCATCTTTTGGCTAGCCTTACCAAGAATCCAGCTGTTCATCGCATCTATGCCTTGAATCGTCCCAAGAATCTGTCAGTAGAAGAGAGGCATCGAGAACGATTCCGAGCCGCAGGGCTTGATTTCGATGATTTAAAATCAAACAAAATTCGATTTATTGAGGGTGATCTATCTGCAAGAAATTTAGGTCTCTCAAAAGAGTTATATAACGAGGTTGAGGCTCTCAATTTTACTTGTGTGTTTTTCTCATTTATTCTTAGATTCAACAATCGGTAACGTTGATCATACACACTTCTTGGAAGCTCAACTTCTGTCTTCCACTGGCCTCTTTTGAGCCGCACATTAGAGGCGTACGAAACCTCATTGATCTCGCTCGCCAGGGGCCGAATTTTTCTTCCTTGAGGTTTGTGTTCACGTCATCGTTTGCAGTGGCCCAATTCTGGGACTCGGCTGAAGAGCCGTATCCTGAGACCATCATGCGGCAGTCAAAATACTCAATTGGAACAGGATATGGTGAGAGCAAATACGTGGCAGAACGTGTTTGTCTTTTCTCTCGACAAATCCACTCAGCTCCTGATATCAATTGACTAGATTCTGGAAAGCAGCGGTTTAAATACATGCTCAATCCGCCTTGCGCAGCTCAGTGGAACAACAACAACAGGAATGTGGGGCACAACGAACTGGTTTCCGATTTTAGTCAAATCTAGCATTAGCTTAGGCGGACTGCCTTCTACTCCAGGCGTGAGTCAAGAAATTGAAGATAGATATGTCCTGATGAAGTATCAGTTAGTTTCCTGGCTTCCAATGGATTATGCCGCACAGGCTGTTCTTGATGTGGCGCTTTCTGAAAAGTGCCTCCCATTTGCAATTAACATTGTGCATCCTCACCCTATTCAATGGAGCCGTATCATCGAGGGCGTTCAAAGTGCCTTGGCTAAAATAGTTGGTGTAGATCCTGTCAAGATACCGGTGATACCATTCTCTCATTGGGTCGACAATCTATCTTCGAAAGATGCTACACCTGAACACATGAAAAACATCGTACGCTGACAGTTTCTGGACGTCAATCGATATTTACCCAGTATTTTATAGCCCGCTCTGAAGCTTATCGATTTTTTCCGGGATGTGTCAGAGGCGGGTCAAGTTTCAGGATCTGATGTCCTGGAGCTTGGCGCTATGCCGAGATTGGTATTTCAGAAGGTGAAAGAATCCAGCCCATTATTGCAGGTAGCCGGCCCTCTACAAATTTCTGACATACAACTCTGGATTAAATATTGGAAAGATAGCGGTTTCCTGCTCTAAGTAGCTTTGTGGGGCTGTAACGTTTTTGTGTTTGAAAATTTTATAATCTGATGAGACCATAAACTGTTGAAATATCAAATCAACGTAGATATACGCAGTGATGGTGACCTGTACTATCGAAGATTTTGAGTTAGAATCGAGCAAAAAAGAGGCGAGAGGGGTGAGAGGCTGTACCTTTGCTCGTGTGATCACCTACAGTAAGTTAAGATAAGCTAGGTACACTGATAAGTAAGAGCCTAAACATCTAGAGTGCGTTTGTACCCACCTCAGACGTCACTTGAATGTGGACGAATGAGGTGGTGCTACGTATAACTAACAAACGAGTACCTGCGCAGGCAGAGGATATCCAAATTGGTATAAGTCTGAAATTGAAAGAGAAGTAGAATGGAATGATAAAACATGACCGATGCGGCACTCCTTCTCAATAAGCCCATTCCCACAGCCATACAGAACAGATATATCCTCGTTTTCAGACAAGATTCGCGGCATTGACGGGGTCATAGATGGGGGGAATCAGCGCCAGTATGCTCCTGACCAATGAGTCCTCCGTCGTGCCAGATGATTGTACTTCGTTGGATGACATCAGAGGCACATCGACTCTGCTGAATGCCCCAACATTTCTCAGACCGAGCATCCGCTTCTGCAGGAGGGTCATTCGTACATAGCCAGCAGCTAAAAGTGACTCATCCGTTGGAGAGTACATCATTGGCTTGACAAGGGTCGGTGACGCAGTCGGGGATCCAAGTCCCGACTGGCTGTCATTTACAGTTAGCACCAGGTGCAAAAATCCCTGCACCAAACCGTGCCCATGAGCCAGCATAAGGAACTTGGCCTTGATTAGAATATTATCAGGGCCAATATTGTGCTTCGCAAAGGATTTTGTTGACGAACTCAAGGGGAAGTTGTTCAGTGAGTTGAGTGCAGCAACTACATCCCACTCAAAAGGGGTGTGAGGTCCTAAAAACCCTCGAGATCGGTCAGCAGCGGTTGATATGAGAGACATAATGCGTATACTGAGGGATCGCGCGTGACTGTATATGGTTTCGGTATGATATGAACTTTAGGAAATATGATGGACATGTCTTCTAATTCGACACAGTTATCCGGGTGCATCATGTTGCGTATGATGATAGAATGATCGGACAAGAAGCGTTCATACCTGGTCATCATCTTGGGAAAATGCCACCTTTGTACTCGAACATATCCGTACGCGTCTCAGTCGTATCCAGGAATTTGACGTTCTCAAACACCATAATCTTGTAACCACCATATTCCAAGGGTGTGAGATCGCAAAAGATTGTGAATATTGGTACCATCTTGAGTATCCGCAGTGACAGACTGCCATCAGTTCGCGGGTTTTGGACCGATCATCTGAATTGATTTTGAGGTCCGAGATTCCATTGTGATCCCTAAACATGATTTTCAGATATCTGTCATATAAATTTAAGCACATGCCAAAGACTGTGTTCGTTCGGAATTACTATGGTGTTAAACCCACAGCCCTAAGCCGTTGGGGACTTCTGGGGGCAGTATTCTATAGGAAAATGGTCTACTTCTTGGATACGAGCTCTTTCTCGAGGCTTTGTAACAGCCTTATTCTTTAGCAGGATCGCCAAATCAGAAGTAACCACATAAGAAATAAAATAACATACAGGTTCCGCTTCAGCAGTGTGTTCTTGATTTCATCGCCTCAGGTTTAGGTCTCATGATAATATTGATACTATCATTCACCCGTGGCCTCCATGAGACGATTTACTACAGTATTTTTCCTGTCACAATCAAATAAACAGTTTCATGGACGGTTACTGAGAGTACCACATTTCACCGTGCATTCAGGCACGAGTGTTAGGCACAGGTAGGAGGTTTCTAGAACGCGGCAGGAAATCAGTCTGGCCGCGGCAAGTGAGAGCTCATGCATCCAACGTTGCAGGACATGCCTTCAATGTTCTACATGATTCAAGTCTCAAGATCTTCAGATTCTTTTTTCTGGAAACTTCAAACAAAGTTTGATTCTAATTGCCTCAATTCGTTGATTTTGGATGAGCGTCCTATGTTTCGAGATTTTTCCGACGGTCAAGGGCATGAGACTTCTAGTGCTCTAGTTCACAACGTTGAATTTGAGCTCGAAGGTAGATCAATCAATGTGTATATCTGATCCCAGTGATCACTCGACATTTGATTGCATGTCAGCCGATCTGCTGTCCGCTATTTGGTGGTGAGGGCCGTACTTACTGGGTCAAAGTGTATCAGAGCTATGTCCGAGGTAATCAATAGTACCAATCACACAAGAGGGAATGTATAATTTTGTGGAACCAAACGCCTTCTTCGTCGCGAATAGGTCAGGGTGTCTGACTGACTCAGTCACCGTTTATCATCATTCGTAGTTCTTTTGTCGTTGCACTCGAAACTGGAAAAAACTTTTGCAAGATTATCTAGACCCAAGTATGAAAAACATTGAGTAAAGAAATACCACGATACATATTATACTTTTCATAGCCGGCCCAAGAAGTCCTCTTTGGTGGCCATACGATTATTCAAGGCGCTGAAGTGACTTCACTTCATGTCCATGAAATTGTCACATGGCACGGGAAACCAAGGGTGGATATTTGGGTCCCAATGCAATCGAATTTCCCTTGCAGTGATGCGCTTGGCTCTCCTACCGCTATCTCGAACATTATCATTCTCGGGAGCATTTGCGTTCTGACGGAAGTCGAGCTCTGTTTTAGTCTCGTGTTCGGCTTGTACTGTAGTGGATGTCATCGTTGACTCTGCTATCGAACTTTTCATCGATGTAGATGAGGGGGTAGACATACATGATGACGGAGAACGTGGGCTTGAAAGTGGGAGGGAGGATAGCGTCAACGAGAAGGAATGTGGATACAAATTAAGAATGGTGGATAGACGTTCCGCAATGTTTATAAGTCCTTCAATAAACTATTCAGAACGAGATGATCATCATCAGCATTTCAACATCATAAGTTTCCGAAAATTACCTGCTGCCGTTCACCAATCCATTCGTCTGCCCAGGCCCCAAGTCGTGATGACATAGCTGAACGAACTTCTACTCCATTGTGGTCCATACTAAGGTTCCTCAGTACTCTAGTTGCCAACTCAGTCCCTTCTCTGGGTGACACAGTCTTATCCTATCCGTACGTAGGTGAAGTCAGTTCAAGCATTGTTTTCCGGTACACTTATGAACATACTTGCAGAGTGCTTAGGCAGGTACGCATAAACTTCAAAAAGTCTGGATGTCCAACAGGTGTAGTATGACACTTCTCATAGTCGGGTTTGAACGCCCATTTATACCTCCTGAAAAAGTTTGGTCGTGTTCGGTCCCAATTGAATGATAAGAGAGGTAGTGTCATCTATGCAATACGTGTTGATTAGGCAAAACGAGTCGACAATCAAACCTGGACCTACAATAAACAACGAATTACATAAAGATTGAAGAGCAGTCGCCACTTGTTGGTTATATAGCATCTCACGAAAGGCTAAAGTGTCTACATGAATCAGTCAGTTATGTACCGCACAATCTACCTCGGGTACATACTTTGTGGTATACCAGGTAGCAGCGCATCGTAGCATTCTAATTCAAGCTCATACAGTTGCGTCAAATACCAATACGCCAGATTTCTCTCTTCCGGGGCGTATAACTGTAGCTGAAACCCGGAGAGTACAATTTCCTGGATAGTGGATAATCGCCACAGAAGGATCATCTGTGGAACTCCAGAAAGTGCGTTATTTTCTCCAATTCCCTAGACCATTTCATTCAGTGTTCAAAAATTGGGAGACACTGGAGAGACGCTCACAGAGAGGTCAACGTGTGACATCATCTCTAGTAGTACATCGTATATATGATGCCACTCAACCAAGGCCTTCATCAGTTGTCTCCGCCTCCGGGGTGGGTTACTCCAGTTCCCTTGTATGTGGGGTATCATTAACTATAAATTAATTAACGAGCTCCTGGTCAGATTATGGATAGAGAGTACCTTATGAATTTTTCTTTCAAGAAAATCAAATAAGGGCGCTGAAGTTCCGAGCCATCGTCGACGAACCTGTGCCTGGAAATAGGACCAAGTAATTCCAATTGTCTCAAAGAATAATCGATCTACAAGCCAAAAGGAGGGGTAGTTGTCGAACACGAGTAGTCCGTCATAGAAGGCAGACTAATGCAAATATAAGATAAGTCAACTGGGAAACAAGGCCAGAACTGAAGATGTACCTGGGTCAACGATCGAATATATGGTTGCTGAATAGGTGATTTCCCGGTCCAGACACGGAGAGCTCCTATAACCTGTAAGGAAACGATGGTATTATGATGGGAGAGCCAGGCTACGGTCATATCCATCTCACCTTCCACGTAGTGAGATTATGTCTGGCAGCTAGCTCACTAGTCTCCCTCAAACCCTTGAGAAACAAGCTGATCACCTGCCAGGTTTCTCCAGGAGATCCAATGGGTAGCACTCGTATGGGGACAGCAGTTTCTAGTCGCTTCGAGACGTACGGATCAAACGCGCGATGTGCAACTGAGCCTGTGTATGGTTCAGGTATCGAATGCAAGCTAAGCTGGCCTAGAAATTCTTCACACATGTTGATATAACGTATGAACTGTTTGGGTGACCGATGAACATTCGTATCGAGCAGCTGTAAAAATGTCTGTACCCAGTTTTCCATTAATTGGAAAAATCCCACGAATGGATCCACTCGCCTTGCGGAGTTGAAGTCTGTTTATCAATGCATCCTTCCACTGAGAAGGCACTTGAGTTAAAGATCAGAAAAGATGAAAAGCACAAAAACTTTAGATTAAACAACCTTTTAGAGAGTTTGCAACCCATTGAGAAGCTTCTTCCAACATGGAAGCGACAGCCCTGACAGGAGTGCCCTCAAGCAGGTAAATTTCACATTTATCACTTTGCCAGTCTTCGGCCTAATGCGGAGAGGACAAAAGATCACAGTGACTGAAACGAAAAAGGAAAAGAAGATACCAACATACGTCTTGAACCGCACCTTTTGACAATTCTCTCCAAGTCAGGTCGCAACACTTGAGTAGGCCCGCGACTGATGCCCGGAGTACAATAGTGATTAGTTCAAGTGGACGATGTGGATCTTCTGGTGCCAAAGAGGGCTTCTGGATAGTATCTGGATCTATTGAGTCTAGATGGCGGGTATAAAGAAATGTAAAGACTGTGTGTGACATAAAATTGCCATTGTGCCATTCCATCTGCAGGGATGCTTAGTATAGAAAACGAGAATATAGTTGTGAAATCACCTCATATGAGAATGCCCTATCGATCACCCAGCAAAGTTCCTCGGGCAAAAGAGGCACAAAAGGGTTGAACTTCTGTCCGACTTCACCAACCGGGATATATCCGCTATCGAGCCGCGGTTCACCGATCTGACAAAATGTTATCACTGAGGGTTGTATTGTTTCAACTGTAGACACATAAATTACCTCGAACGCGGACATGGCATCTTGTAGAGAAAACCCATCCATGAGCAACATTTGGTCATCGTTCATATCTGATGCAGGGATTAAAGCAAATCTTACTTTCACAGATGAAGACTCACCTGCAGCAGCGTCTTCAAAGACGCTCCTGACATCGTCAAAGCCAAAATGGGCACCGGGAAGGTCAGCACGGGGAACAATATCCATGGCAGTAGTCGAGTGTTATGTGAGTGGCTGTGCCTGGAATGTTCTCTCGCCTTACCCTCCATCATACCGGGAGCCTCAGGCGCCGTTCAATCCATCTCAAACGTACAATCCTGTCTGGAATTCAGCCCACAGGTATACCGCATGTGAGTAGATATGCAATACATTGAAAACAAGCCTGATGTATGATAGCTAGGCAATTACTTGGGTGCTCTTTCGAATTGGGTCAAGCTGCAGGATGAGGCTGAACCCCAGGATGACTTGCTCTACATGATTGTTGGCTGGCATGCTTTGACACTACCACAAGATCCTAAACAGCTTGTGACTTCTCGCTGGGACATGCTTGCTACATTGCTCGCAATCGGACTGGACCCAAAGAAGTCAATCATTTTCCATCAGGACCACGTACGTGGAACCTGAATGAACGAAGTTGTCGTTGACAATGCAGGGCAGAATCAAGATCATCTTGAACTGGGGTGGATACTGAATTGCCTTACGTCTGTTGGGAGATTGTCCCGGATGACGACCTGGAAATCCCGCCTTGCAGCTTCGCGAAATGCAGACGAGTCTAATGTGGACGAGTCTCTACTAAATGCAGGACTTCTGACATATCCCTCACTCCAGGCAGCAGATATTTTGATCTATCGGTATGCTCTTTCGTGTTCTTTTTTTGTTTTAGACTCTCATTGTTCATTTGTTCAAAGGGCAACTCATGTCCCCGTCGGTGAAGACCAAACCCAACATTTAGAATTGACCCGCGATCTTGCTGAATCCTTCAATCGCACCTTTAAGTCCGAGAATCCTCTGTTCCCTATCCCCACTCTTGTTGATAGTGCGTCTTCCCGATCCTTTTGGTTTATTTCGACCTCCAGTCAGTATTAGCTCCTACACGACGCATTCTCTCACTCAGAGATCCCACTGTCAAAATGTCCAAATCTACACCTGATGTCAGATCTCGGATCCTGTTCACCGACACCCCATCACAAATACAAGCCAAAATTCGAGGAGCCGTTACAGATTCGACTTCCAGCATCACTTATGATCCTGTGAATCGACCAGGAACAGCAAATCTCCTCAATATTCTTGCAGCCTGCCTCGGCAAGCGCGTTGAGGATGTTGTGCATAATTACAAAAATTCCAGTTTTAAAGGACTGAAAGAAGACGTCGCCGATTCCGTAATTGAATTTCTTCGAACACCGCAAGAAGAGTTTTCTCGATTGCGTGGGGAGCAAGTCTACCTTGTGCAAGTTGCAGATGAAGGATCTAGGAGAGCCAAAGACTTGTCTAATGAAACAATGAGGCACGTTAGAGACCGACTGGGACTTTGTTGAATATCTCCATAGAATTGACTCGGTAGATGAGGTACATTTAGAATGTCATGGCCCATTTTTTCTGTTCAACTACCAACCCAATTGCTGTGACTTGCAGTCCTGACGAGTTCTCAAAATACTCTTCCTTCCTTCACAGATGTATGCCTTTCTTCCATGAACTTTTGGACAGTTAGAATCCCAGCTTGTGATGTGTAATATTCTACCATCATCTTAATTTTCAAGCCCAGGTGGTGATTTGGAAATATCTCAGCGCCTGAGCTCTCATGATCATGCAAGTATTCCTGCATCTCATGTGAATTTGTACCGCGTGTCCATTCTGAATTTCGAATCTAAATTTTAATCATGGTCGAACATACATGCTATTCAACAGAATGCTCGCTATTCTCAAATTCCAATTGTTTTTACGTTACCGTTGACTTGCTACTACACTTCGCCCTGTTTGATGCTGGGATCACCTTTAAGGAAAAAATTGGAGGAGCCCTTTCTTTTCTTGATTCAACTTTTCACTATCAACTCATTCGCTGTTGCTGCTATTGATGAATATTTGAGGTGCCAGTGAAACTCAAGGGGGATGACGCTGTTCTCGCTAACCCAAGCGACGTCGTGAGCTTGTGACTCTGCATCTGGACATAGCTAGAGAGCGGCGGTGCATTTATCGAACAACTTAAGAAATATGGGGACCTGGATAGGCGGAGTGGATGGAGCAAGATCAGGTATGAAAATGAAAGTCGGACGGGTCCGGTCCGCCAGTGAACATGACTCGGCTGACCTTGCCAAACACCCCTCCATAGTTAGGGCTCTCTACCCTATAAAAACTGTCTACCAATGGCTTCTGTAAAAATCGCTACTCTCCTAATTCGGGTAAGCAATCTTGCAAATTATCTTGGCCTACTTTCATGACAGTCAGAACTGAAACAAGGTTCTCCTCTTTTTCGTGCTTTAATTACTTACATACATATCGGGACATACTTGGCAAATTTTGTCGCCATGCGGTGATGGTGGTTTATCGTGTACTCCTCCTCTGGTTTAGACAGTGGCCAAACCTATAGCTACAAGGATCAAGAACCAAGCGAGAGAGTAAGTCTCTGTACTACGCATCTAAATGCAAGCACCCATTCTTGCAGACATGAGCGTTTTCGCACTGTCTGTATTGACCTTGCTCAATTTCTCCATCGTACCGAGATTAGGCTTCGAACGAATATACTGGGAGAGCCTGCACGTCATATTCGACCATTGTCAGAAACAAGGTGAATAATGGGGGCCGGCCTTGTAGAAATTTTCTGACCTTCATCCTTTAGAGCAGTGGAGAACGGGGCCAACTTTCTTGCGGAAGGTTTCCTATTTACTGTCGCAGCATCAATAATCATAGGAGAGCAATGGCGCTCTTCTCGGTCACAGTCTAAGCGCAGAGATACAGTTGACGACAAATTACAGGAGCTTTCGAGTCAAGTGCTTGAGCTCACGGAGAGAGTGGGTGGCATAGAGAACAGATGGGGTTCAGAGATAGAAGGATTGAAGGAAAGGTCTGTGTTCTGGCTTGTACCTCCATGTTTGAATCTTATAATGCGTAGGAATGGTGAACTGACCAGGATATTAGAGAGAATAATTTGGATCGGAATGAAAGGTGGTTGGACAAATATGCACAACGAGAAATGGCAGGAGGAGATAGCTTCCATCGCTCGCAGCGCATCAACCATAGAAGGATCGAAATCTTCTAGTAACTCCCAGGATATTCAGTCATGACAATGTGTGGACCTATATCACGGCAGCTAAAATTGAGAGATAAGTTGCTGTTCGCAGACCATACAAAATTGAGAAAATTGATGTGAGAAAACAATTCGGAGCTGTGGAATTTGTTTCCAGAGCTGCTGAATTGTTTTTGTCTTTATTTGATTATTTTTCCCTTCACACATTTTTGTGTGGAATTATTTAGTGGTCGAGATGAGGTTCGAACGTCCAACCTCCGACCTTTTGCATCTGTCATGGGACTTTCTGCATTCAGGTCTCATGCTCCAACAACTCAGTCACCTCGCCGACTGAAAACTTATCAACTTCTAATTATACAACACCCAAAATTGACCATAATTTCCTTTTTTTTATTCAGCAATTTGTCATGCAGTGTACGCACACAGTCCGCAGTCTACTGATTATTGGAGTTCGAGGTCCCTGCGACACAGCCTTAGAAATACAACTACACATCCTCATGGACTGCCCAAGATTCACCAAGGACCATATGACGAGCCAAACACCACTTGATTTAATTTCTTTCGTCCAACCCACCTGCCTTTGCTTTTCCCCCCAGTCAGGAAACCACCATGAGCTAAGCACTAGAACAAAGCTCGTCTCCAAGCATGATTTTTTTTTTCGGATTCAGCATTTCTGTTCCGCAACAAGCAAACTAGTACTAAGACGCAGATATCTACAGAAGAAGGGAATATGGCTCCAAGCATCATTGAACTGCTTAAGTCCTTCTAATCTTAGACATCCATTTCACTCTGGTGCTATACTATTAGCTGCCTCAATCTCACATGTTCCTTCAGTGCGTATTGCACCCATCTGAACGATGTCATTTTGACTATGCATTGTGTAGGCGCGCATTGCTTTCAAACGTCATGGGTATTCTTATGCCACCCCTTTCTTTTAGATAGCTCATATAGTAATATTGATTTGGTTTATCAATTCACTTGATGGATATATCCTGACATTCGTATCCTACCAGTGTCTCAGTTCTGAGCGCGAAATTCGTAACCTTGTACCTCGAGCCACGAAAACTCCGCCAATGATTTGGTAGTCCGATTCATACTTGGGTTACAACGTAAGGGTATTTGAGCAGGCAATCCAGCAACCATGCAGGGATCCGAACAATTCATTCTACACCCGCGGTTGTCATTGCGAATAATACTGCCACTCAGCATGTTATATTTATTTACAATACGGCAATCGTGGCTTGCAGGATACTCACTCGACAGTGTCGACCATAGTGGATTCAAATCAGTGATTTCATTCCAGCTAAATATATTACATACCCAGACAAATTAACTGCCGAAGTTATGCTAAGATCAGGCTCAACCATTGGAGCTAGGAGACGATAGAAAGAGCGTTTTAGAAAAGGAAAATAACCGGCAGGTATGTACTGCTCCCGACCAGGGTCGAACTGGTGATCTCCGGATTTCATGACTGGAAGCCACTCATACTGAATATGAGACCGGCGCTCTAACCAACTGAGCCACGGAAGCCTGTATCAAGTTTGATGTATGCTGCGGTTCATGGCTAGATCAATATGCCTTTAATGACAACTACTGTGGTTCTCTCTAGAAAAGACATTGGTTCAGAGAAAAACAATCTGTTATGTCCTGAACCACCTATTATTATACAATTCTAAGTCCTGGATACCTAGGATCTAGATTTCGCCGAAGTAACAGCTCATTGTAATTTTCCCTCTTTTTACCCATGTCTATAAAACCTTGGTTTGTTACCTGATATCCCTATCCAGCAGACACTCTATCTCTCACTTTTGACCGTCGGCTAGCTTTTGACAGATAATCCTGGTATAGTTGCAGGCACTGAGCTCTGTTTATAATTCGATTATTTATAATACAACAAAAAATCTGATCA
>Ga0153928_1000901_pt1 | contig 13925 bp, 16 predicted proteins | sample TSNJ012MetaG_FD_106656 | JGI IMG/M metagenome (GOLD analysis project Ga0153928, IMG submission 106656) | Attine ant fungus gardens microbial communities from New Jersey, USA - TSNJ012 MetaG | ecosystem: Host-associated > Fungi > Mycelium > Unclassified | place: USA: New Jersey, Wharton State... | reverse complement strand
CCGTCGAAGGATGGGCGATGCTTTCAGGCGAGATTACCTACGCAAATCAGTACGGGCGTCCCCAATGACCCTGGCGCCAATACCAACCGTACCCATTGTGTGCCCAGTGTCCCGGATGCCAAACCGCGCCGCCATACGGCGGATAAGCGTAGCGTCCGCGAACCCAGACATATCGGTAGCCGTTCCACGACCAGTAGCCGGGAACCCAATAATAACCCGGGCCCGGCGCGGCCGGAGCCGATTCATAGATGGGCGCCGGAGGTCCGGTCTGAACGTAGATGCCGCCATAGACCTGTGCAGCGGCAGGAAGCGTCGCGCCTAGCACCGCTCCGCCGAGCGCACATGCGAGAAGGAGGTTTCTAAAGTTCATCATGCCTTCTTCTTACCACCGCGATGCGGCGCGCTCTGCGGAGAAGCGATTAAAGCATCATTTAGTTACGATGAGAGTCGAGCGCTCGCATTCGCTGCTCGGCATCTCGCCACAGACCGAGCGCGCGCTCGACGCACTCTGCGCGATCGGTTCGGAGGCGGCGCTCGGTTGCCGGCATGCTCGGCGGAAGAATAGCGAGCAATACGTCACGGTCGTGCGCTTCGCCAAGCGCGTCTTGCAACAGCGCGAGCCGCTCGCCAATTGGTTCGAGCGACGGGTCGACGGCCGCAAAGCGTTCGATTGCGTATCGCAAGCGCTTGCAGGCGATTCTAAAATCGTGGAGGCCGGCGTTATCGTGTCGCTCGAGTCCGTCAGTGAGGGCGCGAACTTCGCGCAGTCGCGTCGCGAGAACCCGATCGACGAGCTCTTCGACCCGTGCGACGCCGCGAAGATCGACGCGATCCGGCTTCACGTTACGTGAAGCATATGCGCCGCAGCTCCGCGCAGGCCCGCCGCGTGGCACGCGCCTCTTGCTCGCGCAGCCGCTCGAGCAGCTCGTGCGCGCTCTGCAGTTCAGCGGCGTCGACGCTCGTCTCCAGCAGCTGCAGGATGATCGTCGCGTCACGCGCGGCGTCGGTAGCAGCGGCGGCGCGCTTGACGCGGCGGTGAAGCCGTTTCGAGGGCAAGAGTGCCTCGACGTCTTCCAGCAGCGAACGGAAGCGGCGTCCGGTGGTGCGGACGTCGTGCAGACTCGCTTCCTTCGGCTTGCGGACGAATCGCCGGCGCGCGCGCTCCAACGCGTGGCGCTCGTTGTCGATGGCCTTTTTCAGCCACTTCATCGCAACGGCGTCGCTCATGCGCGGCGGTTCGACAGGGGTGTTTGCGCCGACCTCCGCGAAGCGAGAATTCCGACGTGAGATCAAGGCGCCGGCCCGTCCGCACGGCCTCGCGAGTACCGATACTTTGGGTTGCCGTTATCGTTCTCGGCGTAGCGACGTGGTTTTACTATACGCACCGGGCCCCCGTGTCCGGCGAGAGCATCGCGGTCTATTACACGAAACTCGACGGAACCTCGCTCGGCGCGGCGCGGGTTTCGCTGCGTCCGCGGGCCGCCGACGAGAGCACTGCAGAGCACCTGCACAATACGGTTTTTTATGCCGCGGTTCAAGCCGTTGCCGGACCGCCGAACGGGATCAAGGCGATTCGCTTTCCGCCGGCAACGCGCGTCCTCGGCGTCGGCATCGACGGTTCGACCGCAACGGTCGATCTCTCTAAGGACGTCGAGCAGCAAGCCGGTGGAACGTTCGGTGAGAACGGCGAGTTCAAAGCGCTCGTCTACACGCTGACCGGCATCCGCGGCATCGACGCCGTGCAGGTGACCATCGACGGCGCTCGCGTGCAGACTCTGCCGGGAGGACATCTTGAACTGGATGAGCCGCTCCACCGCTCGGACTGGTAGGTTCGCGGCCGCGCTTTCGATCGCGGCCTGGATTTCAGTCGCTGCACCGGCGCGCGCCGATGCGCCGATCGTCGCGCTCTATCAAGGGACGACGATTCGTTTTGCGCACGTCGCGACGGGCGGCGGTGGGCTCGCCATCGGCGTCAACGATCCCGGCTTTCAAGCGTTGCTTCACGGCACCGGCGCTTGGGTGACGTGGAAGCCGGGCGAACGATACATTCTCATCACGACCTCGGTTCCGGCCGTAGTTAGCTTTGCCATGGGCGAACGCCGGTACGACGTCGGGCCGATCACGCTGGAGGCGAGCTTTGCGCCGTTCGAACGCGGCAAAGAAGCCTATCTTCCTTTTAATGAGGTGCTTCGAGCGCTCGACTTGGTGCTGCGTCAGGACGGCCAAATCAAGGTGATTCAACCCCAGCTCGCGGCGCTCGACGTGCGCCAAGAGGAGGGTCGCGTGACGTTGCGCGCGCACGGAGGCGCGCCGCTTCACCCTCGAATCGTCCGGCAGAGCCCCAACGCGATTACGTACGCGTTCGACGGCATCGGCACGACGCTCGGCGGAACTCGTCAAGTCGGTGCGGGCGGCGTACGCAGCATCGCGATCTCCTCCTCGGGGAGCGCACGCAATCCGAGCACGTTCGTTACCGTAACGCTCGAACCGGGGACCGCCCCGCAGCCTCCACAAAGCACGGGGACGAACGAGGTAGTGCTCGCGTTCGGCGGGGGCGCCCAGCCCGGGCGGGCCGAGCAAACGTTCGCCGAAGATTCTCCTTCGCCCGAGCCGGCTCCGACCAGTACCGGCACGAGCGGACCCGCTATCGTCACCGGCGTCACGACGGCGCCGGCATCGGACGGCGTCGCCGTGACCATCGCGATCTCAGGCGACGCAAGCTACGAATGGCATCGCCTCCGCGATCCGGATAACCGTTTCTGGGTCGACGTGAAGAACGCACAGCTGCAGGGCGCCCCGATCGAGCAAAACTTAATGACCCCGCTCGTCTCGATGCGAGTTCGCGCGATCGATCCTTCGACGGTCCGCATCGCCCTGACGCTTGACGGTCAAAAACCCGTGACGCTCACACCGTCGGACGCGGGCCTCATCGTGAACGTAGGAGTGGAAGACGTCGGTGACGTTCCCCGATCGGGCACCGGAAGCGTCGGCAGCGTAGTTGCGGCCGGAGAGCAGAATGCCGCGCCAGTGACGCCCGCGCCGCTCGACACCTCCGGTGAGGATTACTCGTCTCCCGAAGATACGACGTGGAAGTTTGGGCCGCACTCGCAATACGTTCCGACCAATCCGCGTCTGATCGTCATCGATCCCGGGCACGGCGGCAGCGATCGGGGCACGATTCACGGCGGCGTTTCTGAGGCCGACCTCACCCTCGATATGGCCAAGCGTCTGCGCGATCTCCTGATCGCGCGCGGCTGGCAGGTGAAGCTGACGCGGGAAGCCGACGTCGACGTTTATGCGCCCAATGACAGCGCGCACGACGAGCTCCAAGCTCGGGTGGACGTCGCTAATAAGGCGGGGGCGAGAGTTTTCGTCAGCATCCACGCCAACGCGTTCATCAACTCCGGCCCTTACGGAACGACCACCTACATTTCAAAGCCCGACGACGTTGCGTTGGCGCGGATCGTCGAGCGCCAGCTCGCCGCTGACGGCACGAAAGACGACGGTGTCGTGAAGAGTCATCTTTACGTGACGTATCACACGCGCATGCCGGCGGTCCTGGTCGAGACCGCTTTTCTATCGAATCCGAGCGATTACGCACTGCTTACGTCGGCAGCGTGGCGCCAAAAGGTCGCGCAGGAGATCGCCGACGCCATCGGCGAGTATGCGCGTCAATATCCGGTTCCCAACCAACCCGCGCAGTAGATGATCGGCTTGTTCGACTCGGGCCTCGGCGGCCTAACGGTGCTGGCGCGCGTGCGCGAGCGCTTGCCGCACGCCGACGTGGCGTTCTTCGCCGATCAGGCGCACGTGCCGTACGGCGATCGCACCCATACCGATCTCTTGCGACTGCTTCGCGCGAATCTCGCGCGCTTTGACGAGCAGGGGGTCGACGCCATCGTCATGGCCTGCAATACTTCGTGCGCGATCGCCGAACGCTACGGCTGGCCGGATACGCGCGCGCCGGTGCTCGACCTTATCGAGTCGGCTGCGATCGCGGTCGAGCGAGGCGCATTCCGGCGCGTCGGCGTGGTCGCGACTGCCGCGACGGTCGGTGCGGGTTCGTACGGCCGAACGCTGCGCGGTCGAATTCCCGGCGTCGACGTCGTCGAGGTTCCGGCGCCGGCGCTGGTTCCGCTCGTCGAAGCGGGGCGAACCGAGGGCTCCGAAGCGCGCGCAGCCGTTACCGAAGTCTGTTCGCATCTACCGCTCGATCTCGACGGACTCGTCTTCGGCTGCACCCACTATCCGGTGCTCGAATCGCACTTTAGCGCGGTCCTCGGAAACGCCGTGGCGCTGGTGGACCCGGCGATGGTGCAGGCCGAACGCGCCGCCGCGCTCCTTGGCGAGCGCGCGAACGGAAGCGGCGCAACAACCTATCTAACCAGCGGCGACGAAGCGACGTTTCGCGCACAAGTCGCGCGCATCATGGGAGCGCCGGCGGCTTCGCTCTAACGAGTCTCGCGCCCCGCGGCCAGCGCGCGAGCGTCATATCTATGCGTTCGCGCCGTATCGGGACGCCTTCTTTGCGAAGGCGTTGGAGTTGTCTCTTGCCCTGAGGCGCGCTGCCGTCGGCGCGCACAACGCGGTGCCACGGCACATCGGCTGAGGTCGTCGCTAAGATATGCCCGACGAGGCGCGGCGCCTGCGGATCGATATCGCCGTAGGTCTGAACGAACCCCTCGGGAATCGCGCGAACGAGTTTGAGGATGCGCGCGATCCGCGCGGCCGATTGCGACCTATCGGAGAGGAGCGTCACGAATTCGTCGAGCCGGGACCGCCGATCGCGAGAAACGTCACGACGTCCCACGCGTTGCGAATTCCGATGAAGATGTGCAAGACGACGCCGCCGGCGATCGCGAAGAGCGCCTTGCGCGGATCGAACTCCAGCGCGATCGCGCCGCCGAAGATCGCGCCGTACGCCACCAACGGCAGAAGGTGAAACCACGTCCAATCTTCGAGATCGGCGCGGTATCCCGACAGGTTTCTCGTTCGCAGCATTACGCGCAGGACGTAAACGGTACCGTAGAGTCCGACCAGCGCTACCGAGATCGCGGGGTACAGCAGCGCTCTCCACGGCGCGACGAAGATCGCGGAGACCATCAGGGCGGCCGCGAAATGCATGACGGTCGGCGTGCTGAAGATCGACACGCCGTCCTGATTCTTGGGTCCTTCGTGCGCGCTCACCAGCGTGATGACGACGAACATTAGCCCGGTGAGGGCCGCCGCCGAGGAGCCCGCCATCACGTAGAAGCTCGACCACGCCGTCAATAACGGCGAAGCGTTCTCAAGCATCGAGGAGTTCCTCGGCGGCACGCTCGCCGGTCTCGAGGGCGCCGTTCACCGTTCCGCCTTGACCATCGGTTGCCGTCGCCTCGCCGGCGAAGAAGAGCGTTCCGTTAACCGGCGCGGCGAGGTTAGCGCGTGCGTTCGTCCCGCCGACGAGAACGTAACTGTAGGCGCCGCGCGCGAACGGATCGCGACGCCAGTCGTGGGTCAAACCAGATACGAACTCGCGGCGCGCGATCGCTGCCCCGCCGAGCATCGCGCCGAACTCACGCAGAGCGCGCTCGACGAGCTCGTTGCGGTTGAGGTCGCGGAGCGCGTCGGCGCTCGGACCGCCCGCCCACGCTGCGACGAGCTCGCTGCGCACGGGCACCTGCGTCCAAAAGGCGCCGAACGGCGAGCCTGCCGCGCGAAAAAAAGCGGCGTCGCGATACCGGCCTCCTTCGATCTCCTCCCAAAAAGCCGTTCGAAAGAGCAGCGCCACCTTGCTCACGTTACCCATGACGAGCCCGCTCAATGCGGCAGCTTTCTCCTCCGGAAGCGTCGGATCGAACGTCACCGCAGTTTCGTCGCCTTGGTGACGCAGCACGCCGACCGGAAGGGTGACGATCGCCTTGCGCGCTTCGAAATGCAGAGTACTGCCCGAGGAATCGACGGCATCGACCTTCACTGCGTCGCTCTGCCATGCTATTCGCCGTGCGACGGTTTGCATCCGCAGCTCGGCTCCCGATTCTATGCAAGCGTCGTGTAGATACGAGACGAGCGGCCCGTATCCAGCGAGGGGGCGCGAACTCGTCGAGTCAACGCCGGACTGCCATTCTTCCGCGATCGCCCGAGCGCTCGCGAGCGCTGGGTCGGCGGCCTCGAAGCCCTCGACAAACGCGCGGGCCGCGGCGGCGCCATGCGTGGCCCGATCCGCTTCAATGCGCTGCAAGAAACGATCGACGCTCTCATCTGGGGTGAGCGTTGCCGCCTGGGCAAAGAGTGCACCAGCCGCGATGAAATCGTCGGTCTCCGGCACGAGCTCGCCGCGCTCGTTGCAGGTCCAGCCTTCGTCCGCGGTGTCGATCGCGGCCGCACCGATCTCGCGAAGTAACGCCATCGTTCGTGGCGCTTTGCCGTGGATAAATTCGGCGCCGAGCTCGGCGGGCGTCACGCGCCGCGCCGCCGCGTGCGACCAGACACGTCCGCCGACCCGATCGCGGGCTTCGACTACGACGACGCGCGCGCCGCGTCCGGCTAGGTGCCGCGCAGCGGCCAGTCCGGCCATTCCGGCACCGACGACGATGGCATCGGCCTTCATTTGTAAAAGTATACCAACATGCTGCGTACCGCGCTGATCTTTTCAGCGATACTGATCGCCTACGACGCGGTCGCCGCGGCGCTGGCGAAATGGATCGTCATCTCGTACGACTCCTTCGTCATCCTGCCGGTCGTCGCGATCTTCTTCATGGGCATCTATGCCGGCCGAAAGAAGCGTTCGTGGGGTGGACTCGCGCCGATCGTTATCGCTGCCCTCGTCGAGGTTACCGTCGGCTGGTACGTCGCCGCATTAATCGGCCCCGGCTACGTGCCCGGCTGGACGATGCGCCAACTCGTTGTCTTGGCGGTAGAGAGCGCATTGCTCTTCGTCGCCGTCGGTGCGGCCGGCGTTTGGATCGGTCTCGGCGTGAGCGGCGCGCGCCGCGGCCTTCTCTAGATGCGCGCTTAGCGTGCCGAGAGCAACCCGATATGGAAGAGCGAGAAGAAGGACGCCGTCGTCGCGATCGCTAGCGCGACGCCGGCGAGAACCTGCATGACCGTGTGCGCCTTGAGATAGACGCGTGCCCAGCATACCATCGGAATCAGGACCATGAACGGCAGCGGCTGCCGGCCGTAGAGAAGTGTGAGCGCGGTCAGAGGCGCGGTAATGCCGATCGCGTGCGTGCTGATCTTCCAGTAGCGGGTGATGTACTGTACCACGAGCGTCGAAACGAGATAGCCCAGCATGGCGGCGATCATCAAGCGCGGAGCGTGCCCGACCCAGAGCGCCGCGACACCGAGAGCGTAGAAGATGACGAATGCCGAGAATACCAGCTCGCGCTCTGCGCGAACGGACATCTCCAGATCGGAGATGCGATCGGTCGCGTAGAGCCAGAAAACGTAGAGCATCGGGCCGATCGACGTGAAGAACGTCGAGAGGAAGAGGAGCCTCCAGAAGTCGAGCGTGTCCTTGGCGCCGATATGCGCGAGAATGATGAAGAGCGCGAGCGCCGTCAGAAAGGGATTGAAGATGGTCGAGAGGCTGCGCGCGAGATCGCGCCAGATCCGCCGTTGCCTGATGGGAACGATCGCGTGGAGCGGATCGTCCGGCCTGCCTGCGTCGGCCACCCCGTACGCTTCGCAGCAGGCCGGACGGGGCCTGCGGTCGTAGAGAGGATGCCGCCATGAACCCGCTCCTGTTGGTCGGTACGGCCGCAACGAAGGTTGTACCATCGGCCGCGTCCTCCGCTTTGCCGCAAGGCTCGCCGCCCGTTAACACCGTGCCTCCGGTTGTGCCGCAGACCGCGCCGACGACCTGGTTTTCGGCGCACATGCCGTGGTTCACGCACGGCATGGCAGGCATTTTCATCCTCGCGGCGCTGCTTCTGATCTTTCTGCTTGCGATCCAAACGACGAAACAGGAGGGTCTCACCGGATCGATCGGGGGCCGCGTCGAGTCCGCCTATCGTGGCCGCCTCGGCGCCGAAGAGCAGCTCAAGCGCTGGACCGGCGTCGTCGCGGTCGTCTTCGTCGTCTCAGCCTTCGTGCTCTCGTTAACGGGCATCTAGTGTAGCGTAGTGCCGCTTCTCGAGGTCAAAAATCTCCGTACTACCTTCCGTACCGAAGACGGTCCAGTAACGGCGGTCAACGGCCTCTCGTTCTCGCTCCCCGCCGGCGAGACGCTCGGCATCGTCGGCGAATCGGGGTCGGGCAAATCGGTCACGGCGCTCTCGATCATGCGGCTGCTGGCACGCACCGCTACGATCACTGCCGACCGCATCTCGTTCAACGGCGAGAATCTTCCCGAGAAGAGCGAGGCCGAGATGCGCCGCATCCGCGGCTATGAGATCGCGATGATCTTTCAGGATCCGATGACGTCGCTCAACCCGGTACTGACGATTGGCGAGCAGATCGCCGAAGCGGTCCGTCTCCACCTAGGTTTAGGCAAGCGGGAGGCGCGCGATCGCGCGATCGAGATGCTGAAGAAAGTTCGCATTCCGCAGCCCGAGAAACGCTTGGGTGACTATCCGCACCAGTTCTCGGGCGGGATGCGCCAGCGGGTCATGATCGCCATGGCACTCTCGTGCAACCCGCAGTTGCTCATCGCCGACGAGCCGACGACCGCGCTTGACGTGACGATTCAAGCGCAGGTGCTGGAACTGATGAACGACCTCCAACGTGAGACGGGCGCGGCGATCATTCTCATCACGCACGATCTCGGCGTCGTGGCCGAGTTCTGCCGCAACGTGCTCGTCATGTACGGCGGAAATATGGTCGAATACGGCACGGCCGAACAGATTTTTTCCGAGCCGCGGATGCCCTACACGCAGGGGCTTCTCGCATCGCTGCCGCGCCTCGACGACACCGAGCACCGGCGGCTCGAGCCGATCCCGGGACAGCCGCCAAACTTGCTGAGGCTGCCGCCAGGCTGTGCGTTCGCCCGGCGCTGCGCGTATCGCATGCCGATCTGCGAGAATCCGGTGCCGCTCTACGATTTCGGCGCGGGCCACCTGGCGCGGTGCTATCTGTATGACGAGCGCGCTCGCGATCAGCGCCCCGCTTCGGCGCAAACGTTACCGACGCTTCCGGCGGTCGAGCCCGTCTCATGAACAACGGCGTCCTCGTCCGCGCCAACGACCTCTATAAGTACTTTCCGATTCACGCCGGACTCATGTCGCGCCACGTCGCCGACGTGCGTGCCGTCGACGGCGTAAGCTTTACGATTGAAGAGGGCGAGACGCTCGGACTCGTCGGCGAGTCGGGTTCGGGGAAGACCACCATCGGCCGCCTGCTCCTTCGCTTACTGCCGGCGACGAAGGGCGAAGTGCTCTTCGAAGGCCAGGACGTTCTGCGCATGAATCGCAGTGAGATCCGTCGCCTGCGCCGGTCGATGCAGATCATCTTCCAGGATCCGTTCGCATCGCTGAATCCGCGGATGACGATACGGGAGATCGTCGCCGAGCCGCTACGCATTCACTCACTCGCCAGCGGAAAAGGGGTGGAGGAGCGGGTACTCGAGCTCCTCGCGCTCGTCGGGCTCCAGCCCTATCATGCCAACCGTTATCCGCACGAGTTCTCCGGCGGCCAGCGCCAGCGCGTCGGCGTCGCCCGAGCTTTGGCCGTGAGCCCGAAGTTCATCGTCTGCGACGAGCCGGTCTCGGCGTTGGACGTGTCGATCCAGGCGCAGGTCATTAACCTGCTCGAGGAGCTGCAGGCGAAGTTCAAGTTGACGTATCTCTTTATCGCTCACGACCTCTCGGTCGTGCGGCACATCTCGACGCGAGTCGCCGTGATGTACGTCGGTAAGATCGTCGAGCTCGCAGACCGCGACCAGCTCTACAAGAATCCGCTTCATCCGTACACGCAGGCGCTGCTTTCGGCCATTCCGATTCCGGATCCCGACGTCGAAAAGCGCCGCAAGCGAATCGTCCTCACGGGCGACATTCCATCGCCGGTGAATCCGCCGCCGGGCTGCCGCTTTCATACGCGTTGCCCGCTTGCGTTCGACCGATGTACGGTCGAAGAGCCGCCTCTGCGCGAGTACGCGCCGGGACATTTCGCCGCGTGCCATTGGGTCGAGGAGCACGGCGGCCAAATGCCCGCGCTCACCTAAAAAACAGGACGGACGCTCCATTTGGGCGTCCGTCTCTCTCTAACCAGCGTTCGCGGGAAGCTACTTCTTCTTGCGGCGAATCTTCCGGCGTACCGCTTTCCGGCGTACCGCCTTGCGAACGGCCTTCTTGCGCGCTTTCTTGCGGACAGCCTTACGGGCTACTTTACGTCGCACCGCCTTACGGGCTACCTTCCGGCGCACAGCCTTGCGAACGGCCTTCTTGCGCGCTTTCTTACGGACGACCTTGCGGGCGACCTTACGCACCACGGCCTTGCGGGCCACTTTGCGGCGCACTCTCTTGCGAACCGCCTTGCGTACCACGGCAGCGACGATCGCCTTCTTTACGGCCCGTTTACGTCGCGCTTTCGGCTTAGGCGCTTCCGGCGCCGCCCCGCCGTTCATTGTGGAATCGGAGTCCATTCATTCCTCCTCGTCCCCGGGGACGATTAGCGTTAAGTGGACAGCGCTCTCGCGCTTTGAGCGCATCATAGATGATTTCTTAAATTCATGCAAATTACGCGCGCACATATACGCGCGCGAGAGGGCGGTAAATTTGCCCAGGGTTGACCCCGGCGGTATACTAGGCCCGGTGAAAAAGCCCTTAATCATCGTGGAATCGCCGGCAAAAGCGAGGACGATCAAGAAGTTCTTGCCGGCGCGCTACGCGGTGAAAGCCTCGGTCGGGCACGTGCGCGACCTTCCGAAGAGTACGCTCGGCGTGGACGTCGATCACGATTTTACGCCGAAATATCTCACAATTAAAGGCAAAGGTGAGGTCATCAAAGAGTTGCGCGGCGCGGTCAAGAGCGCGACCGACGTCTACCTCGCGACCGACCCGGATCGCGAAGGTGAGGCAATCGCCTGGCACCTGGCGGAGCTTCTCAAACTTCCTCACCCGCTGCGCATCGAGCTGCATGAAATAACGAAAGAAGCGGCGCTGGCGGCGCTCAAAAATGCGCACTCGATCGACATGGACCGCGTCAACGCGCAGCAGGCTCGGCGAATTCTAGATCGCCTCGTCGGCTACAAGATATCGCCGCTGCTTTGGTCCAAGGTCCGCAGCGGGCTCTCGGCTGGACGAGTCCAATCCGTCGCCGTCAAGCTAATTGTGGACCGCGAGCGCGAGATCTCCGCCTTCATACCAAAGGAGTATTGGAGTATTGCAGCACTCCTCGCGAGCGCCGAAGGCGCCCCGACGCCGTTCACTGCCGAGTTGGTCTCGCATCGTGGGGAGAAACTCGAGATCGGCTCCGGCGAACAGGCCGAAGCCATTCTCGGCGAACTCGCAGGTGCGACCTATCGCGTCGCGTCGATCAAACGCCGCGAGGTGCGGCGGAACGCGCCGGCGCCGTTCACAACCTCGACGCTGCAGCAAGAGGCCTCGAGAAAGCTGAAGATGCGCGTGCGGCGCGCGATGCAGGTTGCTCAAGCGCTTTATGAAGGCGTCGATCTAGGCGGCAGCGAGGGGACCGTCGGCCTGATCACCTATATGCGCACCGATTCGACGCGCATCAGCGACCAGGCACGCGAGTCCGCGCGCGAGTTCGTCGTCGAGACTTACGGCGAAGAGTTCCACGGCGGCGGGCGGCATCGGATTCGCGAAGGGGCACAGGACGCGCACGAAGCGATACGGCCGACCTCGGTACTGCGCACTCCCGAGCGTCTCGCCGGGCACCTCAAGCGCGAAGAGCTTCGTCTTTATACGATGATCTGGGAACGGTTCGTCGCCTCGCAGATGTCGGCGGCCCTCTTCGATCAAACCATCATTGACGTCGCAGCCGCCGAATACGGCTTTCGTACAACCGGCACGATCATGCGCTTCCCCGGCTTCACCCGGGTCTACGAGGAGTCCAAGGACGAGGATCAGAGCGGCAAAGGGCGCGTCACGCTGCCGGAGTTAAATGAGGGCGAAGCGCTAGAGTGCCGCAAGCTCGAGCCCAAGCAGCACTTCACCGAACCGCCGCCGCGTTACACCGAGGCCGCGCTCGTCAAAGCGCTCGAAGAGAACGGCATCGGCCGGCCGTCAACTTACTCGACGATCGTCGAGACGATTCAGGCGCGCGGCTACGTGAACCAGCAAGAGCGCAAATTCGCGCCCACGGAGATCGGGATTGCCGTCAACGATCTGCTCGTCGAGCACTTTCCGAAGATCGTGAACTTGGATTTTACCGCGCAAATGGAGGGCGATCTCGATCGCGTCGCCGACGGTCACGAAGACTGGATCGGCCTCCTGCGGCGATTCTACGGACCGTTCGAGAGCGAGCTCGAGACAGCCGAAAAGAAGCTGCCGCGTCTGGAACTTCGCGATGAGCCGACCGACGAGATCTGCCCGACCTGCGGGCGGCCGATGGTCATCAAGCACGGGCGCTTCGGGAAGTTTATCTCTTGCAGCGGTTACCCCGAGTGCAAAACGACGAAGCCGATCGTCAAAGAGACCGGCGCTGCCTGCCCCAAGTGCAGCGGTGCGATCGTCGAACGCCGGTCCCGCAAGGGACGGCTCTTCTATGGCTGCGCGAACTATCCGAGCTGCGACTTCATATCATGGGATGCGGTCGTCCCGGAACGCTGTCCAGTCTGCGGTTCGCACGTTCTGGCGAAGAACCGGCGCGGTGGCGGCGTTGCGCTCCAGTGCGCCTCCGATCGAGCGCACGACGTAAGCGCGCTGGCGGCAAATCATCAAGCCGCAGGATGAGGTGCGGCTGACGGTTATCGGCGGCGGTTTGGCAGGCTGCGAGGCCGCATGGCAAGCCGCACGCTACGGCGTAGGAGTCGATCTCTACGAGATGCGCCCACTGCGAAGCGGTCCGGCGCATTCGACCGGTACGCTCGCCGAGCTCGTCTGCAGTAATTCGCTTCGCGGCACAGCACTCGAAAACGCCGTCGGATTGCTCAAGGAAGAGCTTTTGCGGCTCAACTCGCTGATCGTGACGTCGGCCCGCGAAACCGCGGTCCCCGCAGGCGCGGCGCTGGCCGTCGACCGCGAGCAATTCTCAGCGCTGGTCGAATCCCGCATCCGCGCGACGCCCTTGATTACCGTTCATCGCGAAGAGGTATCGGCGATTCCGCTCGACCGACCGGCGGTCGTCGCCTGTGGCCCGCTCCCGAGCGAAGGGTTTCTGGAGAGCTTAGACGACCTGCTGCGAACTTGTCATCCCGAGCTCGACCGAAGACGTCTGCACTATTACGACGCGGCGTCACCGATCGTCGCGGCGGACTCGATCGACGAGACGGCGATGTACCGCAAGTCGCGCTACGATAAGGGTGGAGGCGAGGATTATCTCAACATTCCGCTCGACCGCGGCGAGTACACGCGGCTTTTAGCCGACTTGCGCGGGCTGGACCGTCACCCGTCGAAGGCGTTCGAGGCGACTCGCTACTTCGAGGGCTGCCTGCCGATCGAGGAGATGGCTGACCGCGGTGACGACGTGCTGCGCTTCGGCCCGCTCAAGCCCGTCGGATTGCGTGATCCGCGGACCGGCAGAACGCCGCACGCGGTCGTGCAGCTGCGAAAAGAGAACCGGGAAGGCACGGCTTATAATCTCGTCGGTTTTCAAACGCGGCTCACGTGGCCGGCGCAGCGCGAAGCCTTTGGGAGGCTTCCGGGATTGCAGAACGCCGAATGGCTTCGCCTCGGTGTGATGCATCGCAACACCTTTATCGACTCGCCGCGGCTGCTCGACGAGCGCCTGCGATTGCGTGGGACTGCCGCGCTCTATTTCGCCGGTCAGATCACCGGAGCCGAGGGTTATGTCGAAGCCGCGGCCTGCGGTGCGATGACCGGCAT
>Ga0153928_1000900_pt1 | contig 13925 bp, 7 predicted proteins | sample TSNJ012MetaG_FD_106656 | JGI IMG/M metagenome (GOLD analysis project Ga0153928, IMG submission 106656) | Attine ant fungus gardens microbial communities from New Jersey, USA - TSNJ012 MetaG | ecosystem: Host-associated > Fungi > Mycelium > Unclassified | place: USA: New Jersey, Wharton State... | reverse complement strand
CTGACTCTTTGAATCAAGCCCAGGTGAGAAGGGACATCGCCAGCGCAATTAATATGAGCGAAATTAATATAAGCGAAAATAATATGAGCGAAAATAATATGAGTCAAATTAATATGACCAGTGAATTTTATTCAGATTCCATTGCGGATTTTCGTCACAAAGATGAAAATATTGTGGATCAACCTAACGTGATTCTTATTTTTGCAGAAGGCTTGTCTCAGCATGTCATTTCGGACGAACGGAATATCATGCCAAACGTTGCACAGTTCCAGAAAGAATCGCTGAGTTTTAGCGATTACTACAACCATACTTTTGCAACGTATCGTGGCTTGATCGGGCAGTTATATTCAGGCTTTCAGTTTGATAATTATGACACCAACACGCTGGTTTCTCTCCAGGGTATTTTTAAGGACAGTGACTATGCAACTACTTTTATTAATACAGAGCCAGAGAATGTGGATTTTACTGCATATCTGAATTCGTTTGGTTTTGATGAAGTGAAAAGTGATGATAACGGGCCACGAAGAGGTTCGGCTAATTCTGTGTCAGACAAGGATGCATATGAGATTTTATTTGATACCATGCTGCAAAAGCAATTGGAAGACAAGCCTTTCTTCATTTCCATATACACCTTTGGAACGCATGTTAGTTTGGATTCGCCAGATGAAAAATTTGGCGATGGCGCAGATGCATTGCTGAATCGGTTTTATAATCATGATATTTGGTTTGGGGCCTTCATTGAGGCTTTTAAGCAAAGCAAGCTTTCGGAAAACACAATCATAGTATTTACAACCGATCATGCCACCTATGCGGATAGTGATTATACAAAAACGTTTCCCAATATCGTACGCTCAAGCATGGTTGATGAGATTCCGCTATTCATTTATTATAAGGGCATAACGCCAGCGGTTATTGATGCCGGAGGCCGGAACTCTTTGTGTATGGCTCCCAGTCTTTTGGACTATTTGGATATCTCCGCGCCTAATTATTTTTTGGGGGACAGTCTGTTTGGTCAACCGCAAGATGACAATTTGTTTGATAAGGTATTCACGGTAAGCGCGTCTATTTCTAATGATTGGGGAAATGGCGAAGCAATGTCAGTGGAAAAACGGCAGTTTATTGAAGGGCAGATACAAAAATACTTTATTGCAAATAGGCAAGAACAAAGTAATGTTGCCACAAATTTTATGGCTTCCGAGTTTTCTTCGATAGACAATCAGTCCATATTTAAAGTAGACATATCACAAGATTATACGGAAATGAACATCATATTTGAAACGACCAATCAGTATGAGAGTGTGTGGTTTCCGGTATGGAGTTTTGAAAACATGCAGGAAGACTTGCAATGGTATAAGGCAGAACAATCAGAGGAAGGTATCTGGCTATGTACGGTAAACATGTTTGACTTTTATGCGATTGGCGAGTATATCGTTGAGATTTATGTTGGCGAGGAGGAGCCCCAAAGTAAACTGACAACCGGTACCGTTATCGTGACACAACTGCCTGTCAAAAAGAATGATCTTACCTGACACGAACCGATATGTGCGGCTGTACTGGCCGAATATAGGCTGGTTTGACGATGCGGTTGAGTTTTGGGAGTAGAAGGTTTCAATAAAATAAGTTGTCATTTCTCTGCTTTTTTGCTAAAATTAAACTAGTTATATGTGTTTTTTTTGAACAAAATAACAAAAAACCAAGGAGGAAGGACAATGGGAATCAAAAAAAGATTTATTTCCGTGATGACAGCACTGCTGCTGGCATTTTTAACTGCAATGCCGGTTATGGCGGCCCCGGTCATTACGGTGGGCGCTCACTCATCCGTCGAGGCAACAGCATCCACCACAGTTGCATCCGTATCCAAATACGGCAATCTGGAACTTGAGGTGTCTTCAGATGAATTGTTATTTTCAGGTTTTGCCACGGGTGACATGGTGACAGTTACAATCAATGAGGCTGAATATGAGATGCCGTTCTGCACCAATTATTCTGACGTTGACAACGGTGCCCTGGTATTGCGTGCCGCGAAGGGAACCAATGCCATTATCGCAATCAACATGGGCAGCTTTGCCGGAACATATGGTGTCGAGGCCGGTGCTGCAGTTACTATCAGGCAAAAGGAAGCCGGCGCATACCTGGAAGAGTATGAGATCCGTAATCTGGTTCGGACCAACAATCGTACTGACTACTCATCGGATGCGGTATATGCAAATTTCCGGATGGTAAATCAAGGCAGTATTGCTGACGGCATTCTTTACCGCAGCAGCAGCCCGGTCAATGAAGAAATCAACCGTGCCTCCTACGCAGATACCTTAGCCGCGGCAGCGGGCATTCATACCTTTATTAATCTGGCGGATTCCGCGATAAGCTTGGAAGAACATTTCAATGCAGGGACCTTTGCTTCGCCGTATTACTTGTCCGTGTATGAAGATGGAGGTGTAATCCTGCTTAATATGGCAATTGATTTTAAGGATGATGATTTTCGGGCGAAATTGGCTGTCGGTCTTAACTTTATGGCAGATCAGGATGGTCCCTATCTGGTACACTGCAATGAAGGTAAAGACAGAGCCGGTTTCACGATTGCAGTACTCCAGGCTTTGATGGGAGCAAGTGTTGACGAGATCGTCGAGGACTATATGGTAACTTATGAGAATTACTACGGTGTGCAGCACAACACATCCAAGTATGACAAGATTGCCGAAGGAAACATCAAAGAATCCCTTCGTTCCATCTGCGGAATGGAGTCCGGTGCCAGCCTGGATAATGTAGACCTGGCCGCAGCAACGGAAAGCTATCTGACATCGATTGGAATGGATCAGTTACAGATCCAGAAGCTGAAGACAAAACTTTCTGCCGGAATCTGATAACGAAGCTGTATAAGATAGTCCAGCCACCTGGCCGGACTATCTTTTTAACTGTGTCACTCCTGTGCCAGAATAAATGTTGTAAGATGAAAAATTCGACACTTGACGATAGTACCCCTGCTGTATTAGAATATTGCTAAACTTATCTATGAAAATAAAATCATTTTTAAAAGGAGTTTACCATGACAGCAAAAAGTTCTCATCTTCCCCGTAAAAACAATAGCCTTCCCTTACCGGCGCAGGCGTTTTTACTGGCGTTCCTTGCCGCCGCCCTGATCTTTGTCCCCATCATCATCTATGATGGGGGTTATTTTATCTATTATGGGGATTTTAACGTGCAGCAGCTCCCTTTCTACATGCTCGCCCATGACGCAGTGCGTTCCGGCGACATCTTCTGGAACTGGCATACGGACCTTGGGGCCAACTTTATCGGTTCCTACAGCTTTTATTTACTGTTCAGCCCTTTTTTCTGGCTGACCCTGCCCTTTCCAAACCACTGGCTGCCCCATCTGATGGCCCCGCTGCTGATCCTCAAGACAGCCTCGGCCGCGCTGACCGCCTTCCTCTACCTGCGCCGGTTTGTGAAGGATCAGCGCTACGCCATAGTTGGGGGGATGCTCTACGCCTTTAGCGGCTGGATGACCTTCAACATCTTCTTCAATCATTTCCATGAGGCGGCAGTTTTTTTCCCACTGCTGCTGCTCAGTCTGGAAAAACTGGTCACCGAAAACCGAAAGGGTTTTTTCGCCCTGATGGTGGCAGTAAATGCCATGGTGAACTACTGGTTTTTCATTGGTGAAGTAATCTTTATCCTCCTCTACGTGATTGTACGGGGATGCTATAAAAAGACCTGGCAACTCACTCCCGGCAAGTTTTTCCTGATCGCGCTGGAATCAGTGCTGGGTGTTCTGATCGCCGCCCTGGTGCTGGTACCCTCGGCTTTGGCAATCATGGGCAACCCCCGTGTCGGAACGGACAGCCTCATAAACGGCTGGAACTTCTGGATCTATTGGAACAACCAGCGCCTGCCCGCCATCCTGCAAAGCTTTTTCTTCCCCCCCGAGCGGCCGGGACAGTCCATCTTCTTTCCCAGTCATGATGCCTACTGGGCATCGCTGTCGGCGTGGCTGCCCCTGCTGGGGCCGGTGGGGGTTATGGCCTACTTCGCCCAGCGAAAAAAAGACTGGCTAAAAACGCTCGTCGGCATTTGTATCGTTATGGCGCTGGTGCCCGGGCTGAACAGCCTGTTTACCCTGCTCAACGAATCCTATTATGCCCGCTGGTTCTATATGCCGATCCTGATGATCAGCCTCGCATCCATCCTCGCAGTGGAAGACATGAGCCCGGATACCGGAGAGTTTAGCACCGCCATGCGCTGGCAGCTGTTGATCGTCTCAGTCTTTGCTGCCGCAGCTTGTCTGACCCCGAACAAGGTGGACGGTGAATGGCGGTTCGGACTCGCCGGATCCACCCGGCAGGCCTGGATATCGTTCGGTATCGCAGTCGTGTGTGTGCTGCTGACCTGGCTGCTGGTAGTACGCTGCCGGCGGAAATCCTGTTTCCCGCGTATATTCGGGGTGGGGACGGCGCTGGTGGCGGTCTGCTTCACCCTCCCCTATTTGTTCAGCGGAAAAGAGGGCTACTGGGCTTCCCGCTTTATGGCAGACCAGGTCATCAACGGCAAATATGAGCTTTCTCTGCCGGAGGAGCCCTTCGCCCGCGCCGACGCGGCCATGACCCTTGACAATCTGCTGATGTTCTGGAAGCTGCCGAACATTCAGGCATTCCACAGCATCGTACCTGCTTCCATCATGGAATTTTACCCTGCGGTGGGGGTAGAGCGAAGCATCGACTCCCGCCCCGGGACCGAGTTCTACGCCCTGCGCCCCCTTTTGTCGGTGCGGTGGCTCTTTTATGAGGAAAAAAACTTTGCCGAGCCGCCCATGCCGGGCTACACCTTATACGATGTGCATAATAATTATCAGGTCTATGAAAATAACTGCTACCTGCCCATGGGCTTCACCTACGAGTATGTGATTGGCCGAGATGATCTGGAGCCCGTAAGCGCTGCCGAACGCGGGAACCTTCTGCTTCGGGCCATACTTTTGGACGAGGATGCCACGAAGCGGCACAGCGACATCCTCTCCCCCCTTCCCGAAGAGGAGAAGCAGAATTTTGATGTCGACAACTATTACCAGGATGTGGAGAACCGCCGGAAATACACCGCCGCCGATTTTTACCGCGATGCCCTTGGCTTTGGGGCAAAAACCGACTTCCCCGAAGATAAGCTGGTGTTTTTCAGCGTACCCTGGGATAAAGGCTGGAGAGCTGCGGTAAACGGAGAGCCGGCCCTGATTGAAAAGGTCAACATTGGCTTTATGGCGGTGCGGGTACCGGCGGGAGCTGCCGAAATCCGCTTCGACTACCGGACCCCTGGCCTGACAGAAGGGCTGATCATCAGTGGGGCGGGCATTGCCCTCTTTCTGCTGTACCTGCTGATCGCCGGACGGATCAGGACACGCCGGCCTGGCAGCAGCACCGAACCCATCACCGACAGGAATCAGCTGCCGTGATTAACGATCGCACAGGAGGATACAGATATGAAAATACCAAAGCTTTATATTGTTATTCCCTGTTATAATGAGCAGGCAGTATTACCCATTAGTTGTAACCTGTTTGAACGTAAAATTAAGGAGCTGATTCAAAAAAATAAAATCAGTGCTGACAGCCGTATTTTGTTCGTAAATGACGGAAGTAAAGATGAAACATGGAATATTATTACAGAACTGTCGTCTAAAAGCCAGTTCTTTCTGGGAATATCTCAAAGCAGAAACCGGGGACATCAAAACGCGGTACTTGCGGGCCTGATGGAAGCAAAAGACGTGTGCGATATTACAATATCAATTGATTGTGATGGTCAAGATGATGTTAATGCCATCAATGACATGGTGGATGCTTACCTGGACGGCTGCGAGATTGTATACGGTGTCAGGAGCAAGAGAGAAACAGATACATTCTTTAAAAGATTTACCGCCGAAGGCTTTTATCGAATATTAAACTGGATGGGTGCCGAAGTAGTATTTAATCATGCCGACTATCGCCTGATTTCTTCGCGTGTTTTACAAGAGTTGGCAAATTTCAAAGAAGTAAACATTTTTTTACGCGGAATGATTCCTTTGGTTGGATTTAAAAGCACATCAATCTATTATGAGCGGCATGAAAGAATGGCAGGAGAAAGCCATTATCCGTTACGAAAAATGTTGACATTGGCTTTTGACGGTATCACCAGTCTAAGTATTAAACCAATCCATATGATTACCGGTCTTGGATTGGCGATTGCCTGTTTGAGTTTTTTAGGTGTGGCATGGTCTGTGATTGTTTACTTCTGTGGAAAAACGGTAAGCGGATGGGCAAGCATGACTTGCTTAATTTGTATGATCGGCGGGGTGCAGTTAATTTGTCTTGGTATAATTGGAGAGTATATTGGGAAAATATATCTTGAGACAAAAGGTCGACCAAGATATATTATCAGTGAACGGACTTTCAGCGTGGAAAATTCTAAAGAATGAAAAAGAGAGACTGTACAATTTAAAAAAACTGTAGTATAATGGCATGAATATTGTGATTTGAAACTTTCTAAAAACAAGCGGTAACTCTAATTTCGTAAAGGTTGAGTTGAACAATGGATAAACGTTATGGTAAATTCTGTTTTTTTATTTTAAGTATTATGATGCTTACTTTTGCGGCTGTGCCTGTGTCTGTATCTGCAAAAAGTGATAAGCTTTCAGAAGACAATCTATACGCCACACAGGAGTTTTCATCACATCTCCCGCTTATTGTAATTCAATTTAAAGATAAGGATGATCCTGCTTATGTTGCGCTGGAAAGCAATTGGCTTCAAGACGAATGGTTACTTAATTCCGTGATTTCCGTCTATGATAATAGCAGCGGTGCGGAAAATGACCTGCACGGCGAACCGAATTTAACCGTTATCTCTAAAATTCAGCAGCTTGCCGACTGGGAAACCGAAAACCGCGAAAAGCACGATTACTATATACGTCTGGAGGACAGCACCGGCCAGGCTGCAGAACATGAGCTTCTGGGGCTGCCTGCCAACAGCGAATATTGGTTATTGGGCAGCATGTATGACAAATCCCTTATCCGCAACTATATCGGGTATACCCTTGCCGCTGAAATCATGGACAATGCGCCCAAGGTTCAGTTTTGCGAGGTGTTGCTTCAAACAGAGGAAGGACTTCTTTATCAAGGGGTTTACCTTCTGATCGAGCGGACTTACGCAGAAACCGGCGTTTACATTAAGCGTCTTTCCCAGGAAACCGGCGGGATTCCTCTTTATACGCAATACACGCAAACGTTTACAGGCTTAGGCTGCCTGACAATCCCGTTTTACGAGCAGGAGCAGACAGAGGCAGACATTCTCCAGCTGACGCAGGATTTGAGCTATGTGGAAGATGTTCTGGCTTCTAATGACACCACCCGGTTTTTGCAGTATAAAAACTTAATTGATGAAAGCAGTTTCGTTAATTATTTCATAGTGAATGAGTTACTGGGTAATTACGATGCCGCCCTGAACACTTTCTATTCCTACCAAAGCACACGTAAACATCTGCTTCAGGCAGGACCGGTCTGGAACTTTGAGCGTTCTCTGGATAATGAGGTGGACACGCCTATGGAGCTGGCCGAAATTCCCTTGGCCCAAACACCGTTTTATGCAGATCTAATCAAAAGTATGGACTTTGTGGATACTTTGAAGCGCCGCTATAAGGAATTGGCAAGCGGTTCCATCAGTGCCAACCGTTTAATAGACCTGATCGATTCCACTGTGGAATATTTAGGTCCGGCACAAGCCAGGGATTGGGCCAGATGGGAATATCGTTATCAATATGACCCATTAACATCTCTGGAACCCTATTCTACCGGCGGCAGTGAGCCCGCCAGGCTGCGGCAGACCAAAAGCTATGAACAGGAAATCACGAAAATGAAATATGTTTTGCGGGAGCATAGCCTGCAGATTGCAGAAGCGATTCCCCTCTTGTACAGTGAGAAGGGCATGATAACAAAAGCGGACAACTACGAACGGAATACACGGTTGTTTGTTGTGTTTTTCGCAGTATTTATGTTGGCCATTGCATTTGCCAAAAGACAAAATTTAAAGTGAAGCGAGAACGGATTATCGTTCGGGAAGTGAGACATTATCATGACATTGCCAAAACTGTTGGTAAAAACAAATAAATCGCACAACTTATTATTTTGGGCTATGGTTATCAGTACGACCATTTATATCGTCTGGCGGCTCCTGTTTACTATTCCAACCCGCTCCGGACCGATGACCTTTGTACTTGGCTTGCTGCTGGTCGCCGCAGAGCTTGTGGGAGCTGTTGAATCCTTGATTGAACACCGTCAGATTAATCAGAGCCTGGTGCCGGAGCTTCCGGAAATCCCGCCGGAGTGGTATCCTGATGTTGATATCTTTATTGCCACCCACAATGAAGATGTGGAATTGCTTTACAAAACGGTGAATGCGTGCACTTTTTTGCAATATCCGGACAGGAATAAGGTACATGTCTATTTATGCGACGATAATGACCGGCCGGAAATGGCGGAATTAGCACAAAATCTGGGCATCGGCTATTTTGGGTTGTCGGGCAACAAGCAGGCAAAAGCAGGAAACCTGAATAATGCCATGCGTAAAACGAACTCCCCCCTGATCGTTACGATGGATTCCGATATGATTCCTCACAGCGATTTTTTGATCAGGACCGTACCGTACTTTTTTTTGCCGAAAGTCAAAAAGGATGAGCAGGGAGTATGGGTGGAACGGACAGAAGAGGAAGTCGACCCGGATTATAAGATTGGCTTTATTCAAACGCCGCAAAGTTTCTATAATCCGGATTTGTTTCAATACTATCTCTATTCCGAACAGCGGATTCCCAATGAACAGGACTATTTTTTCCGCGAGGTAAATGTTGGCCGCAACGTGGATAATGCGGTTATCTATGCAGGTTCGAATACCGTATTGTCCCGCAAGGCATTAGAAGAAGTTGGTTATATTGCCACCACCAGTATTACCGAGGATTTTCTCACCGGACTGCGGATTCAAAAAAAGGGGTATACTACCTATGCCACACCGGAAGCTCTTGCTCACGGGCTTGCTCCGGATTCCTTCAAGAGCTTGATCACGCAGCGTGAGCGCTGGGGCCGGGGATGTGTCCAAAGCTTAAAGCAGGAGCACATCTTCCTGTCGCCGAAGCTTAGACCATTTCAAAAGATCAGCTATTTGGCGACATTATTGTATTGGTGGACTTATGCGAGGCGTTTAATTTATATCTTTGCCCCCATCCTGTCCATCATCTTCAACTTATACATTGTAGATGCCAAAATGTGGCAGGTTCTGGTGTTCTGGCTGCCCTATTATCTGCTTTATAACCGTACGCTGCGCCTGTTATCAGGGGATATCCGAAATCAGCACTGGAGTAATGTGTGTGATACAATCCTGTTTCCCTATCTTCTGGGACCAATCCTGTTTGAGACGCTGGGGATTAAGAAAAGAGATTTTGTAGTCACAGAAAAAAAGAAGGTAAATCCATCGAAAAAAATGATACTGCGCTCCGCCATTGTGTTTTCCCTGCCGCATCTGATGATGCTGTGTGCATCCTTATGGGCATTGATTCTGCTGATTATTAATAGCGTCAATACCAGAACCATTTACAACCCCATCATCCTGTATTGGCTGATCATCAATATTAAAAATCTGATTTTTGCGGTATTTTTTATGTATGGACGAACCAATCAGCGTATGAACGAACGATTTTATGTCAAAATTCCCGTTGTCATCTGCACTGAGAAACATGAATTTGCAGGAGAGACAGCAGATGTGTCGGAAACCGGCTTAGCAATTTTGTTGGATAGCCCCGTATATCTGTCTGGGGACATCCCATTGCGGATTATCGTTAGCAGCGAGAAGTATCAGGCGGAGCTTTCTGCCTGCCTGTCAAGCGTAACGCAGGCAGGCCAGAATTGGAAATACAGCTTCCGCATTGATTCAATGGATGATGAAAACAGACGGCAATATATGCAGATCGTATATGACCGGGCGCATACACTGCCAAAGAAGCTGGATCCGTCGCTGAGCGTTTTTGACGATTTCAATTTAAATCTGATTAAGCGCTCAAAGCACTATCAGGCGTCCAAACGCAAGCTGCCCCGTATTACGCTCCATCTGCCTTTTGAAACCGACCAGGGCGTGCACGGACAGCTGATTGATTTTAACTATGAGTTTGCCAAATTAAGCACAAATATAAGACTGGAGCCGGGAGAGCGTCTGACAATTTCCTATGGTTCCGATGCCGTCCTGGTTCTCGGCCCAATGAACGTTCAAACCGACAATTCACAAGCAAACCTGTATCAAGTTGTTGATTACTACAGAGTTGTTAACCAGGATGAGTTTATTGAAAACCCCGATTATGACAAAACGCTGAATACATGGCTCAAATTGCAGTCATACCCGGCCAATGAAAGACCTGTCGGGAGCGCCATCATCAGCGTCGAAAAATCAAAAGAAGAGGAAGTGGAGGTGTAAAAGCAGATGTCTTATTCCAGCCTGATATTTATGCTCTATTTTCTCCCGATCACCGTCGGCATTTATTATCTGTTTCGCTTTTCACAACGTGTTCAAAATGTCTGGCTCCTTATTGCCTCTCTGATCTTTTACGCATGGGGAAGTCCGGTTCATATCATGTTTCTGCTGGCCTCCCTTGCCGTAAACTACGGCATGGGCTTTCTGATAAGCCGACAGCAGCAGACAGCAGCTTCGGCCAAACCGGTACTGACGGTTGCCTGTGTGTTTAACCTTGTGCTGCTTTTTGTTTATCATTATCTTACGCCGCTTGCAGCGGGGGTTGGTTTCGCCATTTCTTCCATTGTGGCGCCGCTGGGCATTACGTTAATCACCATGCATTCCATCTCTTATCTGGTGGATATTTACCGGCTGGACGTGAAGATGGACAAAAATCCCGTCAATTTTGCACTTTATATCGCCTTCTTTCCGCTCCTGATTGGCGGCCCGATCCTTCAATACGCGGATGTAGCCGACCAAATTGCACGACGTAAAAGCACCTGGGAGGATTTGTCCGGGGGTGTTTGCCGTTTTGTGATCGGTTTGGGCAAGAAGGTACTGATTGCCGATGCATTGGGGCTGATTGCCAGTCATGTATTTAACCTTTCTGCCATGAGCGGGAGTCTGACCAGCGTGCCGGCTGCCCTTGCCTGGGTTGGACTGATTGCCTTTACCCTGCAAATTTACCATGGGTGGTCCGGATATGTGGATATGGCCCTTGGTTTGGGTCGTATCTTCGGATTTCGTTACGGTGAAAACTTTAACTACCCATATACCGCTGTGTCCGTAACAGACTTTTGGTCACGCTGGTATACCTCGTTGTTATCCTGGTTTCATAACTATGTCCTGGATCCGCTTACCGTTCGAAACAGCAGTCATGACCGTCTGGTGCGCAATACATTTGTGATGTGGCTGCTGATTGGGCTCTTGTTCGGATGTGAGTGGACGTTCCTGCTCTGGGGAATCTGGAATGCCTCATTCCTTATTTTTGAACAGGTCATCGAATTTGAAAACATGAGTGTTTCGCCGATCCTGCGGCGGATTTATGTCCTGGTCTTCCTACTGCTGGGATGGGTACTTTTCCGCACTGGCGATCTTTACCAGCTGTCGGTTTTTATGGGAAATCTTTTTGGTGCAAATGGCAACGGATTCGTTAGCGATATGGCGCTTATGTTGATCCGCGAGTATTGGACCGTCTTCTTGGCCGGTATTGTGTTTTCAACTCCGGTTGCGCCGAAGCTGCGAGCGTTGCTTATAAGCAAAGAAAATGTATGGACTCTGCTTATGACAGCCCTGCTTTTTCTGGTTATTATCTTTCTGACCAGAAAAGGATATGACCCGTATTTGAAATACAGTTTATTATGATGGGAGGGGGACAACAATGAATTTTCCACGCAGAGCGCAGCGTGCTTTTGCCAATTTGTTGATAGCGGCGATAGTAATTTTTTCCATCCTTAATTTCGCGACCCGTCTGCCGTTGTTTCAGAGGAAGCTGTGCCAATTGCCCGCAGGCAGCGGGTTGAATGATGTGATTCATACTGTGGACTATATCGCCAACGGCAGTATATTAGGAGAAGATGAGCTGGTATATGTCCATTCTCTGCTGCAAGTCCTTTTAGGGAAGAAAGAAAGCGGCGGTTTTGAAATAATAAAGGGCGATAATGGCGAGTTGGGCTACGCTAACTTCTATCCGATCCTTACGACGAACACAGAGGAGTATGTCCTTCGCCTGACCCGGCTGCGTGACTATGAGAGCAGCAGAGGCAGCCAGCTTATTTTCATCAACGCAATTGACTTGCTTGATCGGGACAATTCAAGCTTTCCCGCCGACCTTCCAGTCAATGACCAGAATGCAATATCCGACGCCATGCTGTATTATCTGCAAAGTTATGGGATCGACTATCTGGACAGCCGTGCGGTTCTAAAGCAATCTTCGCTGCCGCCGGAACAATACAGGTACAATACGGATATCTACTGGACGGTGGAGTCCAGCTTCGAGGTGTTCACCGCTTTGGTTGAAAAGCTTGCTGACGAATATGACCTTGATTTGGATCGGGATTCTTTTTATGTAAATCCGGATAATTATAAAAGAAGCGTATTTCCGCAAAGCTATGTTGGATTTTTAGGGCAGCGCGCCGGTATCCCTTTTTCCAGAATGGATGATTTTACTTTCATAGAGCCTGACTTTCAAACCCAATTCACGCTGGAATATTTATGTGATAACAAGGAATATACTACAACAGGCGATTTTAAGGAAGCCCTCATCAATCATTCCTACTGGGACAATGGAAATTTTTATGCATCCTATCTTGGCGGGCAGACTCCATGGAAAAAGATCACCAATGAGCTGTCTCAAACGGGTCCGCGGTTTTTGTTCCTATGCGATTCTTTTGCAATGCCGATCATTTCCTTTCTCGCACCGATGGCAAGTGAAATACATGTAATCTGCCCGGCAGCCGACCAGTCGTTTGATTTGGAACAATATGTGAGGGAGCATGATTTTGATTTTGTATTTGTAGAATACTATCCGGGGAATATCACAGAGCAGGGATTTCACTTCCTGAAGCGCTAAAACATTTGACGATAGTATTTGTAGGGAGACTTGGCATGACACAGAAAAAGATGACAGGGCTGTTTTTAATTTGCTTTTTATTGATTGCCGCGCTTTTCATATCTAAATTTTTTGCAATAAATCAACTGACATCGGAAAATGTTTCTATGGAACCGATCGGAAATGGTGTACCGTATCATGGAGCGCTGTCTGTAGAAGGAACCCGGTTGGTGAACCAATCGGGTGAAGGGGTACAATTACGCGGCATGAGCAGCCACGGACTTCAGTGGTATCCAGAATACACAAACTACAGATCGCTTGTTACCACGAAGGAGTATGGAGCCAACCTGTTTCGGGCGGCGATGTATGCCGACAGCAGCCTGAACGGATACAGCCAGGATGAGGAATGGGCGGCCTATAATAAAAAGATGCTGTATCATGTGATCGAGAACGCATTGGCCGCCGATCTGTACGTAATTGCGGACTGGCATCTGCTGGAAGACGAGAACCCGTTGTCGCTTATTGACAAGGCCCTCCCGTTTTTTGACGAATTATCCAGGCACTATGCAGATGAACCCAGGGTCATCTATGAGATATGCAACGAACCAAACGGGAGCGCCACCTGGAAGGATGTCAAAGCATACGCAGATATGATCATTCCGGTGATTCGCAAAAATGCGCCTGATGCGATAATTCTGGTGGGAACACCGGAATATAGCGGAGCGTTGCTGGACGCCATGGCAGCCCCCCTTAAATACCATAACATTATGTATAGCTATCACTATTACTCGGGGCTTTCCGGTGACTCCTTCTATGGGACGCTGGACACCGCAATGGCATACGGTCTGCCGGTGTTTGTTTCGGAATGGGGGATTTG
>Ga0153928_1000899_pt1 | contig 13926 bp, 13 predicted proteins | sample TSNJ012MetaG_FD_106656 | JGI IMG/M metagenome (GOLD analysis project Ga0153928, IMG submission 106656) | Attine ant fungus gardens microbial communities from New Jersey, USA - TSNJ012 MetaG | ecosystem: Host-associated > Fungi > Mycelium > Unclassified | place: USA: New Jersey, Wharton State... | reverse complement strand
CCTGTAAAGATGTGGAACGTGCGGCAAGACTGATGGGCTGGGCCTACGGCGAAGAAGGTCACCTGTATTTCAACTTTGGTACCGAAGGAGTCTCTTATACCATGGTTGACGGTTACCCGACTTACACCGAATTGATTTTAAATAATCCAGACGGATTGCCGGTTTCGGAAGCTATGTCCAGCTATATCCGAGGCAATTACAACGGACCATTTGTTCAGGATCTGCGCTATCTGGAGCAGTATTATACCATGGATGCACAAAAGGAAACACCAAAAAAATGGGGTTCCGCCAGCAGCAACGGAAAAGCATACATGCTGCCGCCGATCACACCAACTTCTGATGAAAGCAAAGAATTTGCTACTATAATGAACGAAATCAATACTTATCGCGATGAGATGACGCTGAAATATATCTTCGGAAGTGAGAGTTTGGACAACTTTGATGATTATGTGAAAAACATTGAAAATATGGGTCTGAGCCGTGCTTTGGAAATTCAGAATTTAGCATTAGATCGTTATAATGCCAGATAAGTCTGGCAAACGTGTCCTGTAAACCTTTAAGCATCCACTTGCTTGTGATATACTAAAGAAAATCAACCGATGACAGGAGGTAACAGTGAAACTGCTAAAGGAAATGACCACGGTATTCGATGTTCTCTGCGAAGGTATTCTCATAATCGATGCTGATGCAAGAATTATCTACGGCAATAAAGCTTATTGTGATTTTCTCAAGCTGGAGCCATCGCAGATCACCGGCAAACTGCTGCGTGATGTCAGACCGGGAGCCAGGCTGCCTAATGTGTTAAAGACCGGAAAGCCAATTTTAAATGCTCCCAGACAGGAAATCGAAGATATTTATTTTGTCAATATGTACCCGATCTTTCAGGAGGGAGCGATTATTGGCGGGATTTCAGTTGTAACATTTATCCAGCAAGCTTACGATGTGCAAAAGATGCTGCAGGAGGTCGAACGTTCCAAACAAGTCATCCGAAGAATTTCGAAAGCAAGTAATGCTAAATATACATTGGACGATGTGATTACAGTTGATCCGTTATCCATAAAAACCAAGGCACTGGCGCAGCGGGCGGCGGGTACCGATGCGACAGTTCTGCTACAGTCTGAAAGCGGTACCGGAAAGGAGCTTTATGCCCAGGGCATCCATAATGCCAGTGCAAGAAGAGGAGATATTTTCCTGGCTATTAACTGCGCAAATTTCAACGCCAATATTCTGGAATCCGAATTGTTCGGGTATGTGGAGGGGGCTTTTACCGGAGCCAGGAAAGGCGGGAAAATAGGGCTTTTTGAAGCGGCCTCAAATGGCACCATTTTTCTTGATGAGATATCGGAAATGGATATTTCTTTGCAGGCGAAATTGCTGCGGGTTCTCCAGGAACAGCGAATCCGGCCAGTGGGAGGGATGGAAGAACGAGCCGTAAATGTCCGTGTCATTGCTGCCTGTAACGTGGAATTGATGCAATATATCAGAGACGGCAAATTTCGGAATGATTTGTATTATCGATTGAATACGTTTCCGATTTCGATTCCTCCCCTGCGGGAACGAAAAGGAGATATCGAACCACTGATACAGTGTTTTCTGGATGAATTGTCCAGAAAACAGCGCCGTAATCTGTGTGTCGACGAAAATGCCCTGCAGCGGCTTTATGATTATGACTGGCCGGGAAATGTCAGAGAGTTACGGAATGTGCTTGAATTTGTATCATACTTTTCTGACGACGGTATGATCAGAGAAAGCTTATTGCCGGATACCATTCCCCCCAAACGCTTAGGCGAGCCGGAAAGTCTGGCGCAGCGGGTCAGACGGTTTGAACAGAACGAAATTAACCGCTTATTGCAAAAGCATGGAACGCATTTAAACGGAAAACGAAAAACTGCTGCGGAGCTGGGCATTTCTCTGGCGAGTCTCTATAACAAACTTGAAAATAAATAAATAAATTCCAGAAATTTAGAAATCCTATTCCAGAATGTTAGAATGTTGATGATATCCATAGTTCTTGCCTTTCTTCCCGCTCGTTTGATTTAGCAGGAGGCAAAGCAGGAGGAATTATTTACATATATTCTAAGATTCTGGAATTTTTTAATGAAACTACAGCACGCATCAAGACGGCAAGTGTACATAGTTTACGGCTTTTCGTTCTGGTAACGGATCATTATGGAAGTTGGCATGATAATTGCTTTAATATATAAATAACAAATAAATTATGGAGGTATATTATGCTTGCTATTCTCGGTTTCATCACAGTTATTGTAATGCTGGTTCTGGTCATGACAAAGAAATCATCGCCTACGGTTGCGCTGATCGGTGTACCGGTTATTACAGGAGTCATTGCCGCCTTCTTTATCAAAAATGAAGAAGGAGTTGTACACGTACTTAAAAATGTGATTAGTTTGGGGGGAATGATTTCCAGCGGCATTGGAACTGTTGCCGCAACCGGAGTTATGTTTATCTTTTCCATTCTGTTCTTTGGTATTTTGACCGATGCAGGGACATTTCGGCCGATTATCAAAGGTGTATTACAGAAGGTCGGTGTGGATCCGGTCAAAATTGCAATCGGCACGGCGATCCTGGCCATGATTGTCCATTTGGACGGTTCGGGGGCAGTTACATTTCTGATCTGCATTCCGGCTCTGCTTCCGGTTTATGATGCCGTTGGCATGAAGCGGACAACACTTGCCTGTATTACAGCTCTGGCAGCCGGTACCATGAATATCGTTCCGTGGGGCGGACCAACTATCCGGGCAGCTACCGCAATGGAGATGAACGTTATGACTTTGTTTACCCCGGTGCTTCCTGCTCTTGTCTGCGGCTTGCTTACAGTGTTGGTTTTTGCCTTTTTTATGGGAAAAGGAGAAAAGAAAAGTATCGGCAGTGCTGCTCTTGCCAGTGTTACACAATATGAAGAAGAATTGACGGAAGAGAAGAAAGCCTTATTAAACCCTCATCTTTTCCCGGTCAATATTCTGCTGATCGTGATTACTATTGTTGGTTTGATCGGTGGCGGGCATCTGGGCATCGGACCCGCAGTTGTCTTCATGCTGGCCTATGTTTTGGCGATTGTCATCAATTATCCTTCGCCAAAGATTCAAAAAGAACGGGTGGATGCCCATGCCAAGTCAGCGATTATGATGGCTTCCGTACTGTTTGCAGCAGGCGCATTTACCGGAATCATGAAGGGTACGGGAATGATTACGGAGATGGCCAATGCCCTTGTATCGGTGATTCCGGCCAGCCTTGGACGTTTCTTCCCGATCATTACCGGTATAATTGCCATGCCGGCCTCGCTGTTGTTTGATCCTGATTCTTTCTATTTTGGTGTGTTGCCGGTACTTGGCAATACGGCGGCCGGACTTGGTGTGGAAGCTGTCAATGTTGCCAGAGCCGCCATCCTGGGCCAGATGACCACCGGTTTCCCGGTTTCCCCGCTGACACCTGCCACATTTCTGCTGGTTGGTCTCGCCGGTGTGGAATTTGGCGACCATCAGAAAAAAACCATACCGCTGGCATTTGCAGTTACTATTGTCATGCTGATCGTCAGTCTTTTAACCGGTGCTATCCGTATATAAAAATAACAGGAATGGAGTGATAAGATGAAAACAATTCGAATTGGAAGCGGTGCAGGATATGCCGGAGACCGCCTGGAACCGGCATTGGAATTGATTGAAAAAGGAAATATTGATTACATAAGCTTTGAGTGTCTGGCTGAACGGACCATAGCCATCGCACAAATGGCAAAACTCAAAGATCCAAACAAAGGGTATAATGATCTGTTATCATACCGGATGGAACAAGTGATTCCCCTTGCATGGGAGCGGAAAGTCAAAGTTATTACCAATATGGGGGCCGCCAATCCAGAAGCTGCGGCAGAGGTTTGTGTGGAAATTGCCAGGAAAAACGGCATTTCGGGATTAAAGATTGCCGCCGTCCTGGGGGATGACGTATTGGCGAAACTGGAGCAGTACCAGGATACAGAAGTATGGGAGACCAGGCGGCCGCTGCGTGAACTGGATGGGCAGGTGGTATCTGCCAATGTGTATATGGGCAGCCAGGGAATCGTGGAAGCACTGCGTCAGGGCGCTGATATTGTCATCACCGGCCGTGTTGCCGATCCGGCGATCTTCATGGCCCCGCTGATTTATGAGTTTGGCTGGAGCATGGACGATTGGGATTTGCTGGGGAAAGGAACGGTCATCGGTCATTTGCTGGAGTGTGGCGGGCAGGTAACCGGCGGATACTATGGGGAGCCCGGGAAAAAAGATGTTCCCAGTCCCGACCGGTTAGGATTTCCGATTGTTGAAGTTACAGAGGACGGTGATTTCTTTGTAACAAAGGTGGCGGAAGCCGGTGGGCTTGTGACTCCTCATACCTGTACGGAGCAGCTGATCTATGAAATCCATGATCCGGCGAACTATCTGACACCAGATGTTGTTGCGGATTTTTCAAAGGTAACGTTTACCCAGGAGGAGCAGGACAAGGTGCGGGTTGCCGGTGCAACCGGAAAACCATGTCCCCAGACCTTGAAGGTGTCGGTCGGCTATAAGGACTGTTTTATCGGTGACGGTGAGATCAGCTACGGCGGACCGGGATGCCTGGAACGTGCCAGACTGGCTGGTGACATTGTCTTAAAAAGACTGGAACTGCGCCGTATTCCCATTGATGAAATCAAGGTTGATCTCATCGGCGTGAACGCTGTTTATTGGAAGACAGACAAAAGCTATTCGGTTCCGGATGAGGTTCGTCTGCGAGTTTCGGCCCGCACCAGGGAGCGCAGTGCGGCTGCCCGCATTGGGGAAGAGGTGGAAACACTGTATACCAACGGACCGGCAGGAGGCTGTGGGGCAACCAAGGCCGTCCGCGAAATTGTGTCGGTTGCTTCTCTGCTGATTGACAGGGATGATGTGACACCGACGGTTGTTCTAAAGGAGGTAGAATAATGAAGTTATATGAGATTGCACACAGCAGAACCGGAGATAAAGGGAACATTTCCAATGTTTCGCTGATCGCTTATGATAAAAATGACTATGAGCTTTTACGGGAAAAGGTCACTGCTGATAAGGTTAAGGAATGGTTTGCCGATATGGTAAAAGGCGAGGTGATCCGCTATGAACTGCCGCAGCTTGGGGCTATGAATTTTGTGATGTATGATGCTCTCGGCGGCGGGGTTACCCGGACCTTGTCTCTGGATATGCATGGAAAAGGAATTTCCTCCTATCTGCTGGATATGGAAATATCATAAGGTTAGGGCCAAACGGTCATGTATGACTGTTTGGCCCTGGTATCTTTAATCTTTTGTGTAATTCAATACAAATTCCTTGAAAATTTGTTGGGCAGATGTCAGTTTTTTATCTATGAACTCTACCAGGACGACGTCCCAGATAATGGGATCAACAAATGGAAGTTCCACGTAATCATGAGTGCGGATAAAACGCTTGATGGGGGAGGGAAGCAGGGTTATCAAATTGGAGTTGACAACCGATTCCATCAAAAAGTCCCAGGAGCCGGACTTTAATACGATAGCCGGTTTTATTTTTTCTTCCTTTATCTTTTCCGTAAAATACCGGTTGATGGAAAATGTTTCGTTAAATATAGAAACCTGGCACTGATCCAAATCAGACCATGTAAGACTGGGGCGGCCTGCCAATGGATGATCGGTTGCCATAAATGCGGTCAGTTCATCTTTGTGAATCGTATATTGTCTGGTCATAGCAGGATTTATGTTGGTGGGAGCAAGCAGTACGGCAAAATCAAACTCCTGATTTATGAAGCGCCGGCCAAGAGCTTCCGCGCCGGCCTCGACCAGTTCCAGTTCGATTTCGGCATGATGTTTATTAAAATTCGCAATGATATCTGCGAAAACAACCGTTACAACCAGAGGCGGTATACCGAGTTTTACCTTTCTCTTTTCGGAATGGGAGACCATACGGACCTCTTCCATCATATCGTCATATCGCCTGGTGATGTCGACACAAGCATCATAAAATAATTGCCCGGCCGAGGTTAAGCCACCCAGCCGTCCATTGACCCGATAAAAGAGGAGGACTTTTTCTTCCTGTTCAAAGGTTGAAATCGTCTTACTTAGGGCGGATTGGGTAATATGAATTTTTTTTGCAGCTGCTGAAAGGTTGTATCCGCATTCAACAATGGTGGTAAAATAAGAAAAATGTTTGATGTCTATAGGAATACCCCCTTTTTTTGAAATGTATTGGTATCCGATAATAGTATACCACAAAATGCTTAAAATGGTATGCGCTTATGAAAAAAAGTTGTATATATTATGAAAAAAAGATGGTCGACTCTTTTGCGATTCTATAATAATATGGTGATATACAAAAAAACACTGAAAGGAGAAGAAAGCGTACGTTATTACAATTTGAAAACAACAAATGAAAAACAGGGGGAAAAAAGATGTTTAAGAAATTTACCAACGGGTGTGTTACCTTAGTACAAAAATATCTGCCGGATCCATTCATTTTTTGCATTATTCTTACTGTAGTTGTGTTTGTTTTTGCGATACCTCTGACCGGTCAGGGGCCGCTTGAAATGGTGGTACATTGGGGAAATGGCGTATGGGGACTTCTGGCATTTACCATGCAGATGGCATTGGTATTGGTCCTGGGTACGGCGATGGCAGATTCTCCGCCAATGCAGAAGCTGCTGAAAGCGCTGGCGGCAATTCCGAGAACACCATTCCAGGCAATTGTATTTGTTACGGTAGTATCTTTGCTTGCCTGCTGGATTAACTGGGGATTTGGACTTGTTGTAGGGGCTATTTTTGCAAAGGAAATTGCCAAACAGAGCGAGAAAGTAGATTATCGCCTTTTGATTGCATCGGCATATTCCGGATTTGTAATCTGGCATGGAGGTGTATCCGGTTCCATTCCGCTGACCATTGCAAATGTCACAGAAGCCGTTACCAAACAGACATCAGGAGTGGTTACAGAATCAATTTCTACTTCCGCTACGATCTTTGCACCATTCAATTTGTTGATTTGTTTACTATTCCTGATTTTTATTCCACTGGTCAATGCAAAAATGCATCCAGATGCAGCAAATGTTATTGCCATCAGTCCGGAGTTGTTAATAGAAGAGAAAAAAGAGAAAAAAATTCCGGTGACACCGGCAGAAAAAATGGAAAACAGTAAAATCATGTCATGGATTGTGGTATTACTGGGAGCAGTGTTTATTGTCAGACATTTTGTGTTTAATGGATTTCAGCTGGATTTAAACGTTGTAAACCTGATTTTCCTGACGCTTGGCGTACTGTTTCATGGCACTCCCATTAGTTATGTTCAGGCAATCAACCGTGCAATCAGCGGAGCCGGCGGCATCTTACTTCAGTTTCCGTTTTACGCAGGCATTATGGGAATGATGACAGGAGCAAGTATCACAACCGGCTTATCAATGGCAGGTGTTATCAGCAATGCGTTCGTTGCCCTGGCAACACCAACCACTTTTCCGCTGTTCTCATTCCTGAGTGCCGGACTTGTAAATTTCTTCGTGCCATCAGGCGGTGGACAGTGGGCTGTGCAGGCGCCAATTATGATGCCGGCTGGTCAGGCGCTTGGAGTGTCTCCGGCAATCACGGCGATGTCAATTGCCTGGGGAGATTCCTGGACTAATATGCTTCAGCCGTTCTGGGCACTTCCGGCTCTTGGAATTGCCGGTTTGGGGGCGAGAGATATTATGGGTTACTGTGTGATCGATCTGATTGTTTCCGGTATCATTATCTGTGGCGTATTTTTAGGAGTTGGGTTATTGTTTTAAATAGAAAAGGAGATGCAGGATATGAGAGAAGTATATGTAGTAAATTGCTGCCGGACGGCAGTTGGTTCTTATGGCGGATCACTAAAGGATGTATCGGCTGCAGAGTTAGGGGCTGTGACAATAAAAGAAGCCCTGAACCGTTCCGGGATCGCCCCGGAGCATGTGGACGAAGTGATGTTTGGCTGTATCCTGACCGCCGGGCAGGGGCAGAATGTTGCCAGACAGGCGGCAATGAAGGCAGGGATTCCCATCGAAGTTCCGGCTTATACGGTGGGTATGGTCTGCGGCTCCGGAATGAAATCCGTCATTGAAGGTGCCCGCTCCATTCTGGCAGGGGATGGTGATATTATTGTGGCAGGCGGAACCGAAAATATGTCTGCGGCACCTTATCTGCTGCCAACCGGCCGCTGGGGCGCGAGAATGTTTGACACGGCCATGGTGGATTCGATGGTTCATGATGCCCTCTGGGATGCTTTTCATGATTATCATATGGGTACCACAGCGGAGAATATCTGTGACCAATGGAGAATTACCCGGGAAGAACTGGATGCATTTGCCGCCGCCAGTCAGCAAAAGGCCGGGAAAGCTTTGGAATCCGGAAGATTCCGTGAGGAAATTGTACCGGTTACGATCAAGGTAAAAAGAGAAAATGTAGAATTTCAGGTGGATGAGTATCCAAGACCCGAGACAACGACAGAAACGCTTGCGAAGCTAAAACCTGCCTTTAAAAAAGATGGCGGAAGAGTAACGGCAGGCAATGCCTCCGGTATCAATGACGGTGCAGCAGCCATTATACTTGCCTCCGGAGAGGCGGTTGAGAAATTTGGATTAAAACCAATTGCCAAATTGACAGGCTGGGGGCAAGGTGGTGTTTCGCCTGAGATTATGGGCGTAGGTCCGGTTCCGGCATCCCGAAAAGCAATGGAGAAAGCCGGTGTTACGATAGAAGAGATCGATCTGGTCGAAGCGAATGAAGCATTTGCCGCACAATCCATTGCCGTGGCAAGAGAATTGAACTTTGATATGGAAAAAGTAAATGTAAATGGTGGCGCAATCTCCATTGGCCATCCGGTAGGAGCTTCCGGCGCAAGAATCATTGTAACCCTTCTGCATGAGATGATGAAGCGGGAAGATGCTCATAAAGGGCTTGCTACTTTATGTATCGGCGGTGGAATGGGAGTTGCTGCAGTATTTGAAAAATGTTAAGGAGAAAAAGCTATGGCGAAAATCGTAACAGTACAGGAAGCAGTTGATCTGATTCCGGAAGGTGCATCCATTATGTTCGGCGGATTTATGGGCTGTGGAAATGCGCACAAGATCATAGATGCTCTTGCCAAAAGCGGAAAGGGCGGATTCACCATGATCTGTAATGATGCATCGATGCCAGGCGGACCGCTGGGAGAAGAATACTATGGGGTTGCCAAATTGATACATAACAAACAAGTGAGAAAATTGATTACTACTCATGTGGGCTTGAATCCTGAGGTGGCCGAGCAGTCAAATGCCGGAGAACTGGAGCTGGTGTTGATTCCGCAGGGCTCTTTAGCGGAAATGATCCGGGCGGGCGGTGCCGGTTTAGGCGGCATCATCACGCCTACCGGGGTAGGCACAATCGTGGAAGACAGTAACCATGTACATTGCAAAATTGAAATCGATGGAAGACAATATCTGATTGAAAAACCGATACGTGCTGATGTGGCGATTATCTCGGGCTATCAGGTGGATCGGGGCGGCAATATCTGGTATAAAGGAACGACCCGCAATTTCAATATGTGTATGGCCACTGCCGCGGATCTGGTTATCGTGGAAGCAGACCATCTGGTAGAGTGCGGAGATATTGTACCAGAAAATGTGGTGACTTCCGGTGTCTTTGTGGATTATATTGTAGACGGAGGTGAAGCATAATGGAACGATCTATGATAAAAGGATTTATTGCCAATCGTGTTGCCAGGGAATTAAAGGATGGAGATGTTGCGAACCTTGGGATCGGCTTACCAACTCTGGTGCCCAGCTATCTGCCGGCGGATGTCCATGTGACGCTTCAGTCGGAGAATGGCATTATCGGCACAGGACTTGTGACTGAGGAAAATAAAGATCCACTTTATGTTACTGATGCCGGGGGAAAACCGGCTATGGTAAAAACTGGCGGAAGCTACATCGATTCTACAGTATCCTTTGGTCTTATCCGGGGCGGACATGTGGATGTAACGGTTCTCGGTGCACTGGAGGTGGATCAGCAGGGGAATCTTTCCAACTGGATCATTCCAGGAAAGAAGGTACCGGGCATGGGCGGAGCCATGGATTTGGTAGTCGGTGCCAAAAAAGTGATTGTTGCAATGGAACATACCGCCAGAGGAAGTGCAAAAATCCTAAAACAATGTAATTTGCCTTACACCGCAGTAAAGTGTGTGGATATGATTGTAACGGAAATGTGTGTGATGGAAGTGACTGCGGATGGCCTGGTGATGACGGAGATAAATCCTGAATTTACGGTTGATGATGTGAAAGCGGCGACAGAAGCTGATTTTACAGTAAGTTCGGAATTGAAAATGATGTGTGCGCCAGCGTAGTGTGGTTAGATGTGACGGACTTTTTATCTATAAATAAGAAATATTGAGCCCGCCATAATAAAATCAGGGCATCACTACTCGTATGAGTGGTGATGCCCTGATTTTTTAGCGTTATTAATTACCCCATTTTTTTTAATTTTCCATATTGACAAACAAACGTTCTGGTGTTACAATAACATCATAAGCAGAACATTTGTTCCGACCGGACGTTCTGGCAAAAACTTTATTTGAGAAGAATAGAAAACAGAAGAGAGCAGGGGGAGAATGGATATGAAGAAATTTTTAATGATTGGAATGATGTTAGCTGCCTTTTATTCCGGATTTTTTGGTCATACGTTGATGAATGCACGTGCAGAAGAAAAAGTACAGCCAGAACTGAACCGTTATTATACCAGTATCCAGATTCGTCAGGGAGACAGTCTGTGGGACATTGCGAACCAATATTCCCCAGGCAGTGGATTGTCTGTTAAGGAGTATATGAAGGAATTAAAGCAAATGAATGGTCTTCGTAATGAAAATATTCATGCGGGTGAGTATTTGACAGTTGTTTATTTTGCGGAGTAATGATATAAAAGGACCGATAGTTGACATAAAAATATTATGTCAACTATCAGCGTTTTCTCTAAGCCGAACTGCGTTTCGAGCACTTCGCCGTCGCTCATCTTCAAGCGCCGCGTAATGCTTTTTGGTCGTATTGACATCACTGTGTCCTAACACGTCTGCAACCAGATAAATATCTCCGGTTTCCCGATATAGGTTAGTTCCATATGTACTACGCAGTTTGTGCGGGGTGATTTTCTTAAGAGGCGTCACAATCTTAGCATATTTCTTCACCAGATTCTCCACACTTTTCACGTTGATACGTTTCCGCTGTAAAGACAGGAAGAGGGCCTGTTCACTTCCCTGTTCAGCATCAATTTGAGTACGTTCTTCCAGATAATCAAGTAACGCCAGTTCTACCTCCGTACCAAAATAGATGGTCACTTCTTTTCCGCCTTTGCGATGGATATGGATACCGCCATTTTTAAAGTCCACATCGTCAATATCCAGTCCTACACATTCAGAAACACGAATACCGGTTCCCAGCATGAGAGTAAGCAGCGCCAAATCACGAATTTTAGTCTTTTTGTGAAATTCTTTCTGCTTCTTCGTCAGCTTCTCGCCATACTCTACTTCGTCAAGCAGAAGTGCAATTTCATCAATATCCAGCCGGATGATTTCCTTCTCGTGTAATCTGGGCATATCAACCAGTGCCGCCGGATTATTCACCAGTCTTTCATTGCGGTAGAAGTAGTTATAGAAGCTTTTCAGGGAAGACAGTTTACGCATAATTCCGCGTTCCTTATTGACAATTTCCTGGTTTTGCTCATTAAAACGATATTTCAGATACTCCATATATTCTTCCATATCGCTGACAGTCAGTTGATCTAAAGCAGCTAAAGGTATTTCTTTACGCTCCAATTTGCTGAAAACAGGGTTTTCTTTTGCTAAAAAATCAAAGAAAATTGTCAGATCATATGCATAGGCAATACGGGTCCGAGAAGAGGTCCGGTGCTCAATTCCCCGAAAGAAATCTTTGCAGAAGGGCGGTAGTTCCCCGATGATTTTTCTCAATCGCTTGATGTTTTCGATATCTTTTTGCTCGTGATAGGATAGTTTACTCATGAAATTCCTCCTGTTGGTGCAAGCGGGGCATAGGAATGGATTCTGATGCGTTTGGCGGCCATCCGGGGATGTTTCCCTCCAGGATAGCATGGAAAAAGCGGGTTTTAACGCCGGGATTCTCTATATCCAGTCTTTTCGTTAATAATTTAACATATTCCCGTTTTGTATGACCATCCACCGGACATGGATTTTTGCATACAGGAAGCGCATATTTATTCTTAAAACCAATGATATCTGCCTCTGGAACCAACATCAAAGGCCGGATAACGGTTAAATCAGTACGGTCCAGATACGTGTATGGTGAAAAGGCATAAAAACGTCCTTCATAAATTAAAGACAATAACATGGTTTCGATTAAGTCATCCATATGATGTGCATAGGCAACCTTGTTGCAGCCAAGTTCATTGGCAGCTTTGTTTAAGGCACCTTTGCGCATGGTAGCACACAATGAACAAGGATTGGTTTCTTTGCGTTCCTGAAACAAAATTTTTCCGATATCCGTAGAAAGTATTGTATATGGAACTGAAAATCGCTCACAGAGTTCTTTTACCGGAGACAGATCAAATCCAGGAAATCCCAAATCAACAGAAATTGCTGATAAGGTAAATTGCTTAGGATAAAACTGCATTAAGCCATGTAATGCATATAACAAAGTTAAACTGTCTTTGCCACCAGAGATTCCAATGGCAATATGATCACCGGATTCAATCATTTGATAATTGTCGATGGCCTGGCGTGTCAGGCTGTATAAACGTTGAAGTTTCATAGGTTTAAGGATTCCTTATTAAATAGTATTATTTATGTCCAACTATTCGTTAAAGTAGACTTTCGCGAATAGTTGGGTGTCTGTGCTTGTACTGGTATAATACCAGTTCTTCCGGATCAAGTCAATTCGAACCCTCTTTAAGTTCCACGAATTCGAGTACTTGCTGCCCTTGGGTTATAAAACAGCCACTCAATTGTTAATAGATCTAAATACTACACTAACCACATCTGGCATGATGGTATTATCTTCGCGCTTGGTAAATGGGGTAACTATGATATGAACGAATATTACTATGGGATCAACTAAAGTTGGAAAGAACCGGTTTGACGTTTACATTTGAAAGAAGCAAAGCATAGATTCTGGCAAATTCCTTTTTGTTGTTGTGATTAGTCATTTTTAAATTAAGTTCCAGTCCTTCGACTTTAAGGGATAATTCTTCGATTCGTTTATTAGTGATATCGTGTTTGACTTCCAGTGTTCCCATGCGGTTATCTAATAAGTCTAGACGTTTATTTATGGGTTCTAATTCCTCTTTAATAACTCCTCTGATTAATGTAGCCAATTCTATGTTATCCATGTAAAACTCTCCTTTCGGTATGTTGTGATGATTATATCATGGTGCCAAATGATACAGCAAGTCATTTTACTTGTATTTCTCCTGTGCTATAATTATACTATCCAAAGTGCTTGCACCTTAAATACAAGAATCAGCACTCAATTAATAAGTAGATAATACTTTAAAGGCATGGTTAAGCTCCCTCAAATGTTCAAGCGGTTTGACAATCTGCAAAAGATATCATAATTATATAAGTAAAAGCAAAAAGGGTGTAACGTCTATTTGAATTTTAAGGCTTTACACCCTTTTCCTCTTTCACTACTCTTCCACTTCTCACTGTCGGTCGTACCGCTATAAGATATCTCTAGTCTGCAAATAGAACAATCTTACTTACCTGCGCTTCATTTCCCATCCATACAAGACAATAATTTCCTTCTGCAACATGCTCTAATCTCACCATATTGCGAGTCAGAAATGGCAAAATCACACAATCGGCCGGAACTGAATATTCGGTTTTATTGGTTCCCGTTAACAGATAGGATCCATCCTCCTGTTTTTCCATTTCACTGACTTTCACATATTCCGGTACT
>Ga0153928_1000898_pt1 | contig 13935 bp, 13 predicted proteins | sample TSNJ012MetaG_FD_106656 | JGI IMG/M metagenome (GOLD analysis project Ga0153928, IMG submission 106656) | Attine ant fungus gardens microbial communities from New Jersey, USA - TSNJ012 MetaG | ecosystem: Host-associated > Fungi > Mycelium > Unclassified | place: USA: New Jersey, Wharton State... | reverse complement strand
TTCGATGCAGCCAAAGAGACAGGCGGTATGGTGGTTGGTTGTGACGTGGATCAAAACGGCATTGTCCCCGGACAGGTAGTAGGTTCAATGGTTATTAACTATGGAAACTGGGTATATCAGGCTTTTCAGGAAAGAGAAGCAGGTGGACTTAAGTTTGGTGCTTTCAAATATGGTTTGGAAAACGACGGGTTGGATTTATTACTGCCGGAAGAATCTGTTTATAAAACAGAGGCTAGTATCACAGAAGCAGTAAAAGATGCAAAGCAGAAGATTATGAATGGAGAGCTTGTGGTTCCGACCAGTGTTCAATAATTCCGGATCTTTGGGCATCTGGAGAGATATCTTCCAGGTGCCCTTTTTGCGGAAAGGAGGGGATAGCGTGGCAATAGCAGTAGATATGCGGAAAATAACCGTTCGGTTTGGAAAGGTAACTGCCAATCAGGAAGTGGACTTTCAGGCTGATTGGGGGGAGGTTCATGGTCTGATAGGAGAAAATGGGGCAGGAAAGACAACACTGATGCGGGTACTTTACGGTATGTATACGCATCAGGAAGGGGAAGTGTACGTTAATGATGAAAAGGTTTCATTTTCTTCCCCCAAAGATGCAATTGGGCGGGGAATCGGAATGGTACATCAGCATTTCAGTTTGGTTTCCAGTATGACAGTAGCGGAAAATGTGATAATGGGTAATCCGCCATATCGTAACGGATTAGTAGACTTAAAGAAAAGCGAACAGATTGTAACCGAGCTAAGCCATTCGTATGGCCTAAGCATCAATCCACAGGCCAAGGTTGGTGACTTGCCGGTAGGACTACAGCAGAGGGTTGAAATTCTGAAAGCCCTTTATCTGGGAGCCGAGATCCTAATTATGGATGAACCTACGGCGGTACTTACGCCACAGGAAATTCAACAGTTAATGGAAACCCTAAGCAATCTAAAGCAAAAGGGAAAATGTATTATCCTGATTACTCACAAACTGGCTGAGGTAAAGATGGTTACTGACCGCATTACAGTAATGCGTAATGGCGTTGTAACTGCAAATGTTAATACTGATGAAACGGATGAAAAGAAGATTGCAATGATGATGGTAGGGCGGGAAGTAATTCTTGAAGTGGAGAAAGAAGGATATTGTCCAGGGGTTCCGATTCTGGATGTGAATAACTTATCCTGTCTGGATAAGATGGGGCTTCTGGCGGTGGAAAATGTTTCGTTACAGGTGCGTCAGGGTGAAGTAGTGGGAATTGCCGGAGTGCAGGGAAACGGACAGTCAGAACTGGCCGATGCAGTATCCGGGCTATTACCGTTAGTGTCGGGCGGAGTGCAAATGAATGGCGAGAAGCTTGGCGGAAAGAATATGCCCCTGATCTGCCGCGAAGCCGGAATGGGACATATTCATGATGACCGTATTCATGTGGGAACGGCAGGGGATATGTCAATTCGTGATAATTTTTTCACTACTGTTTATCGTCAGCCGGAATTTAAAAAGCATATGTTTCTTAATTATAAGAAGGCAGACCAGGTGGTTGAAGGCAGTGTCAAAAAGTTTAAAGTAAAGATTGGTAAGATCACCGATGAAATAAGCTCATTGTCTGGCGGTAATATGCAAAAGCTGATTATTGCCCGAGAGATGTACCTGGAACCCAGACTATTGATTGCCAGCCAGCCGACCAGAGGGGTAGATATCGGTGCGACCGAGTTTATCTATCAGCAGATTATTAAGCATCGGGATGCCGGCAACGGTGTGTTGTTGATTTCCAATGAACTATCAGAGATACTGGCACTTAGTGACCGGATATTGGTTATTTATAAAGGTCAGATAATCGGTGAACTGAACCGTCAGGAGGCAACAGAAGGAAAGATTGGCATGCTGATGGCCGGAATCAGACCAAGGGAAGATAAGGGGGCGGCACAGTGAATTTTGAGTTTAGGCAGAGAAAAATAAAACCTTCTGTCATTATATTGTCAATCGGTATTGGACTTATGCTGGGAACCATATTTATTCTGATGGGCGGCTATAATGTTGTTACGGTGTATTCCTATTTGATGAGAGGTTCACTTGGCAGCTTGCCCGCATTGACATCGACGATACGATGGGCATCGATTTATCTGCTTTGCGGAATTGCTTCTGGTATCGCCTTCAAGGGGGGGATGTTTAACATGGGAACGGAAGGTCAGTTGTATGCAGGGGCATTTTCTGCCACCTTAGTTGGGATATATGTAAAGGGACTGCCGGCGATTTTGCATATTCCCTTATGTATTCTTACCGGAATGGCAGCGGGAGCCATCTTTGCGGCGCTTCCGGCGATCCTTCGGGTTTACTGGAATACCAGCGAAATCGTAGTTACTTTAATGATGAATTATATTGCGATTAATTTGACTAATTTTCTGGTCAAGAAGTACTTCCTTACCAGCGGAATCTTTGGCGATTCGCTGACGACAGATGAATTGCTGCCCAGTGCCCGGTTCCCTGTTTTTGGGAAGAGTCCTATTTCCTTTGTCTTTTTATTGGGAATCATTCTGGTAATTTTATTTATTATCTTTTTTAGCAAAACCCAAAAAGGTTTTGAAATGAAAGTATCGGGATTTAATCCTGAACTCGCCAGATACAGCGGCATTAGTGTAAACCAGGTAAGGATCTCGGCAATGTTAATGAGCGGAGCGGTTGCCGGGCTGGCTGGAGCGGCTGAAATTATGGGAGTTCAAGGTCGATTTTTATCCGGATTTTCTCCGGATTTTGGAACCAGTGGCATGTTGGTGGCATTGTTGGGCAATAGCAACGGGGTGGGGATTTTTGCTTCTTCTTTATTTATGGGAATGCTTAAAGCCGGAGCGCTTACACTGGAGCGCAGTGCCGGAGTTTCCAGAGCATTGGCGGTGATTATACAGGCACTGATTATCTGTTTTATCTCGGTGAAGTCAATCCGTATTCCTGGGAAGTTGAACAATGTGATGCTAAAGCGGGAAAGGAGCAATGAGACATGATTTCAGCAAGCATAATATCTCCGATTTTGCGAGTTACAACACCTATTTTGTTGTGTGCATTAGGCGGTGTCTACAGTGAACGGTCAGGAACCGGAAACATCACCTATGAAGGAAGCATGTTGATGGGAACCTTCACCGGTGTAGTGGGCAGTTACTACACCGGCAGTGCCATTGTTGGTGTTTTGTGTGCGATTCTGGGTGGTGTTTTTATCAATGTTTTTTATGGTATCTTGCGTTTGTATATGGGCGGCAATAATGTTGTGTGCGGATTTGCCGTTAACTCGTTCAGCGTTGGGGCGACCACTTATTTGCTGCGAACGTTATTTAAAACCAGTGGTACTTTATCTGATCCGCGGATTCAAGGGCTGCATAAAGTAAGAGTACCAATTCTAAAAGAGATTCCTGTGGTTAAATATTTCTTTGTTAATCAGACGTACTTGGTGTATCTGGCTTTCTTTTTGGTAATTGTAACAAGTGTGGTGCTCAAACGCACCAAGTTTGGCATGAATATTCGTGCTTGTGGCGAGAACCCCATGGCAGCGGCGGCAGTCGGCGTGGATGTCAATCGTACCCGGTGGATGTGTATTATTATTACCGGTGTCCTTTGTGGCCTGGGGGGTGCTCAGATGGCGTTAGGAAATCTGACCCAATTCTCGGAAAACATGGTTGGTGGCCGCGGGTTTATTGCTCTGGCAGCAGTGATCCTGTCTCGGGCAACGCCGGTCGGGGTACTTTGTACAGCTGTTTTGTTTGGCTTTGCGGAGGCCTATGCCAATCTGCTTCAATTAACCAGTATTTCCTCGTATCTGATTTTGATGATACCATATGCAGCCGTTATTATCATTCTGGTTCTTCAGCCGGAACGTCTGAAGGAGTTTAGAATAAAATGGAAGATTCATCAAAATAAGACGCCTATAGAAGGGAAGAAGAAATAGCGATGAACAGATTGAATGAAAAGATAATTCTGGTGATCGGTGCCGGTGGCGGAATCGGGGCAGCCTGTGTGAGGCGGCTGGCCGGTGAGGGTGCATTGGTGATGTCATCTGATCTGCCCGGAAGTGGTGCAAAAGAAGGGGCGGCCTTTCGGGTTTCTTGTGATGTAACAAGTATTGCCAGTTTGGATAATTTATATTGTATCATCAGAAAGGAAGTTGGCAGGCTGGATGGTTTTGTATATTGTTCCGGTCTGGGTTCATCAAAGGGGTTTTTGGAGACAAGCATCGGCCATTTTGATGAGATTATGGCAGTCAATCTTCGTGGCGCATTTTATGCCAGTCAAAAAGCAGCGGAATTGATGAAGACAGGAGGAAGTATGGTTTTTATTGCTTCTCAGAAAGGATTATGTGGTTCGACCGGGAGCCTGGCTTATAATACCTCCAAAGCCGGGATGGTAGTGATGGCTCGCAGTATGGCGCTGGAGTTGGGCGTAAAGGGAATTCGGGTAAACTGCGTCTGCCCGGGGCCGACCGAGACGGCTATGTTTCAAGATGACATGAGGTGTCAGCAGGATCCGGCCGGAGCCAGAGAAAAGGTGGCAGCTTCCAATCCATTGCATAAAATTACCGACCCGGCTCAGATTGCTGCTGGTATAGCTTATATCATAAGTGATGAGGCTGACTTTGTGACCGGTACCGAGTTGGTCATTGATGGCGGCAGCATCGCCGGTGTAAGAAATATATAAGGGGAGGAATGAATTTAGAAAATGAATAATAAAAAAGTTTTTTTTGGCGGAAAGGTTGTTATGCCGGATCGGGTAATTGAGGCTTCCCTGGTGGTTGAAGGAGAACAGATTGCCGGCTTGCTCCGCCCGGGAATCCAGTTGGGGTCAGAGTATGAGGCCATCAATGTCAGCGACAAGGTTTTAATGCCGGGAATCATTGATTCCCATGTACATATGTGGGATCCTTCACCGCAAAATTATCGGGAAGACTGGAAATGTGGTTCGCAGTGCGCGGCAGCCGGCGGGATTACCACAATTGTAGATATGCCTTTAAGTGTACCGCCAGTGGTTGATGAACAGGGCTTTTGGATTAAATATGCTGTAGCCGACCAGGCTTCTTGCGTTGATTTTGCTTTTTGGGGAGGGCTGACGCCGGGATGTATTAATCATATGGGAGAACTAGATCAGCTGGGCTGTGTTGCCTACAAAGGGTTTATGAGTTTTGCAAATCCGGATTATCCGCAGATTACTGATGGTTATTTAGTGAAAGGAATGAGAAATGCGGCGCAGTTCGGCGGTCTGATTGGTGTCCATGCGGAAAATGCTGAGGTGGCAGATTTTGGCAGCAGGGAAATGGCGATGCAGACAGGAGTTTCCAATTATATGCATGATGAGGCACGGCCCTGGTGGGTGGAATATGAGGCAATTGAACGGGCATTATTATTTGCCAAGGTAACTGGCACTCGCCTCTATATTTGCCATATGACCATTGCCGAGGGTGCGGAGCTGTTGAAAAAGGCCAAGGCCGAAGGGATTCAGGTATATATTGAGACTTGTCCGCATTATCTTCTTTTTGATAAGATGATTATGGATGAAAAAGGGGCCTTTGCAAAATGCAATCCGCCGCTACGGAGTCGTGAAAATGTAGAGAAACTGTGGGACTATGTTTTTGATGGAACGATTGATGTATTGGGGTCGGATCATGGACCTTATTCAATAGAAGAAAAGACAAAGAATGGAAATTTCTTTTTGGAGTACAGTGGCTTTGGCGGTTTTGATGCAATGCTGGCAGGAATGTTGACGGAGGGATTTCATAAAAGAGGTTTGTCACTGACGAATCTTTCGGCGATTACCGCTGGGAATATTGCGCGTATCTTCCAGCTGGCACCAAAGAAAGGGAGCTTGATGCCGGGAGCAGATGCAGATATTCTGGTGGTAGATTTGAATGAAGAGTGGATTTTTGATGGGGAAAGAAGCTTTTCTAAAACGAAGAGCAAAACCAATATTTATCACGGAAGCAAATTAAAAGGAAAAGTAAAGCAGACTTGGGTCAGGGGGAAATTGGTTTATGATGGAATGATATTTCGGGAAGCCGGCGGATATGGGCAGTATGTACCTAAACAAAGGTGATGCAGCAGTGGGCCGGAGGATAAGGATATTACAGATATTATCATTCGGCCCAGTCATATATCCACAATCGTCGAAGATCACAGTTGGCTAATATATCGGTAAACAGTGGATTCCGACAGGTTTAACTGCTTTGCAATTGCTGCGACAGCACCTTTCATCCGCGGAATTCCCTGTTTATTCAATTTTTGGACAATCTCTTTCTTTTCTTCCGTAGTCATTCTTTTTGGCGGAATCCCCGACTCTGCAATTGTTTTTTCAATAATGGAATCGGCAAAAGAGACGATTGGTAAATCCAGTTTTTCTTCAACATCATTGCTGACATTAGTGTCGACCGGCATTAAATTGTAACTTTCCATAAACTGCTTTACGGAGTGCAGCAGCTCCTGCGAAGAGGAGGTATCAATATTAATGCAGAGCATACCGATTAATTCATTGTTATTTTTGATATAATAAGTGGAAGATTGAAATATTTTATCCTGGGAGGAAGCCTTATAATTTACGATATAGTCTTGCCCTTCATAACGCTTGTCATTTTGGATTTGGATTGCTAAATCAGTCATGGAACTACCGACTTCACGACCGGTATGAAAGCCGTTGTGGATTGCAATAACCGACTGTACCGGTGTTGAAACGTCATGCAGCAATACTTCGGCATTTTTGCCTAATACATTTCCCAAAAAGTCTACCAGTGGAATAAATAATTTTAGCAATTCTTCGTTGGACATGGGGCTTCTCCTTTTCAAAAAATAAAAATCCCTAATATTTTAAAATATAATATAATTCCACGGAAAAGTCAATTCTTACCACAATTGCAAGAATTAATTATTATTGAGATAAAAAATTATTGAAATTGTACGATGATTGATTTATAATACAAATATCAAATGACTCAGGAGGAAAATGATCAATGAAAAAAGCAGCAATCGAAACAAAAAATGCACCGGCAGCAATCGGACCATACTCACAGGCAATCAACGCTGAAGGCTTAGTATTTGTATCCGGCCAGTTACCAATCGACCCGGCAACCGGAGCATTCCCGTCAGAGGATGCCGCAGAACAGACCAGACAGTCACTGGAAAATGTAAAAGCTATTTTGGCTGAGGCCGGCTATTCGATGGATCAGGTAGTTAAGACAACAGTATTCCTTAAAGATATCAATGACTTTGCGGCGATGAACGAAGTATATGCAAGCTATTTTACGGCGCCATATCCAGCCAGAGCAGCCTTTGAGGTTGCTAATTTACCAAAGGGTGCAAAGGTAGAAATTGAAGTGATTGCAAGATAGACGTAAGATAAAATCTTTTTCTGACAGACCACAAGCTCCCCTCGCATAAGAATGTAAAAAACATCCTATGTGAGGGGAGCTTCTCTGAACCGTTCCCGGAGGGAATACACATTCCCATTCTTCATCAATAAATATTATTTCCCACTTAAGTTCATGTTAAGCCTCATTTATAATTATTGAAATAAAAATACAAAATTATTTATTTGTATTGTAATTTAATTTCAAATAGTATATAATAACAACCAGGAGATATAACCATAGGAAGAGGGACATATTATGAATTTTCAAAATACAAGTTATCAGTTAAGGGTACAATCTATATTGTCCACAATTACAAAAAAGAATGAAAAGAAAATTTACGAATTTATTGAAAATAATCGCAGAGACATTATCCATATGTCAGTTGCAGATGCAGCTGAAGCCTGTGGGGTCAGTGAACCGGCAATCGTCAGATATGCGCAGAAGCTTGGCTATAAAGGATATCAGGCTATGAAAATCAGTATTGCGCAGGAGGCAATTGAACCAGAGCAACAGATATACGGTCATCTGACCAAAACCGATACGATTCCGACGATTGTCGATAAGATTATTGATTCCAATATTCAGTCACTAAAAGATACCAGCGATGTGCTTAACCGGAAACACATCGATGATGCAGTTAATCTGATCCTGGGATGCCGGCGTCTTTTGTTCTTTGGTGTCGGCGGTTCTGGTTGTATTGCGATGGATGGTCAACACAAATTCCTCAAAATCGGTTATCTGGCAATGGCTTTTTCCGACAGTAACCTGCAGGCAATGACAGCATCGGTATTAACTCCCGAAGATGTTGTAGTGGCCATATCTCATTCAGGGGCGTCAAAGGACATTTTGATGGCATTGGATATTGCCAGGAATTCAGGAGCGAAAACAATTGCGATTACCAACTATGGCCGATCCCCGATTGTTGACAGAGCTGAAATTGTACTTTTTACTTCATCTAATGAAACTGCATTTAACAGTGATGCATTATCTTCGCGAATTGCTGAACTGACTATTATAGATATGCTGTATATCGGTGTTTCTTACAAGCGCTATGATGAATCCTATGCCAAAATATTGAAGACAAGAAAGGCATTGGATGCCACTAAAATTTAAGGAGGTGATGAGAAACAGAGTGAAAGATTATTTTAAAGGAGGTGATGGAAACCAGTGAACAGATGCTAATTAACGGGAAAGGAGGGGGAAAGCATATTTTGTGGAATTGATTTGGGCACTTCCGGAGTGAAGGCAGCAGTCTTCGATGTTCAGGGAAAGCAGCTGGCATTTGCCAGAAGAGAGGTGGATTTAGTCCATCCCCAGACCGGATGGTCGGAGCTGGAACCGGAAGAATACCTGAACAAGGTTTATGAGGTTTTGCAGGACGTATCAAAACAGTACGGCGGTGAAATTATGTCAATCGCAGTATCTTCCCAGGCACAGGCTGTCGTTCCGATTGATAAGGATGGAAAAGCATTATATAATATCATTGTCACAATGGACAACAGAACCCTGCGGCAATATCAGTTTTGGCAGGAAAATTATGATGAATGGGAGATGTATCAGCATACCGGCAATGGCTTCGCCTCAATCTATACGGTAAATAAGATTATGTGGCACAAGGAACTTATGCCGGAAGTCTATGAAAATACCTGGAAGTTCTGCTGTGTGCAGGATTACGTCATTTTTATGCTGACAGGGAAGGGACCATTTATTGATTATTCAATGGCCGGCCGAACGATGATGCTGTCTTTAGCAGAACCTAAGTGGGATGAACAGATATTGAAGATCGCCGGCATATCAAAGGAAAAGCTGTCTGAACCGGTCGGGTCGTCGACAATCGTGGGAACCGTGAAACAAGATATCAGAGCTTTGACAGGATTAAGAACCAATTGTCAGGTTGTTCTGGGTGGCCATGACCAGGCCTGCGGAGCAATTGGCAGCGGCGTGCTCAGACAGGGACAGCTGATGGATGCCTGCGGAACGGTAGATGCCATGGTTTCGGTACTGCCGGGTATGACAATTGATCAGGCGATGCTGAAGAATAAGCTGCCATGTTACAGACACGTCGACGGCAGCAATTATATTACAATGGCAATTAATACAAATGGTGGTTTGTTTTTAAAATGGTATAAAAATACCTTCTTCGATGAGGAATCACAGTTATGCGGCAAACAGAACTGTGATATTTACACAAACATAATTGAGGGGTGCGCGAACACTCCTGCTGATATCTATGTGTTACCTCATCTGGAAGGCGCGGGTACACCAGTAAATGATCCGCTATCTCTTGGAGCCATAATTGGCTTAAGAGTCAGTCATACCAAAAAAGACATTACCCGTGCCGTACTTGACTCGCTGGGGTATGAGATGAAATTAAATCTCATCGCAATCGAACAGAGCACAGGTCAGAAAATCGAAGAAATCCGCATGATTGGCGGTGGTGCAAAAACTCCTAAGTGGTTACAGATAAAGGCTGATATATTTAATCGGCCGATTACTGTATTGCAGACCCAGGAAGCAGCAGCTTTAGGAGCAGCTATCATCGGAGCTGTAGGAATCGGATATTTTAAAGGGTTTGAGCAGGCAGTCAGAAATATGGTTCAAACTGCCGGGACATATATCCCGAATCCGGTCATGGTAAAACAACATGAGGTCAGATTTGCTGAGTATAAAGCAATCTATCCAGAGTTATGTAATATCAATCATGCTATCTCTAATCGTACATCTTTATATTAATGCTATTTTAAACGTTTGTCAAATAATTAATGGTATCTTAGTGATACTTTTATTAAGTGTGCAAAAAAAATGGAGGTTTTCGAATGAGTGGGTTTATATTATCAATTAATTTAGCAATCTCAATTGCGGTTATATTATTATTAGTTCTCAAATTTAAAGTTAACCCGATTATTTCAATGGTTCTGGCCAGTTTGTATATGGGAATATCCTGTAAACTGGGATTTATTGATACCATTACAACAATTAACAGTGGCTTTGGTAACTTAATGACAGGAATTGGTTTCCCGATCGGTTTTGGAATTATGATGGGACAGATACTGGAGGATTCTGGTGCAGCGGAATCACTGGCCAAATCCATGTTAAAGGCATTTCCCGGTAAAAAGGCGCCCTGGGCATTGGGACTGACGGCTTTCTTATTATCAATTCCGGTTTTTTTTGATGTTACCTTTGTGATTCTGATTCCGCTGGGAATTGCTGTTGCCAAAGAGACAAAACGGCCGCTGGCATATTTTGCAGGGGCGATTGCGATTGGTGGTGTCAGTTCGCAAACCTTTGTACCGCCAACGCCCAATCCGCTGGCTGCAGCCACGATCCTGAATTTTGATTTGTCTTATATCATTATTATCGGAGCCATCATCGGTCTGGCGGCAGCAGTATTTTCTATGTTTATTTGGTTTCGGATGCTGGACAGGCCGGGCTTTTGGAATCCGGAAAAAGATGAAACAGGTATGTTGGATATGAATGCTGAAGCGGTCAAACGAACAGAACTGCCATCGCCGATAGCGGCAATTATTCCTATTTTTCTGCCGGTACTGGCGATCTTAATCGGTTCCTTCTGGCCGGTTGTGACTGGAAATGAGGCGCCTGTGATAATCCAGTTTCTTTCACAGAAAACAATTGCGATTTTACTGGGGCTGCTGGCGGCTTATGCCATTCTGCTGAAACGAATGGGATGGTCTGGAATCAGTGATTCAATCGGAAAATCCCTGCAGCAGGCAGGTGTAGTATTGTTGATTACCGGCGCTGGCGGTGCATTTGGCGCAGTCATCCAGGCAACGAATATTGGTCAGGTCTTGATTGCCGGCTTGGATGAGGGGCAACCTTCTACGATTCTGATTCTGGTGCTGACATTTGGCATTGGAGTATTATTCCGGGTAGCACAGGGGTCGGGAACGGTAGCTTCCATCACGGCGATGACCATTATGGCTTCTGTGGCTCCGTCGGCAGGCTGTCATCCGGTTTATGTTGCTCTGGCGGCTCTGGCTGGTGGTAATTTTATCGGTCATGTCAATGACTCGGGATTCTGGGTCGTGACCAATCTGTCAGGAGCCAGTGTTACCGGCGGTTTAAAGACGTATACCTGGAACACCATCACCTTGGCAGGTATGGCATTTATTCTGGCATTAATTGGCGCGACAGTGCTGCCAATGGTTTGAAAATATAATAAAACAATAAATGATGTGGAGTATAAATTATGGCAATGTTAGGTAAAGAAGTAAGAATGAGCCGACTGGTGAATCCAGAGAGCAATAAAATGATGGCGATTACAGTGGATCATGCAATTTCAAGGGGGATTGCATCATTAACCGGCCTTCATCGGATTCAGGAAACGGTAGACAAGGTTGTGAAGGGGCGTCCTGATGCAATCACCGTGACAAAAGGGATTGCAGAGCATTGTATGTGGCCTTATGCCGGTAAAGTTGCGATGCTGATGAAGATATCAAACTATTCTCCGGTAGAGCCGACGAAAGACACGATTTTCGGATCGGTGGATGAAGCCATTCGGATGGGTGCTGATGCCGTTTCCATGGGGGCGATGACATTTGGTGATTTTCAGAGTGCACAGTTTGAATCCATTGGCAGGATTTCCGAGGCGTGTATGGCTAAGGGGATGCCGCTGATCGGCCATGTTTATCCCAAAGGCGAGACGGTTCCGGTGGCGCAGCAAACTGCATGGGAGAATATTGCCTATTGTGTGCGGAGTGCCTGTGAACTGGGGATGGATATTGTTAAAACAACATATACCGGGGATCCGGATTCGATGGCGAAGGTGATTTCTTGTGTACCATCGACATTTCGGATTGTGATTCAAAGCGGTGACAGCTGCAAGACACTGGATGATTATCTGGTGATGACCAGAGATGCAATGGACTGTGGTGTTGGTGGCGTTACGATGGGGCGTTTGGTGTGGGAGTATCAGGATGTTACTGCATTGGTAATCACACTTCGCTATATGATTCATAAGGGTTATACTGTAAAAGATGCGAAAGAGCTTCTGGCACAGTTGGAACATGATAGAAACTATGATGATTTTTAATCAGGCAGAAGGCTGAAATGAAGAAACCTATGTCCCTGGTCAGTAGTTGAAGTGTGGATTACGCTCGATACTTCCTTTTCACAAAATGGACAGGTTGTTGCTGCGGTTGGAATGAAGGATAAGAAAGCAGTATCTTTATTGATATTGTTTCCTTGTCCTTTTTTTATGGGGAAATGAAAGCGCATTTCCTGAATATACATATGTGTCGAGAAATGATGAAACCACAGGGATGTCTAAGGTAATTGCTCCCCAATATGAAGGCGACATAATACCAAATGGAGTGATTGGAGCTTGACTCGGTTTTCATGGTATGGTAGTGTAAGCGTACAGTATTTATTTAGGTGGTGTCTTATGGATTCCAAATACCTTAAACAGTTTTGCGTGGCGAATTTGCGAACAGGGTGGTCCAGTAGGATTTTGCGCAGGTTGGGAAAGATCAAGCCGCGATGGCAGACGGAGAGACGAAGCGCAATAGGGGGATGGCATGAAAAGTATATGTTATGTTGTTTTGCCTGATAATTTGCCTTTAAATGATGATGATGTTTATAAATTCGTGAGAAAGCATATTCTTAAATATTATTCCGAATTGGAGATTGAACCATATAAAAAATTCTTTACTGAAAAAGAAACTCTAGACATTGCAAAAAGAAAAGGTTTTTACAGTGTAGCCGACTTTGAGAAACATTTAATAATGCATAATGACGACGATGGTATAGAGAACGGTTTATATTACTGGATTACCACCTATAACTATCAGGGGCGTTGGGATAGTATAAGGCTTGATGGAATAATGCAAGGGCATCAGTTAGAGAAATTCGAGCCTTATTCAATAGTTACTCCGGATGGTGTTTGGCACTCTGCCATGGACTATGGGTATATACCTAAATTAGACTTTGAGAGTGGTGGACAGCATCCTGATAATATTGAATCCGGAAATAAATGGCGGAGTTACCTAAAGGATTTTTTTGACCAGTATAAAAACAAAAATTTAGCCATCATACATGTACATTCATAGATTTATGCGTTTGAAGATATTATGTTTAAGCTCATCAACGGTGAAGAGAATAAATTTTATCAAACAATATATACAAGTTTTGCGGTGCATTGTGAAAGGTGTGTTTGATGATACTGTCTGGAAAGAGAGCGTATGTTAGTACCTTTTCAGGCAGTATTTTTTTGAAAGGCTTTTGTTTTGTGTTGGGCAATGATACAATAGGGTTATTGCTAGTGAGGGAAGGTGATCTGGATGGAATTAAAAAGAGACATTTACCAGGAATTGATAAAATGGAAGAAAAATGACAGCGGAAAAGTGCTGGAACTGGAAGGTGCCCGTCAGACGGGCAAGACCTTTATTCTTGATAAATTTGCCAAAGAAAATTACAAAAGGTATTTTTATATCAATATGCTGCAGACATCAGGAAAAGAATATCTTGCCTGTTTGGAAAAGGCAACAGAGTGGGAACCGGGGCAGCCAAGAAAAGAAAGACCGTTACATGACGCCTTTGTTTTGTTTGAATCATCTTTTGT
>Ga0153928_1000897_pt1 | contig 13938 bp, 10 predicted proteins | sample TSNJ012MetaG_FD_106656 | JGI IMG/M metagenome (GOLD analysis project Ga0153928, IMG submission 106656) | Attine ant fungus gardens microbial communities from New Jersey, USA - TSNJ012 MetaG | ecosystem: Host-associated > Fungi > Mycelium > Unclassified | place: USA: New Jersey, Wharton State... | reverse complement strand
CGCGGAGTATTTTCCGAATCCCGATCGCTTCGATCCGGATCGCTGGCTGCGAGCCGATCCGCCGCCGTTCGCGTACGTTCCGTTCGGCGGCGGCGCGCGCCGGTGCATCGGCGAAGCGTTCGCGATGCGCGAAGCGGAGGTCGTGCTCGCGGAGCTCGTTCGGCGCTACCGTTTCGAGCCGGCTCCCGGACCGGCTGTGCGAATCGCACCGCTCGTGACGCTGCGCCCGGGCGGCCCCGTTATGCTGAGGATTCGGCCGCGAGACTAATGCTCGAAGGCGGCGACGCTCTCGTCGGGTCCGGCCGGCTCGACGCGGCCGCCGAGGTATTTCCCTAAGAAGGCCTCGACCGCGGCGTTGAAGCGCCGGTTATTCTCCGGACGCGCGAAGCCGTGGCCTTCGTCGGGAAAGACGATGTACTCGACCGGTTCGTTGTTCTTGCGCATAGCGGCGACGATCTGATCGCTCTCGCGACGGTTTACGCGCGGATCGTTCGCGCCCTGGCCGATGAGCAGCGGCACTTTTATTTGATCCGCTTTAAAGAGCGGGGACTGCGCGTTGAGAAAATCGACGGTGTCACCCATTCGCAGCGCAAAGGTCGCACGTATCGTGGACCAGTATGGCGGAATCGCCTGCAGCAGCGTGTTGAGATTCGATGGGCCGACGATGTCGACTCCCGCGACGAACGCATCGGGTGAGAACGTTACGCCCGCGAGCACGGCGTAGCCGCCGTAACTGCCGCCCATGATTGCGACCTTTGCCGGATCGGCGTAGCCCTGCGCCACCGCCCAGTTCTTCGCATCGATGAGATCTTGATGCATCGTGCCGGCCCATTGCCGGTTCCCCGCGTTGAGGAAGTTCTTTCCGTAACCCGTCGAGCCGCGGAAGTTTACCTGCAATACGGCATAACCGCGATTCGCCAGCCACTGGACATAGCCGCTATAGCCCCAGCTGTCTCGGGCCCACGGTCCCCCGTGCACGAAGAGCACCATCGGTAGATTTTTGGGCGCAACTCCGACCGGCAGCGTGAGGTACCCGTGGATCGTCAAACCGTCGCTCGCCTTATACGAGACCGGCTGCATAGATGCGAGCTGGTACTTCAACAGTGCGGGTCGCGAAACGAAGAGAAACGTACCGCGCTTTGAGACGCGATCGTACGAATAGTACGACACGGGACCGTTATCGACGAGGTAGCTGACGATCAGCCGCCGGCCGTTGGACGTACTGCTGAGGAAGCCGATATCCCCGGCGTGCAGATTCTTTAGTGCGTCAAAATCGCTTTGATAGGCCGGATCGAGTACGTCCCACTCGGTGCGGTCGCGCTCGAACGAAACGGCTACGAGCTCGCGTGTCTTGGCGTCGATCAGCGGGCCGCCGACGTCGTAAGTCGGATCGGAGGCGATGACGGTATATTTACCGGTGCTCAGATCGTACTCCAGCAGACGCGACGAGTTCGCGCCCACGGTCGACGAGACGTAGAGCGAGCGATCGTCGGCGCTGAAAGCCATCGGTGCGATCGCGTCGTCGGGCCCGGCTTTGAGCAGCGTCTCCCACGGTGCGGATGCGTTCGCTCGGACGAGGATCGCGTTCGATCCGTCGGCGTTGTCCTGCAGCGCGGCGCGCACGACGAAATGATTATCCTCGGCCCATCCGCCGACGGTGCCCGGATTCTTCGCGGCGAGCGATGCCGCGCCCGTCTGCAGATTCACGCGGTAGACGTCAAAGACGTTTGGGTCGCGCTTGTTCGAAGTGACGAGGATGACGTTCTTGAAACGGGGATCGACCGACTCGATGTCCGAGCGCACCTTATCGCCGAAGGGCGTCAGATCGCGCGATGCCTTCGTCGCAACGTCGGCTTGATAGACGTGGAAGTTCTCGTTCCCTCCCTTGTCCTGCTCGTACAACACGTGTTTCGAATCGGGCTGCCAGACGACGTTACGGATCGGACGCGATGGATCGGTCGCGACCACGCGGTCGTCGGTTTTGCCGATAGTGCGCACCCAAATCGAGAGTACGCCGTTCGACGGAGCGAGATAGGCGAGCATCACACCGTTGGGCGAGATCTGGGGCGATGCTTTCTCGGGATTGCCGAAGAGGACGGCCCGCGGAATGAGCGGCGGGAGATCGGCGCGGACGGCGAGCGGCGCCGCCAAGAGCAGCGCCGCGAAGGAGAGGATCGTCGAACGTTTGAGTGCGCTCACGCCAGCACCAGCTGCTGCTCGCCGACGTCCGCTTTACGGACGGCTTCGGCGATCATCTCGTCCTGGATTGCGCGAACGTGCCAGCGCGCCTGCGCTTCGGGCGCCAGCTGATCGATCGGATCGAAGTAAACGAAGGCCTTGCCGGGCTTGACGCTCGGCGCGGCGTAGACCGCGATTCCGTTCTCGCGATCGTAGTACTCGTAGGAGTGCACGTCGCGCTTTCCGCCGCCGCCCGGCGCGTCGCACACGAAGGTCGGCGTATTGAAACCGGCAGTGCTACCGCGCACGTATTTTTCGGTGTCGGTCGCCGTGGCGATCGTCGTCCGCAGCTCCTCGACGCCCTTGACCATGTCGTGCATGTAGACGTAGTAGGGATGGACGTTGAGGTGTCCCAGGCGTTTGACGAGCAGCTGCATCCGCTCGCGCGTGTCGTTGACGCCGCGAATGAGGACGGATTGATTTCGCGTGAAGATCCCACGCTCGAAGAGCACGCGCATCGCCCGTTGCGTGATCCACGTGATCTCTTCGGGTGCGTTGAAGTGCGTGTGCAGCACGACCTCTTTGCCGAGCGTGCGCCCGCGTTCCACGATCGCCGTAAGCGCGTCGAGCCACTCCGTGTGCGTGAGCAGCTTCATCGGCATGATCGCCGGTCCTTTGGTCGCGAAACGCATCCGGCGCACGTGCGGGATATCGAGCAGTGCGTTGCCGATAAACTCGATGTTCTTGGGCGCAAGCTGATAGACATCGCCGCCCGAGATGACGATATCCTCGAGCTCGGGCCGCTGCGCGATGTACGCGAACGCATCCTGCCATTGCTTGGGCGTCTTGGCGAGGGCGACTTTGTCGACGTTCTCGGTGTCGGGCCCGATCGCATAGCTGCGCGTGCAGAAACGGCAGTAAACCGGACAGACGTTGAGCGGCAGAAAGAGCGCCTTATCGACGTACCGGTGCACGAGCCCGGGAACCGGCGAATCCTGCTGCTCGTGCAGCGAATCGAGCGTCAGCCGTGGGTGATCGGGCAGCGAGGTCGACGCAAGCGGGATGAACTGCCGGCGGATCGGATCGTCGACCGGATCGTTCCAGTCGATCAGAGAGATGGCGTAGGGCGAAACGCGCACGGCCATCGGCGCCCGGCGGAACCCTTCCTCGGCGTCGCGATAGAACTCCGGCGAGCAGACGTCGCGAATCGTTTGCAGCAGCTCCTCAGCGGTTTTGACGGATTGGCGCTGTTGCCAGAGGTGATCGAGAAACGTCGTTTCGGTGACCTCGGCATACGCGGGAATGTGGCGCCAAAACTCGCCCTGCTTGAGATTCTTGTACTCGAGCTGCTCGGGCGCAGCCGGCGGCTTTAGTTGTGGGATTGCCGTGATCGTGGTCATGCGTTGGTCCTTGTCGCGTAGGTGGCGATAAAATGTTCGTGAAGGGCCGGATGATCGCGCAGCGTTTGAAGCGCGACCTCGGCATGACCCTTCGTGTATCCGTTGCCGATCATCATGGTGACGTCGCGACCGGCGCCTTCGGCTCCGAGCGCGGCTGCCGTAAACGACGTCGACATGGAAAAGAAGTAGACGAGTCCGCCGTCGCGCGCGCAGAGAATCGACGCGAGTTCCGTACCGGGAACGTTGACGCAGTTGACGACGAGGTCGGCCCCACGGGGAGCGTGGGCAGCAATTAGCTCGCTCGTCTCGAGTGCGCACCGTGCATCGGCCACGACCATCTCGTCGATGAGCCCCTCGCGCCGGAGCAGCTTCGCTCCCGGCGACCCGTCGTTCGGAACGATTGCAATGACCCGCCCCGTGCGGCCCGCACGCGCTTTGGCGTGCGCGCAGGAGAGCAATCCGCTCTTTCCGTCGGCGCCGATAATTACCACGGTATCGCCGGGCGAGACGAGGCGCTTGACTTGCGCCGGCGCACCCGCGACGTCGAGCACTGCGAGCGCAACGCCTTCGTCTATATCCTCGGGCAGCCGAGCCCACAGCCCGCTCTCGAAGAGTACCGCCTTGCCTTCGATCCAGATGCGTGCGGTGGCGACGTCAACTCGGCGGATCCGTTCGATCGTCAACGGCGTCAACGTAAGCGAGACGAGCGAAGCGATGCGCTCGCCCGCGCGCAGATCCGTCTTCGCGGCTAGATCGCGTCCGATCTCCGCGACGCGGCCGACGAACATGCCGCCGCTTCCCGTGACCGGATTGTGCTGCTTGCCGCGCTCGCGAACGATCTCGAGCACGCGTTCGCCGATGCGCTTGGGTTCGAAGTCGCAAGCTTCGCTTAACTGTTTGAACGAGGCCGAGTCGATGTTGAGCGCCTCGACCTCGCAGAGAATCTCGTTAGGGCCGACGAGCGGCGTGTTGTCGATGCGCCATGCATCTTGCGGCATCGCCCCCGCAGGTTCGAGCACGCGATGCGCTCCGAGCGGATGCGAGCGAGCCGCCGAAGGCGACTGCGCGGTCATCGTACGGAGACTCCGCCCCGCTCGAATGGCATGCTCAACACGATCGTCGTGCGCGTCCGCGCCATCCCCGGCGTCGTCTTCAAGCGCGCGAGCAACTCGTCGAGATGCTGCGTCGATCGGGTCACGACTTTGCAGAGAAAACTCTCCTCGCCGGCGACCGAATGTATCTCGCAGATCTCCGGCATCTCGCTGAGCCGCCGGGTGAAGTCGTCGTACGCGCAATCGGGCGACGTGTAACAACTGACGAAGGCGGTGAGATGAAGGCCGAGGCGTTCGGCATCGAGCTGTGCGGAATAGGCGCGAATGAAGCCGCGTTGTTCGAGGCGCTTGACGCGGTCGTGCACGGCGGGCGCCTTCAATCCGACGATCGAGCCGAGTTCGGTAAAGGTCGAACGGGCGTTGCGCTGCAACGCGTCGAGAAGTTGGAGGTCGAGCTCGTCGAGCTCTTCGTTGATCAGCACCATATTCGACATAGGAGTAAAATTGCCGAAGAATATTCGGCCCTATAACAATAACACCATTAATCCGTTCGGCGCAAGCGCCTGCAGATGGTTAGCCTTGTTTACCCTTGCTGTGATGGGGCCGGGCTGCGGCCGCGGGGCCGAGGTGCCCCCAGCGGCGACGCTTCGATTCAATCTGGCGGCAGATCCTCGCACGTTGAATCCGCTCTTCCTCGCGCCGGATGCCGCCTCAGTGGAGCAGCAGGTCGCTCGTTTGGCTTTCGAACCCTTCGTTGATCTCGACGAGCGGGGGCGGCTGCAGCCCGTTCTACTGCGCGAGCTGCCAAGCCGTCAAAACGGCGGCATTTCGGCCGACGGGCGTACGATTCGTTACCGGCTTCGCCGTGGCGTCCGCTGGAGCGACGGAGTGCCGGTGACGGCGGCCGACGTGCTCTTCACGCTCCATGCGATCCTCGATCCGCGCAATCCGGTGCGCTCGCGTGAAGGCTACGATCTCATAGACGAAGCGAAGGCCGAGGGCCCATACTCGATCCTCCTGCACCTCCGGCGCGCGTGGGCGCCCGCACTGACGACCTACTTCTCCGATGGCGCATCGCCGCAGTTCGTGCTTCCGGCGCACGTTCTGGCACGCGAAGCGTCCTTAGCGCGAGCGGCATTCGATGCCGCACCCTCGGTCGTCGATGGCCCCTACGATTTCGTCGCATGGCGGCGCGGCGACGAGCTGCGTTATCGCGCTAATCCGCGTTACTGGCGCGGTCCGGTGCGTATCTCGAATCTCTCGGCGCATATCGTGACCGACCCCGGAACGAACCTGTTGCTGCTTCGAACGGGCGCCGTGGATTGGAACCTGCTCGCTCCGGCACAACTCGCGGTCGTACGCGGCGACCCGAGCCTGCGTTTCACCAGCGTACCGACCGCCGTCGTTGCCGGGCTGGCTATCAACACGACGCATCCCCCGCTCGACGATACCCGTATTCGCCGCGCGCTCGCGATGTCGATCGATCGTGACGAGATCTCACGGAAGATTACGCTCGGCTTCTATCCGGTTGCGAACATGCTGCAGCCGCGTTTCTCGTGGGCGTTCGACCCGGGCGTTCGCGAACCGGAGTACGACCCAAACGGCGCCGACCAGCTCTTCGATCGCGCCGGTTGGCCGCGGGGGGCAGGCGGAATGCGGCAGCGCGACGGTGCGCCGCTGCATCTCACGTACGTACAGTTCCCCGAGACCGCAACCGGGGTGAGAGTCGCGACTGCGGTCCAAGCGGCGCTTCGCCAGCGAGGCGTGGACGTCACGATCAAGGCGATTAGCAACGCGCAACTCTTTCTTCCGCGTACCGGCGTACTCGCCGCGGGAGCGTTCGACCTTGCCTACGTGCCGTGGACGATGGGCGCGGATCCCGACGATTCGTCGGTCCTCGCCTGCGGCGCGCCGTCGAACTACATGCGCTGGTGCGATTCGCGCGTGGATCGCTTGGAGCGCGCCGCGCTCGCGTCGACGGAGCAAAGCTTTCGCAAGCGTCTTTACGCGACAATCGGGCGAATTGCGGCCGAGCAAGTGCCGATTATCTATCTTTTCAACGCCGAGTATGTCTACGCGTATCGCAAACGCCTGCGCGGTTTCGCGCCCAACGCCTTCGTGCCGACCTGGAACGCCTACCGGTGGAGATTCTAAGATAATCGGGCGGGCGAGCGAGCACGCGGCCAGGAATTACGCTAGGTCCGGTTCGAACGGTCGTCATCGAATGAGCGCTCACTCGCTGAAAGCGTCCTCGTGATCGAGTTCTTTCTGCGGCGGCCGCACTTTGCTGCGGTGATGAGTTTCATCGTGCTCTTGGCCGGTCTGATTACGATCCCGACGCTGCCGATCGCGCAGTATCCGCAGATCTCACCGCCGACCGTCACCGTCACGTCGCAGTATCCGGGCGCGACCGCGGCGATGGTGATGCGCTCGGTAACGACGCCGCTCGAAATCAACATCAACGGCGCCGACGGCCTGCAGTACATGCAGTCGTATTCGAGCGCGAACGGAACGAGCGTCATCACCTGCACCTTCGCGCTGGGCACCGACCCGACGACCGATCAGACCAACGTCCAGCACGGCGTAGACCTGACCTTGTCGCAGCTCCCGTCGGCGGTTCAGAATCAAGGCGTCAGCGTCGAGAAGAGCTCGGGGAACATCACGATCGCCGTGGCGATGCTCTCGACGAGCTCTTCCGTATCCGACGTCGCGGTGAGCAACTATGCCGATCTCAACGTGATCGAGAACCTCAAGCGCGTTCCGGGTGTCGGACAGGTCGAGGTATTGGGCGATCGGACCTACGGTATGCGCATCTGGGTCGATCCGCACAAGCTCCAGGCGAACAATATTTCGCTCGATACGATTAACAGCGTCATCAAGCAAAACAACGCCGACGTGGCGCCGGGCTCGATCGGCCAACCGCCGACCACCGGCTCACAGCCCTTTCAGATCCCGATATCGATCAACGGCCGGCTGCAGACTCCCGAGGAGTTCAAGCAGATCGTCGTTCAAGCGCAGCCGAACGGCGGCTATCTGCGCTTAGGCGACGTCGCCGACGTCGAACTGGGGGCGCAAAACTACATCACGTCGGCGCGCTACAACGGACAGACGGCGGTCGTACTCGCAATCGAAGGCGAGCCGACGGCGAATTCGCTGCAAATCTCCAAGAACGTCCGCGCGACGATGGAGCAGATCGCAAAGACGATGCCGACGGGCTACTCCTACAAAATCGCCTTCGACACCTCGGACTTCGTGCGGGCATCGATTAAAGAAGTCATCGTCACGCTGTTGATCGCCATCATGCTCGTCGTTTTGGTGATCTTCATCTTCTTGCAGAACTGGCACAGCACGCTGATCCCGTCTATCACGATTCCGGTCTCGCTCATCGGGACGTTCGCCGCGATGAAAGTCCTCGGCTTCTCGATCAACACCTTAACGCTCTTCGGCTTGACGCTCGCCACGGGTCTCGTCGTCGACGACGCGATCGTGGTGCTTGAGAACATCGTCCGCCATATCGTGGACGACAAGACGAGCCCCTTCGAGGCGACGGCTCGCGCGATGCGCGAGATCGGGGGCGCCGTCATGGCGACGTCGCTCGTCTTGATGTCGGTCTTCATCCCCGTCGCTTTCTTGCCGGGCACCACGGGCCTGCTCTTCCAGCAGTTCGCGCTCACGATGGCGGCGTCGATCGGCATCTCGCTCTTCACCGCAATGACGCTCGCGCCGGTGCTGACCTACGAGCTCGTTCACGGCGCGGAGCCGTCGACGAACCGTTTCATGGTCTGGTTCAACAACCGGCTACATGCGCTGACGGCGTGGTATCAAGCCCTGGTGCCCAAGCTGATTCATCACCAGAAGCTGATGCTTGCGATCTTCGCCGGCGCGATTTTGTTGCTCGGTCTCATGTTCAAGATCACGCCGACCGGCTTTCTTCCCAACGAAGATCAGAGTCTGCTCTATATTCTCGTCACGTTGCCGATCCAGGCCTCGATGGACCAGTCGACCGCTGCGGTCAAGAAGCTCGAAGGCATCATGCTCGCGATGCCGCAAGTCGAAGCGGCGACCTCGGGCATCGGCTTCGGCTTCGCGAACAACAGCTCGAATCAAGCCACGATCTTCCTGCAACTCAAGCCGCTTTCAGAGCGCCACGGACCGGAGAACTCCTCGCTCGCGCTGCAATACGATCTCTATCAGAAGTTCCAAAAGATCGCGGGTGTGACGGCTCTGCCCGCAAACCCGCCGGCGATTCCCGGCCTCGGCTCGACGGGCGGTTTTGCGATCGAGGTCGAGGACATCAACAACCTCGGCCTGCCGGCGCTCAACCAAGTCGGTAACGCGATCTTGGCCGACGCGCGAAAGGATCCGACACTCACGCAGGTACGTCTGCCGACGATCTTTACCGGCACCTATCTGGTGACCAAGTTCGACCGGGCGAAAGCGAACGCGTTTGGGATAACGCCGCAGTCGTTCTTCGATACGGTGAACGCAACGACGGGATCCACGTTCGTTAACTTCTTCGATTACGGGACTCGTTCGTACCAAGTCGTCGTGCAGGCGCGCGCTAAGCAACGTACCTCGCCCTCCGATCTCTCCCGTATTTATGTCGCCAACAGCGCCGGCGCGATGATGCCGGCAAGCCAGTTCCTCAAGACCGGATACCAGACCGACAACGTCACGATCATGCGTTTTAACGAGTACAACGCGCTTGAGATCGACGGGTCGCCGGGCACGAAGGCGAGCTCCGGTCAAGCGCTCGCGGCGATCGAGAAGCACGTGCAAGCGAACATTCCCAAGGGAATGGGCTACGATTGGAGCGGCATCGCGCGCCAGCAAGTGCAGAGCGGGCCGCAGACGATCGCAGTCTTTGGGATGGGTCTGCTCTTCGTATTCTTGGTGCTGGTAGCGCAGTACGAGAGCCTATCGACGCCGTTCGTCATCATGCTGGCCGTGCCGCTTGCGCTGCTCGGTGCGATCGGCGGGATCTACATCCGGCGTCTCTCAGAGTTGCTCAGCCAGATCGTGCATTCGATCATGGCCGGACATCCGGTCCCGATTCCGATCACGTCGTCGGATATCTACGCGCAGATCGGCTACGTGATGCTCATCGGCCTTGCAGCCAAGAACGCGATCTTAATCGTCGAGTTCGCTAATCAGCTGCGCGAACAGGGAATGGAGGCGATCGAGGCCGTCGCACACGCCGCCGCGACGCGCCTGCGCCCGATCTTGATGACGTCGATCGCCTTCATCCTCGGCATCATTCCGCTGGCGTTCGCGCATGGCGACGGGGCGCAGTCGCGCATTTCGCTCGGCACGGCCGTCCTTGGCGGGATGCTCGTATCGACGATCATGAATCTCGCGATCGTTCCGGTGCTCTACATTGTGGTCATCGAGCTGACCGAAGGCCGAAAGCGTAAGCGCACGCAGCCCGACGATCTGCCCCCGCCGCCGATCGCGCCACCGCCACCCTTGCCGGAGGGGCCGGCCTCCGCTACAACGCTTTGACCGCGGCCGTCAGCGCGTCGATCGAGGCCTTGGCATCGCCGAATAGCATGGAGGTGTTCGGCATCTCGTAGAGCGGATTCTCAATTCCGGCGAAGCCGGAGCGCATCGAGCGCTTCAGAACGACGACGTTTGCGGACTTGTCGACGTCGAGGATCGGCATTCCGTAGATCGGCGAGCTGGCGACGTTGCGGGCCGCGGGATTGGTCACATCGTTCGCACCGACGACGAGCGCGACGTCGGAGGTCGGAAACTCGGGGTTCGCGTCCTCCATATCGAGGAGCTGGTTGTACGGAACGTTCGATTCCGCCAGCAAGACGTTCATGTGACCGGGCATGCGTCCAGCCACCGGATGGATCGCATAGAGCACCTTGACGCCGTGCTTCTCGAGCTGATCCGCAAGCGCTTTGACGCTATGCTGCGCTTGGGCGACCGCCATTCCGTATCCGGGAACGAAGATCACTTTTGAGGCGTAGGCGAGCATCACCGCGACGTCGTCGGCGGTGGTACTACGAACCTGCTGCGGGCCGCCGCTCGACGTTACCTCCGTGCCGCCGGCCGCGCCGAAGGCGCCGAAAAGCACGTTCGTCAGCGGGCGGTTCATCGCGCGGCTCATCGCGACCGTAAGAATCGTGCCGCTCGCACCGACGAGGGCGCCGCAGATGATCAGCAGCGGCGAGTCGAGCTCGAAACCCGTGATTGCGACCGCCACGCCCGTGAACGAGTTGAGCAGTGAGATCACGACCGGCATGTCGGCGCCGCCGATCGGCAAGACGAAGAGTACGCCGAGAACCATCGCGACGGCGAGCAGGACGAGATAGCTCCACGCCGGCAAGACTCCGAGCGAGATGGTTACCCAGAGAGCTAGCGCGATGATGCCGAGCGCGATCACGGCGTTGACGAACTGCTGGCCGGGATAGGTGACCGGCCGTCCCGTCATGACTTCCTGCAGCTTTAAGAATGCGATGATCGAGCCTGCGAAGCTGATCGCGCCGATGATCGTCGAGAGCACGAGCGAGACCGCGATGATCGGATCGAGCGCGATCGTGCCGCCGCTCTTTACGTAATATTCGACGGTCGAAATGAGCGCCGCCGCGCCGCCGCCCGCGCCGTTGTAGAGCGCGACCATCTGCGGCATCGCGGTCATCTTCACTTTGACGGCAGCATAGATGCCGACGACGGCGCCGAGCGCGACGCCGATCGCAACGGCCGGCCACCCGACCCCGCCGGTGCGGATGACGATACCGACGAGCGCGATGAGCATGCCGACCATCGCGAAACGGTTGCCGCGGCGCGCCGTCGCGGGCGAGTTTAGTTCGTGCAGGCCGTAAATGAAGAGCGCGATAGCGACCAGATCCGCGAGATCGATCGCGATGCTCACTTGCCGCTCTCCTTGCGCTTGAACATCTGGAGCATTCGCTCCGTGACCGCGAAGCCGCCGAAGACGTTGATCGCGCCGAGCGTGACCGCGGCAACCGCAACGACGGTAAGCGCGGGTGCAAAGACATCGCTTCCGAAGAGCGACGCGGCGATTACGATCGCACCCGCGAGAACGATGCCGTGAATCGCATTGGTCGCCGACATGAGCGGCGTGTGCAGCGTCGTCGGCACCTTCGAAATGACTTCGAAGCCGACGAAGATCGCCAGCACGAGAACCGTCAGCAGTTCGACGAGATGTGAGATGTCGGTCACTTTGAAGCTCCTCCGGCAAGCGCCGCGCCGTCGCGCGCGACCACCGCGCCTTTGGCCACATCGTCATCCATGTCGATCGTCAGAGTACCGTCTTTGATCCAAGGGGAGAGCAGCGCGTAGACGTTGCGCGAGTAGAGCCGGCTCGCGTCTGCGGGCATCGTGCCCGGCAGGTTCGTCGTGCCCACGATCGTGACGCCGTTGCCGGTCGTTACGATCTCGTCGGGCACGGTGAGCGCGCAGTTACCGCCGGCTTCGGCGGCGATGTCGACGATTACGCTGCCGGGTTCCATCGCGGCGACGGCGGCCTCAGTGATGAGTACGGGCGCCTTGCGGCCCGGGACGAGTGCGGTCGTGATTACGACGTCGTTCGCGCCGATCTGCTCGACCATCCAGGCGCGCTGGCGCTCCTGCTGCTCGGCCGTCAGCTCCTTTGCATATCCGCCGCTGCCCTCGGCATCGCCGCCGAGATCGAACTCGAGAAAGTTAGCGCCGAGCGACAGCACTTGTTCCTTGACGACGGCGCGAACGTCGTAGCCGCTCACGACAGCGCCGAGCCGGCGAGCGGTCGCGATCGCCTGCAGGCCGGCGACGCCTGCGCCGAGCACCAAGACTTTCGCGGGCCGAATCGTGCCGGCCGCGGTCGTGAGCATCGGAAAGAACTTCGGCAGTGTCGCAGCGGCAAGAAGCACCGCTTTGTAGCCGGCGATATTGCTCTGTGACGAGAGCGCGTCCATCGACTGCGCGCGCGTAATCCGCGGAATCATCTCCATGGCTATTGCAGTGATGCGGCCGCGCGCGAGGCGTTCCACGTATTGGGGATCGCCCAGCGGATTGAGAAACCCGATAAGAACGCATCCCGGAGGGAGCGCGGCGAGTAGCTCGTCGCTCGGCCTGCCTACCGCGACGAGCGCGTCTGCCGCTGCCGTCAGCGATGTGAGATCGTCGGCGACCGATGCGCCAGCGGCGACGTAGAGCTCGTCGGGAAAAGCGGCTGCGACACCCGCATCGCGCGCGATGCGAACCGACGCGCCCGCTTTTGCGAATCGCGAGACTGTCTCGGGCACAAGCGCCACCCTGCGCTCCTTTACCGCAGCCTCGCGCGGAACGGCAATAATCATCGCGGGCTTGTGATACGGCTCCGGGAGGAGGCTTCCTTTTATTCGATCCGGACGACGTTCCGGAGCGTGCCGATGCGCTCGATTTCGACTTCGAGTGAGTCGCCGTCGGCGAGAAACTCCGGCGGCGTGCGCGCGAATCCGACGCCTTGGGGTGTTCCGGTCGCGATGACGTCGCCGGGAAGAAGCGTCATTCCCTTGGAGAGCTCCGCAATCAAGCGCGCAACGGAGAAGATCATCTGCGACGTGTTGCTGTGCTGCTTCTCGATTCCGTTACGCCGCAGTCGCAGTTCGAGTGCTTGCGGATCGCCGAGTTCCTCGGGTGTGACGATCCACGGTCCGATCGGGCAGGTCGCGTCGAGGCTCTTGCCCTTGAACCATTGTCCGTGTGCGCGCTGCAGGTCGCGCGCGGTAATGTCGTTCAGCGCGGTGTATCCGAAGACGACATGCAGAGCCTCGCGCTCGGGAACGTCCCGGCATCGAGCGCCGATGACGACGGCCAGCTCGGCTTCAAAATCGTACTCGCGCGAAACCGCCGAACTCAACGCAAGCTCCGCATCGGGCGGCGCGATCGCCGTCGAGGCTTTGGTAAAGAAGGTCGGCACGTCGGGGAGTTTCAACTCGCGGCCCAGTGCCCGCGCTCCCTCCCGCGCGTGCTCGAGGTAGTTGCGCCCGACGCAGAAGACGTTCCGCGACGGGTAGACGGGCGTGTCGAGCGTTACGCTTTCGAGCGCGACGAGCTCATCAGCCGTGTGCCAGGCGATGCGCTCGTGCGGCGCGAGCGCGATGTACTCCCGCAATGCGGGCGCCGCGATTGGTCGAATCATTGCGCCCTCGAGCACGCCCGGCCGCGAGCGTCCATCGCTCGACCGAAACGTTACGAAACGCAATGTGAAGTCAGAGGCTTTTAGGCGGCAGCGTCGCGGAAGGCGTCGGAGCGTGCGTAGGCTTCGGCGTCGGTACCCCGCGGATCTCATTGAGCGACGGCAGCTTTGCGTTCTG
>Ga0153928_1000896_pt1 | contig 13947 bp, 11 predicted proteins | sample TSNJ012MetaG_FD_106656 | JGI IMG/M metagenome (GOLD analysis project Ga0153928, IMG submission 106656) | Attine ant fungus gardens microbial communities from New Jersey, USA - TSNJ012 MetaG | ecosystem: Host-associated > Fungi > Mycelium > Unclassified | place: USA: New Jersey, Wharton State... | reverse complement strand
GACGGTACACTGTATGCCATGCCTTATGAAAATGCCGTAATTCCGATTATGTATAACCAAAAGCTGCTGGATGGGGCCGGTGTTCCAGAGCTTCCGACAAGCTTTGAAGAGCTGTTTCAGATCAGTGAGAAAATCAAAGAAACCGGTATAGCGCCATTGACCCAGATGACAGGAAACAATGCCTGGACATCAATGCTGTGGTATTCTTATGCGGTTGCAGCTTGTGGCGGTGCAGATATCTATGAAAAGGGACTGGATGATCCGGCGTTTGTACAGGCGGCGGAGTTGTTACAGAAAATGTTTGATTATACCTCATCAGATGCGATTGGAGCAGATGCGACCGTTGTTAACGGCCATTTCTTTAATGAAAGAGCGGCTGTTTATCTGAACGGGACCTGGATTCTTGGAAGGATTAAGACGGAAGGTGTGGAAGGCTTGTATGACAACTTGAAACTAAGTACCGGTTTAAGTCAGGATGGTAAGAATGGCAACGCCTCTGTTAATGCGGTGCAGGCTTATATCTGTGCCGGCAGGCAGGACGATCCGGCCAGGCAGGAAGCAGTTATGGCGTTCCTTAACTTTATCACGGAACAGGCGAGAGTGGCAGAATTGGCAAACTCTTCAGGCGCATTATTTGCAGTGGATGTGGATTCCACATTGATTACAGATCCGCTGCAGGCTGAGATTGTGAAACAAAGCTCGGAAGCATCCTTTATCATTAAGAATTTTTCCGCGGCAGTGCCAACGGCTGTCGGCAATGCATTCCCGTCGGCATTGGAGGAATTGATACTTGGTGACTGTACTGCCGAAGAATTTGTTGAGACATTGAAAAACGCACAGTAAATAAAGCGAGGTATCAGAATGAAAGTCAGCAAAAAAGAACGCCTGGGTATTGTCATTTTTCTTCTTCCGGCATTAATATTATTTGCAGTATTCTTTATTTATCCGATTATGAACGTTGTGTATATGAGTTTCTTTAATTGGAACGGAATTTCTGATGCAACATTTGCCGGATTTAAAAATTATATCAGGATTTTTTCGGATAAAGTATTTCTTAGAAGTATTAAAAACAATATTGTGTGGGCGCTGGCTGCAAGCTGCATCCAGGTGCCAATGGCGCTTTTGATGGCCTTGATTTTATCCAGAAAACCCAAAGGATGGAAACTTTTCAGAACCATATATTTTTTGCCGCAGGTGATCTCGGGTATCGCGTTAGCGATGCTGTGGTCGGCAGTGTATAATAGTGAATTCGGGATGCTGAACGGGTTGCTGAAGCTGGTGGGATTGGGTAACTATACCCGAAATTGGCTGGGAGACCCTAAAACAGCGTTGATCTGTGTGCTTATATATGGTCTGTTCTATATTGGATATTATATGGTAATCATGATGGCCGGAATTACCGATATTGATGAAACTTATTATGAAGCGTCAAGAGTGGACGGCGCGAATGCGATTCAAACAGCGATCTATATTACCGTTCCGCTGATCCGTTATTCCATTGTTACCTGTGTAACGTTGGCGGCGGTATTTGGACTTAGGACATTTGAACAGGTCTATTTACTGACCAATGGGGGGCCGGCAAACAGAACTTCGCTGGTCGTGCTATATCTCTATAATCAGATGAAAAACAATAATTACGGTGGTGCAAATGCCTCCAGTGCGGTTTTGATTGTCGTTGGTGCATGCGTCATTGTGTCGATCCGGAAACTATTTACGAAAAACGAAGATTAGGGAGGGAGGTCTGTATGGAGAAAGAAAAAACTTATTCCCGTGTCCTTTTGACGGTGGGCAAGTGGGTTTTGATTCTGTTTTTTGCGGTCTATACCATATTTCCCTTGATTTGGCTGGTAATAACATCGTTGAAAACAAATGCGGAGTATTTTGCCAATCCATTCAGTTTGCCGGCAGTGCCCCAGTGGGGCAATTTTGCCAATGCGTTCAGACAGGCAAATTTGGGCCAGATGATATTTAATTCGGTGACGGTTTCCTTTGTGGGGACAGTACTCAATGTTACCATAGCATCCATGGCGGCTTATGCAATTTCCCGTTTTGAGTTTAAAGGGAGGGAAATTATCTTTGCAGCCTTTTCAGCCGGTATCATGGTACCGTTAAATGCATTGATGGTTCCTTATTTTACAATTTTTAACAAGATTGGCCTGATTGATAATCTGATGTCCTTGCGGGTGCTGTATGCAGCAATTGGTTTGCCGATTTCAATGTTTATTATCCGCGGGTTTATGGACTCGTTTCCGGTTGAGATTGAAGAGGCGGCTTTGCTTGATGGTTGTGGATTTTATAAAAGGTTCTTCTATTTTGTCCTGCCGCTTGTAAAATCCGGTCTTATTACAGCCGCTACTTTTCAGTTTATTACCTGTTGGAATGAGTTTGTATATGCCAACCTGCTGACATCGTCACCGCGGCTGAAAACAATCCAGATTGGTATCCGATATTTTACAAATCAGTTCACAACGGATTACGTATCAATGTATGCGGCCATTGTGATTGCCATCATTCCCAGTATTTTGATTTATACCATATTTCAAAAGCAGGTTATTTCCGGTTTGACAGCAGGGGCAGTGAAAGGGTAGGTGCGACACGAGGTCGCACTGCCTGAAAGAGCAGGAGGCGCAAAGAATGAAATTAGAGGTTGGAATAGATTCCTTTTCTTTAAGCAGCCATAATGATGAGTTGATTCTCCGGCATTCCCCGGAGAATCCCATGATTTATGTGGGTTATGGCGAAGAAAAGGTGGAGATGTACAGGGGAAACTTTGACATTGAAGATTATGTTGTGGAACGTTATGGGCTTGTTGATGCAGACATTCGGGAAATATCAGGGGGACTTCGTATTGAATATGCAAATGAAATAAGTCTGGTGATTGAAATCCTGGACAAAACAGCACAGATCAATATTGTCTGCAGGAACCCTCGGATCAATCGTTTTTGGCTGCGGATCGCAGCAGATCCGGAGGAAAGATGTTATGGTTGTGGGGAACAGATGTCTTATTTCAACCTGCGCGGACGAAATTTTCCGATCTGGACTTCTGAGCCGGGGGTGGGGCGGGATAAATCTTCGCTGATGACCCTGCGTTATGATCTGGAATGCCGTGCCGGCGGAGATTATTATAATACGAACTATCCTCAGCCCACCTATGTTTCCACCAGGAAGTATTATCTCCACATTGACAGTACGGCATATGCAGAATTCGATTTCCGACATGAGGCTTTTCATGAACTACAGGTTTGGGAAGTGCCACAGAAAATTCGCATCGAAGCAGCGCCAACCTATGTGGAGCTGGCTGGAAAAATCGCCGATTACTTTGGTCATCAGCCAGAATTGCCGGACTGGATTTACAACGGTGCGATCCTGGGTGTTCAGGGCGGAACAGAGCGGGCCTTTCATTTGGTTGAACGATCCATCCGCAATGGGATTGTCGTCGCAGGGATCTGGTGCCAGGACTGGGTGGGGAAACGCGAGACCTCCTTCGGCCGTCGTCTGCATTGGAATTGGCAGTGGAATCAGGAGCTGTATCCGGGACTTCCGGAGAAAATAAAAGAATATCGGGAAAAAGGAATACGCTTCCTGGGTTATATTACGCCCCACCTTATTGAAGGGGGGCCACTCTATGAAGAGGGAAAGAATAAGGGCTATTTCGCAACCGCGGAAGATGGTGATACCTATCTGGTGGATTTTGGTGAATTCAATTGCAGCGTCGTGGATTTAACCAATGATGAAGCGTATGAATGGTATAAAAACAACATAAAGCGAGACTTGATTGATTTTGGATTAGATGGTTGGATGGCTGATTTTGGAGAATATACGCCGGTTGACCTAAAACTCAAGAATCATGTATCCCCGATGGTGGAGCATAATAAATGGCCGGTGCGCTGGGCCAGGTGCAATTATGAAGCAGTGCAGGAAAGCGGTCGTCTCGGAGAGATTGTCTACTTTATGAGAGCCGGTGGGGCAGGAACACAAAAGTACTGTCCCCTGCTATGGGCGGGGGATCAAAGTGTGGATTTCTCAATGCACGATGGTCTGGCAACCGTTATTGTCGGGGCACTAAGCGCAGGAATGATGGGGTGTGGCCTGCATCACAGTGATATCGGCGGCTATACGTCCATTTATGATAATCTGCGCACCAGGGAAGTCTTTTTGCGTTGGGCGGAAATGGCCGTCTTTACCCCGGTCATGCGGACCCATGAAGGGAATCGTCCGGCGACAAATTTTCAATATTATGACGATGCGGAAACGATGGAAGCATTTGGCAGATTGACGCAGATACATGCAGATCTGGCACCTTATATCAAACAGGCGGTAAGTGAGAATGCCAAAGCTGGTATCCCGGTCCAGCGGCCATTATTTATGCATTATGAAGCCGATGGGAAAACGTATGATATTCAGACCGAGTATTTATTGGGCAGGGATATGTTGGTTGCACCGGTATATACATCAGGGGAAGAGGTAAAGCGTGTTTATCTTCCGGAGGACGAATGGGTACATCTGTGGACCGGTGATGTTTATGGCGGAGGAACCGTGGAAATCGGGGTGCCGATGGGATTTCCGGCGGTCTTTTATAGAAAAGAATCGTCTTATGATCCGTTGTTTTGTGAAATTGGAAACAGGTATCAGGCCAGGTTCTCCTTTTGACGGCATTGACATTTTAGGGCGTCAGTGCTAAACTAGTGCAGTATCAGGGGCATTCGAAAAGGAGAACGTAGAATTATGTTAGATGGGAAAAAAGTACTTTTCAGCGGTATGCAGGCAACCGGCAGCCTGACTTTGGGCAATTATCTGGGAGCGCTTAAGAACTGGGTCAGCATTGCTGATGAATATGAGACCTTTTACAGTGTGGTAGATATGCATTCCATTACTGTTCGTCAGGATCCGGCGGAGCTTCGAAAACGCGCCCGGACACTGCTGACTTTGTATATTGCGGCCGGACTTGATCCGGAGAAGAACTGTATTTATTATCAGTCGCATGTATCCGGTCATGCGGAACTGGCCTGGATTCTGAACTGCTATACTTATATGGGCGAGTTGAACCGTATGACGCAGTTTAAGGATAAGTCGGCAAAGAATGCCGATAATATCAATGCCGGATTGTTTACCTATCCGGTTCTGATGGCAGCCGATATTCTGCTGTACCAGGCGGATGTGGTACCGGTGGGAGTTGACCAGATGCAGCATCTGGAGCTGACCCGTGATGTGGCGCAGCGTTTTAATGGAATCTATGGGGATGTCTTTACGGTTCCGGAAGCATATATTGGTAAAGTAGGCAGCAAGGTGATGAGCCTGCAGGATCCGGCCAAAAAGATGTCCAAGTCTGATGAGAATCCTAATAGCATCATTTATCTGATGGATGACCCGGATACCATTATCCGCAAGTTCAAACGGGCAGTTACCGATTCGGAGGCCTGTGTGCGTTATTGCGACGAGCAGCCGGGGATTAAGAACCTGATTGATATTTACTGTGCCTGCACCGGTAAAACAGTGGATGAGGTAGTAAAGGAATTTGACGGTAAAGGTTATGGTGATTTTAAAATGGCAGTCGGCGAGTCCGCAGTAGGTGTATTAAAGCCGCTGCAGGAGCGTTTTGCCGATCTGTCAAAGAATAAGGACTATCTGGACGGCGTAATTAAAAATAATGCCGAGAAGGCCCGGTATTTTTCCAGCAAAACCCTTCGTAAGGTGCAGAAGAAAGTTGGTTATCCGGAAAGAATTCGTTAGAAAGTGCCGAGACTTTTCATGTATGAGTAATTTTATGCATGAAAGGTCTTTTTTCATTCATACCATTAGGTATGGGAGAGGAGCGGTGCAATGAGCGAATGGTATAAAGTCACAGCGGAAAATGCATTAAAGGAGTTAAAAACCGGACGGAAGGGGCTGACCGAGCAGCAGGCCGCCGCCATCCGGAAAGTGGCAGGCGAAAATGTTCTGCAGGAAGGCAAACGGAAAAAAGCCTGGCAGGTGTTCCTGGAGCAGTTTAAGGACTTGTTGGTCATCATTTTACTGGCAGCAGCGGTAATCTCTATGCTGTCAGACAATGTGGAAAGTACGATTGTTATTTTTGCGGTATTAATCATGAATGCTATTCTGGGTACGGTGCAGCATCAGAAGGCGGAGAAATCCCTGGACAGTTTGAAGGCGATGGCTTCGCCGATGGCAAGAGTGCTGCGAGACGGCTGGCAGGTAGAGATTCACTCCGCCCAGGTGGTGCCGGGGGACATCCTGCTGTTGGAGGCCGGTGACATCGCTGTAGCTGACGGACGTTTGCTGGAGAGTCACAATCTGGGGTTAAATGAAAGTTCCCTGACCGGGGAATCGGTGGTTGTGGAAAAGCAGACAGCGCCGCTGCGGGGGGGACAGATTCCCCTGGCGGATCAGAAGAACATGATCTTCTCCGGTTCCCTGATTACCAGTGGTCGTGGGGTGATGGTGGTGACGGCTACCGGAATGGAAACGGAGATTGGCAAGATTGCTTCTCTGATGAATGACACCAAGGAAAAGAAAACCCCTCTTCAGGTCAGTCTGGACCAGTTCAGCAGCCGCCTGGCGGCAATTATTATGTTGATTTGCATGCTGGTGTTCCTGCTTAGTTTATACCGGAAAATGCCGATTCTGGATTCGCTGATGTTTGCTGTGGCGTTGGCCGTAGCGGCGATTCCGGAAGCGTTAGGCTCAATCGTAACGATCGTGCAGGCCATGGGAACTCAGCGGATGGCCAAAGAGCATGCGATTATCAAGGATTTAAAGGCGGTAGAAAGCCTGGGCTGTGTTTCGGTAATCTGTTCTGATAAGACCGGAACCCTGACCCAGAACAGGATGACGGTGCAGCAGATTTACGCTGACGACCGGACCTGGCAGCCAAGGGAATTAAAAGCTTATCAGCCGGTTCACCGCTATCTGCTGTATGGTGCGGTATTGGATAATGACGCAGTCCGCAGTGAGGCAGGAGATCTGGGGGATCCAACCGAAACAGCATTGCTGGAAATGGGTGAATGGGCCGGTGTGGATATTGCCGGCTTGCGCCGGCAAATGCCGAGAGTGGGTGAGATTCCGTTTGATTCTGAACGAAAGATGATGAGTACTGTGCACCGGGTGGAGGAGAAGCAGTACCTGTTCACCAAAGGAGCAATGGATGTTTTGCTGGAACGGGCGGATCGTATTCTGCTTTCTCGGGGTATTGCGGCGTTGTCCAGCGCCGGGCGGCAGCGAATTCAGAAACAAAATCTCATATGGACCAGTCAGGGCCTCCGGGTACTGGCATTAGCCTATAAGGAAGTCGACGAACTATGCAGCTGCGACCTGCAGCTGGAACAGGGATATATCTTCCTGGGGATGGTGGCGATGATGGATCCGCCGCGAGTTGAGTCAAGACCGGCAGTCTTAAGTGCCAGAAGAGCCGGCATCAAACCGATCATGATCACCGGTGACCATAAGATTACGGCAACAGCTATTGCGGAAAAGATCAGTTTATTTGAGGACGGTAATCTGGCTTTGACGGGAGTGGAGCTGGATGCCATGAGTGATGCCCAGCTGCAGCGTGATCTGGATCACATTTCTGTCTATGCCCGGGTATCACCGGAGCATAAAATCCGGATCGTGAACGCGTGGCAGAGCCGGGGCAATATCGTAGCGATGACCGGTGATGGGGTAAATGACGCACCGGCGCTGAAAAAGGCCGACATCGGGGTAGCGATGGGAATTGCCGGAACCGCAGTGTCCAAGGATGCGGCGTCGATGATTTTGACCGACGATAACTTTGCAACGATTATCAAGGCAGTCTCAAATGGCCGGAATGTATACCGGAATATCTGCCATTCCATTCAGTTTCTGTTATCCGGAAATATAGCGGGAATCTTCAGCGTTCTTTATGCCTCGCTGTTGGCTCTGCCAATGCCGTTTGCTCCGGTTCATCTGCTGTTTATCAATCTGTTGACGGATTCCCTGCCGGCTATTGCCATCGGTATGGAGCCACAGGAAGAGGGATTGCTGGAGCAGCCGCCCAGAGATCCTGACGAAGGGATCCTGACCACTTCTTTTATGGGGCGGATTATGCTTCAAGGCGGCCTGATTGCCATCTGTACCATGCTGGCTTACCATGCCGGGATGGAAACCGGCAGTGCCGGAGTGGCCAGTACCATGGCCTTTGTGACCCTGACCCTGGCACGTTTGTTCCACGGTTTTAACTGCCGCAGTGAGCACTCGATTCTCCGCCTGGGCCTGTTCAGCAACACATGGAGCATCATGGCGTGGGAGGCCGGTGTGGTATTGCTGGCGGCAGTATTGTTCCTGCCGGGATTGCAGGTGTTGTTTGCGGTGGCTGACTTAAGTTTAAAGCAATTGCTGACGGTAGGGATATTGGCCTTTGTGCCGACGCTGGTGATTCAGGCGGTGAAAACAGTTCGGGAGGCATTGCATTAGTTGTTGAAGAGAATTGCACCAGGAAGGAAGATGTCAGCGGCGAATGTTTCGTGCGGCGGGCATCTTTTTTTTGTAAATAGTTGGTTCGTATGATACAATAGGGAAGAGAAGGAGGTATGTTATGAACAGAAAGAAGCTGCCGGTCGGACAGGATGATTTTCGAAAGCTTATTGAGAATGGCTATTACTTTGTTGATAAATCATGGAAATCTATAACCCATGGTCTGTTACGAAGCAGGTTAAGGCATATTGCTTCGAAAATGCTGAGCCTGTTTCCCACTGGGGAAATACGAGTGGGAATGATATTGTAAAACAGCTTATTGAAAAGGCACCGCCAAATACAAAAAAAGAAATTGAATATCTATTGGCCGGAAATGCTATAGAAAAACCTATAGCAGAAGATATGACTTATCATGAGCTATATAACAATTCAAATAATATTTGGAGCTTTCTCTTCTATACTGGCTATTTGACGGCAGAGAAAATTACAGTAAAGGACGGAATGCGTTACGTAGATTTACGTATCCCAAATAAAGAAATAGAGTATATCTTTCTAAACAAAATCTGACAGCTGAAAAACAGACGGGGAGAAATAAAATATGGCATTTATCAGTGTATTTGATGTGCTGGGGCCGAACATGATTGGGCCTTCCAGCTCGCATACAGCGGGAGCGGCGGCCATTGCGCTGTTGGCTTACAAGATGATCCGAGGCCCGGTCCGGAAAGTCCAGTTCACGTTGTATGGTTCTTTTGCCAAAACATATCGCGGCCACGGCACAGACCGTGCGTTGCTGGGCGGAATTATGGGATTTGAACCGGATGACCGGCGTATTCGCGATTCTTTTTCCATTGCGGATGACCGGGGACTGGAATATGTCTTTCAAATCAATGAGCAGGAAGAGGATATCCATCCCAATACGGTAGATATTCTGATGGTCAGTGAGCAGGGCGACGAAATGAGTGTCCGGGGAGAATCCCTGGGCGGCGGTAAGGTCCGGATCGTGCGGATTAATCAGGTGGAGGTAGACTTTACCGGTGAGTACAGTGCGGTAATCGTCATTCACCAGGACAAGCCGGGGGTGGTAGCTCACATCAGCAGCTGTCTGGGTGAATATCAAGTGAATATTGCGTATATGAAGCTGTATCGGGAGGCGAAAGGTGCCACCGCTTATTGTATTGTCGAAGCAGATGAACGGCTGCCGGCAAAGATTGTGGAACAGATTGAAGAAAATAAACATGTACAGGAAGCCATCCTGGTGCAGGTGTAGGAGGGAACGAAAGATGGATTTTAAAAATGCCACAGAGCTTCTTGATCTGTGCCAGAGAGAGGGAATGACCATTTCCGGTGTGATGAAAAGGCGGGAATGCGACCTGACCGAGAGTGATATGGAGCATATCCGTTTCCGCATGGAGCAGGCCCTGGTGATTATGAAGGACTCCGCTCACACGCCGGTCGGGAATCCCGGCAAGTCGGTGGGCGGGCTGATTGGCGGTGAGGCGGCGAAGCTTGCAAAGCACCGGGAGGAAGGACGGTCAATCTGTGGGAGTGTGCTGGGACGGGCCATTACTTATGCCACGGCAGTGCTGGAAGTAAATGCTTCCATGGGCCTCATTGTGGCGGCGCCCACTGCCGGCTCTTCCGGGGTGGTGCCGGGGCTTTTGCTGGCCCTGCAGGAAGAAAACCGGTTAAGTGATGAAGCTGTGATGGAGGCGTTGTTCAATGCTTCTGCAATCGGTTATCTGGCGATGCGTAATGCAACCGTAGCAGGTGCGGTGGGGGGCTGCCAGGCGGAGGTCGGAGTTGCTTCGGCCATGGCGGCTTCCGCCGCCGTCGAGTTGATGGGAGGAACGCCAAAACAATGTCTGGATGCGGCTTCTACCGCCATTATCAATCTGCTGGGCCTGGTGTGTGATCCCATCGGCGGCCTGGTGGAAAATCCCTGCCAAAGCCGGAATGTGGTGGGGGCTGCCAATGCGTTATCCTGTGCGGAGATGGCTCTTAGTGGCATCCAGCAGATAATTCCGTTGGATGAAATGCTGGCAGCGATGTACTCCGTTGGCCGCGGTCTGCCCCACGAACTTCGGGAAACTGCGCTGGGGGGATGTGCGGCAACGCCGACTGGCTGTGCATTTGGGGGCTGTACGGGATAACGTGCCAAAATACTGCAGCTGGTAGTATTTGGAAAATTTAAATTTGCGTTTCCTGGAAAATTGCGCTATAATCAAAGAAAAAAAAGGTAGTTCCACCAGAGAACATGAGCGGAGGCAGGTATGAAATTAGTAACATATGAAGTGGAAAAGAAATCCAGAACAGGCGTGATGAGTACAGATGAGGAATGGGTATTTCCTTTAGAAGCGTTTGGTGTGGAGTATAAGGGCATGCTGGAGGTGGTTAAGAATATCAGTACCTCCGAGCTGCAGTTGCTGGAACATGCTTCCGGCAAAGAACCATATGCGATCCGCGGCGCCGTCCGGATTGAGGAAGTGCGGCTGCTGGCACCGATTGAACAGCCGGAGCAGGACATTATTTGTCTTGGTGTTAATTATATGGATCATGCAGAAGAATCATCCCGGTTCAGAGGGCGGGAATTCAGCGGAGAACGTCCGGATGCCATCTATTTTTCCAAACGGGTAGACAAGGCGGTGGGCGACAAGGCGGTGATACCTGCTCATGGGGATATTGTGGACAGTCTGGACTATGAAGCGGAACTGGCCGTGATTATTGGCAAAGATGCCAGTCATGTGGCCCCGGAGCAGGTGAAGGATTATATCTTTGGCTATACCATCCTGAATGATGTCAGTGCCAGAAACATTCAGACCCGTCATAAACAGTGGTATTTTGGCAAGAGCCTGGACGGTTTTGCACCGATGGGGCCATGTATTCTGACGGCAGATTCGGTGGCCTACCCGCCGCATTTGAAGATTCAGTCTTATGTAAACGGGGAATTGCGGCAGAACAGCAATACAGAGCTGTTGATTTTTGGCATTGACCATGTGGTCAGTGAATTGTCGCAGGGTATGACTTTAAAGGCCGGGACGATCATTTCCACCGGTACGCCGGCTGGTGTTGGCCTTGGTTTTGATCCGCCGAAGTATTTGAAGAGCGGTGATGTGGTGGCTTGTACAGTGGAAGGGGTCGGAACGATTACCAACACGGTAGAATAAAGAAATGAAAGGAATGGGGGCTGATGAGTGCTTTTCAATACAGCCCCTTTTTGCTGCCTTACTGTTAAGGCACAGTTCACCTCTAAAATAAAAGACTGTAATTTTCCTCAAAGGTCTTCCTGACATTTGTAATATGATGTTGCATCAGAGTATCTGCAAGATCTGCATCCCGGTTGCGAATGGCATCCAAAATGGCGCTATGCTCTGCAAAAGACTGGACATCGCGGCCGGGAATTAGAATGGTTTTTGTGTTATACTTGCGCATTTGGTTTTTTAGGTTTATTGTCAGTTCCACAGTAGTACGGTTTGGGCAGGCATCATAGATGACCTGGTGAAATCTTTGGTTATTGTTGGAATATTCCATTAATGCATGGCTTTCTTTATTTGCTTTCATAGCTACAAGAATTTGTTCCATCTGCCTTAACTGACTTTCCGTAAAGACAGGAACTGCCAGCCGGACGATAAATCCCTCTAGAGCACTACGCAGTTCCAGATATTCCAGGACTTCAACCATGGAATAGGAGCGTACTTTGGCGCCTTTATTTCTTTCAATTGTAACGAGATTTTCGCTCTCTAACATTAAGAGGGCTTTTTTTATTGTGTTACGGCTGACACGGTAGGTATTTGCTAATTCTACTTCCGGCAGATTTTCCGCAGGAGAATAAACTCCTTTTAATATCTTTTCTTTTAGACTTTCATAAACGACGGTCGTTGGATTCAAAGTTGCCATATAATTACTCCTTTATATAAAAACATAATTGTTCAACATTATTGTTTGTTTTAATTATATAGTAACTAACAATTAATGAAATGTCAACTAAAATAAAAAGTAAAAATACGTGTTGACAAGGGGAACCAAAGATGTTAGTATACAGATACAAACAATATTGTTGAACAATTATGAATCACATTTTCAAGTGGGAGGTTTTTATGTCAGGTTTTAGAGAACTGATTCATGGGGCGTATGATTTACATGTTCATTCAGCTCCCGACGTGCTGCCGCGTAGGATGGATGATATTGAGATGGCAGTACGGATCAAGGAAAGTGGTATGGCGGGGTATGCAATCAAAAGTCATTATTTCTGCACATCAGAAAGAGCGCAGCTGATCAATAAGCTGTATTCGGATTGTGATGCGGTGGGGACCATTACCTTGAACAGTGCAGTTGGCGGAATTAATCCGGCAGCGGTTGAGATGGCGGCAAGAAGTGGTGCCAGATTAGTTTGGTTTCCAACTTGTGATTCGGCACATGAAGTTGCTCATACATTTGATGGGAACCCAGATAAGAAGCTTCCATACTGGGCTCAGATTGTTATCGAGATGAAGGCAGCTGGGATTGAAACTCCGACAATCTGTATTCTGGAGGAAGACGGAACGCTAAAAAAAGAGGTTTATGATGTCCTGGATATTCTGGCAAAATATCAGATGGTACTGGCTACCAGTCATATTTCCCATGAAGAGACATTTGCCCTGGTAGCAGCAGCGAAGGAACGTAAGGTAGAGCGTGTAATTATCACGCATGTGGATTTTCCGACCACGTTCTACCATGTGGAGGAGCAGAAACAATTAGCAGCAATGGGTGCATACATGGAACACTGCTATACTACGTGGGCAACCGGAAAAGTAGATTTTGCGGTAACCAAAGCCCAAATTATGGAGCTGGGGGCAGACCGTGTGATTCTGGCAACAGATTTAGGGCAGAAGACGGCACCGTATCCGGATGAAGGAATGTTGGAATTTGCGACAAAGTTATATGAAGCTGGCATGAGTGAATCCGAAGTACGCAAGATGACGGTGGTGAATACGACAAATCTGATTAAGCGATAATGGCATAAGGAGAAGGATTGATGATGAAAGGAAAGAAGATGCTGGTGGTAAGCGCTCATGCAGCAGATTATGTATGGCGCAGCGGCGGGACGATTGCGAAATATATAAAAGAAGGTGCTGAGGTCTCCGTGGTGGTATTAAGCTTTGGCATCCGCGGTGAAAGTAATGACCTGTGGAAGCAGGAGGGCGCTACGGCAGAAAGTGTCAAGGAGATTCGCCTGGGAGAGACGATGGCGGCAGCCGGGATTCTGGGAATTAAGAATATTGAATTTTGGGATTTGCAGGATTATCCGATGGAGCTGGCTGTGGAACTGGAAGAACGGATGGTTCGGAAAATCCGTGAGATACAACCGGATATTATTTTGACCCATGATAAATATGATGTGCTGAATCCGGACCATAATCGGGTCAATGACTTTGTCTTCCGCTGCAGCGTGATGAGCAATTCCAATGGGGTGCGTCTGGACGGTACAAAGACGACAAAGCAGATGCGGCTGTTTGGTTTTGAACCGCACCAGACGGAACTTAG
>Ga0153928_1000895_pt1 | contig 13959 bp, 11 predicted proteins | sample TSNJ012MetaG_FD_106656 | JGI IMG/M metagenome (GOLD analysis project Ga0153928, IMG submission 106656) | Attine ant fungus gardens microbial communities from New Jersey, USA - TSNJ012 MetaG | ecosystem: Host-associated > Fungi > Mycelium > Unclassified | place: USA: New Jersey, Wharton State... | reverse complement strand
TCGTGCAATTCGCAGGTTCGTGCCGCGGCTTGGGGCTCAAGAATGTGCAAACTACTTCAGGCATGCCGGCTATGCTTCCAAATGACCGGGGGCCGCTTTAGTGTCCCGATTCCGAAGTTCGCCTGAGTTTTCCGCGCGCCCTGAGCGAACTTCGGGTTCGCGGCACTAGGGGCGATGTTGCCCCGGTGGCCAGTTTCGCACGCACCCTCTATAAGGTGCGCGGGCCGAAACGCGCCGACCGGCTCAAGCCAAGGATGACGGAGCAAATGATGAGTGTCCTAGACGCCGTCCTCGACCGCATCGACCAAAATCTGGAGCAAAACGTCGATCGGCTGTTCGCGCTGCTGCGAATCGCGTCGATTTCGACCGATCCCGCCTACAAGCCGCAGTGTCGCGCCGCGGCGGAGCACGTCGCCAAGGACCTCGCGAGCATCGGTTTCGACTGCAGCATCCGCCCGACCGCGGGTCATCCGGTCGTGGTCGCGAAGGGTGCGGACGGTTCCGGTCCGCGGGCGTTGTTCTACGGCCATTACGACGTCCAGCCGGTCGATCCGCTCGATCTGTGGGACACGCCGCCGTTCGAGCCGCGCATTGCCGCGCTCTCGGACGGACGCAAGGTCATCCGCGGGCGCGGCGCCTGCGACGACAAAGGCCAGCTGATGACGTTCGTGGAGGCCTGCCGGGCGTTCAAGGCGGTTACCGGCAAGCTGCCGCTCCCGATCACCATGATGATCGAAGGCGAGGAGGAATGCGGTTCGGCTAACCTGTTCCGCTTCGTGCGCGACAACGCCGCCGAATTTCGTCTCGACCTGGCGATGGTCTGCGATACCGGAATGTGGAACCCCGACACCCCGGCGGTGACCACGTCGCTGCGCGGGCTGCTCTACGAAGAAGTGCGGGTGCGCGCCGCCGATCGCGACCTCCACTCCGGGCTCTTCGGCGGTGCGGCACGCAATCCGATCCACGTCATCGGCGAAATCATTGCGGCGCTCCACGACAAGGACGGCCGTGTCACGGTCCCGGGATTTTATGAGGGCGTGCGCGAGCTGCCCGGCGACATCAAGGCCGATCTCGAGGCGCTCGATCTCACGCCGGAGGATTTCCTCGGGTCGGTGGGGCTCAAAATTCCAGCCGGCGAAAAGGACCGCAGCTTGATCGAACAAATCTCCACGCGCCCGACTTGCGACATCAACGGCATCCTTGGCGGTTATACCGGCGAAGGCTCGAAGACCGTCATTCCGGGAGCGGCCTCGTTCAAGGTCTCGTTCCGCCTGGTCGGCGATCAGGATCCCGACAAGATCCGGACCGCCTTCCGCGCCTTCGTGCGCGAGCGGCTGCCGGCCGATTGTTCCGTCGAGTTTCTAAGCCACGCCGGCAGCCCGGCGCTGGAACTGCCTTATGACAGTCCGGTGTTGGGGAAAGCGCGGGCGGCGCTTTCGGCGGAATGGGGTCGCAAGGCGGTGGCCGTAGGCTCCGGCGGTTCGATTCCCATCGTCGGCGATTTCAAACATGTGCTCGGCCTCGACCCGCTTCTGGTCGGCTTCGGCCTTGACGACGATCGGGTGCATTCGCCCAACGAGAAATACGATCTGACTTCGTTCCACAAGGGCACGCGCAGCTGGGCGCGCATCCTCGCCGCGCTGGCAGGTTAGATCACTTCACGAACACGCCGCTGACCGTGCGCCCGCGGATGTCGTAGACGCGGGCGTAGACCACGCCTTCGCGTTTGATCTCGACGAGGACCGGCGCGTTGTACTCGGCGCAATAAAACTCGCCCAGCATGAGGGCGAAATCCGCCCCCTTGGTCTCGTAGGTCGTGACGAACTCCGGACCGAGCTCGACCTCGGCGGGATGATGCGGGCCGCACACCGCGATGCGCCAGTGCCGGCGTGGAGCGGGATTTTCCAGCGCGAGCGTCAGCTTGGCATGCAGCTCATCGGCGGCTTGCTTGAACGCGAGCCCCCAGTAGTCGAGCATGTAGTGATCGTCGGCCGAGCGGATGCCGCCGGCGAGACGATTGAAGTGCGTATATTGGTACGGATGCAGCCGCGCCATCTCGATGACCGGCGAGAGCACGCCTGCCGTTGCTGCAACCGCGCCGGCCGCGAGCGCCGGCCGGCCATAACGCGCCAATCGCTCGAACAGCCACGCGCTGGCGAGGCCGCCGAGCACCGCAAACGGCGGCATGATGAAAACGAAGTGGCGAATGCCGTTGTACATGGCCGGCCGCGCGACCACCGTCAGGGCGACGGGCAAAACAGCGGCCAGCGCGAGGATGAGCAGCCCGGCACGATGCGCAGCCGGAACATCCCGGCGCAGAGCCGCGACGAGCGCTCCCGCGGCGCCGCCGATGCCAAGCAGGAGCACGAGTTCCGGCTCTTTGAGCGCAAACAACGTCGGCACATAGGTGCGCGGCATGTCCGGCACGAGGATGGCCACGCCGTCGAACATTTCCTTCCACGGCTTCTCGAAGAAATGCGAAAAGTACTCGCTGGCACGAAGCGGATTGAGCGGCGCGACCACCGACCACGGCCAAGCCAATCCCATCACCGCGTAGGCGAGCACGAGACCGGGTAACAGGGTGACGATGAAGCGTCCGACGCGCGACGTTGCGGCGCGCACGCCAAGCGTCCGCATTTCGCTGCCGTAGACGAGCAGCAGCCCCGCCACCGCATAGCACGCGGAAATTCCCCCGATGATCCGCGTCCCCATGCTCAGCCCGAGCCCGACGGCGAAAATCGCGCTCGTTGCCGGCCCGGGTCGCGGATATTCCTCGAAGATGCGCACGAGGCCCAGCAGCAGCAGCGCCATCGCGACCGCGAAGGGCGCATCCTTCGGATTCATGTACATGTGGCCGTAGTACAGCGGACTGATAGACAAGAGGACGAGCGCAACGAGGCCGGCCTTGCTGCCGCCGACGCGCCGTCCCAGGCGCCAGACGATGAAAAGCCCGATCACGCCGACCAGGGCGCCGGCGAGCCGACGCGTCTCGAAAAGACCGAATGGCAAGATCTTGCCGAGCAGGGCCGCGAGCATGTCGAAGCCGCCGCCGTACATGTACAAATTGACGAACGAGAGCGCGCGCGTGTCCGTGAAGCCCGACCCGTAGAGAGACAGGAGGAGGTCGCCGTATTCGGCGTGGGTGTAATCGTCCCAGCCCAGCCCGTAGTCGCGGAAGGTCAGGGCAGCGATGACGGCGACGAGCGCGAGGACGGCGATCGCGGCGAAATCGGCCGTGCGGTCGGCGGACCAATGTTTGCAGGAATTCGGCGGCATCATACGCGCGGACGGGGGTCGGGGCGAGGCGGCGAGTAGCTCTGGGGTGTTTGTTGTTTGTCTTTGTTCTCGGCGCATGGATTTGTGCACGTTGCCACGTCATGCGCAAGACGCTTGTCGTGCGCGGCACAATAATGAATGGAGATTAATCTTTAGATGAACGCGAATTAACGAATTCACGGCTGCGCGGATACGCAAAGGCCGAGGCGGATATGGTTCCGCCCCGGCCCTGTGCTGCTACTTAACCGCGGCCCCGTACATCTCCGCGACATGGTCCCAATTGACCAGATGGTCGACGAAGGCCTTGAGGTAATCCGGCCGCCGGTTGCGATAGTCGATGTAATAGGAATGCTCCCAGACGTCGCAGCCGAGGATCGGCTTGCCGCCATGCACCAACGGGTTCTCGCCGTTGGCGGTTTTCATGACCACGATCTTGCCGTCCTTGACCGCGAGCCAGCACCAGCCGGACCCGAACTGGGTAACGCCGGCCTGAATGAAGTCCTCCTTCATCTTGGCGACCGAACCGAGGTCGGCCGCGATCTTCTTTTCGAGATTGCCCGGGATTTTGTCGCCGCCGCCGCCCGGCTTCATCCATTTCCAGAAGTGATTGTGATTCCAGTGCTGCCCCGCGTTGTTGAAGAGGCCTGCGTTTTTGCCGAAGGATCCCTTGACCACCTCCTCGAGGGATTTGCCCTCCCATTCGCTGCCCTTGAGCAGGTTGTTGCCGTTGTTGACGTAGGCGAGGTGATGTTTGTCGTGATGGTACTCCAGCGTTTCGCGCGACATGTAGGGCGCGAGCGCATCATGTGCGTAAGGCAGGTCGGGCAGCGAGAACGACATCGGCTTCCTCCTCAGGCGACGGGGACGGCGGGAGTGCGCCGGCGGAACCCGCTCGGCACGCGACGGAATACCTCTTAGATAGGCCGGGTCAGCAGGGCCGGCAACGGGGCCTGTTCGCCGGGCGGCGGCGCGGTGTTCGCGACAGCAACCCACGCGCGAATGCCGCTTAATGCTTGCGGGGAGGTCCGCAAACCGTCACAATTTGTCGGTTTTGCGCAGGGTTAGAGCGCAGGGGGCACGGCCGGAATGCACTTCGTACTGCTGGCGCTCGGAATCATTGTCGCCCTTGCCGGGGCCGGCATGGCGGTCTTCGGCGTCGCCAACAACGGCTTCGATATCGGAAACACCATGATTTCGGCCGGTATGACCGGCCTCGTGGGCGGTTTGATCGTCATCGCCTTGGCGAACCTGGCGCGCGAGTTGCGCGCGGCACGCCAGCCCGAAACGCGGAGACCTCCGCGCCCCTCCGCGGCCGTTCGGGCGGCCGAACCAGCGTCGCCCGGCCGGGACGCGTCGGCCGAAAAACCGCCGCCGGCCCCGACGGGTGCCGCCGACCTCTCCCAGGTCTTGGCCGAACCGCCCGGCGAACCGGCACCGGCGGAACAGCGGGTCGAGCCAACGCCTACCGCACCGCCACCCGGGGATCCTTTCGCCCCGGCGCGGGCCGATCCGCAACGGCGCGCGGGCGCGCGCGAGCGCAGCTTCGACGCGGTCTGGGCACCGGAGCCGGTCAAACCGGTGCCGGCTGCCGTGCGTCCGCCGGCCGAATCTCCCCGCGAAGCTGAGTCCGTTTCGCTGCGGGCAACGCGCGAGCCGCAGGCCGTGAGCGTGCTTAAGTCGGGCGTGATCGAGGGCATGGCGTATACCCTCTACAGCGATGGCTCGATCGAGGCCGATTTGCCCCAAGGTATGGTCCGGTTCCCGTCGATCGACGCGTTGCGGCGTCACCTTGCCGGGCAAGGGTGACCGGCAAGTCCGCATTAATCCATTCTTCTTCTTCATCCGCCTTGACGGCCCGCCTGATTTCAGGAATTCTGGAACAAATCATGAACAAGCTGCAGTCCTCGGGGTTATTCCCCGGAGGTCTTCCATGGTCGTCGTGCGTCTCCCGGCGAGTGTTTCTCCGTCTCCCACTTCCCGCGGGGGAGACGAAGGCGTCCTGCGCGCGCTCAAGCACTCCATCCGGTCGCTCGAGGCAGGTGGAATGGTCGACGCGGGGGCGATCCCGTTAGGGGTTACGCCGATCGATGCAACGCTCGGCGGCGGACTTGCCCGCGCCGCGGTCCACGAAATTGCCGCGGCGGGCGAGAGCGCGATGGCCGCCGCCAGCGGGTTCGTCCTGGCGCTTGCCTGCCGCGCACATCCTCGCGCGGTGCTGTGGATTGTCGAGGACATGGGCCTCGTCGAGAACGGCGCGCCCTATGGGCCCGGTCTCGACGATTTCGCCTTGGCCCCCGAGCGGCTGGTGACGATTGCCGCGGCAAAGCCGCGTGACGTGCTCTGCGCGGTCGAGGAGGCGCTGCGCTGCCGTGCCGTCGGCGCGGTGATCGGAGAAATCCGCAGCGCCGATCGTTTCGATCTTCTTGCTTCGCGCCGGCTTTCGCTCGCTGCCGGCTCCCGCGATGTCTGCGCTTTCCTGCTGCTCGCCGCGCCCGGAACCGATGCTTCCGTCGCCGCCACCCGCTGGATCGTCGCTCCCGTGCCGTCTCGCACGAGCGCCACCGGACCCGGGCCCCCGCGGCTTTGCGTTCATTTGACCCGTAACCGCCGCGGTCCCGTTGGGTCGTGGAATCTGGAGTGGAACGGTGTTGAACGGCGTTTCGACCTCGCGCCATCGCTTTCTCAGCCTGTGGCTCATGCGGCTTTCGACCGACCGCATCGCGCGGCAGCGCTCGGCGCCTGACCCGCGTCCGCTGGTGGTCACCGGCAAGCGCGGGAATGTCGAGCGGCTCACCGCCATCGACACGGCGGCCGCGCAGCTTGGGCTCACGCCCGGGCTTGCGCTCGCCGAAGCCCGCGCGCGCTATCCCGATCTCGCCGTCGTCGCCGAGCATTCAGCGGACGACCGGCGCCTGCTCGACGGTATCGCCGATTGGTGCCAGCGCTACACACCGCTGCTCGCGATCGATCCGCCCGACGGGCTTTTGTTGGATATCGCCGGCTGCGCCCATCTTTATGGCGGCGAGGAAAGCCTTCTCGCCGATCTCATCGCGCGGATGGCGGCCTTCGGCTTTGCGACGCGCGCCGCGATCGCTTCCACCATCGGTGCGGCTTTTGCGACCGCGCGGTTTGGGCCGGCCGGCATCGTCGCGCCGGGCGAAGAGCGCATTGCGCTTGCTCCCCTGCCGATGGCGGCATTGCGGTTGCCGGAGGAGACCGTCGCCGCGCTGCGTCGCGTCGGCCTCAAGCGTGTCGGCGACATTCTCGATCTGCCGCGCGCGCCGCTCGCCGCCCGCTTCGGCGATCATGTGCTGCGCCAACTCGCGCGCGCGCTCGGCGCGGAACGCGAGCCGCTCAACCCGCTCCTGCCGATTGCGGCGTATGTGGCCGAGCAGCCGTTCGCCGAGCCGATCGGGCGCGAAGACGATGTGCTGCGCGTCATCGAGCGGCTTGCCGCGCGCCTCAAGCCCATGTTGGAGCGGCGCGGGGAGGGGGCGCGCCGTATCGAACTCGCGCTCTTCCGCACCGACGGCGCGGTGCGACGCATCGCCGTTGCAACGTCACGTCCGGTGCGCGAGCCGCCCGATGTCCGGGCGCTTTATGTGGAGCGGCTCGCAAGCCTGGCCGACGCGCTCGATCCCGGCTTCGGTTTCGATCTCGCGCGGCTCTCCGTGATCACAGCGGAGCCATGTTCACCCGAGCAGATCGGGCTCGGCGAGAGCTCCGAGGACGCCGATCTCGATCGTCTCATCGATCGCCTGAGCGCGCGGCTCGGCGCGCGTCGCGTGACGCGGCTCATCGCCAACGACAGCCACATCCCAGAGCTTGCCGCAGCGGCCGTGCCCGCGCAGGCCGGAACGGCCGATGCCGGGTGGGCGGCATTCCGTCGTTTCCGCGCGCAGGTCGAACTGAGCCCGCGGCCGCTGCGCCTGCTGGCCAAACCCGAGCCGATCGAAGCCATCGCCACGATACCGGACGGTCCGCCGGTGCGCTTCCGCTGGCGGCGGGCGCTGCACGAGGTCATCGCCGCCGACGGTCCGGAGCGGATCGAAGGCGCCTGGTGGAGCGAAGCGGGCGGCCCCGCGCGCGATTATTTCCGCGTCGAGGACAAGACCGGCCATCGCTTCTGGGTGTTCCGCGCCGGCCTCTATCACTCGACCGCGCAGCCACAATGGTTCCTGCACGGCACGTTCGCGTGAGGAGGGAGCTTGTGCACCGCTTAACTTTAGAACAACACAGCTCCATTCTTGACGGCAGCTCTGACATCCTTGTCGCGGAGGATATCGTTCATGCTGCGAGCCGCGGAGAGGTGACACCCAGCACTTTTAAGAGCTTCGATGTGTTGGCGAAGGGCTGCCGCCGCGTTGACAATGGCCTCTTCCAACGTGTCGCCTGCCGAAAAGCAACCCTCAACATCCGGAAACCAGACGCCGAACGCGCTGTCGGACTCTTTTTCAATAATCGCTACGTACTGTGTCGGCATGTCCGTAAATAAATACACACTCGTCGAATGCGCAAGAGTACACTTGTCATGTCCGCGTACGTCGAGTTTGCCGTCACCTCCAATTTCTCGTTCCTGCGCGGCGCTTCGCATCCCGAAGAGTTGATGGCGCAGGCCGATCATCTCGGGCTCGGCGGCCTCGGCCTTGCCGACCGTAATTCGGTGGCCGGCGTGGTGCGCGCGCACCTCGTCAAGCGCGAGAATAATTTTTCCCCGCGCTATCATCCGGGCAGCCGTCTCGTGTTTGCCGATGGCACGCCCGACATCCTCGCTTATCCGCGCGATCGCCCCGCCTGGGGCCGGCTCACCCGCCTGCTCACCGTCGGCAACCGCCGCGCTGAGAAGGGCGACTGCACGCTGCATCTCGACGACCTCCTCGCTTACGCCGAAGGGCTCGAGCTGATTGTCATGGGAAACGTCTCTCCCGGAGGCAAGAAAGGAGCAGATCGCGTCGAGCTTCGTCCGCTGCTTGGGCGGCTCACCGAACCGGCGCCCCGGCGGGTGCGGCTTGCCGCCTCCATGCTTTATCGCGGCAGCGACCGGGCGCGGCTTTCGGCGCTCGCCGAAATCGCGCGCAAGGCGCGCGTGCCGCTGATCGCAGTCAACGACGTGCTCTATCATCATCCCGACCGGCGCATGCTTCAGGACGTGCTCACCGCTATCCGCGAGCACGTGACGATCGATCAGGCCGGGCGGCTGCTCGCCGTCAACGCGGAACGATACCTCAAACCGCCGACGGAAATGGTGCGCCTGTTTGAGGATGTGCCCGAGGCGATCGCCGAGACGCGGCGATTGTCCGATGCGCTGACCTTTTCGCTCGAGGAGTTGCGTTACGAATATCCCGATGAGACGCGGGAAGGTTTTGCCACTCCGCAGGATGCGCTGGTGCATCTTGCGTTTGCCGGTGCGGCCGAGCGCTATCCCGCCGGAATCCCCGACAAGGTACGCGCCAGCCTCGATTACGAACTAAAATTGATCGCCTCGCTCGATTACGCGCCTTATTTTCTCACCGTCCACGACATCGTCCGCTTCGCCCGCTCGCAGGATATTCTCTGTCAGGGGCGCGGCTCGGCGGCCAATTCCGCCGTATGCTTCTGCCTGGGCATCACCGAAGTCGATCCCGAGCGTTCGGACCTTCTGTTCGAGCGCTTCGTCTCCGCCGAACGGCGCGAGCCACCCGACATCGACGTCGATTTCGAGCACGAGCGGCGCGAGGAGGTGATCCAATACATCTACCGGCGCTATGGTCGGGAGCGCGCCGGCATCGCCGCGACCGTGATTTCCTATCGCACCCGCTCGGCGATCCGCGAAGTCGGCAAGGCTTTCGGACTGTCGGAAGATACGATCGGCGCGCTCGCGACCGGCATCTGGGGATCGAGCAACGACGGACCCGCGCCTAAGGACCTCGCCCGCGTCGGGCTTGACCGCAACAGCCCGCGCGTACGGCGCATGATGAGCTTGATAGGGGAAATTATTTCCTTCCCGCGCCATCTCTCTCAGCACGTCGGCGGCTTCGTCATCACCCGCGGCCGGCTCGACGAAGTGATGCCGGTCGCCAACGCCGCCATGGACGATCGCACCTTCGTCGAATGGGACAAGGACGACCTCGACGCGCTCGGCATTCTCAAGGTCGACGTGCTCGGGCTCGGCATGCTCACCTGCGTGCGCAAGGCGATGGCGCTGGTCGAAAAGCATTACGGCGAGCGGCTCACGCTCTCTTCGATTCCGGCCGAGGATCCGGCGATCTATCGCATGCTCTCGCGCGCGGATTCGATCGGCGTGTTCCAGGTCGAGAGCCGGGCGCAAATGTCGATGCTGCCGCGGCTCAAGCCGACCTGCTTCTACGACCTCGTCATCGAGGTGGCGATCGTGCGTCCGGGTCCGATCCAGGGCGACATGGTGCATCCCTATCTGCGCCGCCGCCAGGGCTTGGAAGCGGTGAGCTATCCATCGCCTGAGCTCGAAGCAGTGCTCAATAAGACGCTCGGCGTGCCGCTATTTCAGGAGCAGGCTATGAAGATCGCCATCGTGGCCGCGGGATTCACGCCGTCGGAAGCCGACAAGCTGCGCCGCGCCATGGCGACGTTCAAGCGCGTGGGCACGATCGGCACGTTCCAGCGCAAGATGATCGACGGCATGACCGCCAAGGGCTACCCGCGCGAGTTCGCCGAACGCTGCTTCCACCAGATCGAAGGCTTCGGCGAATACGGCTTTCCCGAGAGCCATGCGGCGAGCTTCGCGCTGCTCGTCTATGCCTCGTCCTGGCTCAAATGCCGCTATCCCGATGCGTTTGCCGGCGGGCTCCTCAACGCGCAGCCCATGGGTTTCTACGCGCTGGCACAAATCGTGCGCGACGCGCGCGAGCACGGCGTCGAGGTGCTCCCCGTTGACGTCAATCATTCCGAATACGAAGCGACATTGGAGCCAGGGCGGCCCGCCGCCGAGCGGGTGCATGCGGCCCATGAAGAGATGAAAGCCGACGTGCGCGCCACCCACGCCGTGCGCCTCGGCCTCAAGGAGATCAGAGGCCTGCCGGAAGAGGCCGCCAAGCTCGTCGCCGCGCGGCGGGGCAGGGGCTACGACTCGCTGCGCGACGTGTGGCTGCGCACCGGACTTTCGCCGCGCATCCTCGAGCGCCTGGCCGACGCCGATGCGTTCACTTCGCTCGGCCTCAAGCGGCGCGACGCGCTGTGGGCCGCCAAGGCGCTCGGCCGCGCCGGCGATCAGGACGATCTACCTTTGTTCAGAGAACAGAGGACAGAGAACGGAGGACAGATAAGAGAAAACGTACTGGCTGAATCGTCATCCGTCGTCCGTCGTCTGTCGTCTGTCGTCCGAGAGCCTGAAGTGGCGCTGCCGCCGATGCCGCTCGGCGAAGAGGTCGTCAACGACTATCGCCATCTTCAGCTCACCCTGCGCAAGCATCCGGCTGCGTTCCTGCGTCCCGACCTCGACCGCCGCGGCATCATTGTGAACGAAGAACTGCGCCGGCGGCCCTCGGGCGAACGCGTCACCGTCTCCGGCCTCATCATCATCCGCCAGCGCCCCGGCACCGCCAAGGGCGTGCTGTTCATGACGCTCGAAGATGAGACCGCCGTCGCCAACGTCATCATCTGGCCGAAGACGTTCGAGCGCTGGCGGCCGGTGGTGCTCGGCGCGCGCTACGTCGCGGTCGCAGGGCCCATGCAGGCCGAAAGCGGCGTGATCCACGTCGTCGCCGAGCGGATCGACGATTTGACCCCGCTGCTCGGGCGCCTCGCCGAAGAGGGGACGACGATCGAGGGGCTTGCCCGCTACGACGAGGTCAAGCGCCCCGGCCGCGAGGAACGCGAGAAGCAGGGGCCGCGGCGTACGCCGCTCGTCGGGCTTCTTACCGAAATGCCGGAGCTGTTTGCCGACCTCGACGTGCCGGCGCACGGCAGTCACCACACCGTTCCCAAGGCCCGGCGCGCGGCGGGTTGAGGCGACGCTGCCTTGCAATCGTGCGCGTGAGCTTGAACTTGCCCGCGCGGTTGAGGCACAGGTGTGATCGCCACGTTCCCCTCCAAGGAGACGCACAATGAAGATTGGATTTATCGGCCTGGGCATGATGGGTCGCGGCATGGCCGCCAATCTGCAGAAGGCCGGCTATGCGCTCGTCGTCAACGACCTCACGCGCCAGGCTGCGTCACATCACCTCGAGAAGGGGGCAACCTGGGCCGAGACGCCGCGCGCGGTCGCGCAAGCCTGTGATCTCGTGTTCACGTCGCTCCCGACGCCCGCCGATGTCGAGGAAGTCGGCCTGGGCGCGGAAGGGCTCGCGGCCGGCTTCCGCCAGGGCGCGGCTTGGTTTGACCTTTCCACCAACGCCGTCGACGTCGTGCGGCGGCTGCATGCGACCTTCGCCGCCAAGGGTGTGGACTTCCTCGATGCGCCGGTGAGCGGCGGTCCGACTGGCGCCGCGAGCGGCCGGCTTGCGATCTGGGTCGGCGGCGACAAGGCGGTGTTCGATCGCCACAAAGCGGTGCTGGACGCGATGAGCGATCAGGCGCGTTACATCGGTCCGACCGGCGCCGGCTCGATCGCGAAGCTCGTGCATAATGTGGCCTCTGTGGCGATCAACGCAGCGGTGACCGAGGCGCTGACCATGGGCGTGAAGGCAGGACTGGAGCCGCTCGCGCTATGGGAAGCGATCCGCACGGGTTCGGCCGGACGAATGCGCAGCTTCGACGGCGTCGGCAGGCGCTTCCTGCTCGGGCGTCTCGATCCGCCCAACTTCCAGCTCCGGCTGATACAGAAGGATGTCCTGCTCGCGTTGCAACTCGGCCGGGAGGCCAGCGTTCCCATGCGGCTGTGCAACCTCGTCGCGCAGGACATCACCGAGGCCATGAACCGCGGGTGGAGCGGGCGCGACAGTCAATCCTTCCTGCTGCTGCAGCAGGAACGCGCTGGCATCCCGCCCATCGCGTTGAGCGAAGAACAGGTCAAGGGCGTCATGGAACGGAGCTGAGGCCCCCTTACGCGGCGCATGATTTAGTCGCAAACCGATCAGGCTAGCTTTTCGAGACAGTTGCCCAGGCCCAGTGGTCGTTCGTCTTGGGAGAGTGGAATGAGTGCGGAGACAACGCTCGACCGTGTCCGGATTGAGCAAGCATTCCGGGTCATGGGGCAGTATTTGCTGGACCGAAAATCCCTCGGCGAGATCGCGATATACGGCGGCAGCGCAATTCTTTTTCAATTCGACTGGCGGAAGACTTCTCAAGACGTCGATGCAAGGGTCATTAGCGACGGCAATCATGGACTCGTTATTGAAGCCGTACGAGAGGCGGCCAAGCAGCTCGATCTTCCGGGGTCGTGGTTGAGCGAAAGTGTTTCCATTTACACCCGTCGCGACGAAGGAGTTGCCGATCGTGTGTTCGTGGGCCTTTATCCCTCGGCCGAGCGTTGCGGCCTTCGCGTGACAGCGGCCAAGCCAGCATATATTCTTGCAATGAAATTAAAGGCGCTGGAGCGTTCGACGATGGATGATCGCGATTATCAGGATGCAATTAACTTGGGTCTGGACTGCGGGATAACGACAGTTGATCAACTTCACGGCATCTTTCATAAGTTCTTTCCCGATCAGGAACTTTTATCGGCGGCTGACCTCCGGATACGAGAACTAGCGCGCGCGATCCAGGCGCGGTCATCCACGAACGGATGACGAGAACCGATATGTCCCGCCCGCAAAATCTTGCCGAGGTCGCGCGGATCGGCCGCGAAAGCGGCGCCGATTTTGCAATGGCTCTCGATGAATTCGTCGATGAGTTTTACCTCGATCATCCGGACAAAGCCGCCCAGCAGCGCCGCCTCGATCCTGTCCCGGAGCCGGTTGGCGACGCGTTGGTCGATGCCTGGATCGGGGCCACCGCCGAGCACTTGGCCCGGCGTTGGGCGTTACGTGTGCCAACCTGGTGTTATCGCCCGGAATATTACGCGCTGGAGGATCCCGCTTTCTTTCCGCCCTCACGTGCCTTGCGTGGGGTGCTCATTGTCGAAAGCCCGCCTGCATTTCGATCGAGGCTTCTGTTCACAACGATTGAGCCTTTGGCGCGAGCGCGATTTCCCGCGGGAGTACCGCGCGCAAAGGTCGCTCTCGAATGGCCGCCGCCTGAGGAAACGACAGGGCCGGTGGGCGGTCGGTCGAAGTGAAATCACGGAGCGCTTTCAACGAGCGGTCGTCAGTCGGTCAATGCTTCCAAAACGGCGTCGGGGCATCGTTCGATCACCTTCAACAGCACTATTGTGGACCGATCTGGAATGTTTCTACCTTGCTCCCAGTTTCGCAGGGTATCGAGTTCGAGCCCATACAAAATCGCAAATTCTGGCTGCGATAGGTTCTGAGTTTCCCGAATGCGCTTGATGTCGACGCTCGGAACCTTGATGGCGCGCGCGAATACGCCGAGTCTCTTGAGTTCAGAAGCGACCGTCGCCGCGTTTCCGCGAAGCTCGGCTGGTACGCTCGCGCCAGAAGAGATTCGTTCGAGAATATCGTGCGCTTTCCTCACCGACACGCCGCCTCGCATCAGAAAGCGCGCAACCTCGACCGGTTGTGGAATGGCATTCGCGCGCAAAATAAAGCTAGTGGCCGGGGAATCGGAATGGCTTCGGGGGGTGGCCGGCGTTTTTCCCCGTCGTTCGAGTGCCTCCCTCAAAGATAATTT
>Ga0153928_1000894_pt1 | contig 13988 bp, 13 predicted proteins | sample TSNJ012MetaG_FD_106656 | JGI IMG/M metagenome (GOLD analysis project Ga0153928, IMG submission 106656) | Attine ant fungus gardens microbial communities from New Jersey, USA - TSNJ012 MetaG | ecosystem: Host-associated > Fungi > Mycelium > Unclassified | place: USA: New Jersey, Wharton State... | reverse complement strand
TGTCCGGGGTGACGCAGGAAATGCTGCAAAAAGAGCGGGACCAGATTCTGCAGGCGACAGCGGCGGATATCCGGGCGCTGTCGCCTTCAGAATCTGGTCCCGCTCTTTTTGCAGCATTTCCTGCGTCACCCCGGACAGATACGCCGACAAACCGCGGCTGCCCTTGGCGGACGGAGTCAGCGGGGTATCCAGATTGCTGATGGTACCAATCACATACTTGGTCATATCACGCTCATCCGGCGCAAATGCTTCCAGATATGGAATAATCCCTTCATAGATCTCGTTGGTCTCCGCCAGATTAGGATCCCGGTATGAGACCAGATATCCTTCACCGGAACGGCCAAATCCGCTCATGCATCCATACGCGCCGCCCTTCACCCGGATATTCAGCCACAGATAATCATAGCTTAGGATTACCTGCAGAATCTTCAGGGCTCCGGTATACTCAAGACCGGCCTCCCGGAAGTTGCCGCAGCGGGCCACATAGTTGACCTGGGCCGAAGTTTTCAAGCCTTCATTTTTATTGACGACCGGATGTTCAAACGGATAGCTGATGTTCTCACCTGCCGGTATCCGGTCAGTCAGTTTCTTCATTGCCGCCGGCAGATAAGCATATCCGGTCTCGTCAGCCGTGTAACTGATCATCATCGTGGAGCGGGTAAACAGTTTTGCACATACTTCTTTCAATTTCGCGATAATTGCTGTCTTTTCCGTCTCATAATTCCTGGCCATCCGCTCCAGGAAATGATAGTATGCCGTTCCGCCGGTCAGCTCATTATAATAAGCCGTTGGCGAGAAATAGGAAGTTGCCCGGGAAACCGCCGTACTGTGCCCGGAGCTTTCCAATTTCATCTTGGCACGGGAGCGGTTCTCCTGAATCACCTCACCCAGACGCTTTTCATCTGAAAAATCGGTTCTGGTCAAGATTTCTTCTAATATTTCAAAACCAAAATCCAACTTGTCATACATAACCCGGACACCGGCCTGGAATACACCGGTAAAATCCTCCGGAGCCACCAGGTTCGGGAAGGAAGTTACGCTAAAATCCACGCCGCCGCTGTTCAGGTGAATCTCACTGGTCAGATCGGCATAGCTGTAATGCTCCGTGTCCATACTGCCCAGCACCGCCTTTAATAACCCCACATAACATAAATCTTCCTGGGGCACCCGGTCGGTGCCAAACAACACCTTCAGATAACCGATGCCGTAAGTATCAAACTGGTGATGCAGGACTTTGATGCCCTCCTCACGTTTCTCTGTCCAATAAAACTGATTGCTTTGTTTTTCAATATCCTCCCGGCCCAGCAGCGGAATCCTGGCCAGCGCCGCCGGGGCCGTCGGCTCATCCTGATATTCTTCCAGTTCACCGGTTTGCTTCACCAGCTGCTGCAGCTGTCCTTCCGTCAGCGAAGCTTTATAGGCCGCCAGCTGTTTGGCCGTTTGCGCCTCCCGGGCCGCTGTCAGATTCTGTTTCGGGCTTAGAACCACTACCGCTTCAAACGGATTATCTAACAGCCAGTCTTTGATCAGCTGTTCAAAATGCCCCTCTTCGACTACGGACTTCAGATCGTCAAAGATAGCCTGGTACTCCAGATGCAGCATCGGATTACCCTCATACAGCCAGCTGTCCAGACATTGCAGGCCATACATCAGGCCCTTGGGGGCTGAGCCATAATCTGCTTCCCGGTACTTGAATTCATAATAATTCATGCCGGCCAGCAGACTCTTCCGGTTGATCCCCTGATCCGCCAGCTTACGCAGCGTCCCTTTCACAACCGCCAAAAACTCACCTTTTTGATCCCGGTTGGCATCCTTAGCGATTACCGAAAAATAAGGCTGTAAAATTCCGCTGTCATATCCGCCCATAATATCTTTGCCAATACCCGCGTCAATCAAAGCCTGGCGCAGTGGTGCTCCCGGCGCATTCAGCAACGTATATTCCAGAATCTGGAAAGCAACATACAGCTTGGGATCCAGATTGGTGCCGATTACGGTATTCACCGACAGGTAAGTTGCATCTTCCTCCGACTCGCCCTCGGTAATGGAATAGAAAATCTCCCGTTCCACCGGCTCCGTAAACGGCTTTTGCAGCGGAATCACCGAATCTGCCGGCCGTTCTTCATAACGGCTCAAATATTCCTGATCCAGCCATATCAGCTTTTCCGCCATATCCATATCACCGTACAGATAGATATAACTGTTGGTCGGATGATAATAGGTCCGGTGGAAGTTCAGGAACTTTTCATAAGTCAGGCTGGGAATGCTGGCCGGATTACCGCCGGAATCCCTGCCATAGCAATTGTCCGGAAACAGAATGTTCATGGTCGAACGTTCCAGCAGACTTTCCGGTGACGAATAGGCGCCTTTCATCTCGTTATAAACCACGCCATTATAAATCAGCGGCTGGTCGGCTTCTTCCAGTTCATAATGCCAGCCCTCCTGCTGAAAGATTTTTTCTTCTTTATAGATATTGGGGTGCAGAACCGCATCCATATAGACATCCATCAGATTCTGGAAATCCTTTTCGTTGCAGCTGGCTACCGGATATACGGTTTTGTCCGGATAAGTCATGGCATTTAAAAAGGTATTCAACGAACCCTTGGCCAGTTCCACAAAAGGATCCTTTAACGGGAATTTTTCAGAACCGCACAGTACACTGTGCTCTAAGATATGAGGTAAGCCGGTATCATCATCCGGCGGCGTCCGGAAACCAATACAAAATACTTTATTGTCATCCTCATTTGACAACAGAAAAATCCTGGCCTTGGTCTTTATGTGCTCCAGGATGACTCCTTCGGATTTGATTTCCTTCATATTCTTTTGCTCAATTACCCGATAAGCCGCAAGCTCTCGGATTTTTTCCAGATGATTCATACTTAAGCTTCCTTTCCATAGTTCAATCATTTATTTTGTGCCCTCTTTAAAGGTTACCCACCAATCGGTCTTTTAATATCGCCAAACAGTCGCGCAGACAAAAATGAACAAATAAAATGCGATCCGACTCGGCCGCAATTCCCTGCAAGCCTTCTATACCTTGTTTTTCAGCAATCTTCATCGTCCGGTACAGGTGGAAATTACTGGTTAGCAGCCCCACACTGACCGGCTGCTGCAAAACCTCACCGGCCTCCACCTTTGGCACAAGCGGCAAAAACTCCCGTACCCGCGGTTTCTGGGCTTCAATCAGAAGCCTGCTGTAGGCAATATTCTCCGTCGTATTACGGGAACGGTCCTCTAACAAAATCTGTTTTTCCGGAACACCGCATTGCCGCAGATAGGCCTGCATGGCCGCTGCTTCCGTTTCCGGCTCACCCGCTCCCTGACCGCCGGAAAGCACCAGCACGGTATCCGGATTCTGAAACGCATATTCAGCCGCTTTATCCAGCCGCAGCTTCAAAGTTTTACTGATCCCGTCTTCCTTTACCGAGGCCCCCAGGACAATCACATAATCCAGATTTTGTGCTGCCGTCACCGGTACGGTTCCCAGAATCATCATCTGTACGATAATCATAATCACCACACCCGAAGCACACAGCGTCACCAGCGACACCGGCACCCACAGCGCCAGGCGATCCGGGTAGCGCTGACAGCCTCTCACTCCGGCAGCGGAAAGGCCCAGAAATACTCCCATCAGCAGCCAGATAAAGGCAAACGAAGTACCAATTCCGGAATATAATATAATCACCAGATAATATAGCAGGCAAAGCACCGCTCCTGCTGCTAAAACCCATGTCAGCATTCCTGTTCCTCCTTTTTTCTTTTTCACCGTCTACATCTCGCTGCGCCGCAGGATATCATAAGGTGCCGCCGCAGCTCCCAAATCCACCCACAACAGCTGCCGGGAATGGGGCGCACTTTCCATCGGCTGCCCATCCTCATCCAATATCGCCTGTACCGTAACTTCCAGATTTTGTCCATCCGGTTTCATTACTTCGATGGTTTCTCCCACCGAAAATTTATTCTTCTGGGTAATCCGGCAGCAGCCGTCTGCCCGGACGGTTTCCACCGTTCCCAGATACGTGTAGTTTTTAATGTAGGTATTGCTGTCATATATCTGCGCCGATGCATCGGCTTTGCCAAAATAAAATCCGGTCGTAAACTCCCGGTAGGTACACTTGCCGATCTCCGCCCGGTACCAGTTCAGATTAGCCTGATAAAGGGCCGGACTCTGGTGATAGTCATCCAGGGCCTTGCGGTACGTCCGGGCAACAGTGGCTACATATAAAGCCGTCTTCATCCGGCCTTCAATTTTAAAACTGTCAATGCCCGCTTCGATCATCTCCGGAATATGTTCCATCATGCACAGATCCCGGGAATTAAATAGATAGGTGCCCCGTTCATTCTCATAAACCGGCATCACTTCGCCCGGCCTGGTCTCCTCCACAATGGAATATTTCCATCGGCAGGGATGGGTGCAGGCACCCTGGTTGGCATCCCGGCCGGCTAAATAATTACTGAGCAGACACCGTCCGGAATAAGATATGCACATGGCTCCGTGAATAAAACTCTCAATCTCCATATCCGCCGGGATATGATCCCGGATTTCGCGGATTTCCTTCAAGGACAGCTCTCTGGCGCTAACCACCCGCTTCGCTCCTAACCCATGCCAGAACAGGTACGTTTCATAGTTGGTATTATTAGCCTGGGTGCTGATGTGGATCTCCATCTCCGGAATCACCCGTCTGGCAATAGCAAATACGCCCGGATCCGAAATAATCAAGGCATCCGGCCGCAGTTCTTTCAGTTCTTCAAAATATGCCCTGACCCCCGGCAGGTCTTCATTGTGAGCCAGAATATTGGCCGTAATATAAACCTTCACGCCCCGGTCATGGGCAAATGTGATTCCTTCCTTCATATCCTCATTGGTAAAATTCTTTGCATTCGCCCGCAGGCCAAAGGCTTCGCCACCCAGATAAACAGCATCTGCGCCATAGATAACAGCGGTTTTCAAAACATCAAGGCTGCCCGCCGGGATTAGTAATTCTGGTTTTTTCATCTGGTTACCTCATTGTCTGAACTGTTACGCACACTTAGGGTCACCCCGTCGCCAATCGGAATAATACTGCTTTCCAGCCCGTCCATATGCTTCAGCTGATACAGATACTCCCGCATCCGGCTGTGAATGGTACGGTTACGCCGTTCCACCGCAAAGCGTGATTCCAGGATCGTACCGTCCTGCAGGACATTGTCCGAAAACAGAACACTGCCGCTCTTCATCAACCTTAAAATCTGCGGCAGCCAGTGAAGATACTGCCCTTTGGCCGCATCCATAAAGATAAAATCAAAAGGACCGGTCAAGGTTTTCAACAGCTCTTCTGCATCGCCCCCAAGCAGCGTGATCTGGTCCGCCACTCCGGCCTGGCGAAAATGTTCACCAGCCAGTACTGCCCGTGGTTCATATTTCTCAATTGTCGTAATATGGGCCCCTGACGGCATCGCCTGTGCCATCAGTAAGGCAGAATATCCTACAGCGGTGCCAACCTCCAGAATCTCCATTGGTTTCACCGCTGCAATCACCGTTTTTAAAAAGGCGGCTGTTTCCGGTCTGATAATCGGAACGAAACCGGCACGCGCCTCATCTGCTATCCGGTCACACAATTCACCGTGACCGCAGTCAAGGGAGTTAATGTAATCGGCAATCCGTTCCTGATCCATCATTGGTTTTCCTCAGCGGCTTCTTCTTCCTCCACCGGTTTTTCATTCAGCATCTGGAGAATATCTTTGGCCGTCATGGACGTATTCAAAGTATAGGTCCCCGGATAAATTTCATACTCATAAAATTTCATCTGTACCTGAAAAGCCAGTTCGTTGTCGATCAGGCCTAACTGGGCCAGGGTATGGGCTGACTCTGCCGCCGTCCCCCCCGTCTTGATGGTCACCACCCGGGGGGTCCCGGGTGCTTCTTCCATGGCCGTCGGATAAAAAATCTCATGGCCAAATTGATACCCTTTGCTTATCCCCTCAAACAAAAGCAGAATAATTACCGCGTAAAAAATCAGTTTGCCCGAAACACTTATAATCGTTCCGGTTACTTTATTTATCTCTTTTGTTATCTGGCTCATAAATAATTACTCCACTTCCATAATTATCGGCAGGATCATCGGGTTACGTTTCATCCGCTTCCACAGGAAATCGCTCAGACTGTCACGGATAATATTCTTAATTTTGCCCCAGTCGGTAACATGACGGTCCAGACAATCCTGAACAGCATCATCCACGATCCGCTTTGCTTCATCCAGCAGATCTTCTGATTCTCTTACGTATACAAAACCGCGGGAGACGATATCCGGACCGGCCATCAGCTGGTTGCTGTACTTCTCCAACGTCAGCACGACAATGATAATACCGTTCTGGGCCAGATTCTGGCGGTCCCGCAAGACAATGTTGCCCACATCACCGACCCCAAGACCGTCGACCAGAATACCGCCATGCTGTACCTGATCCACCACCTTACAGGAGTTTTCACCAATCTCCACCACATTGCCGGAGGACATGATCAGGATATTCTCTTTCGGAACTCCCATCAATTCGGCCAGCCCCTTCTGGGCCACCAGATGGCGATACTCGCCATGCACCGGCAGCGCATACTTGGGATGCAGCAAGGAATACAACAGTTTGATCTCTTCCTGGCAGGCATGTCCGGAAACATGGGTATCCTGGAAGATAACCTCGGCCCCCTTCATCGAAAGCTCGTTGATCACCTTGGAAACAGCCTTTTCATTGCCCGGAATCGGTGTTGAACTGAAAATAATGACATCATTCGGTTTAATCGAAACCTTCCGGTGCAGGCTGGACGCCATCCGGGACAGGGCCGCCATGGATTCCCCCTGGCTGCCGGTGGTGATCAGCACCGTCTGCTCATCCGTATAATTCTTCAGATGCTCAATCTCAATCAGAGTGCCTTCCGGGATATTGATATAGCCCAGTTCGCTGGCGGTACCAATGACATTGACCATGCTGCGGCCTTCCACCACTACTTTACGGCCGTATTTGTAAGCGGAGTTAATAATCTGCTGCACCCGGTCCACATTGGAGGCAAAGGTCGCAACGATAATCCGGTTTGATTTATGCTCGGCAAAAATCGCATCAAAGGTTTTACCGACCGTTCGCTCGGAAGCGGTAAAGCCGGGGCGGATGGCATTGGTACTGTCACACATCAGCGCCAGCACGCCCTTCTTGCCTAACTCGGCAAATCTCTGTAAATCCGCCGAGTCACCAAATACCGGGGTATAGTCAATCTTAAAGTCACCCGTATGCACGATAATGCCGGCCGGAGTAAAGATGGCCAGGGCAGCTGCATCGGCAATGCTGTGATTGGTCTTGATGAATTCAATCCGGAAGCAGCCCAGATTAATGGACTGACCATGTTTGATCACTTTCCGTTTGGTATTCTTCATCAGATTGTGCTCTTTTAACTTATTTTCAATCAGGCCCAGAGTCAGTTTGGTACCGTAAACCGGTACATTGACTCTCTGCAATACATATGGCAAGGCGCCGATATGGTCCTCGTGACCGTGGGTGATCACAAAGCCCTTTACTTTATCAAGATTCTTTTCCAGATACGTAACATCCGGAATGACCAGATCGATTCCCAGCATATCGTCCGTTGGGAAGGCCAGGCCACAGTCAACAACGATGATCGTGTCTTCATATTCAATGGCGGTAATGTTCATACCAATCTGCTCCAAACCGCCCAGTGGGATGATTTTTACCTTTGCTTCTTTTTTGTTGTTGTCTTTTTTGTTGTCTTTCTTTACTTCCTTTTTTACCTCTCTTTTAGGTCCGCTTTTTAGTTCAGCTGCTTCATTTTGTTCATTTTTATTTGGTTGTCTGGTAAATTTCAAACTAATTCCTCCATATTCTTTTCCTTGTTCTGTTTCTGTGCCTCGGCACAAGTCCGGCAGTATCCGTACAACTTCACTTCATGATCCGTTACTACAAAGCCCAGGGCATCATAAAGCACCTGTTCCAGATGATCCAACAGGTCCTCTTCAAATGACATCACCTGGCCGCACCCCTGGCAAATGGTATGGTGATGGTGGTGATGACTGTCCACTTCACGGTCTTCCAATTCATAGAGGGAAGAGCCGTCACCAAAACTAATCCTGCCGATCACATGGAAGTCAACCAGAACCTGTACCGTACGATAGATCGTTGCCAAACCGATCTCCGGATATTGCTTTTTTACAAATTCATAAATCGCTCCTACCGTCAGGTGCTCGCCTGGATGCGCAGCTATGACTTCCAACACCTGCAGGCGCTGACTGGTCACCCTCATTCCTTTCTCCTGCAGCATCGTCTTAAAACGTTCCTGTTCCATTCCAATCCTCCGATACGTCTACTTTCGGATCTCTACATCCATATCCTCCATCAACTCCGTGAAAATGCGAAAAAGATAGTCCAGTTCATCGTCATTCTCCACAAACTCATAGACGGCTTCACCGTCTCCCGGCGCTGATACATCCTTTAAAATATAACATTCGCCGTCCTCATCACCTGCTGAGTCAGTCACCAGCAGATAATTCATCCCGCCAATCCGGGTTTCTTCCAATACAAAAACTGTTATCTCTTCGCCGTCATCGGTCTGTAATACAATTTCTTCCTGTTGTTCCATGTTTCCGCTCTCCTGTTTCACTCTTTCTTCACTTCTGTACAGAACGCAGATAGGACTGCAGAATCAAGGTTGCTGCAATCTTATCAATCACTTTTTTACGGTCTTCCTGGCGAACACCGCTTTCGGTTAAAATCTCATTTGCTTCCATAGTTGTCAGACGCTCGTCCCATAATACCACCGGTAATTGCAGACGCCTTACCAGCAGTTCCCGGAACTCTTCTGTTTTTTGGGCCCGTTCTCCGATCGAATCATCCATATTCTTAGGATAACCCAAAATAATGGTTTCAATCTGGTATTCTGCTGTTAAGGCCTCAAGTCTGGCCAGCGTTTTGCGTAATTTGTTCTCTTCTTTGCGCACAATCGTCTCGACCCCCTGGGCAGTGATTCCCAAGGCGTCGCAGACGGCTACGCCAACGGTCTTAGAACCGTAATCCAGTGCCATAATTCTCATTCATTTCTCCACGCTGCGGTGTGACTGCACCGCCATGCATTTGTAACGCCCCACTGCTTGACGCAAAAATCAGACTACCAGCCCCAGATTCGTTTCAGACTGACAGTCCCACTTTATCGCTTATGCAGATATGCCATCACTATCCTTCCCCTGTGATTACCGAAGGGGGACTTTTATTATCTTAGCTTCTCTTCAATATACACCGACATCAGCTCTTCCAGAATCTCATCCCGTTCTACCTTCATAATGAGACTTCTGGCGCTTTTGTGACTGGTGATATACGTTGGATCTCCCGACATAATATAACCAACAATCTGGTTAATCGGATTATATCCTTTCTCGGTCAGGGCAACGTAAACCTGTTCAAGCACCTGGCTTACATCCATCTTATTCTCCTGTACGGCTTTAAAAAATTGTGTATTATGAATCTCGCCCATGTTTGTCACGTCCTTTAACTATTCTTTTCTATTCTATACTACTTTGTCTGATTCGGCAAGGGAAATATTATTTTTTCTTATTCTATCACCAATGTCTGATCATCCAGCATCGCCGTCAGGACACCTTGAATCATGGTATTTTTACCGCCGTCAATACAGGGAAGCACTGCCTTTACATATTCTCTGGTATACCCCGCCATGTAATTCTGCCCCTGAACCGTTACCGGTTCTTCCAGCAAAACCTCGCGCCTTGTCCCGATAAAACTACGTCGGTAGTCCGCTGACATCTGCCGCTCCAAAGCCAGCAGCACATCACTGCGCCCACTTTTCACCGGTTCCGGCACCTGGTCCGGCATCGCCGCCGCCCGGGTCCCGGCCCGTCTGGAATATTTAAATATATGCATCTCATAAAACCGGATCCGTTCCAAAAAGGCTCTGGTTTGTGCAAATTCCTCTTCGGTCTCGCCCGGAAAGCCGACAATCACATCCGTGGTAATCGCCGGATTCGCAAACACTTCCCGCAGCAGCTGACAGCCCGCCTCGTACTCTGCCGTGGTATAATGACGGTTCATCCGCTTTAGCGTGGCGTCACAACCACTTTGCAGTGACAGATGAAAATGAGGGCATATCTTCTCCAGCTTCGCCAATTCCCGCACAAACGCTTCGGTGATGATCCGTGGTTCCAGGGAACCAAGCCGAATCCGCCGCAGCCCCGCCACGTCATGCAAACGTTGTATCAGGCCCAGCAGATTCTCCCCTTCCGCCGCCGGAAAATCTACGCCATAGGAACTAAGATGGATTCCGGTCAGGACAATCTCCTGATATCCCTGTGCCACCAGTCTTCGCACCTCGGCTTCCACCTCGGCCGGCTTCCGGCTGCGGACCCGCCCCCGGGTGTAGGGAATGATACAATAGCTGCAGAATTGGTTGCAGCCATCCTGAACCTTAATAAAAGCACGGGTATGGCCGGCAATCCGGTCAATGCCCAGCGGCTCATATTCATTGGTTTCCGCAATATTGATGACATACTCGCCGGCCGGATTCGAAGCGCTGGCAAAATAGTCTGCCAAAATACGGGCCAGTTCTGTCTTTTTATTATTTCCGATTATGATATCTACAGCCAGATCCTGCTTAAGCTCCTCTGCCGCTGCCTGGACATAACAGCCGGCCGCCACCACGACTGCGGCCGGATTCTTTTTTTTAGCCCGGTGTAACATCTGCCGGGATTTGCGGTCGGCAATGTTGGTTACCGAACAGGTATTGATAATATAAACATCGGCCTGATCCTGAAACGGTACGATTTCATATCCGGCCGCCTCCAGAATCTGCTGCATGGCCTCTGTCTCATAAGCATTTACTTTGCAGCCCAGATTATGCAATGCTGCCTTTCTCATATTTGACTCTCCTGTCTAGTTTTACAGTTTTTTTACGTATTTTTCATACAAACTCCCTATTGACTTTTCCCCCTTCTCCCATTAGTATAACTATAGGGAAAAAAGAAAAAATATCAAACAACCATTAAGGAGGTTATATACATGAAAACTGTACGTATTTCTTTAAATTCCATTGATAAAGTCAAATCATTTGTAAATGATCTGACGAAATTTGATGTAGACTTTGATCTGGTATCCGGAAGATATGTTATTGATGCAAAATCAATTATGGGTATTTTCAGCCTGGATTTGTCCAAACCGATCGATCTGAATATTCATTCGGAGATTTCGATGGAAGAAATTCTGGAAACCCTTTCTCCATATATTATTCCATAAGTACATCCGCAAGATCATAAGCCCATATAAAGGTGCTGCCTGTAACATGGCAGCACCTTTTGCTGTACTAATCACACCAGACCACCTCGGCTGTATCAATCGCTATCCGCATCAACTCTTCAATTTTCTCCTGCAGATTCTGCTCCGATCGATGAATGATGTTAATATTTGGTTTCGTTACCGGATGCTTTGCAACAAAAATCGTACAACAGTCTTCGTAGGGTTGAATTGATGTCTCAAAAGTCCCGATTTTCTGCGAAATATCAATAATCTCCTGCTTATCAAAGCCAATCACCGGCCGGAACACCGGCATCGTGCACACTTCATTGGTTGCCGCCAGCGACTGCACTGTCTGGGATGCCACCTGACCGATACTTTCACCGGTAATCAGGGCCAGGGCGTCGGTCTTTCTGGCGATCTCTTCAGCAATCTTCATCATATAACGGCGCATGATAATGGTCAGCTCTTCATGGGGACATTTTTCATAAATGTAAAGCTGGATATCGGTAAAATTCACAATATGCAGCGGAATCGGTCCTGAGTATCTGGCTACCAGTTTCGCCAGGTCGACCACCTTTTGTTTCGCACGGTCACTGGTATAGGGCGGCGCGTGGAAGTAAACCGCATCAATTTTAACGCCTCGTTTGGCAATCATATAACCCGCCACCGGACTGTCGATTCCACCGGAAAGCAGCAGCATGGCCTTGCCATTGGTTCCTACCGGCATTCCTCCCGGTCCGGGAATCATTAAGGAATAAATATTTACCACCTTACGAATTTCCACATGCAGCATTACCTCCGGCGTATGAACATCCACCCGGGTATCCGGAAATGCCTTTAAAATAACCTCGCCCAGATCCCGGTTCATCTGTTCTGAATTCACCGGATAATTTTTGTCGGCACGGCGGCTGTACACTTTAAAGCGAAAGGATGGATCCGGATATACCTGCTCCATATATTCCGTTACCGTTTGCTTCAAATTCTCATAATCTTTATCCTCAATCTGCAGCATCGGACAGATCCAGGCAATCCCAAAGACCCGCTGCAAGGCCTCGATTACCTCATCATAATCATAAGGTGCCAGCGCCTGTACATAAATCCGGCCGGTTTCTTTCGAGGCAATAAAGGAGCCCTCCACCCTTTTCAGCGCATTTTTGATCTGTTTAATCAATGCGTCCTCAAACAAATACCGGTTCTTCCCTTTCGTTCCGATTTCGGCATATTTAATTAAAAATGATTGAAATTCCATCATGTGTGTTTTCACCCTCTCTGATAACGGCGCAATACCGGAAGTAATTCCTGCAGCACGCCAATACAATAATCAATTTCTTCTTTGGTATTAAATAACCCAAGGCTGAAGCGAATGGTCGAATCCTGCAGCTTAGGTGAAATTCCGATCCCTTGCAGTGTTCCGCTGACACCAGGATGATGAGAGGAACAGGCCGAACCGGAGGATACATAGATATTCTTATCCGCCAAAGCATGCAGCAGCACTTCGCTGCGGACACCTTCAAAGCTGACGCTGACAATCTGCGGTGCGCTCTCCCTGCCCTTTTTGCTGTTGACAACAGTACCGTCGATCTCGGTCATACGGTCGGTCAGGTAATCTTTTAATTCAATTAACCGCGCCACTTTTTGGTCATGATCGGTGTACATCTCGCGAGCGGCTGCCCCTAATCCTGCTACGCCGGGGACATTTTCCGTACCGGAACGCAGATTCCACTGCTGCCCGCCGCCGTAAATCAGCGGTTTGATTTTAACCCCGCTGCGAATGTATAAAAAGCCAACACCTTTGGGCCCATGAAATTTGTGACCGCTGACCGACAACAGATCGATGCCCTGTTTTTTAGGGCGAATCACGTATTTTCCGTAAGCCTGGATAGCATCCACATGAACCAGGGTATTGGGGTTTTTCTTTTTTACGATTGCGGAAATCGCTTCCACCGGTTCAACGGCACCGACTTCATTGTTCACATACATCACCGATACTAAGATCGTATCCGGACGGATTGCGGCTTCCAGCTCCGCCAGGTTAATGTGACCGTTTTTATCTACCGGCAGGAATGTGATTTCAAAACCTTCCTCTGCCAGAAATTCCAGCGGATGGTATACCGACGGATGTTCGATTGCTGTACTGATGATATGTTTGCCGGCCCGTTTATTAGCCATGGCGGTTCCAATCAAAGCCATATTGTTGGATTCCGAGCCGCCGGAAGTGAACAATATCTCTTTCTCTGTCACTTTCAGCGTCCTGGCAATCACCGCCCGGGCCTCTTTGATGTAATTCTCTGCTTCCATTCCTTTGCGGTGTCTGGCGGCAGCATTGGCATAGTCCTCGGTCATGGTCTTTACCATAACTTCGACAACGCTGTCCAGCACTCTGGTGCTTGCGGAATTGTCAAAATATACTTCCATAGTTTTCCTGTCTTTCTAAGTTCTATTAACCGTCTTACACTTGTTCCAGTTGAAACATCAGGATAGAAAGAGCCGTCATTCCGGCCGTTTCCGTTCGCAGAATCCGTCTGCCCAAAGTAATCGGATGAACGTTCGCTGCGATCGCCAGCTCTACCTCCTGGATATCAAATCCACCTTCTGGGCCGATAAAGATACCAACCTTCATCCCCGGCTTTACCTTAGCCAGAATCTCCCTGGTTTCCGCCATCCCTTTTGCCAGTTCATAAGGAATCAAATTGATATCAAAAGCCGCGGCATAAGCAAGC
>Ga0153928_1000893_pt1 | contig 13992 bp, 8 predicted proteins | sample TSNJ012MetaG_FD_106656 | JGI IMG/M metagenome (GOLD analysis project Ga0153928, IMG submission 106656) | Attine ant fungus gardens microbial communities from New Jersey, USA - TSNJ012 MetaG | ecosystem: Host-associated > Fungi > Mycelium > Unclassified | place: USA: New Jersey, Wharton State... | reverse complement strand
GAGGATGTGGTTGCCGGTATCCGGACCCCGCAGCCGATCACGAAGATGAAAGAGGATCTGCCGGAATGTTATGCGCAGTTTATGGAGATCGCGGCAAAACTGGAGGATCATTACCGTGATATGCAGGATATGGAGTTCACGATCCAGGAAGGGCGGCTGTTCTTCCTGCAGACGAGAAGCGGTAAGAGGACTGCACCGGCAGCCCTTAAGATCGCCTGTGATCTGGTGGATGAAGGTAAGATCACACCGGAGACGGCAGTGCTTCGGATCGATGCGAAGTCGCTGGACCAGCTGCTGCATCCGACCTTTGACGCGGATGCGCTCAAGGCCGGGGAAGTGATCGGAAGTGCCCTTCCGGCATCACCGGGAGCGGCGGCCGGTAAGGTATATTTCACAGCAGATGATGCAAAAGCTGCCGGGGAAAAGGGTGAGCGCGTGATCTTGGTGCGGCTGGAGACTTCACCGGAGGATATTGAAGGTATGCAGGCAGCTAAGGGGATCCTGACGGTGCGCGGTGGAATGACCAGCCATGCAGCGGTGGTGGCCCGTGGGATGGGGACATGCTGTGTGTCTGGCTGTGGTGAGATCAAGATCGATGAGGAAGCGAAGTATTTTGAACTTGGCGGACACAAGATAGCAGAAGGAGACCATATCTCATTGGATGGCTCCACGGGTAAGATATACTATGGAGATATCCGGACGAAGGAGGCTTCTATCGGCGGTGACTTTGACCGTATCATCAGCTGGGCGGATAAGTTCCGGACATTGAAGGTGCGGACCAATGCAGATACACCGGCGGACACGCATAATGCCGTGAAGCTTGGGGCGGAAGGCATCGGGCTATGCCGGACAGAGCATATGTTCTTTGAGCCGGAGCGTATCCCGAAGATCCGTAAGATGATCCTTTCGGATTCCCAGGAAGCCAGGGAGGAAGCGCTGAAGGAGCTGGTCCCTTACCAGAAGGGTGATTTCAAGGCGATGTATGAGGCCTTGGAAGGGAAGCCGATGACCGTGCGATACCTGGATCCGCCGCTGCATGAGTTCGTACCGACAGCGCCGGAAGATATCGGGGCACTGGCGCAGGATATGGGACTGACAGCCCAGGAAGTACAGCGCAAATGTGATGAGCTGCATGAGTTCAACCCGATGATGGGGCACCGCGGATGCCGTCTGGCGGTCACTTATCCGGAGATCGCCCGGATGCAGACGCGGGCAGTCATGGAAGCGGCGATCGAAGTGAAGGATGAGAAGGGATATGATATCGTTCCGGAGATCATGATCCCGCTGGTCGGCGAGAAGAAAGAGCTTAAGTTCGTGAAGGATATCGTTGTCGAAGTTGCTGAGCAGGTGAAGAAGGAAAAAGGTTCTGATATCCGTTATATGGTCGGAACGATGATCGAGATCCCGAGAGCAGCACTGACAGCTGACGAGATCGCAGGGGAAGCGGAGTTTTTCTCCTTTGGGACGAATGACCTGACCCAGATGACCTTTGGATTCTCCCGTGATGATGCGGGTAAATTCCTGGATGCCTATTATAAGGCGAAGATCTATGAATCAGATCCATTTGCCCGTCTGGACCAGAATGGTGTGGGTCAGCTGGTTGAGATGGCGGCGAAGAGAGGACGGGAAGCCCGTCCGGACCTGAAGCTGGGGATCTGTGGTGAGCATGGCGGGGATCCGAGTTCGGTGGAATTCTGTCACAAGATGGGACTGGATTATGTATCCTGCAGCCCATTCAGGGTACCGATCGCAAGACTGGCGGCGGCACAGGCAGCTATACGCAGTAGGGAGGACTAATTATACTTCGAATTAAAAGTAGATTACGAAGCCGCTAAAGCCTTCAGGAAAGTCACTGAAGGATACTTACGTAACGTTCAGTGGAAAGACCTAAAGTAGGAAGTATATATTTAAAAATAAAGCAGATGTATCAGATAATATGGATACATCTGCTTTATTTATTTACATATTCGAGTATTCTCCATCGCAATCTTCCGGACAATTTTCTTCTGTGCGATAATGGTCTGCCCGATTACTGTGGTACTTAAATATAATTCGTGCGGGAAGGCTTAAGTGTTACAGCCTTAGTCATACGCGCGTCTTTTGTTTTTACAGAATCAAGCTGTTTCCACACCCGAAGCAGGACAACCGCAGTAATGGCTATCGCTAAAATATCCGCCGCGGGAGCTGCCCAGAAAATGCCGGTAACTCCGATATATGCCGGAATAATTAACGAAAAAGCAATCAGAAAAACGATATCCCGTATAATTGATAGAGGGATTGCTGCAGCCGCTTTGCCGATAGATTGCAGGAAAATGGCACATGCCTTTTGAATACAGGTCAGAATGATCAAAGATAAGTAAATGCGTAGACAGCTGATTGCAAAGGTGGTATAGAGTTCTCCATCTGCGCCGAACAACTGGATAAACACATTGGGTATTCCCTGGAACAAAACTGTAGCAACGGCGCTTGTGATGAACGTCCATAACATAACATATTTGAAAGCCTGTTTCACTCGGTCATACCGCCCGGCCCCGTAGTTGAATCCAATAATTGGCTGCGCGCCGGCAGCAATTCCGATGGCGATGTTCAGCACGATCTGGAATAGCTTCATAATGACAACAAAGGCGGCTAAAGGAATATCTGCGCCGTACTCGGACATTGCACCGTAGGATACCAGCAACTTGTTATTTACGACTGTCACGATAACGATGGAAATCTGCGTGAGAAAACTGGAACCACCCAAAGGAATAACTGATTTGATAGCTCTCCAATTCGGTTTGAAATCCGATAAGCGGATACGGAAAGTTTTGCTCCGGCGAAGATATAGCGCGCACAAGACAAAACTGATAAACTGGCCAAAAATCGTTGCGTAGGCGGCGCCCTTGATTCCCCATCCCCATACAAAAATAGTAATGGGGTCAAAAATAATGTTCAGGATAGCACCTACAGCCATCGTAATCATGGCATAGCGGGGGCTGCCATCCGCTCGGATAATGGCTGCCAGCGTATTTTGTACCAGAGCCAATGGAATCATGATAAAGATTATGTTTCCATAATCGCGGGTTAAGCCGATTGTAGCGTCTGTCGCACCGAGGGCATACAGGATACTATCCCCGCAGAGATAGCAAACCAATATAATCAAAACACCCGACAAAAAGGAAAACAAGATACTATTGGCGATGACCTTGCCGGTGCTTTTTGTATCTCCACGTCCCTGCGACAGGCTGAGAGCGGCAGCCGCCCCATCACCAAATAAAAGGGAAGCGCCCCATCCTATGACAGTAATAGGGAAGATGATTCCTGTTGCCGCGTTTCCTAAATAGCCGATGCCATTGCCGACAAAAATCTGGTCAACGATGTTGTAAAGGCATGAGATAATCAGGGATATTACGCACGGAATGGCAAATCGGGGTAGAAGTTTGTGTATGGGTTCCGTAATAAGATAGCTGCCTTGCTGTTGTGTTTGTTCCATTTTTATGATCCTCGCTTCTTTCAGAATAAAATTTTGGAGTCTTTATCTGAGAAAAGCTACCTGAAAACTACGTCATGCACAAAAAAAGTGCGTAGAATCTTTCGGGATTCTACGCACTTCTGCTGACCGACTTCTATATTCTACCAATACTATCTTTGTTTGTCAAGTCTGATTTTTTTGATGGGTGCATAACGATTGATTCTGTGTTACTGTTCACTTCCCAACTATTCCGCGAGGTGTTTTCAGGCATTTATGCCTGAAAATCCCGAGAGTTGTCGGCGCGAAATGCTGTAAACAGCATTTCTGTGCATCGCGCAGCGTGTTACTGATCACGGAGTGAACAGTAACCTTTAAGCGTAGCCATACATACATCTTTGAACGGAAAAGTAATGGAAGTTACCGAAAAATATGTTATAATAGAAAATCAGGAAAGGTGTTAACGAGCATGAGTAAAGCAATTGGAATGGCGGAATACAAGACCGTTTCCGCAGGTGTGATCGCACATCCTGACCCAAAGATTTGCCATACGATTTTGTAATCCAAGGAGGTAACAGATGCTTGCAATAGAAAGACGGAATGAAATACTTGAGAAATTACAGACCGATAAGCGGGTGGTGGTCAGCGAATTAAGTCAGCACTATCAGGTATCCGAAGAGACCATTCGAAGGGATTTGGAAAAGCTTGAAAATGATGGGTATGCCATTAAAAGCTATGGCGGCGCAGTTATTAATGAGAATGTAACTATTGACCTGCCCTTTAATTTGCGTAAAAAGCGTAATATAGCCGGAAAGCAGAAGATTGCCGCATTACTGCATGAAATAGTACATGACGGCGAAAGCCTGATGTTGGACGCTAGCTCCACTGCAGTTTTTATAGCCAAGGAATTAAAAGACCGGAAGAATCTTACGATCATTACTAATTCTATTGAAATTATCATGGAGTTATTTGACACACCGGATTGGAATGTTCTGTCTACCGGCGGCATTGCCAAGGAAGGCAGTTTTGCCCTGGTTGGACCGCAGACGGATCGGATGCTTACTTCTTATCACGTAGATAAAGCGATTATTTCCTGCAAAGGGTTTGATGCGAAACAAGGGATAACTGATTCGGATGAACTGCATGCGAAAAATAAGAAGACGATGCTGGAGTGTGGCACGCAGAGGATATTGGCGGTGGATCACACTAAGTTTGATGAGATCGCATTTGCACAGATTGGGAAGGTGTCGGAAATAGATGTGATTATTACTGATAAGAAGCCAGAGGATGCGTGGATAAGTTTGCTGGAGGCGAATGGGGTGCAGTGTATCTGGGCGGAATAATCTTTTAGTAAAGCGCTTGAAAAACCAACGGCAGAGAGGCATGTGATACCTCTCTGCCGCGTCCTTCCCACAGGTAAAAAATATTATCGCTCAATTTATTACGATAAGAGACCATAAAAGGAATTGTAAAAGTTATATTAAAAGAATGGGGTGAAAAGATGCATCGGGTTGTTTTGGTGGATGATGAAGTACTTATTAGGGAAGCGATCAGTGAAAATATTGGGTGGGAAGCTCTGAATTGTGAATTAGTTGGCTGCTTTCAGAATGGCCGGGAGGTTATTGAATATATCAGGGAGCATCCCGTAGATATTGTGATTACGGATATCTGCATGCCTCATGTGGATGGCCTGGAATTAAGTCGGATAATCCATGAAGATTTTAAGGGTGTTAAGATTTTGATTTTCAGTGGGTATGATAACTTTGAATACGCTAAGCAGGCAATGAAATATGATGTTGAAGATTATTTACTGAAACCGGTGACGTCTTATGAACTGACGGGAATACTGCAAAAGTTGGGGGAGCGGATCGATCAGCAGAAAATGCAGAGCCAGAGGTATTCACAGATTGTTACTTCTTATCAGAAGAATAAGCTGCTGCTTAAGAGTCAGGCACTTTTGAAATTGGTTCAGAGTGGTCGGGATGATAAGCGGATGCGAGAGGAGATTGAGCAGTATCATATTTGGCTGGACCGCAATTATTATCGGGTTGTGGTGTTGTGTGTGCATAAGAATGATGCTTATGTGGGAGAAAAATCTCTAATGAATTTTGTGATTTTCAATGTTACTGAGGAGATTATTTCGAAGCATGAATATGGGCAGGTGTTTCAGGGGGAAGGGGGATTGGCCCTTGTTCTGATGGCTGCTAATGTACAGGCGGCGATGGAGGTGAAGTTGAAGTCGGTGTTGACGGAGGTTTGTGATAGCCTGAGATGGGCGGCACAGCTTTCGATGAGTGTGGGCGTGGGAATGGTGGTTGAAGGGATAGCCAGTTTGCCGCGGTCTTATGAGGACGCGCTTACGGGGCTTGAATATGCTTATACGCGTGAGGCGGAGATTATTATCCGGCAGGATATTGTTGGCAGTAAAATTGAAAAACAGGATTACCTGCAGATGCGGGAAGCGTTGTCATTGGCAGTGAAGAATAACGATGGGGAGGCTATTTCACGGATTTTTGATGAGCTGGAGCAGTTGATGCGGGAAGCTTATCTGCGGAAGGCCAGAGTACATATTATTATTCAGGGTATTATGAATGATGTGAAGGATATGCTGGATAAGGCCTGTCTTAAGGATAGCATTACTTATCAGGAAAATAGTATGGTGTTGGAAGCGGCGATGGAGAAAGACACCTTGAAAGGAGCGCTGGGGGTTTTGAAGCGATATCTGATTGAGGCGGGAAATGCGATGGATGAACAGCGGGCTGGAAAAGGACGGCGGAGAGCTGTTTTAGCTTTGGATTATATGGAGAAGCATTATATGGATCCGAAGCTTGGAGTGGCGATGTTATGTGAATATCTTAAGATGAGTGCAAGTCGGTTTAGTGCTATGTTTAAGGAGAATACGGGGTTGACTTTTATGGAGGCACTGATTCAGCTGCGGATGGGGAAGGCTCAGGAGTTGATTGAGCATACTCATATGAAGAATTATGAGATTGCCGAAAGAGTGGGGTTCAGTGATCCGCATTATTTTGGAATTTCATTTAAAAAAGCCACAGGGATGACACCGACGGAATTTGCACGGGAAAAGAGGAAAACAAATTGAAGCCAAAAGGGGAACAAGACCAGCGAAAGAATTGGTTTGGAAGCATTCGAAGCAGTATGCTGCTGGCATTTTTGCCGGTAACGACAGGTGCGCTGCTGGTTCTGGCAATTATTTCATTTCGCTATACCCAGGAAAATGTAATGGAGAATTCGGTGAATTATACCATGAAACTGATTCGGCAGGTGGAACGGGATTTGGATTCGTATTTTTCTTATATGAAGAATATTGCCTATTTGGTGTCTGGTAACCAGGATGTAACGGACTATCTTTTTTCGGATGCGGCGGTTGATTCAGAGGATGATCAGATACTGCGGGAGCGGATTATTGAACAGTTTGAGATGGTGCAGTCGGCGCGGACGGATATTTATAATATTGGGGTTATTTCCAATGCCGGGCGGCACATTATCAATGATGGCAGAAGCGTGCTGAATTCTTATGTGGAACCGACTCATCAGGAATGGTATCAGGAAACATTGAAGTGTAATGGTGAAACGGTACTGACCACGTCTCATGTCCAGAATCTGGTGAGAGATGATTATACCTGGGTGGTTACAGTGGGGCATAATCTGCAAAATCCAAAAACGAATAATAAGGGTGGGGTATTCTTTATTGATTTGAATTATAGCACTATTAATGACTTGTGTACCTATAACAGTTTGGGGAATCGGGGGTATATCTTTATTCTGGATGACCAGGGGGATATTGTGTATCATCCCAAGCAGCAGCTGATTTATAGTGGTGTACGTAAAGAAAATATTGACGAAGTAATGAATTGTAATGGGAATTATTTTCAAATCGGTAAGGGGGATGATGAGCGGATTTATACCATTTCCACCTCAGCGGAAAGTGGTTGGAAGATTGTCGGGGTATCTTATACTACGGAATTGATGAAAAATCAGGATAAAGCACGTCAAACCTATATGATTATTGCCATTGTAATGATTGTTCTGGTAATGGGAATTACCTATTATCTTTCCCGACGGATTACCAAGCCGGTGGAGGTGCTGGAAACATCGATGAAGCAGGCGGAAAAGGGAAATTTTCTGCAAATTGATCTGACAAAAATGCCGGAGAATGAGCTGAGGTCCTTGAGTCGGAGCTATAATATTATGACGGAAGAGATTCAGCATTTGATGAATCAGAATATTGCAGAGCAGCAGGAAAAACGAAAGAGTGAGATGAAAGCACTGCAGGCTCAGATTAATCCGCATTTCTTGTACAATACCCTGGATTCGATTGTGTGGATGGCGGAGTGGGGGAAAACCCAGGAAGTGGTAAAAATGACCACGGCTCTTTCCAAGATGTTTCGCCGAACGATTAGTACAGGCCAGGAAGAGATCAGTGTGGCACAGGAGTTTGAACACGTCCGTAACTATCTGGATATTCTTGAGCTCCGCTATAGGGATAAGCTTGAAGTGGAAATTTATCTGGATCCGGATATAGAAGAAGAAACTATTGTGAAGTTTGTCATTCAACCGTTAGTGGAAAATGCGGTATATCACGGTGTTCGCTATAAAGAAACGAAGAGCGTGGTAACGGTAATCGGTCGTCGGGAGAGCGAATTGCTGATATTTGAAGTGGTCGATACTGGTTCCGGTATAGATAAAGAGACGCTGTTGCACATCTTTGACGAACATAAGGTGAATTACGAACGAAATGGTGTTGGCGTTTATAATGTGCAGGGGCGGCTTAAGAATTATTACGGTGAGGAATATGGAATTACCTTTCGCAGCAAGCCCGGTGAGGGAACTACGGCAAGGATTACCATACCGAAGGGGGAGAGGAAGCGGCATGATGACAGTTAAAAGGAAGATCAAGGTTGCGGGAACGATTGTCCTGTGTTTTCTGTTCATTGTGATTTTGGGTATAGTGTTTCAGAAAAATAATGAACGTTCATCGGTGAAGGTTATTTTTATCGCTAAGGTGCTTGATAATACCAATGAATTCTGGTCGGCACTGGTGGCTGGAGCTAATATGGCTGCCCAGGAATATGGTGTAGAGCTTACTGTTATGGGACCCAAAGAGGAAACCGACATCGCCGGACAAAACCGGATGATTGATGAGGCTATTGCTAAGAAACCGGATGTGATTGTGCTGACGCCGGATTCTTTTAAAGAAACGACACCTTATGCGCGGAAAATCGAGGCAGCAGGAATTCATTTAGTCCTGGTTGATTCGGTGATCGATGCGGATTTTGCTGATTCGGAGGTGGCTACTAATAACTTCGAAGCAGGAGCAAAGCTGGGTAACTATATGCGGCTGTTCACAGATAAGGAGTCGCAGATTGCTTTTGTTGGGAATGTGCAGGGAACATCGACCGCTATTGAGCGGGAGGAAGGAATCCGGTTTGGGTTGAAGGAGTATGATGCGCAGGTGAAAGAAGTGGTATTCTGTGGTTCGGAATTTCAGACAGCGTATGATTTGACCATGGAGATTTTGGAGGAACAGCCGGACATTACAGTGATTGTCGGATTTAATGAATACTCTGCCGTCGGAGTGGCCCGGGCAGTAAAAGATAAGGGGGTCGGTAACCGGGTGGCGGTGTTTGGGATTGATAGTTCGATTGAGCAGGTTAAGTTATTGGAAGAAGGGATATTCAAGGGGCTGGTGATTCAGAATCCGTTTAATATGGGGTACCTTGGGGTAGAACAGGCGGTAAAAATTGCTGATGGGAAAGAAAATATTCGGAAGCTGGACTCTGGGTCGACGCTGGTTACCAAACAGGACATGTATTCTAAAGAAAATCAGAAGTTGCTGTTTCCGTTTATTGGGCGGCAGGCGGTGGAGGAAGAGATTATTGTTAGTAAATAGGTATTGGTAGTTTCTTTAATGGGTAAAAAAGATGCGGAAATAGTCAAAAATCTCTCAAGATGATCAAAAGATATTATTTTGACTATTTTTGAGAGATTTTTTAATTGTGAAAAAATCACCTTGTTCTTATAATAACGGCAGAAACAAAGAAAAAATGGAGTAAAGGATAGAGGTGAAGTTGTGAGTGAAGTGATATTAACCATGAAGGGTATTGACAAAGCATTTCCAGGTGTGTATGCATTAAAGGGTGTGGATTTGGAAGTGCGAAAAGGTGAGGTGCATGCACTCATGGGGGAAAACGGTGCAGGAAAGTCTACATTAATGAAAGTGCTCACTGGGATATATGCTAAAGATGGCGGAATGATCGCGTTCGAAGGGAGTGAGGTGGAATACCAGAATCCGGCGCAGTCTCAGGAAGCAGGGATTTCCATTGTGCATCAGGAGTTGAACATGATGCAGCATCTGACCGTTGCTCAGAATATCTTTATCGGCAGGGAGTTCATGAATGGATTTATAATTAATGACAATAAGATGAACAAGGAAGCAAAGAAGCTATTTCACAAGCTGAATATAGATATTGAACCATCCCAGATGATGGGAAATCTTACGGTGGGAAAGCAGCAGATGTGTGAGATCGCCAAAGCCATTTCTAAAGAAGCGAAAGTTATCATATTTGATGAACCAACGGCAGCATTGACGGAAAAGGAGATTGAGGAGCTGTTCAAGATTATTCGGGGCCTTCGGAGTCAGGGACTGGGGATTGTGTATATCTCTCACCGGATGGATGAGATTAAAGTGATTACTGACCGGGTAAGCGTTATGCGTGATGGTGAGTATGTGGGGACCGTTATTACTAAAGAAACCACGAAGGAAGATATCATCAACATGATGGTAGGGCGTGTTATATATGAAGCCCCTAAGGAAAAGAGTAATGTTGCAGCAGATGCTCCGGTGGTATTAAGGGTTGAGAACTTAAACGCGGGGCCGATGGTCAGAAATATCAGCTTTGAGCTGCACAAGGGAGAAATCCTTGGTTTCTCCGGTCTCATGGGTGCCGGGCGGACAGAGACAGCCAGGGCCTTGTTCGGAGTAGATCAAAAGAGCAGTGGTGAGGTGTATGTTAACGGTAAAAAAATAGATATTAAAAGTCCTCAGGATGCGGTGGCTCATGGTATCGGGTATCTTTCGGAAGACCGTAAGCGGTTTGGCCTGGTGCTTGATAAGACGGTAGCAGAGAACACTGTCTTGGCATCTTTGGATGACTATATGAGTGGAATCTTTATCGATGGTGTAAAAGAGAAGCGGGCGGCGCAGGAATATGTGGATAAGTTGAAGACGAAGACACCGTCAGTGGAGCAAAAGGTAGTAAATCTTTCCGGTGGTAACCAGCAGAAGATAGTCATTGCCAAATGGCTGGTGCGAAATTGTGACATCCTGATCTTTGATGAACCCACTAGAGGGATTGACGTGGGAGCTAAGAGTGAGATTTATCAGTTGATAAATGAGTTGGCAGCAGAAGGTAAATCTATCATTATGATATCTTCTGAACTTACTGAGATTCTACGGATGAGCGATCGGATCATGGTGATGTGCGAAGGGCGTAAGACAGGAGAATTATCCATAGAAGAGGCCTCACAGGAAAGCATTATGCATGCTGCAACCGCGAGAGAATAATCAGGAGGAAATGTGAAAATGGGAAACAGTAATATAACAGCAACACATAAGAAAACAGGTGTATTAGAGAGTAACCCACTGGTAAAAGCAATTGGTTCCCAGAGAGTTATCGCGGTACTGGCCCTCATCGTTTTGTTCGGATTTTTCTGTATCGCCAGCCCGGCATTCCGGCAGTATTCTACCTTCATCAGTATATTTGATGCATCTTATTATATTGGCTTTATGGCAATCGGTATTACATTTGTAATTGCTACTGGGGGTATTGATCTTTCTATTGGTACAGTACTGATGTGTTCCTCCTTAATTTCCGGTTCGCTGGCGATTAAGTCAGGAGTTCCAATGGTGGCATGTATGATTATCGGAATTTTGATTGGTACTTTCTTTGGTCTTTGTAATGGATTGATGGTTTCGGTGATGAATTTGCCGCCATTTATCGCAACTCTGGGAACGATGATGATTACCAGAGGATTCGGATCAATTTATACCAGGGCGCAGAGTATTACCTGGCCCCAGGCGAGTACAAGTACGGGGTGGTTCCGGAAGATATTTAAGATTACTCTTGGAGATGGCATGATGATTCCAACCGGATTCATTTTGCTGCTTGTGATGGCAATTATTATGTCCGTCGTACTTAACAAAACCAAGATCGGCCGCTATATCCTGTCGCTTGGCAGCAACAAAGAAGCAACTCGGTTATCAGGTGTAAATGTGGTTAAATGGGAGACCGTCGCATATGTCCTCAGCGGTACATTTACCGGTTTGGCAGGTATCTCGTATGCGGCCATCTACTCCACCATGCTTCCGGCTACCGGTAATGGATTTGAACTGGATGCTATCGCCGGTGTTGTGATCGGTGGAACATCTATGTCTGGTGGAAATGGAACAATCGCCGGAACCCTGATCGGTGTGTTCATAATGTCGGTTTTGAAAACAGGACTTCCGTTTGTAGGGCTGCAAAGTCACTGGCAGATGTTTATCACTGGTATTGTATTGATCATCGCAGTATTTGCTGATGTGGCAAGTAAGAAAAGGATGTAAACCGGAGAAGGTATTACATAAAAAAGGAGGTATAACATGAGAAAGAGAATTTTAAGTGTATTGTTGACAGGTACTATGATCGCGGTGATGGCAACAGGCTGCAGCAGCAAAGATGATGGACAGGCGGCATCCGGTGAAGCAGCAGGAACTGAAAGTACAACAGAAGAAGCACCGCCAGCACAGAGTGATGGGGACGAGGCAACAGCTGATCGAGCAAAAACTGATACGGCAAGTGCTGATAACAGTGATATGCTGATTTATCTGGTATCAAAAGGATTCCAGCATCAATACTGGCAGGCAGTTTATAAGGGAGCTCAGGAAGCAGCGGATGAATTGGGTGTGAAGATGCAGATGGAGGGTCCTAATACTGAAAGTGACATCCAGCAGCAGGTGCAGATGCTGAACAATGCAATTAATCTAAAGCCGGCAGCAATCGGCCTGGCAGCCTTAGATACGGAAGCCTGCATTGAAGGTATTGAAATCGCTAAGAGCCAGAATATTCCGATTATCGGTTTTGACTCTGGTGTACCAAATGCTCCGGAAGGAGCAGTATATGCTAATGCGGCAACTGACAACTATGCAGCCGGTGAATTGGCGGCAGATGAGACATACAAACTGATTAAGGACAAGATTGCATCAGCTGATGGTACTGTTCGTATTGGTGTTATGGCTCAGGATGCAACTTCTGAATCAATCGTTAACCGGGGACTGGGTTTCATTGACAAGATGATCACACTGGTTCAGGCAGATGGCAAAACCATCGGAGTGGAAGGAAACGATAAATATACAGAAGGTAAAGAAAAATCCGACGGCAAAGATGTTATCATCGATGTAGCAGTACCGGCACAGGTTACAGCAGAAGCAGCGACAACTGATGGTCAGAATCTTCTGAATAAAAAAGACATTATCTGTGTATATAGTTCCAATCAACATTCCGGAGAAGGTCTTGTGCATGCGAATGACAACTTGAGAAAATTAGGAAAAGATGGTATTGTTGGTGTTGCATTTGATTCTGGTACAGTGATTAAAACGGCAGTTGCTGATGGTACTCTTGCCGGTGCGGTTACTCAGGATCCGTTCAATATCGGATGCCAGACCGTAGAATTGGCAGTGAAAGCAGCGAAAGGCGAAGCGGTTGCAGATGTAGATACCGGATGTAAATGGTATACTGCTGACAATATGGAAGCAGAAGATATTGCTCCGAACTTATATGATTAATTGACAGATTTCAAGAAAAAATCTTATTCCTAATAAGGCAGGGATATTGAAGAAATTTCAGTATCCCTGTTTAAAAATTCTCTCCACACTGATACTTCTTTGGTGTAATTCCCTTATACTTCTTAAACATCTTAATAAAATAACTAAGATCATTAAATCCAGAACTATAAGCCACTTCCGTTATAGATGCGTCAGAAGTGATCAACTGATAGCAGGCACGTTCAATTCGATAATAATTCACATAGTTTAAAGGCGTGTAGTGAGTCATTTCCTGAAAGAAGCGGCAAAAATATTTTGGTGACATTCCAACACATCTGGAGAGCTGTTCCAAGGTAATAGGGGCAGCGTAGGAGGTCTCGATGTATTCCAGGACTTGCTTTAGTTTTTGGACACGGTTATGAGTACGAAGGGCATCAGGTGCCTGGGGACTGTATTGCTTTTCAGTAATAATGAGACCGAATAATTGGAGCAGGCTGCCCTTGACGATTAGCTGATAGCCGTCTTTTCTTTCGGCCAGGGCGTTAAAAAGAATCCACGCGGTATCGTGGAGCTGGTGAGTGCTGCCAGTAAAATGGGTATAGGGATTAATTTCATGGCTGATGATCTGCTTGATGTAGCGGCGGCAGGCATCATTTTCTTTCAGCATTAAATTCATATCGAATACGATACAGTCATAGACACACTCGGTAGGAGTTCCGGCATG
>Ga0153928_1000890_pt1 | contig 14006 bp, 11 predicted proteins | sample TSNJ012MetaG_FD_106656 | JGI IMG/M metagenome (GOLD analysis project Ga0153928, IMG submission 106656) | Attine ant fungus gardens microbial communities from New Jersey, USA - TSNJ012 MetaG | ecosystem: Host-associated > Fungi > Mycelium > Unclassified | place: USA: New Jersey, Wharton State... | reverse complement strand
GCCGATCGGCTTTGCACACGAAATGGTAATATCGCTCGATCGAGACGCCGCCGAGGTCGAAGTGCGCCGCCATACCGCCGGCCTCGGGCGCCGCCTCGAGCACGGTGACGTGGTGCCCGCGCTTGAGCGCGTAATAGCCGGCCGCCAGGCCCATCGCTCCCGCCCCGATCACGACGACGCGCGCCATCAGCTGTCCCGATTCCGAAGTTCGCCTGAGTTTGCCGCACGTTCCCTAGCGAACTTCGGAATCGAAGGACACTGGCAACGTTATGATTTAAGTGCCGCTTTGAACCCGAAGTTCGCAATCGGACTCGCGGCAATTGTAGTGCGAACTTCGGGTTCGCGGCACTAGAACTCCAGCACGACTTTGGAATAGACCGGATGGCGATAGGTCTCGGCCAGCGCCGCCGCGAGCGGCGTCGGCGTGACGCCGAACAAGCCCGGCCAATCGATCACCTCGAACACGTCGGGCGTCACCAGGGCCTCGAGCTGTTTGGTGGTAAACGGCGGGTCGCGCGAGAAGAGCCCGTAAACGAACAGCATCGACCAGAACAGCGGATACGGTACCGGCACGATGCGCGCGGAAGCGCCGCACGCTTGTTTAACCGCGCGGATCAGGTCGACATAGTCGACCGGCTCGAGCCCGGTGATGTTGTAGATGCCGGTCGGGCGGTGCTCGATGCAACCGATGACGATGTCGCAGAAATCGCCGACGTAGAGCGGCTGGCGCAGGTAGCGACCGTTGCCGGGAACGGGAAAGAGCGGCGAACGCTGCATGAAACGGGCGAGCCAACCGAGGTGCTTGCGGTCGAACCAGCCGAACATCAGCGTCGGGCGCAGGACGATCGCCGGTAAGGCGGCGTCGAGCACGCGCTTCTCCTGTGCCTCCTTGCTCCAGACGTAGTCGTCCTTGGCCGTCGAGTTGACCACCGAAGAGCTGATGTGAACCAGATAAACCTGAGGTCGCGGCGCCAGCACGGCAAGCAGCTTTTCCGTCGCCATGATGTTGTTGCGCGCGTAAGCCGCCTTGTCGAGGCCGCCGATCTGCGCATGGCAGATCACGACCGCGTCGACGCCGGCGAGCGCTCGCTGCCAGTCTCCGTCGGCCGCGAGATCCGCCTGAAGTATCGTGATATCCGGGTGCAATCGCCGGAGCAGGGCGGTGTTGACCGGATGCTTGTCGATGGCGACGATCTCGCCGTACCCGCGCGCCTTGAGGCGCGGGATGAGATTCTGCCCGACGAGACCGGCGGCACCGGTGATGGCGATTTTCATGGCCGGGGCGGTCAAATCTTCAGCCGCCGGAACACGAACCACGGTAGAGCGCGGATGACCGTCATGATCGGCCACCAGAACCAGGGGCTATAGATGACGCGCCGGCCGCGCCGGACGGCGCGCTCCATGTCCGCCGCGATCCGCTCCGGCGAACTCCACAACGGGCCGCTCTTGACGAAGGCCGCGGTCATCGGCGTGTCGACCAGTCCCGGCTTGACCAGGACGAAGCGCACCGGCGTACCTGCGTATGCGTGCATCAGCCCTTGCACGAAGACGTCCAGTCCGCCTTTCGCGGCCCCATAGATGAAATTGCTCGCGCGACCGCGGTCGCCGGCGACCGAGCCAATGACGACGCAGGTGAGCGGGCTCGCGGCGTCCCGCCGCTTGAGGAATGCGAGCAGCCACAGCGCCGCGCTGACGAAGTTGACGTCGAGCGCACCTTTTGCGGCGGGGATGTCTCGCTCCAGCGCCGGTTGGTCGCCAAGCGTCCCGTAGGCGAGCACGATTTCCTGCGGGGCGCCGAATTGGGCGTGAATTGTTTCCACCGCGCGTTCGATCTCGGCGACGGCCGATAAATCCATCGCGACCGGCTCGGCGCAAGCGGCGCCGCGGGCGGCGAGATCCGTCGCTACGGCGGCGAGCCTTTCTTCGCGGCGCGCCAGCAAGATGAACCGTGCGCCCGTGACGGCGCGGCGGCGCGCGTAGGCTTGCGCGATCGCCGAAGTGGCGCCGAGGACGACGACGAGACCAGGCTCGCTCATGGGACGTCCGCGATGACCCGGCGCCAGAAATCGGACATGAGCGCCGGATCGCGATGCTGCTCGAGGCGCCGCCACGCCGGATAGCCCGTACGGAACGCGTCGCCCGACATGGTCGCATCCTTGGCCGGATAGAGCCGGCCCCCGGCCGCGACGACCGCATCGGCCAAGCGGCCGAGCAGTCGCCGGGTGGTTTCCCCGCGATTGGCGAGATCAAGCGCAAGGGTCACGCCAGGCATCGGAAACGACAACAACCCCGGCGAGGGGCGGTCGCCCAGGATCTTGAGCACGGTGAGATAAGACGGCCCGCCGCTCTCGGCGGTCAGCTCCAGCAGGCGGCGCACGGTGCGCGGCGCGTCCTTCATCGGCACGACCGACTGATGCTGGAAAAATCCGCGCGGGCCGTAAAGACGGTTCCAGTGCAAGAGGGAATCCAGCGGGTAGAAGAACCGGTCGTAGTGCATGGTCCTGCGACCCGTCGCCCACGGGCGCCTGCGGTAAAGCAGATTGAATAACGCAACGGTCTTTGAATTGAGGAGGTGACGTGCGGCGTGAGGCGCCGCGAACCGCGGCACGCCGTGGGACACGAGCGGCCCCCCCTCACGATGACGCGCGCGGATGAAAAGCCCGCGTCCGAGCGCGCGTCCACGCGCCAAGCTGTCCACCCACGCGACGGTGTAAGGCCACTCCCCGCTTTCCGCCGAAAGGCGGAAGAAATCTTCCAGATCCGCCATCGCGAGACGTTCGACCTCGACCTGCGCCGAGCTGATCGGCGCCAGCTGCACCTCGACCCATAAGATGACGCCGGTCAACCCGAGCCCGCCGATCGTGGCGGCGAACAACGGTTCTTCGCGCTCGGGCGATAGCTCGATGACGTCACCGCTGGAACGGGCCAAGCCGATGCGGCGCACATGGCAACCGAGCGTGCCGGCGCTTTCCTGATTCTTGCCGTGGACGTCGTTCGCGACGGCGCCGCCGAGGGTGACGAATTTGGTGCCGGGAGTGACCGGGAGGAACCAGCCGCGCGGCACGCAGGCCCGCAGCAACTCGTCCAGCGACAAACCCGCTTCGGCGCGTATCAAGCCGGTCGCCCAATCCGCCGACAGGAAATGATCCGCCCGCGTGGTGTCGAGCAGGTATCCCCCGCCGTTGAGCGCAACGTCGCCGTAGGATCGCCCCAGGCCGCGGCACAGCAGCGGCCGCTTGCCGGTGGCCCGGATCGCTGCGGCCATCTCGTCGCCGAAGGAGGCCGGCACGACCAGGTGCGCCCGGGGCGCCAGTCGCCCCCACGCGTAGACCTCTTGACGTTCGGCTGCATTTCGGTCCATCGGCACACCCGCCGCCCGAGTGTTTACATGGTTTCGGGGCGCCATTACCACCGCACCGGCTTGGAGTCCCGCTAAAGGGCACTTTCACGGAAGTACCACTGTGATGATTGCGTTGCGGTCGAACCTGTCGTTCGTCTCGTTTTTGCTCTATGCGGCCGCCGCGCTTTTTGCGGTGCATGAGCATCCGTCCGCCTGGGCCCTCGAACACGAGGGCAGTTTGCCGGCGGCGATTTCGCATGCGGTATACGGCACCCGAGTAGGCCTCTACGACACTAACGTCCGCAACGTTTTTATGGAGCTGAACCGCACCGGGCTAACGGCCCAGTCCTTGAGCAACGCGGTCGAGGTCGTCAGCCAAGGTAACATCCCGCGCGGCGGCACCACGCTCGGGAACGAAGGTATCGGCGCCGGGCAGCCCTTGTTCATGGGCGTCGCAGCAGCATTGTTTGGGCCGCATTTGTATTCATTTTCGGCGCTTTTTTTGCTGCTGATGGGCATCGCGACACTCGCCTTCATCGCTCGATTCGGCGACGAACGATTGTTCATGGTTCCACTGGCCTTCGCCGCTCTGTCGGTGATGTTGTTGACGCCGCTGCTCTCCGACCAAGAGGTCCTCGACCAGGTTCCGATTGGCGGCAATCGCATCTTCGGGATGCTTGGCGTGCTACCAGCGTTGCATCTTTATTTCGATCTGCGGGAGGAGCAAGCGAGAGTATCCTCAAGGGCGGCCAGGCTGAGCAAGCTGCAGCTCGTGCTGTTGGTGCTGACAATCCTCGTGCGCAGCAGCTCCGCCTATCTGCTCGGGCTGCTGGCGCTCGGGGCGTTTGAACGGTGGCGTTCGACGCGAGCGGATCGCAATCGCCGGCTGGTCTTCCTGCGCGAGACGCGCGGGATGCTGATCGTGGCAGTTGTGTCCCTGACGATAATGGTCGCAACGGTTTACGATTATCTGCTGTACGGCCGCGTGTTCGGAAACGTTTGGCATCGGGCCTTCGTCAGTTTGTCGATCCATCCCGAGTGGCCGTTCGGCAACTTGCGCGAAGTCTACGACTGCACCAAATACATTCCGGAGGGACTTACCCGCCGGCACCATGACGTGAATGGAGCGTGCGTGTGGTTCGCCTATCCCGCCAACCGTGGCCGGCCTGGCGGCCAATTGGTCGAAGGGGTGTTCGGTCCCGCCTATGAGGCAACGCTCCGGAACGTCCTGTTCAGCGTGCTTCGCTCGTACCCGCGACAAGCCTTCGAGCTCTATTTTTATTACAAGCCGCTCTTGCTCTGGCAGACGCTGACGCGCGCGGTCGATATCGAATGGCGTGCGTTCTCCGGACCGGTTCTTGGGCTGGTGGGATTGCAGGTGCTGCTGTTTCTCGGCTTTACGGTGCACGGGACGCTTATCGGCAGGCCCGAAGCGACATGGCGGCTCGCCGTCATTCCGATCCTGTTCGTGCTCTCCCTCCCATCCCAATTTCTTGCCTGGAGCAGCCTTCACACCGGCGTCGAGGTCGTCTTTTATGTGTATTGCCTGGCGGCGGCTGCCTTGGCGCTCGTCGTGCAGGCAAGCGTGAGGACTATCGCAAGACCGGTTCGGATGGCGGGCAGCGGCGGTATTCGGTAAACCGTTCGGGTGCAAGTCCTTTGCCTGGCATCTTCTCTCCCATCGGGGCTGACGTGATGCTTGAAGATCTTGGCACGCCGTCGGCCGCGCGCCGCATTCTCAGCGCACTTGCGCGCTTCGGCGTCGATCTGCGGCCGGCGTTGCGTCGGGCGCGTGCCGCGATTGTACGGCCGGTTCGTCACGAACTCGCCACGGAAACGGCCGCCTTGCGCGGGCAACTCGAGGCGCGGCTTGCCGCGGAAACGACCGGCCTGCGCGGACAGTTCAACGCGCAGATTGCCGCGGAAACGACGGGCCTGCGCGCGCATTTCGACGCGCAGACGACGGCCCTTCGCGCGCAGGTCGACGCGCAGATTGCCACCGAGACAACTGCCCTTCGCGCGCAAATGGACGCCCACATTGCCGCGGAGACGGCTGCCCTTCGCGCGCAGTTCGATGCGCGCAGTGCCGCAATGACTGCGCGCCTGGACGAGGAAGCAACGAAACGTCAGGCCCTTGAGAGCCAATTGACCGAGATTGCCGGCCGGCTTGCGGCGGCAACAGACGACCGCCAGGCGATCCAGGTGCAGCTTTCCGAACTTTCATCGCAGGTGCGTGCCGAAGCTCATGCACGCGGGCACCTGCAGGCGGACCTGGCCCAAGCTGCCGCCCGGCTTGCAGCAGAACAGACGGACCGCCGGACCCGGCTCGCGGTTCTCGAAGCGCTGATCACGGATTCAAACCCGCCGCGTTCTCCGGAGGCCGCGCGACGTCTTCACGAAATAGCCTCGCCGATCGTTTCGGTGATCTTGCCCACGCGGAATCGCGCTCGATTCGTCGGCGACGCTATCGCCAGCGTGCAAGCCCAACATTTCACCGACTGGGAGCTGATCATCGTCGATGACGGCAGTACGGACGATACCGCTGCCGCTATGGCACCGTATCTGGGGGACAAACGCATCCGCTATCTGCCAGGACAAGCCCACGGCGTAAGCGCGGCGCGCAATCGCGGCCTCGAGCACGCGCGCGGCGCATTCATCGCCTATCTCGACAGCGACAACATCTGGTACCCGGGTTTTCTCGCTGCCGCGGTCGGAACGCTGGCATCGGAGCCGGCGGTGAACCTGGTTTACGGGGTGCTGGTGACAGATTCGCATCAGCTCGACGGTACCCGGCTGTTATGGGAGGCGTTCGACCACGAACGGTTGATGTGCGCCAATTATATCGACATGAACGTGATCGTTCATCGCAAGAGCCTGATCGAGCGCTACGGGGTGTTCGACGAGTCGCTGGCCCGCCTCAACGACTGGGATCTCGTCCTGCGCTATACCGAACATGATCCAGCGCGTCCGCTGCCCGAGCTGGCAGCGCGATATCGCGTCTGCGACGAGTTGCGGATAACGACGACGCGGCCATTTGGGCCGGAACTATTCACGATCAAACGGAAATGGCATTCACGGTCGGGCGCGCACTACCGCCCGCGCATCCTCTACGTGCTCTGGCAATATCCTCAGCTCAGCGAAACCTACATCGAAGCCGAAATTCGCTGCATGGTGCGCTTGGGCGCGCACGTCGAGGTGTGGCGCGAGATGCAGCAGGCGGCGACACCGCACCCGACGTCGGTGCCGATCCACGACGGACCGCTCGCGGATGGGGTGCGTCGCGTGCGACCGGATGTTATTCACGTTCACTGGCTGGGATTCGCGACCAAGCGAGCGGCCTCGCTCGCCGAACTCGGCATTCCGGTGACGGTGCGGCTGCATGGCTTCGATACCAGCCGGGAAGCATGTCGGGCCATTCTCGAGCATCCTTGGATACGCGCGGTCTATGCCTTTCCCCATCACCTCGATCTCGTCGGCCGGAACGACCCGCGCTTGCGCGCGATACCCGCGGCTTTCGACACGGCTTTGTTCCGGCCGTCCGCCGGTAAGAATCGACGATTGGTGGTGCGCACGGGCTCAGCCCTTCCCAGCAAGGACCCCACGCTATTCTTTGAAGTCGCCAACCGTTTGCCGAACCATCGTTTCGTGCTCGCCGCTGTAACTTGCACCTCGAGGAACGCCATGCCGAGGCATATCGGGATCTGCATCGGCAGATGAATTCCAGGTGCGAATTGATGTTCGACATTCAGCACGAGGACATCGTGCCGTTGATCGAACAGGCAGGCATCTATCTGCACACTGCGAAGCCGCCGGGGACGGAGCACGGAACGCCGATCGGCATGCCGATTTCGATTGCCGAGGCGATGGCGACGGGCGCGTACATTCTCGTACGCGACCTTCCGGAGTTGCGTGACTACGTCAGCGCTGCCGGAACGACCTATCGCGACGTTGAAGAGGCGGCGGACATCATCGCCGCCACCGGCGAATGGCCCGAGCAGAAATGGCAGGCGGCCTGGACGGCGTCGGTTGACCGCGCATTCTCGATCCACGCCGACGAGAGCGCCCTGGGCCCCATATTCGACGATTGGTGTGCGGCGGTGCGAGAGCGCGGCCACCGCTCATGAGCGTGACGGGAACTGCGCGGCGATTGCTCTCGCGCGTCGTCGATGACGTCGCGCTGTCGGTTGATGCGCTGGCGCAGCAACTGCGCGGTCCGAAGCCGGGGCAGCGCACCGGGCATTTCCAGATCTGTCATACGCGGCACGAACACGACCGAGTCTATGCCGAGAACGTGTGCGAATACTTCGGTCAGATCGGCATCGAATGCAAAGTCCTGGAGTTCGAGGCGCCGGGCCGGTGGCCGCAGTTGCGGCAATGCCTCGACGAAAGCACCATCGGCATCCTCGGGCTTAACGCGGAGCTGGATCATTGCTGGGTCGGAAGCCGGGATTTTCTCGCCGCGGCCGCCCTGCGCAAGGTGCCGGTGATCCACTGGATCCTCGATCATCCAAGCGCCCGTTGGCACCAATTCCGCCACGCCAACGCCGCCAACTCGCGCTTTCTCTTCGTCTCGCAATTCGCCGCGGACTACTTCCTGCGCTATTGCGTGCCGAACGCGCGCGCCGCCTGGACCGCGTCGGTCGGGCCGAACTGGCGCTCGCGCGTCGCCGCGCTCTCGCATGAGGAGTTCCTGGGCCGCGCCACGCCTTGCCTCATCCCCTTGGGGCTCAAGCGCATCGGCGGAAGCATGGCAGATGCCCGGGAGAGGCTGGCGGCTCTCGAGCAAGGCGTGGGCCGGGCGGTGAGCGAGGCCGCCGAACGGGCGCGCAACGATCTCGAAGGGCCGCTCGAAGCGCATCTGGTCGCGACACTTTCCGATGCGGGGCGGACCTTGAGCGACCAGGAGTTTCACCGCTGCTTTCAAATCGTCGACGACAGCGTCCAGATACAGCGACGGCTGCAGATTTTCGCGGTTGCGGCACGCTTCCCGGTCGCGATCCAGACCGACGTCGCCCCGTCGATTCCGGCCGGCGCCGCCCGCATCCGCACGGACCCGGCCACGATCGGAATGGCCGCAACCGCCGCGCACATGAAGTCGTGCCGGGCGGTGCTGAGCGCGAACTACGCCAACGACCTGTTCCACGACCGCACCCAGAACGGCCTCAACGCCGGTTGCGCCGTCATCGTCGAGGACACCCCGGTGCACCGGCGCCTGTTCGTGCACGGCAAAAACGCCCTCCTCTTCCGCTACGACGACGACAGCCTCGCGGAGTGCCTCGACCTCGTCTGCAACCGCCCGGAGCGCGCCTATGAAATCGCCCAGGCGGGATTTGCCTTGCGCGACGACCCCGCCGTTCGCTTTGGCGGGTTCGACAACATCCTCAAGCTCGCGCGGATATGACGCTTCGGCAAAGCCGCGCTTGACATTGCGCCAACTCCCCCTCAGCACAGGCCCGCGAAGAATCCGAGGTGCCCATGGGCCGCTTGCTTGACGTCGTCACGCCGCTCCACCAGATGACGAAGCGCGATTATCTCGCGCGCATGGTGGACGACAAAGTCCATTGCATGCTCAAGGCCAAGGAATACGAGGCCGACTACTGGGACGGAGACCGCCGCTACGGCTACGGCGGCTACCGCTATATTCCCGGCCGCTGGAAGCCCGTGGCTCAGGCCCTGATCGACCTCTATGGACTCAAGCGCGACGCCAGCATCCTGGACGTAGGATGCGGCAAGGGATTCCTGCTGTACGAATTCAAGCAGTTGCTCCCCGACGCGCGCATCGCCGGTTTCGACATGTCGCGCCACGGCCTCGCCGACGCCAAGCCCGAGCTGCGCGACGATCTGTTCCGCTACAAGGCGCAGGAGCGCTATCCCTACGGCGATGGTGCCTTCGACCTTGTGGTCTCGCTGGGCACGCTGCACAACCTGAAAATATTCGAGCTTGAGACCGCGCTGCAGGAGATCGAGCGCGTCGGACGCAACAAATACGTCATGGTCGAGAGCTACCGCAACGAGCGCGAACAGTTCAACATGCAGTGCTGGGCGCTTACCGCCGAAGCGTTCTTCGACACCGCGTCGTGGATCTGGCTGTACAATCATTTCGGCTATACCGGGGACTACGAATTCATCTACTTCGAGTAACGGGCCTCGTGCCGGCGCTGACCCGCCTGAGCGGAACTCCAACGCGGAGAATCCGCCGTGGCCATTCGTTGCTGACGATAATTGCCGACTGACGGAATTTTATCGCCGCGGGATTAATCGCTTGACGCCGAGCCATATTTGGATGGATGCCCGCCAAGCGGCGAATTTGGCCATGCTGGCGAGCGATGCGGTGATAGTGCCGGAAGGAAGAGCAGCGTCTAGTTGAGCGATGGGTCGGGAAGCAGCCCACTGCTCGAAATTACGACCTAGATGGTCGGCGACAACTCCGCCGAGTGGAAACAGCAGGTGGTCGGTCGGAATCACGAATGGGGCATCGCGCGTCTTTCGATAGCTCAGCTCGACCCAGGCGTTCGAGGCGCGCGCCTCGGTGTACGGTCTTTTCTTGCTGTCGCGCACGATAAAGCCGGAATAGGCGAACGAAAGATCCTCCTCCTGAAAATCGATGAAGGCCTCAAGCGGTTGATAATGATTGACGAGCATCAGTTCTGACCACATTTTCGGAGTCGGATTGAACAGCCCGTGCTTGCGATGTCCGAGCATCGGGACGCTGTGGTGCACGACACCGCCGACTTTCACAACATCATGAGCGACGTGGAGGGCGTTCATCGGATTGGCCAAGTGCTCAATTGTGCCCTCATCATTGACCATATCGAAAGCGCCGATCCATTGGGATGGCGGCGCCTGCGCATTGAGATCAAAGAACAGCGATCCGCTCGAGGCGTCTACGTCTATCGCGACGTAACCGATGCCGAGAGCCTGATAAGCGTCAGCGACCGTCAAGCGATCGAGATCAATGCCGAGCCCGGCAAGATCGCTTTTGATGGAATTGGAATCGCCACTGAAAGCCTGCGCACCGAAGTCAATGAGCCGACCGCCTTTGGGCAACCAACCCGCGAGTTGCCACTGCGAAACGCGTTGCGAGAAGTAGTTTTCCGTGTAACCCATGATGCTGCGCTTACCACAATGGAGGGAAAATGGGTATTCGCCTCCAATCACTGTCGCGATACGGACGCTTACGAATTCATCTACTCGAGTGAGGACAGAAGGATCACGCCTCGCTCCAACGATGCACCTTTGAGCCTCGACATCCATCCGGGCGATGCGCTAAGAACTGGCGAGCGCGACGCCCGGTAGGCTGGTGTTCTCAGCGTCGGACCTCCGGAGTATTTCCCTTCTCGCCGTCGGCAATCTTGCCGCCACGTAGGCGCCACTTAGTCATGCAGATCAAATCTGCCCGCGCCGCCATCCTTGCCCGCTCGCGCGAGCCGCTGGTGGTCGACGATATCGCGTTGCCGGAGACCCTCGACGCCGGGCAAGTGCTGGTGAAGGTATTGCACACGACCATCTGTGGCGCCCAGATCAACGAAATCGACGCCGTCAAGGGACCCGACAAGTTCCTGCCGCACCTGCTCGGCCACGAGGCCTCGGCGCAGGTGATCGAGGTCGGTCCAGGTGTCACCCAGGTGAAGCCGGACGACACGGTCGTGCTGCACTGGCGACCGAGTCGCGGCATCGCCAGCCGCACGCCGTCCTATCGCTGGCGCGGCGAGCCCCTCAACGCCGGCTGGGTGACCACCTTCAACGATTACGCGGTGGTGTCGGAGAACCGGATGACCCGTATCCCGAGGGACTTCGACCTGAAGGTCGCACCGCTGTTCGGCTGCGCCGTCACCACGGCGGCCGGTGTCGTCAACAACGATGCCCACGTCAAGGTCGGCGAGTCGGTCGTGATTTTCGGTGTCGGCGGCGTCGGACTCAATCTCGTTCAGTTCGCGCAGCTTGCCGGCGCTTATCCCATCGTGGCGGTCGACCTCCTCGCCCACAAGCTCGCCATGGCGAAGACACGCGGAGCGACCCATTGCATCGATGCCTCCAAGACGACCGACGTCGACGGCACGATCCGCGCCATCGTCGGCGCGGCCGGTCCCGATAAGGTGCTGGAAACGACCGGGGTCAAATCGGTGATCGAGCTCGCCTACGACCTGACCCACCCGGACGGAACCTGCGTGCTGGTCGGCGTGCCCAACGAGAAGGTCACAATCTACACGCTGCCGATCCACTTCAACAAAGTGCTCACCGGCTCGCACGGCGGGGACGCCGCGCCGCACCTCGACATTCCACGCATCATCCGGCTGTTGCGCGCCGGCCGGCTGTCGTTCGACGGCATCATCACCCACGAATTCCCGCTCGCCGATATCAATGCCGCGCTCGACCTCGTGCGCAGCGGCAATGCGGGGCGCGTCCTGGTCAACGTCGGGGAATAGCGAATAGTGAATAGTGAATAGCGAGTAGCGGGAACCTACTCGCTATTCGCCATTCGCTATTCGCACTACGACATGCAGGCTCGACGCCTTCCCGGCCGGCAGCGTGCCGCTGGTTCGGGCGGCGGCGAACAGGTTGGCGGCGAGGGTCAGAAACGCGAGCGGCACGGCTAAAACTGCAAGCGCCGGAAGGCCGACCCAGGGCCGCTGGTGCGCGGCGGCACCCCATTGCGCGAACGTGCGGTAGCTCCATGCGCGCAAGCCGCTTGCTGGAACGGAGCGCACGTTTTCGACCCGTGCCGCGGAATCTTTCCGGCGCAGCGTCTCGCGAAGCCTCGTGCCAAACGGTAGCGCGTCGTCGACCGCCTGCGGCTCACGGACCGCCAGCAAGATCGTCGCGCCCTCCTTCATCAAGGGCGTGAGCCGCGTCACCAGCTCGAACGCCTTTTCCACGTCCCGCCCATCAAATTCGACGAGGCTGATGTCGAAACGGTTTGCAAACCGGGCGTGGGCCTCCGGGTCGCTTTCGAGGAGCGGGCTCGCCTGGATGTGGACGGCGCGCTCGCCGTATGCCGACAGCATGACCGAGAACAGGGTGGGTGCGTCCGAAATGTGCAGCAGATGCCTTGCCCGGCCGGCGAAAAACGGCTTGAGCCGCGCAAGGATCGGCCGGTAGTCCGGCCAGCGCGGGTGCCACGGCCGCACGCGCGGCGGATATCCGATCAACAGCGAGCGCAGGCGCTCGACCCAAGAACCTCGCCGACTGGGCACGCCGAGAAGCGCGCGTACTGCCGCGGGACTGAGCCGCCCGCGTGCCGCCTCCTGGACCGTGGCAATCGCTCCGCGCCAATAGGGATGTCCGAAATGAGGTCGCGGACGGCGCCGCAGGTGGCGCGTGACTTCTTGCACATAGCCGTCGGCGGCGGCGATCGCGGCGGGAAGCGCAGCCGAGCGCTCGCCGGCATGATAGACGAGCGAATGAGCGACGTTCTCACGATGCCGCGCGGTGGCCCATTCGCCAAGGCTGCGGGCGAGCGTGGCGGGCGAGAGCGGACCCGGCCGCAGGAAGCCCGATTCATGTGCGCGCGGCTGCATCTCGACGACCAGATATTCGTCGGAGTCGGTGATTACCGACACGTTTCCGGAGGGACACATTTCCGGGAGGAAGGAATAATCCCATGAGGCGCCCACCCGGAAATCGGTTACCTCGGGACGAACCGCGATCATATGCATCAGATAAAATCGACCGAGCAGGGTGTCGCTGTCCACGCGCCAGAACAATCGATTAGTGTGGGCATTGTGCGATGACGCGGCGTTGACCGTATTGGCAACGGTCGCCGCGTGCAGGTGCCCGAGCGCCCAGCGCATTAGCTCGCGGGAAGAAAAAACGGCCGCCTGCTCGCGGCCCATGCGCTCGCGCAGCCAAGGGGCGGCGTCTTCGGCAACGACCTGGAAATTGCCCACCAGAACCGCGCTCGCGCCGGCCAGGACGCGCGAGAGCGCACTCCCAAGCGAACCGTCCGCGACGATGTAATCCGACACGAGAAAGAAAAAGCATGTATCAGTGATAGCTGGGCCCACCGCCCGTATCGCCTCCGCATACGCCAGGGTGAGCGTCGTGGAGTTGTTGCCCGCGGTGATGAGGTGATCGATCGCCCGCGTGCTGGCGGCGCAAATACCGCTCAAAAGAAGGAACGCGGGGTGCTGCCGGATGTAGCTCTCGTCCGCGGCGCTGGTGAGGAGATGAAACTCGCAAGGGAGCGCCTGCGCCAACGCGGGCACGTTTCCGGACGCCATCAATGTCGGCAACCCGACTTCCAGGAACTGCCTGACGTAATGGTGGCCCCAGACCGGCAGCAGTAATTTGACCGACCTCGGCGGCGGTCGGCTCATCGCCTGCGGCGCACCCGGCCGGAAGGCTTCCTCGCGTGCCGGCGGTCTCGCCCGATCGAGTTCGGCTTGCGGCAAGCGTCAACGCCCGGCCGGGATTCGCGCTGCGGCATCCTGCGGCTCGTCTCGACTCGGCGCCGGCCGGAGCGCGGAAAATCCAGCGCCGCTGAACGCGGCGCGCAGCCACGCCTTACCCGGACGCTCGATCGAGTAATAGAGCAGGCTCGCCCAGACGACGACGAGGACAAAGCCGATTGTCATGGTGTAAGCCGCCGCGCCGAGACCGAGGACGAACAAGAACGTGAACACGAAGGGATGCCCGAGATAGATCGAGTAGCTGACCTCGCCGAGAT
>Ga0153928_1000888_pt1 | contig 14017 bp, 14 predicted proteins | sample TSNJ012MetaG_FD_106656 | JGI IMG/M metagenome (GOLD analysis project Ga0153928, IMG submission 106656) | Attine ant fungus gardens microbial communities from New Jersey, USA - TSNJ012 MetaG | ecosystem: Host-associated > Fungi > Mycelium > Unclassified | place: USA: New Jersey, Wharton State... | reverse complement strand
ATGTTCTGCAGATGAACCATTGGCTGAGCCGTTATCAGGTGAAGCTTTTACTGCCGTAAATTCTTAACATAAAACCGCTATGGTCTCTGAAATATCAAAAGACTTATAGCGGTTTTGTTATAAAACTCAACTTTTCACTGCAACAGTAACTAAACTTCTGCCTTCATCAACAATTCCCAGACAAAGTTTATCCGAATTCTGCCAATTAATAAAAAGGATTGCTGCTTCATCCAAATTAACCTGTACATCATCTGGCGACTCAATGGTTTGTACTGTTTCTTCGTCAAGATTGAGTATTTGTGGCATCCCAGGTGTCTGGGAATATGAAAAAGCAACATAACGACCATCCGGGCTAACTTGTATATTAGAAGGCTTATCAAATGGAGCTGTTTCAAATCTTTTTACAATACCATACTCTGTATCAAGGATTGCCCAAATAGATATACCGTTAGACAAGTTGTCTTCACTACGCAAGAGAACATGCGCCAATGAATTCCCATCTGCCAGCGCAATCATCGTAAGCCAGGCAGTTTTTCGTTCAGACTCTACATCCACCAGATTATCTAAAATGACTTTAGAATCTATTTTCTCCCATACTTGATTCGTTAAACTCCCCTTATATATCAGGCCTTCTGTTTGATCAGAACTTATACGATCGGCTTGACAAAAAACTACATCTTTCATGGCATTCGTCAAATGAAAAGGAAGGAAATCATCCGATGATTGATTGTTAATATCTGGCATGGCATAAAGAAAACCCTCTTCGGAAACAATCGTCGTTATTGGGCTGTAATCAGAGTTAAAATCACCTGCTAGTTTTTCCTTTACCTCATAGCCATCTCCATTATATACATATTTTTGAATATAATTTCCCCCACTTATATAAATCACTTTACCCGATTCAAAAACACCAAAAAAATTCTCTCCTTGTGTTAATGATATTGGTAATTCCGTCAATGGGAAAATTTTGCATTCTTCAATAGCTTCCATTAGACTAGTATTTTTTTGAACTTTTTCAGAAAATTCATCTGATACAGCCTTTTCTAAAGCTTGTCCGGTCTCTTTCACTTCAGATGATGGCGAAGCTTCCTGTTTTTGAGAACATGCAGTAATCAGTACAGATAATGCACATATTATAATTACTAAAAACACGGATTCTTTATTTCTTATCACATCTTTTCCTCCCTTCATTATGCATACTGCATAATTTCGCGCGTTGTATGTCTCGGGGTTTTCGTGCATTATGCACAGAAATACCTCGCGGAATAGTCTCCGTGTGAACTGTAACAAAATGCATGCTATATCGTGTTCCCTATCTGCTACTGGTTATCGAGTATTATTTCAGCATTTTTACCCAGTCCGACAGGCTGGACAAAATTGGCAGCAGACTTTCTGTCAGCTCGGTGGTCTGATATTCTACACGCACGGGTACTTCCAGATATTCCCTGCGGACAATCAGACCGGCATCCTCTAATTCACGCAGCGACTTGACCAGCATTGTGTTGGAAATGCCGTTCATGTGCCTTTTGAGGTCATTGTAACGGGTCGGTCCATTTGCCGTCAACGAGCAGATCAACGACATTTTCCATTTGCCGCCAAGAATATTCATCGCTTTTTGCAGCGGACAGGTATCAGTGCAGGGACAGTTTATGTATTTGTTCATGGCCATATCCTCCATAAGGTCAGTTTTTTCTTACCTACTCATCTTTTTTTGCCTAATTGACAGCGGGCAATTTGGTATCTATAATTATATCAACTTCTAATTTAGGAGTAAAGACTATTTTAAAACCTAATTAAGAAAGTGCTTATCAATGGTTACTGTTCACTCCGAACCAGCAGCACGCTTCGCGGAATAGTTGGAAAATGAACTGTAACTATCAATGCACAAAAAAGGAGGAAAATTACAATGAATGAAGTTTATGAGTTTCTGAAAAATTGCGGTGTTTATTATTTGGCTACCGTCGAAGGTGATCAGCCTCGCGTTCGTCCCTTTGGAACGATTGATCTGTTCGAGGATAAACTGTATATACAGACAGGTAAAAGCAAAGCCGTGGCCGACCAGCTGAAGACTAACAGCAAGGTTGCGATCAGTGGTATGACATCAAATAATCAGTGGATCCGCCTGTGTGCCGAGGTTGTGCTGGATGACAACATTGCGGCTCAGACCCATATGCTGGATGCTTATCCCTCCCTCAAGGCTCAGTATCAGCCCGGCGATGGCAACACTGAAGTTTACTACCTCCGGAATGCTTCTGCCCAGATCTGCTCTTTCACCGAAGAGCCTAAGAGTTTCCAGTTCTGATTTACCGAATTGAAAAACCGGCAGGGCAGTGAAATTCAGTCCGTTTACGGTACTGGGGGTTTTGGATTGGATAAAGTAATTTAACATGAAAATCAGCCTGTTCCGAAGTATCCAGAACAGGCTGATATTTTGTTATTTCCCGACAACCCCTTAATCGGCTTCAGTTGCCTGCTATTTCACCGTCACGCTCTTCTTCGTACTCCATGCCCCATATACTTTCTGGCCGGAGATTGTTTTATAGCTTCGTACTCTGACATAGTATTTCTTTCCACTCTTTAAGCTGGTGAGAGTCTTTTTGACAGTAGTATTCTTGTTAACTAACTTAGTACTATTACCGCTCTTAAAGCTGCTGCTTGTGGAGTACTGAATCTGATAGCCGGTTGCCTGACTGTCTTTCTTCCACTGTACGGTTGCTTTTTTCTTAGCACTGCTGGCAACAGAAGATACGGTTGCCTTCTTCGGTTTTACCGTAATAGTAAGCGACTTGGTTGTCTTTTTATAATTTGTTGTTGCCGCTGCCGTAATGGTGATCGTGGCTTTTCCGGTTGCTTTAATCGTCACCTTCCCTGATGTATTTACTGATGCCACTTTGGTGTCAGAAGATTTATATGTTAATTTCCCATCACCTTTGGTACGTTTTGCGCCCAGCGAGAACGCTTTCGAACCATATGCTTTAGTAAATGATTTTGCTGAAATCGTCTGACCGGCTTTCGCAACGCTTACGCTAACAGTCGTAGTTGCTGCCTTATAATTATCAGTTTCTGCGGCCGTTACTGTAATCTTTGCTGTTCCGACACCTACTATCGTTACTTTACCGGTAGACTTATTTACTGTTGCCACTTTGGTATTGCCTGATACATAGCTAAGGGCACCGTCACCTTTGCTTATTTTGGTATTTAATGTAAACGCTGCGTTACCAAAAGTCTTACTGTATGCAGTGGTTCCGCTTAATGTCTGTGCTTCTTTTTCCGTAACAGTTACATCACATATAGCGCTCTTGCCATTTCCTGACGCAGCAGTTATCGTAGCAGTACCTGCGGCTTTTGCAGTTACTTTGCCATCCTGATCTACGGTGACTACAGCCTCATCTGAAGAACTCCAGGTAATAGCAGTGCCTGCTATTGCACCTTCCGGGGAAATTGTCACACTCAGAGTTGCGCCGGCTCCAGTCTTCAAAGCCAGAGTTGTTTCAGATATTTCCAAACTATCCACACTGGTGGTTGTGATTGAATCTGTCGTTATATCAGCCGCCACACCACCAAATGAGAATACCATCAGATATTCTGTATCTGCTTTTAATGCTTCCCCAGAAACGTTATAAGAATTTGTGTCAGCGTTAAATTTATCGGCATCTAATGTTGCTACAACTTCTGAAGTCCTGCCACTCACTTCATTCAGAGTAACCGTGGCTGATCCATTGATGATTTTTGTTTTTACACTTTCATCCAAGTCTTCCAGCGTAATAGTACTCAGATCGCCTGATATTACCATTTTAGGCACTTGGTATTGGCTCTTTACATATACAAGCTTTTCGATATTTTCATACCCTACAGCATATAAGGTGATTTTATAGTAACCGGTCTTACCCTGAGCATTACCATAATTATAAATTCCACCTTCTGAAGTGTTTGTTCCGGTTCCGCCAAGTCTGAGGGAATCAAAATTAAATCCAACTTCAATCCTTGCTTTCTTGTATGGGGCCCACCATGTATCTGCTGCAAAAGTTGATCCATACGCAGCTTGCGTGGATCCACGTGCTTCAAGTTCACTCAAAGTACTGATATCACTTGGTGAACTAACTCCAAGTGCATCAATATCACCATAATATTCATACTTTGCTCCCATGAAGTGAGTACAATAGTTAAAATACTGCTCAGTTGTTAAATCCTTCGCAGTTGACTGAGAGTCACCAGCCTGAAGATAGATATAAGAATCCTGATAGTTACCCCAACTATAGTTATAATCTGTACCTGTGGTATCCCAACCACCGTTTGATATCAGGATTTGATCTGCATCATTATAAACACTCTGACCGTCTGCCGCTTTGCCATATGTACCATTATCATTCAAATGCTTGAGTAAACCCGTATTGGCATCAACGTCAACATTAAATGATGTTACGCTATCTCCGACATTAAAATCATAGAAGTATTTTATCTGACCGCCAATGGTAACATTTTCAAATGCGCTGGGAACCTTACCTACACCTGCATCAAGTTTGACCATATTCTCAATATAGGTTGTACCGTTAACAGATACAGGGATGCTTTCATATCCCGGTATTTCATACCGATCTAACAAATAATCTCTTGCAGTCGCCTCAGTTTCCCCGGCGCTAAACGATTCCACACTAATATGGTTTTCTCCGATCGCAGCACCTACATATGGAATGCCTACTGACTCATATGTATTGCCGGAAAAAGCGGACACTTTAAATGTCGGCGCAAACACTGCATCTTCATATGTTTCTGCATCAACAGCATAGAAGATATTTTCAAACTGGAACGCGGTATGAGCAGGTCCATATGTCAGGGTTGATCTTGTAACTGTATCAAAACCACCCAGGTCATAGTACCCTTCTTCATCCTTTTCCGCTGAGCTTGCATCCGTCAAAGTTGACGCTTCAACACCTTCACCCTGCCAATATTCAAGATGAGACAGTTTTGCGGTGCCGTATAATGTTGCCGGAATTCCACCCTCTTCTTCAGACACTTCATTTCCGTTTTTATCCGGCATTGCCGGATATTCCACTACATAATAAGCGATGTCTGCATCATTCATCATGCGCATCTCTTTACTGCCGATTCCCCCCGGAATAGTATAATCAATATGATCCCATTCATCTGCTTCGGAATGAATGTTATCAGGATCCACAAGATAATACACCGTCCCTACACCCTCGATTTCCAACGTCTGCAGATCACCGCTTGCCTGTACACTCTGCACCGAGTCAGTTTCCGATGTCTGCAACTCATCACTTTTCTGCACACTCTGCACGGAATCGGTTTCCGATGTCTGCTGCTCATCACTTTCCTGTACACTCTGCACGGAATCGGTTTCCGATGTCTGCTGCTCATCGCTTGCCTGTACACTCTGCAATGGGGCAAATACGGAGAGTAGCATTGCCAAAGTACATATAGCAGCTACTGTTTTCTGAAAAAATTTCGTTTTACTTTTAACCATTTCTTTTTCCTCCTTCAGGTCATTATCTGCTTAGGTTAGTTTTTTCTAACTGTATGGGTTAGTTTTCTCTAACTTAATTTGTTTGTTGATTGTATCATCATGAATTGTCAATGTCAATCCTTTTTTTGGTTCTTTATTGGTTCTTTATTGGTTGGTATCTGATTTGGTTTTATTGTTTAGGTATTGAGTTTTTAAAGGTTATACTATTTGTAATATGTGGGCTGCCAGGACGCCACTGTGTACTGGCCGAGGTGCTGTGCACAGTGGCTGGGTTTTGATAGTTTGTAATTTAGTCCGCCAGAGCGTTGCCGCGTTTACAGAAGTTATCTCATGCTTTTTGGTCGCGTCCGCATCCAAAATACTATACCCCCCATTCCGACTGCCCAGATATAAGTATTGACTTTATTTATAAAATAGTGTTTAATTATAGTTGGTTAGCGCAAACTAACGGCGTTCTGAGAGATTGCGTCATTATATATCATAGAATTTTGGAGATTGGAACAAAAAAATGAAAGATATCCTTAAAGAATTAAAGATTTTTATGCCTGCGATCATTGTCATAGCAATTGTTTCATCCGCTGTGACAACCACTGCCAATGCGGTAGACATAGGCACGATCAATACTGTCAAAGTCGCAGATAAAACCGAAAAAGAAGAAGACGCTCCTGTTCCTGAGGTTGATATCAAAAAGGATGCCCTGGACTCAGATGCTGCTTCTGCCGAAAACATTTCTGTTGCAAAAGATACCAGCCTGGACGGGCAAAAGTATAAAGACGGAGTCTATACCGGCGTCGGCAAGGGATTTAACGGCAATATACACGTTGAAGTTACCATTAAAGACGGTGAAATCTCTGAAATAAAAATCACACAGCATAGTGACGACCAGCCTTACATAAATAATGCTATGGCTCTTATCAATAATATTATTCAAACTCAATCCATAGCCGTGGATACGGTGAGTGGTGCAACATACAGCTCAAGGGGCATCATCGACGCTGTAAAAGACGCATTAAGCAAAGCGATAGATTCAGCCGATTCAAGCCTGGACGCTTCTGATGACACCGATGCTGCAGAAGATTCAAGCTCGGACAATTCGGATGATGATGCCGATACTTCGGAAACTTCAAAGGATACCAGTCTGGACGGGCAAAAGTTCAAAGACGGAACTTATACTGGTGTGGGCAAAGGATTTAACGGCAACATATACGTTAAAGTTACCATCAAAGATGGTATGATCTCTAAAATAAAAGTTACACAGCATAGTGACGACCAGCCATATATGAACAATGCTACGGCCCTGATCGACAATATTGTTAAAACCCAATCCATAGCCGTAGATACGGTAAGCGGTGCAACATACAGTTCAAAGGGTATCATAAGCGCTGTGAAAAATGCATTAAACAAAGCGTTGCTTACATCCGATCCAAGTCTGGACGAAACAGAGCATTCGGCCGATACAAATACTGACTCAGAAACAGAAACGGATACGGATCAAAGCGATGAAGAAGACAACAATTACGAAATCGTGTATGGAAACTATGCCGATGGAACCTACATCGGTAAGGCTCGCGGATACAAAAGCATCTTTACTGCAACTGTCGTAATAACGAATGGAAGTATAGTAAGTATCGACATCGAACAGGCGGACGATGAAGCATATTATTTAAAATGTGTCGGAATCATGCAGTTAATCATAACCCACCAGACAACCGAAGGGATTGACACAGTCAGCGGCTGTACTTCATCTTCAAACGGAATCCTGAATTCAGTCAAGGCGGCACTTGCAAAGGCGGCACTGCCTGAAGAAGCTGAGGAAACTGAGGAGTAAAATGATGAAAGCAAAAACAAATAACAACAAAACGGCTTTGCTATTCCTTGTACTATGTTTACCTTTGCTTACTTCATGTTCGGCAAACGAAAAGCCGGCTGCCAAAAGTGCTTATCCTTATGAAGATATCGGCTTTGTCATGGGTACCGTGGTCACTCAAACCATATACTCTGATGATGAAAGCATAGCACAAGAGATAACCGACCTTTTAACCGAAGTTGAAAACAAATGGATCTCATGGAGAGCCAGCGGTTCAGAGATTGCAAATATTAATAATGGTGCAAAGAGTGGCTCTTCTGTGGAGATTTCTGCTGATACAAAGGGATATATTGAAAAAGCACTTGATATTGCCCACAATAGCGATGGGGCTTTTGATCCTGCCATCGGGGAACTGACTCAACTATGGGACTTCGACAGCGGAGAAGAGATTGTTCCTGATGAAGAAGACATTAACGCATCGCTGGAAAGTGTAAATTATAGCAACATTACTCTTGCCGGCAACACCGTAAGTCTTTCCAACAATGCAATCATTGATCTGGGTGCTGTTGGTAAGGGACTCGGCTGTGATGAAATTGAAAAATATCTGGATAACAGAGGGGATATCAGCGGTATGCTGGTGAACCTTGGCGGCAGCAGCACCCTCACTTATGGGCAAAAGGACAGTGGCGAACCGTGGCAGATTGCTGTTCTCGACCCAAGAGATCCCACAGGTTATCTTGGTGCGCTGACACTTGAAGGAACCTATCATATCTCCACTTCCGGAGACTATGAAAAGTATTTTCAGGCAGACGGTATACGCTATCATCACATACTGGATCCCAGAACAGGTTATCCTGCCCAAAGCGGCTCCATATCAGTAACGGTTGTCAGCAAAGAAGGTGCTGTAAGCGACGGACTTTCTACTGCATGTTTCGTCCTTGGTAAAGACAATTCCATGGATTTGCTGAAGCAGTATGATGCAGATGCAATCTTTGTTGATGAAGATAAAAATGTTTATATTACAGAAGGATTAGCAGAAAAATTTCAACTGATAGCAGCGGATGATTATCGGTTAGTTGAAGAATAAAGATATATGTCTGTTTTGAATTCGAACAAGCGAGAATGATGAGGGGGATGAAAGAATGGCTGGGAAGGATTTTGTACTGAAGCTAATGTCCGGCATTATTATCATTGCCGCACTATTTTATTATAACCAGGCAATGAAGTTAAACGGGGAGCTTATTGCCGCAAATAACCAGCTGGAGGAAATTGCTGCACAGACAGTCGCTGCCGGGCAGACAGAAACTGCTGGGGAGGAAGACAATTCTGAGGAAGATAATGCTGACACCGGCGGTCAATATGAAGATGGTACATACAGTGGGACTGCTCAGGGCTATGGCGGTCCCGTAGTCACCCAAATAACTATCACAAACGGCTATATAAGCGGTATTGAAGTGACTTCTGCCGATGGTGAAGATGCCGCTTACTATAATATGGCTCTGGATGTTCTTGATAAAATTGCTGCTTCGCAAAGCGCAGATGTAGACACGGTTTCCGGTGCCACATATACGTCAAAAGGAATTATAAACGGGGTACAGGAGGCTTTGGAAAAGGCTAAGAAACTATGAAGAAAAAGATTAAATTAAACACCTTTGAATTATTAAGATTTATAATACAACTGGTATTCTTTTTTTGTTTACCGGCATTATTCTCTGCCGCATTTAACGGCATCAAATATATTGCCAACCAAATACACAGTCAGGCAATAATTACATGGAACCCCTTTTTGACAACACTAATTATACTGCTTGGCTTTACCGTTGTCTTCGGAAGATTCTTCTGCGGATTTGCATGTGCTTTCGGAAGTTTGGGAGATTGGATCTTTGCCGGTTCTTCTTTACTGCAGAAAAAGTTTAGAAAAAAAGTTGTTAAACTTCCCGAAAAAATGATACGGGCTTTTAATTATGGTAAGTATATTACGCTATTTGCTATCATTATTCTATGCTTAGCCGGTACATACAGCAAAGTTAGCCATGCTGATCCATGGGAGTTATTTGCTTCTTTTATCTCCGGAAATTTCTCAATATCCGGCCGCCATTATGCTATTGCTGTGCTCTTTATTATAGTCGCAGGCATGTGCCTGGTAGAACGGTTTTTTTGCCAGTTTTTGTGTCCTATGGGTGCCGTGTTTGCATTCATGCAGCCACTTCCTTTCTTCACCTTTAACCGGAAAAAGGAAGATTGTATTCCCGGCTGCACTCTGTGCCGCAGAATCTGCCCCGCTTCAATCTCCCTGGGTGAAGAAAACAGCCGTTATCAAGACTGCTTTCAGTGCGGTAAATGCAGCGTCAAATGCCCAAAGAAAAATCTAAGGCTCGGAATACGCCGGCTACGCGGAACAGAAAATTGGCTGATACTCCTTAAAGCACTAATCTTATTTGCGATATGCTATCCACTTATGAACAGTTAAATGCTATAATCATAAAGTGAAACTTAAATCGGATAAAATGTTTGATCTTATCGGAATAATTGCGGAGGTGGTATTAAGTGAATACAGAGAATTATAGTATTATAAGACACCGGTCGGTAAAACGTAAATTCAGCAAAAAGGACTTCCTGTTTCTGCTTTTGATCACCATATTGTCTATCGGTTGTATCATCTGGTACCGATTTGCATATAGTGGGCAAGGCAGCCAGGTAGAGATCTCGGTAGATGGAAAATCATATGGTATATATGAACTGGATGTTAATTCTGAGATTCCCATTATAGCAGATGAAGCCGTAATCAATGTAATAGTAATTGAACATGGTACTGTTTATATGCGTTCGGCTAACTGTCCCGATCAGCTGTGCGTACATCATAAGAAGATAAAGGCCGCAAGGGAAACCATCGTCTGTCTGCCAAATAAAGTGGTTGTAACCATAACAGGAGGGGAAGAAACGGAGTTTGACTCTATTGCGAAATAAAGTACTTTCGGAAATATATGGAGATATAACCGCATCGGCATCAAAAGGAGAATACCATGAAAAAACATACCAAACAACATCGGATAGCTTTACTCAGTATGCTGCTGGCATTGGCATTGATCTGCAGCTATGTGGAATCCTTGATCCCGTTTTATTTTGGTGTGCCCGGGGTGAAGCTGGGGCTTACCAATATTGTGGTATTATTTGCCCTGTACCTTCTGGGAGGGAAGGAGGCATTCGCCATATCCATCATGCGTATCTTCCTGACGGCTTTTTTATTTGGAAACCTATTTAGCCTGGCATACAGCCTGGCAGGAGGCATCTTAAGTTTTATTGTGATGCTGCTGTTAAAAAAATATGTGAAATTAAACCTGTTATCCGTCAGTGTGGCAGGCGGTATTTCCCATAACCTGGGACAGCTTATCATAGCAGCTATACTGGTGGAAAATTATCATGTTTTTTATTATATGACGGTACTTTTTGTTTCAGGTGCTGTCACAGGTTTTTTGATCGGGATTATCTGCCGGGAAGTACTCATACACTTGAACGGCATATCGTAATCCATCCCATCACTGCCGCAGATTTCCACAAAATCCACTAAAGATTATTGCATTTCCCCAAGAGAGAAAAAGACAATTTTCATGTAATCCTTTGGGGTTGGAATATCCAGTGAGAGCCGCAGATAATTTTTGTTTTCTATGTACTTTTGCAGCAACTCATTCTGAATACCATACTGTTGGTTAATATTTTCTTTTCTTCCGTCCGGACCCAATAGGTTGATCGGTCCGTCACACTCATTTACCGCCTGTAAAAATCCCTTCATATTCTTTAAGATATTCAGTTTTATCATTACAAACCCTCCATTCAGAAAAAATAATGATCATACGGTGATTGCAATGAGTTTTATTTTTAAAATGCCTATCACCTTTACAATATCATTATAGTGCAACCTTTTCCGAATAAATATCTTATTTCTGCCATTACATATCATTATCCTGCCATTTTCGGCGGTATTCTATGGGCGTACAGCCGATGTTCCCGCGAAATACCCTCCCGAAGTAGCTGCTGCTTCCCAGTCCGCAGGCATGACTGATAAACGTAATCGTTTCCCGGCTTTTTGCCAGCAGGTAACACGCCATTTGCAGCCGATAGCTTTTGATATATTCCGCAGGCGTCGTATGCAGGCAATCGCGGAATGCCCGAAAACACTCACGTTCACTGGAAAAAGCGGCAGCGGCAATCTTTGCGATTGAGATTTTTTCCGCATAATGCTCATGTATATATATCATCATCAATTTTATTTTATCGTTTGTTTTGTTGTAATCTCCCGTTTCTTTCAATAAAGGGAGCGACATGATAAGAAACTGGAACCAAATCTCAGATAATACCGCCCGCAGTTTTATTTCATATCCAAAATCATTCTCAAAAAGGGTAAAAGATTCACGAATTGTATTTAATAACCGGGCCTGTTCCGGATCATCAGGGTACAATGCTATGATTTCTACCTGTGGAGCTGCAATAATTGGTGTAATATATCTTTGTTCTATCTGGCTTCCCTGTTGTCCGGCTATAAAAGAAGTATCAAAGATATGCAGAAGCTGAATGTTTTTTTCTGCTCCTTCCTGCGGTCTTGTCTTGTGAAGAACATTAGAATTGATCATTCCGCCGGAACCTGTCGGAAATATCATTTTCCCTTTTGGTGTGTAATATTCTAATATCCCCCTTTGCATATAAAATATTTCCACTGCTTTATGCCAGTGCCAGGGAACCATATATTTACCCAATTCCACACACGAAGCAATGTATGGAAAATCCGGCGCAAAATCCGGTAATAATTCTTCTTTGCTTCCCGCATGAAGTTCTACATTAGAGATATTTCTCAATTCTCTTTCAGCCCCTTTCGACATACCATCGGCTTATTTCTGCCTTTGTATTTTTATTATACTTTCATTTTGTTAATTCTTATTCTAAATTATAGATTACTGTTTTACTCCTATTTGTAGTTATGGCCCAGTGATTGCAGACTGTATCATAGCCGCGGTAACGGCAGTTGCAATTTCTTTTACTGTGTCAAGGACAAAGGGAATTCCTTTTTTTGTAATTGTATCTTTGGTTTTATTCCAGACAGTATCACTTTTGATTTTATCCAACAATTCGTGACCGTCCCATGTCAAACGCCCAACTCCAAAAAAATATAGCTCTTCCCCTGCATATTCACCCTTATAGTCATAAATCAAACCTGCGTCATGTAGGATTGCACAATGATAACCGATTGTTTTCATATCGTATCCATCAATCGTAATTTCGCTGCTATGTAGCCAAACATCAACATACTTGTTCTCAATTACAAACAGAATTTTTCTTATAAGTTCCATATCTCTTTGCATTATCCATACCTCCTAACAATTAGTCTTTCTCAGTCATTACATTTTCTTGTCCCCATTTTAGCATTTTTCCCGGCATCTTTTATTGTGTCCATATATGCCTGCTCCACGGGCGAGATCATTATATCTTGATATTTTCTATATTCTTCTTTTGCTTTTTCCATAGCTTGGTCATGACTCACCCTTCCGCCTCCTGTCAGTAACTTCCTGTTTCCAGAGGTCAATACTGCATCCAATTGCTCTACATAATCATTCATGTACATTGGTTTATGCTCAATAGCATTGATTTCAGCCAAATCAAAGTAACCCGAGACAAGATTATTCAAAACTTTTAATTCAGCTTCACTCAAATAATTCTTTGCAATACCAATATCCTTCAATGCTGGTAATTCCCCTGAAAATGACGTGAGTCCCATAAATGGTTTTTCCGCATCAGCACGTTCAAATATTACTTCAGCAGCAGTGTGTCCATGCGCTGCAAAATGTAATTTGTTTTGCACTATTTTAAAAAATATAATTGATTCATTACTACGGGGATTATAGTCAACGCTTGTTGCATATAAGTCAAGAACCTGACGATACAGGACTTTTTCTGAAGAACGAATATCCCTAATCCGGTCAAGTAATTCTTTCCAATAGAAACCGCCTCCAGTTCCTTTCAACCGCTCGTCATCCATTGTAAAGCCTTTAATCAAATATTCTTTTAATCGTTCTGTAGCCCAACGTCGAAACCTTGTAGCAATAGATGATCTGACACGATAGCCAAGCGAAATAATCATATCAAGATTATAAAATGGAATATTTCTAGCAACTTCTCTGACACCTTCTATACGAACCTGTCGGAAATTCCGACAGGTTGATTCTTCATCTAATTCATTTTCTTCATAAATGTGCTTAATATGTTCAACAACATTGGTTCTTGATGTTTGGTATAAATCTGCCATCTGTTGTTGACTTAACCATACTGTATCATTCTCCACCTTAACTTCTATATTAGTCAAACCATCTTCATTCTGATAGATGATAATCTCACCTTTGTTTTCCATGCAATCCACCTCCTCGTAGAATTTGCTTAATTAAGACTTTGCAAATCTAATAAATCTCCAAATTCTTATTCTAAATTATCGATTACTGTTTTACCGTGCTTAGGCAAAATGGATGTCCCTCTGGGTCAAACATTACTGTTGAAGTTTCATAATATTGTATCTCTGACCTTTTTGCACCACACTTTAAAGCATGATCAACCTCGCTTAAGTGAACCTCACACGACTAAAGTCACGTGCTTCATGGATCACTCCACAAATTTCCTGCTTCCCAGACCTCGCAACCTACTATCTCCACAGGCGTTAATTTCCGTAGTCCCTACGGTATTTT
>Ga0153928_1000887_pt1 | contig 14019 bp, 15 predicted proteins | sample TSNJ012MetaG_FD_106656 | JGI IMG/M metagenome (GOLD analysis project Ga0153928, IMG submission 106656) | Attine ant fungus gardens microbial communities from New Jersey, USA - TSNJ012 MetaG | ecosystem: Host-associated > Fungi > Mycelium > Unclassified | place: USA: New Jersey, Wharton State... | reverse complement strand
CTAAAGCGTTTTCAAACAGCGAGCTTTGCTCGCTGGCACGCCTTTGGCGTGCAACTGACTATGCAGCAAGGTTAACGCCGCCATATGGGCGGCGCGCGGCGTTCGCCGCGACTTAAAAACGCTAAAGCGTTTTTAAGTTAACCAGCTATAATTGCCTGAATCTTTCAGCTTGAACTGAGAAACCAACTCTTGCAGTAAACTTGCCTGGCTGCTCATTTCCTCACTGGCGGCGGCATTTTCCTCAGAAGTGGCGCTGTTCTGCTGAATGACCTGAGAAACCTGCTCAATACCTTCGCTGATCTGCGCTATTGCGGCGGCTTGCTCACCGGATAATTTTGAAATTTCCGACACAAGCTCGCTGCTCTTGAGCACCTCTTCTACAATTTGCGTCAGAGAAGCGGAGGTTTCAGCGGATATCCTTGCACCTGTTTCAGATTTCTCGATTGACATTTCTATCAGCTCACTTGTGTTTTTAGCGGCCTCCGCACTCTTGGCGGCAAGATTACGAACCTCGTCCGCGACAACCGCAAAACCCTTGCCATGTTGCCCTGCCCTCGCGGCCTCAACAGCCGCGTTCAGGGAAAGGATATTCGTTTGAAATGCTATATCATCAATAATTTTTATGACTTTGCCGATAGTCTGGCTGGCTTCGCTGATTTCACTCACCGCCTGAATCATATTCTCCATTTGCCTGTTGCCCTGACCCGCGCTTTGTTTGATGCCGTCCCCGAGTGCCTTTGCTTCTGTCGCAAGCTCGGCGTTATGTTTTGTTTGCTCCGAAATCTCGGAAATGGAAGCGCTCAATTCCTCAACCGTAGCGGCCTGCTCGGTTGCGCCTTGCGCAAGTATCTGCGCACCGTCCGCTATCTGTAACGAACCCGAGGCGACCTGTGCTGTCGCGCTGTTAATATGAGTAAACATATCGTTCAGATTCCCTGCCATTTTGGCAAGTGCGTTGCCGATTACATCGTCATCCGACTCGCGAACAATTTCCACGGTCAGGTCGCCGTTTGCGATGGCGTTCAAGTTTTTCACTTTGGATCCAAGCATCTTGATAAGACCGGAAGCCGAATGCGCCAGCATGCCAATCTCATCCTTTTTTTCGCTGTAAGACCGTACCTGCCGTGTAGCGGCTTCTCCAATATCCACCTTTCCCGTGTCAGCTATCGACGACAGGATTTCCGCCAGCGCGTTCAACGGTTTGCCAATTCCGTTTGCCAGCCTCATAGAAGCAACCAGTGCAATGGCGATAGCGACAACCAGCAATACAATAGTGATAATAACGCTCATGTTTACATAACTCATAAAGTCCGAAAGCGGGGCGTTCACGCCAATACTCCAGCCATTTGAATCCTCAATAGGCGCATAACCAAGAAACTTCTTTATACCCTGCATAGAGTAGGTGCCGAAACCTGTTTTGCCCGCCATCATTTCGCGTTCAAGCGCCGCGATAGGCGCCATTGCGGGGTCGGTTTTTTCGTTTTCCTGGGCATTGCTTTCATTGGATACAAAATCCATATTCGGGTGCGCGATTACCGTACCCTGCCTGTTGATAATCTGAGCGCTGGCCCCTGGGCTAATTTTTATTTCTGAGACAGCGTCGTTTAAAAATGTCTCGACAGGGATCAGATAGAGAACTCCCGTAACCTTTGACCCATAAATACCGTCTTGCCAAATAGGCGCGGCTATGATTATGGTGATTGCGCCGGTGACTTTGGAAACCACGGGATCGGACACCCATATTTGACCCTGCATAGCCTTTTGGAAATACTCGCGCTCACTAAAATTATCACCGGTAAAAATGCTGGTTCCGTCTGTACCGAGAATATTGCCACGGGTAAAATCGTGGTATCTATTGGCAACCTCGTCAAGCACAGTCTGCTTTTCATTAACCGACGCCGACGAATTGATGATTCTTTCGTCGCTGGCCGCATCTTCCACGATGATCTTATAAGCCCTCAAATGATTGGAAAACTGTTTGGACGCGATCTCGGCCGTTTTCACCATGGTCTGCTCCAAAGTGCCGGTGGCTGTCTGCATATTGAGATAGACAGAGATAATTGATACAATCAATAACGATGCTACAACAAGCACACACATTGATACCATAATGCGAGTTCTGATCCTTTTCATGTTCAGTCTCCTTTCATCGCCGCATCAATTCCCACTTGAGCCGCTCTTTTGGGACACTCTCCTTTTAGCCCTTCTGCTTTACCCCTGAGTAACATCCCCTCTGCGATGTTACGGAAAAAATATCATTGTATGCAAAGCCTTTGAAAGCAACTGCAAACAATGATATTTAAAATGCACCCTCTGCTTTGCAGTTGGCTTATGATACCGTATTCATATTGTTGTTTCACAGGGTGGACTGTGAAAGCATTCCTATGTCCGCATCTGAGAAAATCAGGCGGCTGTCAAGCAGAAGAACCATATACCTGTCCAGCTTGCCGATCCCCGAGACATACCGCGCCGGAGCATCCACGGAAAAGGCCGGCGGCGGAGCTATAAGGCTCTCATCAATATCCAGGACATCTTCCACAGTGTCTACTATCAGCCCCACATGTTCCCTGTCAATGTCCACGATGATAACGCAGGTACGATCAGTGTATTCCCTTTCCGGTTTGCCGAAGCGAAGGCTCATATCAATCAGCGGTACCACCCGGCCCCGCAGATTGATAATGCCTTTGACATAATAGGGAAGTTCAGGCAGCTCGGTCAAGGGCTGGAGTTGGACGATCTCAATCACATGGGCGATTGAAATTCCGTAATGCTGTCCGTCAATCTGAAATGTAAGGTATTTCGCCCAGACATCGCCTTTCGCCGACGATTGCCGAATGACTTCGTTTATGCTATCCATCGTTCTGCCTCCTTTAATTATTAGTGACTCAATACTTCCGTGAGATAATGAGAATCCGGCCGTGGCGAACCGTTCGGCAGTACCGGGAACGCTAAAATCAGCTGCCGTCGCCGATAGAATTCCTCTTTTTTGAGGGTTCTCCTGTTTGAGCCTGAACGCGCTCGGAGCTTCCCTCAATGAGCGAATCGTTGATGGCCGGGGCTTTTAAGTCCGCCAAAAATTTTGTGGCGTATTGGTACAGTGCCGGTTCGTCATCCAGCAGAAGCTTCATACTGTCGGGGGACGGGTCTACGATCCAATGGTAAAATGTGAAAATCCTGACGCTGTTAATAAAGGCGGCCATTGCGTGGGTATCAAACGGGGCAAACCTTCCAATCTCTATTCCTCGCTCAAAGACCTGTTCGACATATTTAACCCCCTCGTCTATAATCAGCGATTTGCTTATTTCCCGTGCGCGTTCGTCTATGGCGATTCTCTGAAATATGATGATCGAGATATCCGATAGTTTCTGCTCATATTCTTCCTTGAAATCATATCTGATACGTCTTATGATATCCATAAGACTTCCATTTTGCAGGACAAGCTCCATCTCCTCCAGGCTTGGCCGACCTTCAAGGTAGCAATGACAATAGAAATCGTAAATGGTCATCCGGAATAAACCATGCACCGGCTCGTTTTACCGCGCCTTTAATTTTTCCTCCCCTGCGCAGATATTTAACGTGCTGTGAAGAAGCGTGCCATTCAAGAGCCTTTTCATTTGCGGTTTTGTAATTATTCATATATTTCCCCTATTGTGTTTTCTAATTATAATATAACATGATAAGTGATAAAATTCAATACCATATTCATTAATAATAACATATTAGAATATTTTATTAAATAATATTCATATATTATTACTTTTGTTTCCTTGGGATCAATATCCCGCCCCTCGGAGGCGTTAGGACGAAGGATAACCGTATAACTTTAATCACATAAGCATGTCGCGCTGTTTGTGCCGATGTCAGTTGTTCCGCGTTTCCATTGGTAGGTGAACACGCCTTTTTCCACCCCAGCCGGGTCGGTTGTCAGGCCGCTTGTATTGGCCGAAAGCTGCTCACCGAATTTAGCTGTGCCGGTGATGGTCACCGTGCCGCCGAGCTCCGCCTTTTCGGTGGTAATCATCGCGCTTGGCGCGCTTGCCGGGGATGCCTCATACGTTGTGGTTTCCGCAAGCCGGGCATAGAATGTATAGCCTGTATTCGGTTCAAGCCCGCTGAATGTGGGCGAGGGTTGCCACGCGCCAGTTGATCCCTGCCTATACTCCGCGCCGCTAATGGTGGTCAGGGTAACGCTGGTGGGATACTCCCTTATCGCCCAGCAGGAGCGGAACGTGTTGCCGCAGATATAATGGTCGGTCATGAATTTGACCGCACCGGGCAGGATCATATAGATGTAATCGTGGATATGCTCCGCGGACGGTTCTTTCTGAACAGGGGCGGATTGCTTTGCCGCGCCCGCTTTCCGGGGCGCTTTTTTCGTCTTGAATATGGGGATCATCTCCTTTTTCTTCTGGATTATGGCATAAAAAAACGGAGCCGCTTTTGGCGGCCCCGCTGTGGGGTATGGGTTATTGGATTGTCAGACCCGGCTCCTGTCCGGCTTCCCGTTCCTGTTCCAGCGTAATATTGATTGCGCCAATGTACCAGTCCAGCCGTTCCAGCTCCAGCGGCGCGAGGATATCCACAAATGGGGTTAAATTCCCGCTTGCGGCATACAAATCCAGCGCCTCGTAGTAAGCGTGGCGGTTCTCATGCTTAATGTTAACCGGCAGGAACCCATGCGCCATGAGCTGGTAGTTCATAATCAGCCGGCTTGTCCTGCCGTTTCCATCGGGGAAAGGATGAATCCGCACAAATTCGGCGTGCGTCCACGCGGCCTGTTCAATCGGATTGCGGTCTGTGGGCGCGGCCAAATCCATATAAAAATTCTTGACCTGCCCATACATCTGGTTTGGCGCAGGCGGCTGATGGCTGGCGCCTGTGATCCGCACATCCACGTTCCGGTAGATCCCGCCCGGAAGAATGTTTTCCATAAGCATCTCATGGATGTCCTTAATAATTCCCTCATCCAGCAGCTTGCCTTCGCCAATTTGGCGCCGGCAATACTGGAATGCTTTCTCATGGTTTACAACTTCATATATCTCCCTGAGCCGTTTGCCGCCTATCGATATCTTATCTTCCAGCACCAGCTTGGTGTCGATCAATGACAGCGTGTTTCCTTCGATGGCCGTGGAATGATGGGCGAATTCTATGGAAAACGCCGTTTCATAGTTCTCCAGAACGGGCGCCGGGAGCTTGCCGATATGTTGCCGGAGGAAATCCCTCTTTCCCATAAGGATGGCGTATTCCATTTTGGTTCGCCTCCGTTTCTGTTATTATGGTATTGCCAGTATATCACAGCCCACCTAAAAAATCTATCAATTATTGGCTGCGCAACATCCCGACGCGGGACTCAAACGCGCCGCGCAGGGTGGCGCGCCGCTCGTCGTCCATGAAGCGGGGCGCAGCGGCGAGAACCTGTTCCAAATCCTCCGCCGCTCCCTCCAGCGCAGACAGCTCCAGCCAGTCAAAGGAGCGCACCAGCCGGATTTGCTCCGAATGGCGGTCGGCGAACGGCTTGCTTGGACAGTCCGCGTCCGGCCCGCCCCACCGGAACAGATGGTCGTGCCAGAGGGAGGTTCCGCAGTCGTAGACGGGCGCCGGTCCCAGCCATTTCAAAGTGTCCGCGTTTCGCAGCGCGCCGAAGTTGCCCATGTGACGATCCTCGTTCGCTATTAAGAAATCCACGGTCAGCATCTTGTCAAGCTCCGGTTCGACGCCCGGTATCCCCAACGCCTCGCAACAACCAAGAAAATGCCGGTACTTGGAGGTTTCGGGGTTACGGGGGAGCATCTTGCATATGTGGTGGGCGCTGACCAGCTCGGAGTCCGCCGTGACGAAATCAGGGCAGACGCTGTACGGCAAGCCTTCGATCCACATCAATCGGTATGGGACATGCGCGATCCCCAGCCTGTCCATCAGCATGGACGCGAACACCTCGTTCAAAGGCTCCTGATGAAACGGCGCGCTGCCGCCCTTGATCATGCAGCGGGTTCCGTCGATGATCTTCCACCGCTTTTTCAGCAGTCCGTCCGAGGTATTGTCCGGCGACAGCAGGTCGACGGCTTCCCCTGCGGGACGCATGCCGAACAGGATGTTGCCGACGTCCTCCGAGAACGGGTTCTCAAAAAAGTTGATATCCGACCAGCGAAGCGCCTGGTTTTCCGGCTTTACCCAATATTGATCCGAGAGGCTCAGTCCGAAGCACTTGGACAGAAGCATCTGTGTGGTGGCGAAGCCGAGATGCTCCAGCGCGTCGCGGATACCCGACCGGCTGGCGGGGATGGAGCGGCTCTGCCACCAATGATTCAAGCCGGCGCGGTTCACAATGCCTTTCGCCGCCGCGATCCCAACCGGGACGCGCTCCGGCTCGTACAACCTGCCGATCTCCGATATCCCGCCCGTTATCTCGTCCAGCTCCATCGCAAGCACAGGCCGTTCCTTGTGCATCAGGATATATTTCATGGGGTTTCACCTCCGCTCCGTAGTGATTATATCCTATTGTACCATATAATTATTTATACCGCCATACCACGGAACATTGCCGCATTTTCCGTTCTGTTATATCTTCCGAAGCCGCTCGACCGCTGGCGGCAGCACCTTGAGGATATACTCCACATCCTCGCCGGTGGTGTACCCGTTAATGGAAAGGCGCAGGGAACTGCCGGCGATCTCCCTGGGTACGCCGATGGACAGAAGCACATTATACTGTACCCTATAAAATGGACACTTGGAAAAGTGGAAACCCTAATTCGTGGACACAATATAAGTCCCAAAAATGTAAATACCCTTGGATGTGGACATCACTAAGTCTACAGACCCTATAATGTGGACATCGATAAGTATTGAAACCCTTATTTGTAGACAGTGAAACGTCCCCTATTGTAACATGCCGCTTGGGTTTGATATGCTGTGATTCACAAGGGGGAATCCGTTTATAGGGAGAATTGTGATGGAAAAAACATTTACTTCAGAAGAGCTTACACATTTGAGAAAAAATCCATATATCAAAAGTGTTAACGCTCAAAGAATACGGTTTACTGTAGCCTTTAAAGAAGAATTCTGGGAACGGTACAAAAATGGAGAGATACCCAAAGAGATTATTCGCTCAATGGGCCTCAATCCAGAAATCGTGGGAGCAGGCCGCATCAAAGGGATAGTTAAACGAATCAAAGAGCAGGCGGCAACCGGGTTTACAGAAGGCTACGAGTGGCAGGATAAAAATGCGCCTGCCGCAGAATCACATCCTGTCAGTGTAAGATTAAAGCGCTTGGAGCATGAGTCGGCCTACATGAAGCAGGAGCTAGAGTTGCAAATTGTCTCCGTAATCAATGACTGGATTGACTACTACAACAATGATCGAGGCTATTTCGTCAATCAGCCTGTCCCGAATGGAGCGAACCTTGGCGGCACGATCTTCGATGCCGGTACAGGCACTCTCAACAGCTACTCCCATACCCACGATAGCGGGGACATTTTCTGTGCCGGCGCGTTTGCCACCCTCCTGGGCGCCGCCTTCAATGAGATTGGGGATATTTACCCCCTTGCGGATGAACAGCGCGCCGATCCCTTTGGGGCCGTTCAATTTGTGGCCTGACAGGGAGAGCAGGTCGATGTACTGCTCGGCAACGTCTATTTCCACATTGCCAGCCGCTTGTACCGCGTCCGTGTGGAACAGCACGCCGCGCTCCCGGCACAGCGCGCCGATCTTTTCGATGGGCTGGATCGTACCGATCTCGTTGTTGGCGTACATGATGGTGACGAGGGCGGTATCCTCACGGATCGCCGCCGCGACATCCTCCGCCCGCACAAAGCCGAGGGGATTTGGATTCAGCCGGGACACCGCGAAGCCTTCCAGTTCCAGCTTCCGGCAGGTATTCAGCACCGCGTGATGCTCAAATGAGGCGGTTACAACATGCTTTTTGCCCTCTTTCCCCAAGCGTTCAGCCACTCCCTTAATGGCCCAATTGTCGGCTTCACTGCCGCCGGAGGTGAAGAATATTTCCGATGGCAGCGCGCCGATACCGGAAGCCACCTTCTCCCTGGCAAGCCGGACGGCTTTTGCCGCGTCCCTGCCTTTTCCGTAGAGGCTGGAGGGATTACCGTAATCGTCCTGTAGATAGGGCAGCATCGCGGACAGCACTTCTTTGGATATCGGCGTGGTTGCCGCGTTGTCCGCGTAAACATAACGTGACATTGATATACCACCTCACCTCTCTGCCGCTGTTAACAAAAACCGGGGGACAGAGCCTGTCGCTGATCTTTCCAGGCGTCAAGCTCCAATTGGTTCCGTTCTGATAGATAGCCACGAGTGTATGGTACCTTTTTGCGATCCATAGTGGTCATAATCTTATCAACGGCTTCGATACACCCTGCTTCCATCAGTTCATTTGCGTATACCGCCAGTGGCCTCATGTCTTTACAGGTTTCCAGAAGATGATCCAGCTTTTCGGTATTTCCATCCTTTGCATCCCGCAAGGCAATCCGTACCTCGTCATGCGTTTCCTGTAACGGCGACCAGCCGCTGTTGTCGGTCAAAAAATATTCATCATGCAGGTTCCATTCCCATATAGGTACAATATCGGCATATATACCGCCATCAGGCATGATTCCCTCATATACAAAAGACGCCAAATGATCACGGTTTCCACTGTATTCATAATCATCGAGCATGATCCGCAGATCCGTTTTTTGCTGTGATATCGGGAGCCCTCTGACAATATCCTCCACATAAGCAATTAGAAAAATATCCGACAGCGGCGGTGGGCGATTGCCTGACATGGATTTATACATGTCGGAAAGCTCCCGCTCAACAGCTTTATAGCCTGCGAGATTGTATCTTTCCTGCTCGGCGAAATCAGACACCTTGCGGCTATTGCGTTCATCCCGGAGAAATTGACGGGCTGGGGATGCCAGTTTTTGTTTGCAGACGTCCACATTGATCGCTGCGTTGTAGTACCGATGAAGCAGGTTTTTCAGCGGGTCGTTCAAATTGGTTGGCAGATAGACTCCCATCAGCGAAGCGCCGGCAAGCAGAGAAGTATCGCCTCCGGCAATTGTTGCCCAGGCTTGCCGGATTGCTCTTGGGAAACTGCCCGCGCTCACATCTAACCGCAGGGCCGGCAGCGGTACTTTTTTTAATACCTCATTGGAAGCGTGCCCCTGGTGATTGTATCGTTTGTAGGTATCCGTCTGCTCAAAAAACAGCGTGTATTGTTTTCCCGGAACAGTCTCTTGCTTGATGTCGAGTGGATAATGGCGGCTGTACGCATTCATCGCTGCCTTGGCTTGGCTGCCGCCGATTTCCAGGCTTCGGTCCAGATATCCGTCAAACCATGCTTTTCTATTCTGCCGATACCGAATCTCATCGGGCTGGGGAACGACATAGAAGTTTTTAGGCTCTTTGAGAAATGGAGCCATACCAAAATCAAGGCGCGGCTCCATTTCTCTGACACGGCCTACTGCATCATAGCCGAGATCGTATGATATTCTTTCTTCATTCATTATTGTATCTCCTATACGGTATTACCATACAAGCACATCCGGTATCGCGATATTTCATGTGCTGTTCTGTAAATCATTCCACCACCGCGAACCGCTCTCCGTCGAACAGCTCCAGCCTGTCCGACGTCACGTTTTGCTCGAAGTACATCTATGCACCGCTTTCATTTAAAATTTAGCATGGCGTTAGGTCTTGGCAGGATTGCTCCTGTTCGATTAAGCTCCGTTGATATAAAATCTGCCTTGCCAAGCTTGGTTCCATTTCTCTGGCGGTGTAGCTGACAGGCAATGGGTGGGTGCGTTCAAAACTTGCAGCTTGTTGTTGGGCGGCTTCTTTTGATTCATGTACGATATAACATCCTGTAAGGTCCGAACACCAGCCATCCATCTGGCTGGTAGACAGGCAGATTCCATTACTGAACCATATCCCGTAATATTTCTTCTCTGCATTATTTGCGGTAATTGATTTTGAAACAGTCATACGCTTTCACCTCCTAGTCAGTTACAGACGTTACTGTGTCAACAGTCTCAAGGCATCCCGCTTCCATCGGTTTATTTGTGTATTCATATCGTCACACCACCGCGAAGCGTTCTCCGTCGAACAGCTCCAGCCTGTCCGAAGTCACGTTCTGCTCAAAGTACATCGCTAAAATCCGCATGACGTCCTCCTGCGCGGCGCGACGCACGACAAAGCCCTGCTCCCGCACGATCTGCTCCACATGGGAGAGATAGGGCGGTATCTCCAGCGGGTTGTCGCCGCGCAAATGCAGGACGAGGAAAAACTCTCGGGCCGTCGCCATGCTGGTCTGCTCCATATCCAAGAGCGTTATGTCCTGCTCGAGCTGGGCGCGGATCGCCTCGTTTTCCTCATCCTCCAGCCTTTTTCTCAAATACTGTTTATTGTCGGCGTAGTTCTCGCGGCTGCTCAGACACAGCATAGTGATCTCGGCAACGCCTTTCAAAACGTTCATGAGCGCGTTTACCCTTGCGGTCAGGCTCTCCGGCGTAAGCACCGACAAATTGCTCGGTTTTATGGAAAAAAACGCGATCTCCCCATGGCCGTAGGTCGTGACGCCGTACCCGGTGAGGGCTTTAAGGTCAACCAGCTTTCGGACTCCGCGCTGTGCGCGGGAAGCCTTTTTTCTTTCCTGCCTTGACTGTTTCCGCTTCATATTCAACCTCCCATACATAAAACTGTTGTTTTGCCGCAAAATAATTGATAGCGTACCGCAGGAAATCCTTGACGCTGGCGCCGTCAAACTGGATGGTCAAAAACGCGTAGACCGCCGTGGCGACGATGGGCGGGAAGAATCCGAACTGCGTCAGCAGCAGGATCGAAATCAGCGCGCCCACGCCGATGATGGTCAGGTCACTGAGCTTCCAGAGCCACATGGTGGCCTTTTGCTTAAGGTTATCCGGGTATATATACATGGCATCGCCCTCCTACATATTCATAGAAAGTTCCTGAGTATGATCTCGGGAAAGAGCATGCTCATGATCTTCCATCTGTGCAAGCAAAGCCGCGATTCCCTCGATAACCCTGTCTATATCCGACGCGACATTTTTAGATATAACATTATAATTATACATTTCATCTGGTGTCATATCCGGCAGGGGCTCCATGGGGGAAAAGCCTTCGGACAGCAGTTCTTGAAGTTCGACTGACTTGTCGAGCAGATGCTCCCAGCTTGATTGCGATGGTTCGGTTATCGCCATTTCCTGTCCGCATTTCTTATACACGCCATACCCGATGCGCGTGTATTCACTATCTGGTTTTTTTGTCAGTTGTGTTATTGCCATCCATATTTTGCCTGTAGTGTACTCTGCCAAAAATCTTTTTTCCTTGGACTGCCGGATAACATAATCCGTTATCTCCTTAAAGCTATGAGACTGTCCATCCCCCATCAGCTCTTTGAAGCATTCTCTGGCAAATTCCGATGCCGGTGATACAGTAAACATATTAACCTCCATTATTGACTTCCGGTAAATTGCGTCGTTCTTCATATATCGCGGCGATCCCCATCATGATGAATTCCACACAGGGGATGGCGACCGAATTCCCGCAGGCGCGGTATCTTTTGCTGTCCGACGCGCCGGGGATGTTCGTCCATCCGTCCGGGAATCCCATGAGGCGTTCGCATTCCAGCGGGGTCAGGCGGCGCACAAGGCTCCCGATACGGACGGGATGAATCTTGTTGAGGGAGTACCCGCCGCACGGATGGGCCTGTAGGGTCCCGCACAAATCCCCATTCTCACGACCACTGCGGCAGTCCAGCCCCGCAACCTCGCACACAAGGTCGGTGGAATCCTTGTATTGACGCGCGGCCTGTGTGGAGGCCACATCGTTTTCCATGTACTCGTCGCTTCGCTGCTGGGAGAAAATTGCGTGCCGATCCGTCCCGGTCAGTGTGTAGCTGACGTCCCGCTGGTATCCGATTCCGTTCCCGCCGTTATGAGGCTGCCTGTCCACAATATTTCCGGCGATGGCGTATGTTTCCTGCTCGGGCTCGTCTATCGCCAGCGGGACATTGTTACCCCCGGTGCCGAAGCGCGAGGTGACGGTCGGAGCCACATCATGCGGTCCGGTATAGCGGGAGTCAATTCCATGATTCTCGAAAACACACGGAGTATTATTTCCGCTGGTTCCAGCCGCCGATGTGATAGTGGGGCATAAGTCCTCGCAGATTTCCGCGCCGCCCTGTTGTGTCGCCATGACCAGCGGGGGATGCCCGTCCATCTGTGAGCGCAGCGTTCCCACATGGTTCTCCGATACGTCCATTCTTTGCCCGCCCTGGTCGTTGAGGCATATAACCGAGGGCATGATGTTGCCGCCCTCGGAGCCTTTGAGGGTGGGGGCGCATTCCATCTCGTATCCGATGCTTCCGGCTTTGGCTCCCGCTCCCGCGCAAAAGGCGGCGGCCATGACGCAGGGATATCCCTGTCCGGCCTGACCGCCGCCTGATGTTAACGCCGTATGCTGCTCGGGAGTAATAAAGCAGTCGCCGTTGCCTTTGCTTACAACGCCCGCGGCCAAAACGAGCCCCGCGGGATTCCTCCCTCCGGCGCCATCAGCTCCAGCCAGAGTTGGGGCCACGCCGCCGGGTGTGAATACTCGGGCCTGTTGTGTCTCCCATCCATTAAGGCATCCCGCCTGGACATATCCATGCCCGCCGCCCTCGCCGCCGTAGAGGGCGGGCCACACGCCGTCCTCACGGTGGACACGGCGGCTTTGTACATCCCAGGGCGTCAGGCATTCCGCGCTTTCAGCCACAAAGGTTTGCTGCTTCATACCCGGCTGTGCCTGCACCGCGCCCGCCACATCGTTGAGATCGCGCACCTCGTCCCGCTGGTTGCACGCAAAGGCGATGGGAGGGCTAACCACGCCGTTCCTGCCCGTTGACATACCGCAGTTGACGCCCAGCGTCGCCGCCTTGTCCCCGGTCAGATCGCCGTTATATCCGTCAAAGCCTGCCACATCATGATTATTATCCGCCTGCTCCCTCCATTCCATCAGAAGCTCCAGAGGGATTTCCGCCTGTATCTTCAGAGCCGTTTCCAGCACAGGCGGCAGTTCCTTGCCCCGCTTCTTCGCACGCCGCAGTATCCCACGGCACGCGGTCGGCGTCAAATAGTAGCGAGGGTGCGGAAAAGCCTCCAAAATCGCAGACAAGGAAGATTCTGCGCCTTCTTTGGGCGAGGGTCCAGTAGCGGGCATCAATAACCCTAAAAGCGAGGGAAAACCGATCTCCCATAATGGCCCCAGCAGACTCCCATGCCCCGCCCGCAGGTCGAGGAACAGAAACGGAGCGATCCACAATTCGGATTGTTTCCTCGAGGACGGCGCGGAAATCCTCGCCGCCTTCGGAGCTGAACGCGCCGGGTACGTTTTCCCAGACCATGAATCTTGGCCGAACAGACTGAGCTGTTCTCCCGTTTCGTTCATCTTCATCTCTCATCTCCCTGATTATCCGTATTTGCTCCATGAACAGGCCGCTCCGCTCGCCCGCGAGTCCGGCGCGTTTGCCTGCCACACTAAGGTCTTGACAAGGGCTGCCGCCTGCGATGATGTCCACAGGCGGCAGCTTTGCCCCGTCCAGCCTGGTGATATCCCCCACATGGAGCAGGCCGGGGAAGCGGTGTTTCGTCACCTCGATGGGAAACGGTTCGATCTCGCTGGCCCATACCGGCGTGATACCGTGGCGTATGGCTGCCAGCGGAAAGCCGCCGATCCCATCAAACAAACTGCCCAGCTTGATCATCACGGCCACCGCATGTTCATTCCATAATCTGGCGATTCGCTCCGGCTGGGTTCCGGTTCCATGGCCGTTGACGGATCGGACTCTCCCCATTTTTTGTATTCCGGGTACTGCTTCAGCATGGCTTCGATATGCTTCCGGTTTTCTTCGCTGTCGATATACACGCCGTCAGGAACATCCGGCATCCCGCGGATCAGCCTGACGCCGTCCTTTTCCGCGGCTATCGCGGCTTCTTCATCAGAGTTGAAAAGCCACAGGCTGTCAT
>Ga0153928_1000886_pt1 | contig 14020 bp, 11 predicted proteins | sample TSNJ012MetaG_FD_106656 | JGI IMG/M metagenome (GOLD analysis project Ga0153928, IMG submission 106656) | Attine ant fungus gardens microbial communities from New Jersey, USA - TSNJ012 MetaG | ecosystem: Host-associated > Fungi > Mycelium > Unclassified | place: USA: New Jersey, Wharton State... | reverse complement strand
TGACAGCACCAGTGCCTGCTATAATCAGATGGTAAGCACCAAGACGACAGCTAAGACCTGGCGTTCGGCGGAGCATTTGATCAAAGTTGATCCTTGCTACAATTATGTGCTGGCCTTAGGGTATAATGAAGACTGTATTTCAGGCAAGGGCTCGGCGATCTTTCTTCATGGTATGCATCCGCAGAAAAACTGGTCGGAAGGCTGTGTCGCCATTGACCAGGAGTATGTAAAGCAACTGGTCTGCCAGGTGGATGCCCAGACGAAGATTGTGATTGCACCGGATGCCGATGCCCTGCTTTATCACTGACTGTCAGGAATTCCTGGCAGCCATTTTTTGTGCAAATGCGCGGATTGATTCCATCCGTTTTTTCTCCTCCGGTGACATATTGGTGCTCAAAATGGACATCAATAAGTCGGATTCCTGGCTGCTGAACTGGATGCCCTTCTTGCGGGAATCCAGTTGCATTGCAGTAAAAGCCGGTACAATCTGGTCTTTTGGCATCGAATTCATCTGCTCGGCGAATTTCATGAGGTAGTCCAGTTTGTCTTTGTTCATCTGCCGCAGACGGGGATCCTGCTTCCAGTTATTTTGTGAACTCATAAAAACTCCTTTCTCTTTGCCAGATCAGGTCGATATCTGCATTGATTGCATCATTAACTGGATATTTTCCATCATGTCAATCATATCCCGTTCTCTGGGGCCGGCGTAGGGTTTCATGGCCTGCAGAATTTCCAGCGGTGATATCTGACTGGGTGCACTGGGGTTGATTCCCATGGCCGACACTTCGCCATCTTCAAATAATTCTCTGGTTCTGTTTAGTTCTCGAATCTTGATCATCATTGATAAGATTCGTTGTTGAGGAATCTGAAAATAGGGAATGGCAGCCTTAATCATCTGCATTTGCGGATCAGCCATCAAATAGTCGAAATCGGTAAGCTGAATTCCTTTTGTTTCTCCATTCATAAGCAACAAGTCCTTAGCATTCTTGACACAATATATGCATCATTCAATGATTTCATTCCATGTGCATATCATGATATCAGAGGAGAGTGATTTATTATGGCGACAAAATTAATTATTGATGGAAATGCTGTTTATGAAATAGATGAGGACTGTCTGGAATTCCGGCAGAAGTCGCTGCGTAATCAAAAAAACGCCGTACCAAAGAATAGTAATGGGAGAAGTTACCGAAATAAGAATGGGATGAATATACAGAAAGACAGATCGTGAGGGGAAAAAACGTACCCCCTCAATTAAGAGGGGGTATTATGGACTTTAGCAGAAACCGTTACCACCGCCGCAGCAGCACAGCAGCAGGATGATCCAGATGAAGTCACATCCGTTACCGCAGTCATTGTTGCCGAAGCCTCCGCTGATACCGTTGCCGCCACCGCAGCAGCACAGCAACAGGATGATCCAGATAAAGTTAAAGCCATTTCCTCTGTTGTCACATTCACATCCACATCCACAGTTTGTAGCAGCTAAATCACTCATATTAAATCCTCCAAAATTTGTTTACACTTAATCATATGTCGGGCAGCATGTCACTGTTTACACTTTTTTTTAAAATATTTGTTTGCAAGAAAAAAACACACTTTGAAACACAATCTCAAAAAATTTTAAAAATTTATAAAATAGTAATTTTCTTTTTGGAAAAGTATGTTATACTCTAGTAGGTGTGAAATTTATGTCAAGTACCCTGGCGAAAGCTTCGGGGGAGAATATAGAAGAGGAAATACAAGGTGCAGATATGAGTCAGAATAATAACCAAAGAAGGAATGGATCAGGACGCTCCCGGGCAAGGGGCAGCAACAGCAGTTCAAAAAGCAGGAACACGGGCAGTACCCGGAGTACCGGTTATCAATATAGCAATGCCAGAAAGAACCATGGCCGCAGAAAAGGCGGCTCCCACTATGATTTTAAGAAGATCGCAATCGGCGGTGTGCTGCTGATTTTAGCAATTACCTGCATCGTGTTCCTGCTAAAGGGCATGACCGGGCCGGACATGATCAAAGAACCCGAGACGGAAGTGACCAGCGAACCGGAGACACAGCTGCAAAAAGAAGTGACGGTAGATGGGGTTTCTATCACCGGCATGTCCAAAGCGGAGGCCAGGGAAGCGATCCTTAAGAATTATCCGTGGAATATGAAAGTGACCCGCAGCGGGGAATCCTATTCCGTAAAGAATCTGATGTCGGAGAAAGTCGATCAGCTGCTGCAGGAGGTTTACAGTGGTGAGGCCAGAGAAAGCTATACTTTGGATACCGGCGGTCTGGAATCGGCGATACAGGCAGAAGCCGCGGAAGTCGCCGCACTTTGGGACAAGTCGGCGAAGAATGGATCTATTTCCAGCTATGATGCGGCAAATGACAAGTTTTTGTTTACCGGTGCCGAGACCGGTGCGGCAGTGGATCAGGAAAAACTGATTTCCGACATTACGCAGGCGATCAAGGCCAAAAAGTTTGACACGTCCATCGAAGTGTCGGTCAAGACGGTAGAGCCGGAGTTTAATGAGGAGGCGGCAAAAGAGAAGTACAAAACAGTATCTTCCTTTACCACAAAGACGACCTCCAACAGCAAGCGGAATACGAATATAAAGCTGGCCGCACAGGCCATCAACGGAACGGTGCTGCAGCCGGGACAGGAATTCTCCTTTAACGGAACGGTTGGACCGCGTACGGAAGCCAAGGGCTACCAGGGTGCGGCAGCATATAATAACGGAGAAGTAGTAGAAGAAATTGGCGGTGGTGTTTGCCAGGTGTCTTCCACCCTGTACAATGCGGTGGTACAGGCGGGACTCAAAACCACTGTGCGCCAGTCCCATACCTATGAACCTTCCTATGTAACACCCGGGACCGATGCTACGATAAGCTGGGGCGGACCGGATTACAAGTTTGTCAATAACTCCAGTGCGGCGATTGGAATCCGGGCCAGCTATTCGAACCAGACGGTCACCATTTCTATCTATGCCGTTCCGGTTTTGGCGGACGGCGTAAAGCAGAAACTCGAATCCACCAAGAATGGGGAAAAAGATCCGCCGGCCCCGACTTATGAAGAAGATCCAACCCTGGAACCGGAAGTTGAGGTGATCAAGAGCGCCGGAACCAGGGGCAGCAGCTGGACGACCAGACTGGTGGTTACGAAAAATGGCGAAGTGATCAGCCAGGAAGTTGACCATAAGACTAATTATAAAGGACACGCCCCGGTTATTTTACGGAACACCTCCGGCAGCGTGGCTACTACTGAAGGTACCCTTGAAGGTGAGATCGTACCGCCGATTGAATCCGTACCGGCACCGGAAGGTGCAGGGGATGGCTTTACGACCATGCCGGAGACCGGTAAAACAACAGAGTCAGGTGAACCGGGTGCAACCACCGCCGCTCCGACTGAAGCCGCAGCGACCAGTCCGAAGCCGGGCAGCACGGAGCCGACAACGACCAGTCCGAAGCCGGGCGGCACATCGTCGACAACTGCCGCCGGGCCGGCAACTACCACGTGGCAGACAACTGCCGCGCCAAATAACAATGCCCCGGGAACAGGCAGCATGGATGATGTGCAGATGGTTTCACCAGGTCCCTCATGATAGAAAAATAACGATTTTTAAGGGTAGTATCCATGAAGTTATGGATAGTACCCTCTTTTTTTGCGATTGTATGTAAAAGAATACTTTGTTTTGTTTTTTTTTGGTTTTCAAATCAGTTAAAAGTTGTTATAATAAAAACAGGTCAACCTTTCAAAGAAGAAAGCCCCCTTTGTGAGCGTACGGGGGAAAGTAGACGGAGAGGTTCATATACCGGGATATCCCGGTGGTAAACCCGGAAGACCTTTCCGGGATATGTACTATTCACATTTGCAGGAGGAAAATCAAATGGCAAGAAAAATGAAAACGATGGATGGTAATCAGGCTGCTTCCCACGCGTCATATGCATTTACGGACGTTGCCGCTATCTATCCGATCACCCCGTCATCCGTTATGGCTGAACATACGGACGAGTGGGCGACAGAAGGCAGAAAGAATATCTTTGGTCAGACTGTCCAGGTAACAGAGATGCAATCAGAAGCAGGTGCAGCAGGTGCAGTACACGGTTCTTTGGCGGCCGGTGCACTGACCACTACTTATACCGCTTCACAAGGTCTATTACTAATGATTCCTAACTTATATAAAATTGCCGGCGAACAGCTGCCGGGCGTAATCAATGTATCTGCCCGTGCACTGGCAAGCCATGCGTTGTCTATTTTCGGCGATCATTCCGATGTATATGCATGCCGTCAGACCGGCTGCGCCATGATGTGTGAGTCCAGCGTTCAGGAGGTTATGGACCTGACCGCAGTTGCACATCTGGCGGCAATCAAAGGCAAAATTCCGTTTATCAATTTCTTTGACGGTTTCCGTACTTCTCATGAGCTGCAGAAAATCGAAGCCTGGGATTATGCTGATCTGGCTGATCTGGCTGATTTTGATGCAATTGATGAGTTCCGTGCCCATGCCCTGAATCCAAACCATCCTTGCCAGAGAGGTTCGGCCCAGAATCCGGATATCTTCTTCCAGGCAAGAGAAGCATGTAACAGCTACTACGATGCCTTACCGGCGATCGTACAGGATTACATGGATCAGGTAAATGCTAAGATCGGTACCGATTACAAATTGTTCAACTACTACGGCGCTGCTGATGCAGAGCACGTAATCGTTGCTATGGGTTCGGTAAATGACACCATTGAAGAGACCATTGACTATCTGGTAAAGAACACCGGCGCTAAAGTTGGCGTGGTAAAAGTTCGTCTGTACAGACCATTTAGTGCAGAGGCGCTGGTAGCTGCCATTCCGGATTCGGTTAAGAAGATTTCCGTACTGGACAGAACCAAAGAGCCAGGCTCGCTGGGTGAGCCGTTATACCTGGATGTTGTAACTGCGCTGAAGAACACGAAGTTCGATCAGGTGGAAATTGTCAGCGGCCGTTATGGCCTGGGATCCAAGGATACCACCCCGACGCAGATCGTTGCGGTATATGACAACACCGCGAAGAAGAAATTCACCATCGGTATCGTGGATGATGTGACCAATCTGTCTCTGGAACTGGGCACTCCACTGATCACCACGCCGGAAGGAACGACGAACTGTAAGTTCTGGGGTCTGGGTGCAGACGGTACGGTTGGTGCGAACAAGAACTCCATCAAGATTATTGGTGATAATACCGACATGTATGCTCAGGCATATTTTGATTATGACTCCAAGAAGTCCGGCGGTGTGACCATATCTCACCTGCGTTTCGGACACAAGAAGATTAAATCCACCTACCTGATTCGTCAGGCGAACTTCGTAGCATGCCACAATCCGGCATACGTACGTAAGTACAACATGGTTCAGGAAATCGTTGACGGCGGTACCTTCCTGCTGAACTGCCCATGGAGCGTAGAAGAGCTGGATGCTCATCTGCCGGGCCAGATGAAGCAGTACATTGCTGATCACAACATCAACTTCTACATCATCGACGGTGTAAAGATTGGTATTGAAACCGGTATGGGTGCGACCCGTATCAACACCATCCTGCAGTCTGCATTCTTCAAACTGACCGGTATCATTCCGGAGGAGAAGGCCATCCAGCTGATGAAGGATGCGGCTGAGAAGACCTACGGCCGTAAGGGTGAGGAAATCGTTAAGAGAAACTGGGCCGCCATCAATGCCGGTGCTGAAAACGCTGTGAAGGTGGACGTTCCGGACAGCTGGAAGTCCTGTGCTGACGAGGGTCTGGATTACAAAGTAGTAACCTCCGGCCGAAAAGATGTGGTCGATTTCGTCAACAACGTTCAGTCGAAAGTAAATGCTCAGGAAGGCAACAGCCTGCCGGTATCGGCATTCACCGAATATGTAGACGGTTCCACACCATCCGGTTCTTCCGCCTATGAGAAGCGCGGTATTGCTGTAGATGTACCGGTTTGGAAACCGGAAAACTGCATTCAGTGCAACTTCTGTTCTTATGTATGCCCGCATGCAGTGATTCGTCCGGTGGCAATGACTGCTGATGAAGCAGCGAATGCTCCGGCTGACATGAAGGCCTTAGATATGACCGGCATGCCGGGATACAAGTTCTCCATGACCGTCTCTGCGCTTGACTGTACCGGCTGTGGTTCCTGTGCTAACGTATGTCCTGGCAAGAAGGGCGAGAAGGCTCTGGTCATGGACAAGCTGAGCAACAATCTGAACCAACAGCCAATCTTCGAATTCGCTGCCGCGATGCCGGAGAAGCCGGAAGTTCTTGAGAAGTTTAAAGCAAATACGGTTAAGGGCAGTCAGTTCAAGACTCCGTTACTTGAGTTCTCTGGCGCTTGTGCAGGATGTGGCGAGACTCCTTATGCAAAATTGATTACCCAGCTGTTTGGTGACAGAATGTACATTGCCAATGCAACCGGATGTTCTTCGATCTGGGGCAACTCTTCACCATCTACACCATACACCGTAAATGCAGCAGGCAAAGGTCCGGCCTGGGATAACTCCCTGTTCGAGGACAATGCTGAGTTTGGTTACGGTATGTTACTGGCTCAGACTTCCCTGCGAGAAGGTCTGAAAGCCAAAGTAGAAGCCGTTATGGCTGACGAAAAAGCTTCCGCAGATATCAAAGCAGCTTGCCAGGAGTGGCTGGACAGCTTTGGCTGTGGCGCTGCCAACGGTGTTGCCAGCGATAAATTAGTTGCCGCTCTGTCTGGCATTGATTGCCCGACCTGCAAGGACATCGTTAAGAAGAAAGACTTCCTGGCGAAGAAATCCCAGTGGGTATTCGGTGGTGACGGATGGGCTTACGATATCGGCTTCGGCGGTGTAGACCATGTTCTGGCCAGCGGCCATGATATTAACATTATGGTATTCGATACCGAAGTTTACTCCAATACCGGCGGACAGTCTTCTAAGGCTACCAAACCGGGTGCAGTTGCCCAGTTCGCCGCCGGCGGTAAGGATGTGAAGAAGAAAGATCTGGCCAGCATTGCCATGAGTTATGGCTATGTATATGTAGCCCAGATCGCCATGGGTGCAGATTATGGTCAGACGGTTAAGGCCATTGCCGAGGCAGAGGCATATCCGGGTCCGTCTCTGATCATTGCTTACGCTCCGTGTATTGCCCATGGTATCAAGAAGGGGATGGACAAGGCTCAAACCGAGGAGAAACTGGCAGTTGAGACCGGTTACTGGAACAACTTCCGCTTCAATCCGGCGGCTGAGAACAAGTTCACGCTGGACAGCAAGGCTCCGAAGATGGAAGGCTATCAGGACTTCTTAAAGGGCGAAGTACGATACTCCTCCCTGGCTGTGAAGGATCCGGCAAGAGCAGCAGTTCTGTTTGAGAAGAACGAGACCGAGGCTAAGGAAAGATATGACTACCTGGCTAAGCTGGTTACGCTGTATGGTAATGACTAATTAATTTTGAAGATAGAAAAAGCTCCGGTGGACAATTAACTTGTTCATCGGAGCTTTTTTAGGTTATTTTTCGCCAAGCAGATAAGTTAGAACGGCACCGACAACAGCAATTATGATACCAGCCAGAATTATTTTAAAATTCAGTTTTTCTAACTGATGAATCAATCCGGTATTATGGAGAATCGCAAACGGAGATGAGATGATCAGTCCCAGGATCCCGCAGTAAGTTTGAATACCATAACGTTCAAATAAAAAGGTGATCAGTTTGGCCAGCAAGAAGATTCCCAGCAAAATGCCGATACCAAAAGGGCAGAGCACCAAAAAGCCATTGGCTAATGCGGCCATATCAAAGACTTTGAAAGCTTCGAAAAAGTTCGTGATGGATTGGATAATGCCGTAATAGTAACCGAGGATCATTAAAACCAGAGAACCGCTGACGCCGGGGATTACCATGGTGGCGGAAGCGATAATGCCAATAAAAAACAAGATGACCATGGTATCGGGGGCAGAAGCCAGGTCTTTTATTACTTCTTTATCGGAACCCATGAGTGGTAAAACAACGGAGAAAGAAAACAGCAGGGCAAAAGCCAGGAAACCGGAGATGCCGATGGAGCGGCCTTTTTCTTTTTGCTGTGCTTTCAGCTGTTTTGCCAGAACGGGGAGCCCGCCGAAGATCAAACCGATGAAAGCCATACCGGTGACGAAAGCATGTTCTGTCAACAGGTATTCAATGGCATAAGTGAAACCGATGATGCCGATGCCACAGCCGAAGAGGATGGGAAGCAGGGTCAGGATGCTTTTTTTCCAGTCATTGAAAATATCGGAAACAGCTCCGATCAGCTTATCGTAAATGCCCATAGAAAGAGCGATGGTGCCGCCGCTGACACCGGGAATAATATTGGCAATGCCAATGAATACTCCTTTGATAATATCGGTAAAAATTGTCATAAGAAAATCCTTTTTTCCCTTTACTGTCATTTATGTTAGCCTGTGAATTTTATGCATGTAAAAAAGTAATAAAATTTAAGAAAAATAGCTATAGGAGTTTGATTTTGAATGTGATAGACTAAAGCGAATTAATATGTGGAGGAAGAGTGTCATGAAGCATTTGGGTAAAACCCTTGGCCTGATGGCGGCGATTGCGCTGGTGATGAATCTGTGGGTAGAATTGTTCGGTCGGAAAACAGTAGGTGGGCTGTTTGATTTTTTGTGGAAAAACCCGCTTGTATTTTTGTTAAATACGGTGTTATTTCTGGTGCCGTTTTTAATGGTCTTATTTACCCGCCGGAAGATATTCTGGACGATGATTTTGGTCATCCTGGAATTGCTGATGGGAATTGTCAATGGGGTACTGCTGATATTCAGGACAACGCCACTTACTGCTTCTGATTTGCGGCTGGTTAAATATGCATCAAGCTTGTTGACCACCTATTTATCATGGTGGCAGATTGTGCTGGGTGGCGCAGCATTGATAATGGTGCTGATTTTAATCGTTATCGTGTGGAAAATGGCACCTCCTGACCGGGAACCGGTGATTCTGAAAGAATCGGTATTGGTAAGTACGGCGGCCATGTCGATCATCTGGGGCGCATTAAATCTGGCCATGATGTCGGGGCTGGTGGCAATCCAGTTTGGCAATATTGGAAAGGCTTATGAGGACTATGGTTTTGCGTACTGCTTTGCCAATTCCGTATTTAATACCGGCATTGAAAAGCCGGATGGGTATAGTGTAGAGGCAGTGACGGTGATTGAAGAGGAAGAATTAGTACCGCAAAGTACAGAAGTATTAAAAGAGCACCAGTCGCCCAATATTATTATGCTGCAGCTGGAATCTTTTTCTGATCCGGCATTATGGGAGAATAGTCCGGTCGAAGAAGATCCGATCCCGTTCTTTCGTTTTTTAAAACGGGCTTATCCTTCCGGATATTTGAACGTACCCTCAGTGGGAGCAGGAACGGCTAATACTGAGTTTGAGTGTATTACAGCGATGAATCTGGACTTTTTCGGACCTGGCGAGTATCCTTACAAGACGGTATTGCAAAAGACGGCTTGTGAAAGCCTGCCTTTTGTCCTGAAGAATCTGGGGTATAAGACACATGCCATACATAACAATGAAGGGACTTTCTACGACCGGCATAAGGTGTTCGCCCAGTTGGGTTTTGACACCTTTACACCGATGGAGTATATGTACCATCTGGAGAAGAATGAAACCGGCTGGTGTAAGGATAAGGTTCTGGTAGAGGAAACCAATAAGGTCCTGGATTCTACGCTGGGATACGATTTTGTGTATACGATTTCGGTTCAGGGACATGGGAAATATCCCTCTTTCGAATATTACTGTGAACAGATTCATGAAATGGATGATTTTATCAGAGAACTGATTATCTCGTTGAATACACGTAATGAGCCGACCGTATTGATCATGTATGGCGATCATTTACCTGGATTTGAATGGACGGCAGAGGAAATGAAGAATGGTTCCTTGTATCAGACGGAATATGTAATCTGGAATAATCTGGGACTGGCACCGGAAAGGCGGGATCTGGAGTCTTATCAGCTGGCATCCTATGTGTTGAATTTGCTGGATATTCATGAGGGTACAATGGTGCGCTTCCACCAGCGTTATCTGAACAAGGCAGAGGCGCTGGAAGAAGAACATGCAGACGGGGATGAGGAAGCATATCTGGCGGCAATGAAGGTGCTGGAGTACGATATTTTATACGGCAATCATGAAGTATATGGCGGTGAATTGCCTTACCAGGCGACGAAGATGGAGATGGGAGTGCAGCCAATCATTCAACGCACGACAATTCATGAAAATGACCGGATTGATGTTTATGGTGAATATTTTAATGAATACTCGGTTATTTGTGTCAATGATAAACCGGTCGAAACGATATTCCTGCGGGACAGTCACCTGATGGCGAAAGACATTCCCTATAAAGAAGGGGATGAGATTACCGTTCAGCAGATTGGACGGGATAAGATATCGCTGGGGACTGCGCGAAAGGGTCCGGGGGCATAGGCAAATAACGCTTCGGAAGTTTTCGCCACAAGGTGGTTTTGCTGATGTGAAGATAATCGCAAAGCCGCTCTTTATTGCCACCGAAGTGCTCCAGGAGAAACTGAATATAGGCACTCTCGACCTGGTGCAGGTCATCGGTCAATGGGATTACACATTGAGTAATGGGCTTTCCGGTGAATTTGTCGGCGATCATTTCTTTCATAAAACATTCAGTGATTTTGTAGCTTTCGGCCAGCAAGACAATGCGTTCGGAGAAATTTCGCAGCTCACGGACATTTCCTGGCCAGTCATAGGAACGTACCGGTTCAAATACGGAGGTATCGGTCCAATAGAGTGATTTGTTTTCACGTTCACAGGTTTTGGTAATAAATGAGATCAACAGGGGGATGATGTCGGCAGGTCGTTCTTTAAGGGGCGGGATGTGGAGTTCCAGCAGGGCCAGACGATAATAAAGATCCTCGCGGAAAAGTCCCTGACGGACCATGTCCTTTAAGTCTTTATTGGTAGCGGCCAGAATCCGTACATCGATCGGAATGATTTTGTCACCGCCGATGCGGCGTATTTCTTTCTCCTGCAGCACCCGCAGCAGCTTGGCTTGTACATTCAGTGACAGTTCGCCGATTTCATCCAAAAAAATACTGCCTTTGTGAGCCAGTTCAAACAGACCCTTTTTACCACTGCCCAACGCACCGGTGAAGGCTCCTTTTTCATAACCGAATAATTCACTTTCAATCAATGCTTCCGTAAAGGTGGCGCAATTGATTGCCACAAAGGGACCGTCACGGCGATGACTTTCCTGATGAATGCTGGAGGCCAGGACTTCCTTGCCGGTGCCTGTTTTTCCACAGATAATGATGGTGCCGCTTGAACGGGCATATTTTTTTGCCGTACTGACAAGTGTTTTCATTTTGGGATCTTTATAAATCATATCATGAAAGCTATTTTTGGCGACCAGCCCTTTTTGCTGGTTTTGAGTTCGAATGGAAAGCTCCAGATTTTCAACATGCTGCACTGTATTAAAAACCAAAGCGTAGGTTTGTTCGTTTGCTAAAATAACCGGAATAACGTTGAGGACATAGCGTTGTTCCTTGATGGTGATGACCTGATTTGCCGGCAGGGCCAGGAGCTCCTCCATGGTCATACCGAGAAGATCAGCAATATTAGCCGTATTCTCATCATCATAAAGAAGCTTATAGGCAACCGGATTGAATTGTTCAATGGTTCCGTCAGCATTGGCAATAATGATGCCTTCAGAAATGATATTTGTAATGACTTCAATAAAATCCATTTTTGATTTTTCACGGGTTAAAATGGCAGTATTATAAGTCGCCTTAGCGATAGCCCGTTTATAGTCCACATCATCAATTAAGAAAATGTAATTTGGAATTTGATATTGTTGGGCATAGGTAACCGGCTCAATATCTCCGATCAGTACATCGATTTTGTTCTCCCCGGCCAGTGCACAGATGGTTTCATCAATAAGTTTATTATCATACATTTTGTAGTAGTAATACTCATTTTCGCCCAGGATGGTATGCATAAATAAGTTATTGACATCAATATTTTCTGCTTTGCAGGCCATTTCAAAAAAGCAGACACGATGATACCCCAGATCCTGGCACATTTGCATTAAATGCAGAATGTTGGAGGTGGTATAATCCAGTGTAAAAATCGGGAAGGGAATTTCTTTCTCATATAAGAACTGTGAGAGGCTGCCGCGGGTCAGGATACCGCCAACCTCATCGCCGGAGGTTGATTTGATTTCCAGCAGATCATCAACTAATTTCTGACAAGGTTTTGATATGATGGTCTTATAAATGTGTCGGTTGATCTCTTCAAAGCCGGCGACGATTTTACTTTCATCAGGAACAACGACAATATACTTCTTGGTACTGTGAGATGTCATCGGGAAAACCTCCTTTTCTGAATTTACTATAACACAGTTATTTCATAAATGAAATAAAAAATTCAATTATGCAACCGGTGGTCGGAAAATGTATTTAAAATCCTGTTTTACGGTTACTTTTTTTTGGCATGGATATTGCTTGTATGTATATCAGAGCGTTAAATAAGCTGAAAGGAGGATACAGGTAAGTATGTACCACTATTTGCTCTTGAAATTCGAGCCCGGATTCTTTAGTGACGAAATCTTCTCACTGGCGGTTGATACCTTTGCGGAAATCAAATCCGCATTGCCTGGGGTAAAGGATGTTCAGGTCTACCGGAACTGTTCAAATTGTAGTAGTAATGCCGACCTGCTGATTCGCATGGAGTTAGCTAAGCAAGAGGACCTGGAGTTGTATCTGGAACATCCCCTGCACCGGAGTTTCGTCGAACAAGTGAATCCCCACGTTATGCAAAAGACGACTTTTGATATGGCACAGATGATCAACAGTGTCAATCAATAACAAGATTCTAGAATGGAGGTTAAAGGAATGAATGCTGTGATTATGAAGGACAAGGATACGGTTGTTACTGTGACCGCACCAATCGCCGCAAATGAAACCGTAACATATATCGCAGGGGCGGCAAAGATGTCAGTTGTGGCCGTGGAAGCCATCCCGATGTATCACAAAATTGCCGTCTGTGATATTGCGGCCGGAGCGTCAGTAATCAAGTATGGCGAGCATATTGGTTTTGCAACGAGGGATATCAACGCCGGTCAGCATGTTCATACACAAAATATGAGCAGTACCTTGAGCGAAAGGGAGGGTGAAAAATGAATTTTTATGGTTATCGAAGAACAGATGGCAGTGTAGGAATTCGCAATCATATTCTGGTCATGCCAGGGGTGATTTGCTCAGCTGGGGCGGCCCGGAAGATTTGTGAGCGCCTGCCTTATGCAACCTACCTTTATAATCCTAACGGGTGTGCACAAAATCACCGGGATACAGAGCTGACGCTGGAAATTCTGTCCGGCATGATTGCAAATGGCAACATCTATGGAGCGGTTATTGTGGGTCTTGGCTGTGAAATGCTTCAGGAAAGTAAATATATGGAAGCTATTCGCAAAAAGACCGATAAACCAGTCCATTATATCAGCATTCAAAAAGAAGGCGGAATGAAAGCCACCGTGGCGAAGGGCATGGAGTTGGTTAATCAGTTAAAAGCAGAAGCGGATCAATGTCAGCGGGAGCTGTGTGATCTTTCAGAATTAATTCTGGGAATGGAATGTGGCGGTTCAGATCCGACATCCGGTTTTTCGTGCAATACAGTTTTGGGGAATGTATCGGATAAGCTGGTGGATGCCGGAGCAACGACCGTACTTAGCGAAACACCGGAGGCGATTGGCGCAGAACATATTTTGAAAAAGCGGGGAATAAACGAAGCGATCGGACAGAAACTTTATGATGCGGTTATTCAGTGTGAAAGGTATTATCTGGAGGCCGGAGAGGATATTCGTAATATTAATCCTTCGCCGGGAAACAAAGCCGGTGGTATCACAACACTGGAGGAAAAATCAATTGGCTGCATTCATAAGAGCGGCAGCCGCCCATTTACAGATGTGATTTCTTATGGAGAAAAAATCCGTCAGAAGGGACTTCTGTTTATGGATACAACAGCTTATGATGTGGCGTCAACCGTA
>Ga0153928_1000883_pt1 | contig 14057 bp, 11 predicted proteins | sample TSNJ012MetaG_FD_106656 | JGI IMG/M metagenome (GOLD analysis project Ga0153928, IMG submission 106656) | Attine ant fungus gardens microbial communities from New Jersey, USA - TSNJ012 MetaG | ecosystem: Host-associated > Fungi > Mycelium > Unclassified | place: USA: New Jersey, Wharton State... | reverse complement strand
CTATCGCGGTGTCGCATGCCCGGTCCCTTTCTGAGTCGTGACAACCAGAAAGTACCCGGTTCGCGCCGGTTGGATCGGGCATGCCCTGCGACATTGTGAATCATTCCCCGGACAGCCCTGCGCAGGCGGGGAGAGGTGGAGCTTGCTGCGCGGCTCTGCCTTGATCATCGAGCGTGCAGCAGCAGCTTGCCCGCCTCGCCAAACCTGCCTACGATCGTTCGTACACAAACGAATTTGCCGCCGGCCGCCGGCCGGTCCGCGGGAGGCACGCCATGGATCTCGGGCTCAGCGGCAAGACCGCGCTGGTGACCGGCGGCAGCGAGGGCATCGGGCGCGGCATCGCGCTCGGCCTCGCGCGCGAAGGCGTCGACGTCGCGATCTGCGCGCGCCGGCGCGAGCCGCTCGAGGCGGCGGCCGCGGCGATCGCCCGGGAGACGAACCGCAAGATCATCGCAATTCCCGCCGATCTCACCAAGGACGCGGACGCGAAGAATTTCGTCGAAGAGGGGCGCACCGCGCTCGGCCGCGTCGACATCATGGTCAACAACGCGGGCTCGGCGCCGGGCGGCGTCATCGAGCACCTCTCAGAGGCTGACTGGACGCAGGCGCTTCAGCTCAAGTTCATGGGTTACGTGCGCTGCCTGCGCTACGTGCTCCCGATCATGGTGGCGCAAGGCGGCGGGCGCGTCGTCAACCTGATCGGCAACGACGGGGTCAAGCCGTCCTATTGGGAAATCGCGCCGGGCGCGGCGAACGCCGCCGGGCAGAACCTCACGCGTTCGCTTGCCGGCCAATACGGGCGCCACAACATCAGCTTCTGCGCGGTCAATCCCGGGCCGGTGCGCACCGAACGCTGGGCCGGCCTCGTCACCGCCATGTCGCGCGACATGAAGCTGCCCTATGCGGAAGCCGACAAGCTCGCGCCCAGCTCGATACCGCTCGGCCGCATCGCGGAGGTCGAGGAAGTCGCCAATCTCGTGGTGATGCTCGCGTCTCCACTCATGCACATGGTCAACGGGACCATGATCGAGGTCGACGGCGGGCAGGAGAAGTCGTTGATGGACCGCCTGCGCGATCGGCCGTCGTGACAAACAAGAATGGGTGAATGGTGAGTGGTGAATAGTGAGAAGAGCTGCAGTTTTTCACCACTCACCACTCTCACCATTCACTATTCACTATTCCTCAGAAGGAGCCAGCCATGATGAGCCGCGTCCCGCTCCTCGCCTTGGCCGCAACGGTCGTATGGACCGCGCCGGCGCTCGCCCAGGAGACCGTCAAGGTCGGCGAGCTCAACAGCTACAAATCCCAGCCGGCGTTCCTCGAGCCCTACAAGCGCGGCATCGATCTCGCGGTTGAGGAGATCAACAAGGCGGGCGGGATTAATGGGCGCAAGCTCGAGGTGATCCCGCGCGACGACGGCGGCAATCCAGGCGACGCGGTGCGCGTCGCCGAGGAATTGGTCACGCGCGAAGGGGTGACCGCGCTCGCCGGCACCTTCCTTTCGAACGTCGGCCTCGCGGTCACCGAATACGCGGGCAAGAACAAAGTGTTCTTCCTCGCCGCCGAGCCGCTCACCGACAAGATCACGTGGCAGAACGGCAACAAATATACCTACCGCCTGCGCGCGTCGACCTACATGCAGGTCGCGATGCTGATGCCCGACATCGTCGCCGCCAACAAAAAACGCTGGGCGCTGATTTATCCCAATTTCGAATACGGCCAGTCGGCGGTGGCGGCGTTCAAGAGCCTGCTCGGCGCCAGGCAGCCGGGCGTCGAGTTCGTCACCGAGCAGGCGACGCCGCTCGGCAAGCTCGACGCCGGCGCGGTGGTGCAGGCGATCGACGACGCCAAGCCGGACGCGATCTTCAACGTGTTGTTCGGTCCGGACCTCGCCAAGTTCGTGCGCGAGGGAAATACCCGCGACGTGTTCAAGGGTCGTTTCGTCGCGAGCCTGCTCTCGGGCGAGCCGGAATACCTCGATCCGCTCAAGGACGAGGCGCCGGCCGGCTGGGTGGTGACGGGATATCCCTGGTACGCGATCGCGACGCCCGAGCACAAAGCGTTCCTCGCCGCCTACCAGGCGCGCTTCAACGATTATCCGCGGCTCGGCTCGGTGGTCGGCTACGTGACCATCAAGTCGCTCGCCGCCGGCATCGCCAAGGCGGGCGGCACCGATCCCGACAAGCTCGCGGCCGCATTCAGCGGGCTCAAGGTCGACGGCCCGCTGGGTCCGTTCAGCTTCCGCGCCATCGACCACCAGGCGACCATGGGCGCCTATGTGGGCAAGACCGCGCTCAAGGACGGCAAGCCGGTGATGGTCGACTTCAAATACGTCGACGGCGGCGCAGTGTTACCGTCCGACGCCGAAGTGAAAAAGCTCCGTCCCGCTGATTGATACGATAGCGGCGCCATGACGATCGAGGCGCTGCTGTTCCAGGGAGTCGACGGGCTGGCGGCAGCCTCCGGCCTGTTTTTCGTCGCCGCCGGCCTCTCGCTCATTTTCGGCGTAACGCGTATCATCAACATTGCCCATGGCTCGCTCTACATGCTGGGCACCTACGTGGCGGCGACGATCGCGTCGCGGGTCGCGGGCGCCGTCGGCTTCTGGGGCGGCATCGTTGCAACGGCGCTGCTGATCGGCCTCTTCGGCGCGGCCATCGAGGTCGTGCTGCTGCGGCGCATCTATCGCGCGCCGGAACTCTTTCAGCTGCTCGCGACCTTCGCGCTCGTGCTCATCATCAGCGATGCGGTGCTGTGGCTGTGGGGGCCGGAAGATTTGCTCGGGCCGCGCGCACCTGGCCTGCGCGGCGCGATCGAGGTGCTCGGGCGCCGGCTGCCGAGCTACAACGTTTTCCTCATCGTGATCGGTCCGGTGGTGCTGATTGCGCTCCACCTCGCGCTCGCCAAGACCCGCTTCGGCCGCCTGGTGCGTGCCGCCACGCAGGACCGCGAAATGGTCGGCGCGCTCGGCGTCAACCAGGCGGCGCTGTTCACGGCCGTATTCGCGCTCGGCTCGCTGCTCGCCGGCCTGGGCGGGGCGCTGCAGGTCGCGCGCGAGCCGGCGAACCTGCTCACCGACCTCATCGTCATCAGCGACGCTTTCGTGGTCGTCGTGGTCGGCGGTATGGGATCGATCGGCGGCGCGTATCTCGCCGCGGTTCTCATCAGCGAAATCAAGGCGCTGTGCATCAGCATCGGGGTCGTGAGCTTTGCCGGCGCGACGGTGAATTTCTCCAAACTGACCCTCGTCGCCGAATTTCTCGTCATGGCGGTCGTGTTGATCGCGCGGCCCTACGGCCTGCTCGGCCGGCCGCAGGCGATCGTGCGCACGGCCGCCGCCCCGGAAGATCCGATCAGGCCCGCCTCCAGGCCCCTCAAAGCGGCGGCCGCGGTCGTCATTCTCGCGCTCGTGCTGGCGCCGTTCCTCGCCCGTAATGCGCCTTACGCCCTCGTGCTCGGCATCGACGTGATGATCGCGGTGCTCTTCGCCACCAGCCTGCATTTCATCATGGGGCCGGGCGGCATGCATTCGTTCGGCCATGCCGCCTATTTCGGGCTCGGCGCCTACGGCGCGGGGCTGATGGTCAAATGGGCGGCCGCCGGGCTGCCGTTCGGGCTCGTGATCGCGCCCTTTGCTGCGCTCGTTGGCGCGCTGGTCTTCGGCTGGTTCGCCGTGCGTCTCTCCGGCGTCTACCTCGCGATGCTGACGCTCGCCTTCGCCCAGATCGTCTGGTCGATTGCGACCCAATGGACCGAGGTCACGGGCGGCTCGAACGGCATTCTCGGCATCTGGCCGACCGCGCCGTTCGACACCCGCGCGGCGCTCTTTCTACTCACGGCCGCGCTGGTCGTTATCGGCGTGCTGCTGCTCCGCCGCGTGATCTTCGCGCCGTTCGGCTATGCCATGCGGGCCGGCCGGGATTCGCCGCTGCGGGCCGAGGCGATCGGCATCGACGTGCGGCGCGTGCACTGGATGGGCTTTGCGCTCGCCGGCGCCGTGTGCGGCGTCGCCGGCGGCCTGTTTGCCTTCGCCAAGGGCTCGATCTCGCCGGAGACGATCGACGTCGGCCGGTCCATCGACGGGCTCGTCATGGTGCTGCTCGGCGGCGTACGGAGTCTCGTCGGGCCGATCGTCGGCGCGTCCGCCTACACGGTGCTGCAGGACACCGTGATGCGCCAAACCGAATACTGGCGCGCCATGCTGGGCGCGATCATCCTCGCCCTCGTGCTGCTGTTTCCCGACGGCATCGCCGGCGGCCTCGCGAGGCTGCGGCCGGGGCGGGGGCGCTTGTGAGCGTGCTCGCTGTCGCCGACCTCGCGAAATCCTTCGGCGGCGTGCGCGCCGTCGACGGCGTCAGCTTCACCGTCGGGCAAGGCGAGTTTCTCGCCCTGATCGGGCCGAACGGCGCCGGCAAATCGACCTGTTTCAACATGATCAATGGCCAGCTCAAGCCCGATGCCGGCCGCATTTTGTTTGCAGGCCGCGACATCGCCGGCATGCCGTCGCGTGAGATATGGCGGCTCGGGGTCGGGCGGACGTTCCAGATTGCGGCCACCTTCGGCTCGATGACCGTCGCCGAGAACGTGCAGATGGCGCTGATCTCGCACGCGGGCGAAACCTTCCGCGGCTGGCGGCCGGCCGCGCAGCGCCATCGCGCCCGCGCGCTCGATCTCCTCGCCGAGGTCGGGATGCGCGAGGCCGCCGAGCGGGCGAGCCGCGAACTCGCCTATGGCGACGTCAAGCGGCTGGAGTTCGCGGTGGCGCTGGCGAGCGACCCGCGCCTGCTGCTGATGGACGAGCCGACCGCCGGCATGGCGCCGCGCGAGCGCAGCGAGCTGATCGCGCTCGTCAAGCGGCTCGTGATCGAGCGTGGCATCTCGGTGCTGTTTACCGAACATTCGATGGACGTGGTGTTCGCCTTTGCCGACCGCATCGTCGTGCTCGCGCGCGGCAAGCTCATCGCCGACGGCGACGCCGCCTCGGTGCGCGCGAACGAGACGGTGCAGCAGGTCTATTTCGGCACCGGCCGCGCGTTCGAGCGCAGGCGGGAGCCGGCGTCGTGAGCGAGCCGATTCTGGGCGTTCAGGGATTGAGCGCGTGGTACGGCGCCGCGCAAATCCTGTTCGACCTCGATCTCGAGGTCGGGCGCGGCGAAGTCGTGGCGTTGATGGGCCGCAACGGCGCCGGCAAGTCGACGACGTTGAAAGCGATCATGGGTCTCGTCGGCCGGCGGCGCGGGGCGGTGCGCTTTGACGGCCACGACATTTCCGCCCTCGCGCCCTACCGCATCGCCCGGCTCGGGCTCGGATTTACTCCCGAGGACCGCCGCATCTTCTCCGACCTCACCGTGATGGAGAACCTCGACGTCGGCCGCCAGCCGCCGCGCGCATCCGCCGGCGCCGTGTCCGTGTGGACGCCGGAGCGGCTGTTCGCGCTCTTTCCCAACCTCGCCGAGCGCCGCGACCGTCTCGGCAGCGAGATAAGTGGCGGCGAGCAGCAGATGCTCACGGTCGCGCGCACCCTCATGGGCAATCCGCTCGCCGTGCTGCTCGACGAGCCGTCCGAAGGCGTCGCGCCGCTCATCGTCGAGCAGATGGCCAACACGATCCTGGAGCTCAAAGGCCAGGGCCTCTCGATCCTGCTCTCCGAGCAGAACATCCATTTCGCCGCGCTCGTCTGCGACCGTGTCTACGTGCTGGAGAAGGGTCATATCTGCTGGCATGGCGGCATGGCAGCGCTCATGAATGACGACGACCTCCAGCGCGCGTTTCTCACCATGTGACAGGCCGAGCATGTCCGTGCCCCGCCCAAAGCGAAACATTGCGCCGCCGTCCGCGCGCAAAAAACGCTACGTGCTCAACGAGCAGGTCGGGTTTTTGCTGCGCGTCGCCATGCAGCGCCCCACCACGATCTTCACGGCGCGCATGATCGAGGACCTGACGCAGACGCAGTTCGCCGCGCTCGCCAAGCTCATCGAGCCGGGGCCGTGCTCGCAGAACCACCTCGGCCGTCTCATCTATCTCGACGCCGCGACCATCAAGGGCGTGGTCGACCGGCTGCGCGCGCGGGGGCTTGTGGCGACGGCGAACGACGCGCGTGATCGGCGCCGCCGCGCCGTGACGCTTACCCCGGCCGGCCGCCGGGTCACCGAGGCGGCGATCGCGGTCGCCGCGCAGATCACCGCCCAGACCTTGGCGCCGCTCTCGCCCGCGGAGCAGCGCACGGTGGCCCGGCTGCTCAAGAAACTGGGGTGACGCAGTGTAGCAACAAACTCCGCCGTCATCCTGAGGGCGCGCGCGACTTCGTCGCGCGCGTCTCGAAGGGATGGCCGCACGCACCGAGTCTGCTGCCATCCTTCGAGACGGTCGCTCGCCGACGCGAGCGACCTCCTCAGGATGACGTCGGCGTTTGCTTCTTACGCAAAATCTCGCGCACGCGCCGCGGTGTGACGGGAAGCTCCGTCACTGCGCCCGGCACGCCGAGCGCGGCGTCGATCGCGGCCGCCACCGCGGCGCCGACGGCGTTGGCGCCGCCTTCGCCCGCGCCCTTGAGGCCGAGCGCGTTGAGCGGGGAGGGCGCGTCCTCGCTGATGATCACCTCGATCGGCGGCGCCTCGCGCGCGGTCGGCATGAGATAATCGGCGAAGGCGACGGACAGCGGCTCGCCGCGCTCGTCGTAGCGGAACTCTTCGTAGAGCGCACCGCCCAGGCCCTGCAGCACGCCGCCGGCGATCTGGCCCTCGACCAGCATCGGGTTGACGGCCTTGCCGATGTCGTAGCCGACCACGTAGCGCTCGATGGTAACGCCGCCGGTCTCGCGATCGATCGCGGCCACCGCAATGTGCACCCCGTAGGGATAATTCATGTGGTCGGCGTGGAACCAGCCTTCGGCGCACAGGCCTTTGTTTGCTTCGCTCCCCGCAAACGCGCGCGCCACTTCGCCTAGCGTGATCGAGGGCCCGTCGCTTTGGTCGCTGCGCACGACCCTGCCGTCGACGACGTCGAGCCGATCGGCCGGCGCCTGCAGCAGCTCGGCGGCGGCCGTGATCGCCTGGAGGCGCAGGTTCTCGGCGGCGATGCGGGTGGCCTCGCCAGTCATCACGGTCGCGCGCGAGGCAAAGGCACCCATGCCGAAATCGATGCGGTCGGTCTGCCCGTGCACCACGACGATATTTGCATAGTCGACGCCGAGCGCGTCGGCGCAGATTTGCGCGATGACGGTCTCGATCCCCTGGCCGACCGAGGCCGCGCCGGTGACGACCTCGACCGTGCCGCCCGCGTCTATGCTGATGCGCACGTTGTCGCGCGGGCCGAGGCCGCTCTTTTCAACAAACATCGCGAGACCGGCGCCGACCAGTTCGCCGTTGGCGCGGCGCTCGGCCAGGCGCTGCTCCAACGCGCGCCAATCGACGTGCGCCAAAGTCTTGTCGAGCAGGCCGGCGTAGTCGCCGGAATCGAGTTCGACCTCGGTGCCGAGCGTATCGAGCGTGCGCCGGTACGGCATCTCGGTGCGCGCGATGAGATTGCGCCGCCGCGCCTCGATCGGATCGATACGCAGGCGCGCCGCGATCGCGTCCAACAAACGCTCGCGCACGAAAGTGCTCTCGAAACGCCCGGGCGCCCGATAGGTCCCGCACGGCGTCTTGTTGGTGAGGCGCACGTGCCCGGCCGCGCGATAGGCCGGCACGCGATAAGGCCCGGGCAGCATGGCGGCGGTCAGGTCCGACACCGTCGCGGCATGGGTTCGCAAATAGGCGCCCTGGTCGGCGAAGAACGCATCGTCGATCGCGAGGACGCGGCCGTCCGCGTCGACCGCCGCACGCACGCGATGCGCCTGCTGGCGCGAATGGTTGGTCGCTATCAGATGCTCGCGGCGGTCCTCGATCCATTTGACCGGCCGCGCGAACGCGAGCGCCGCCGCGCACACCAGCACGTCCTCGGGATAAAGCTCGCCGCGCACGCCGAAGCCGCCGCCCACGTGGCCTTCGTAGAGCTGCACGGAATGCGTTGCGCGGCCGAGCATGCGGGCGATGCGTTCGCGGTTCCAATGCGGCACCTTGGCGGCGCCGTACATTTCGAGCACGTCGCGAATGCGGTCGTGGCGGGCGATCGCGCCGCGGGTTTCCATCGGCACGCCGGAGTGCCGGCCGATTGTGAGATCGAGCGCGACGACGGCATGGGCGGCGCGGAACGCCGCCTCGACGTCGCCATAGCCCTTGCGGACGACCGTAGCTTCGGTGAGGAGGCCCTCGGCAAATTCCTGCGGCTCCTCGCGCGCGTCGAGCACCGGCGGCAGCTCCTCGGCTTCGATGTGCACCACCTCGGCCGCGTCCTCCGCGAGATAGGCGCTTTCCGCAAACACGACCGCGACCGGCTCGCCGACGTAACGCAGCCGGTCGGTCGCGAGCACCCGCTGGCGATAGGGTTCGAGGCCCGCGACCTTGGTCAGGCGAAAATCGATCGGCGGAATGTGCGCCACGTCCGCGGCGGTCCACACCGCATGCACGCCCGGCAGCGCCGCGGCTTCACCCGTATCGAGCGCGACGATCCGCGCATGGGCGTAGGCCGAACGCACCACGCGCATGTGCAGCTGATCGGCAAAGGAAATATCCGCCGCGAAGCGCCCCGCGCCAATGATGAGCGGCCGATCCTCGAGCCGGCGAACCGAACGCCCGACGAATTTTTGTTTGCCGCCCGCCATCGCTCGGGATCAGGGCTTCGCCCGCAGCTCCGCGGCCGCGGCACGCACCGCCTTGACGATGTTCTGATAGCCGGTGCAGCGGCACAGGTTCGAGGCGAGCACGTCCATGAGATCCTCGTCGCTGATGTCGGGCTCGCGCTCCAGCACGCCGGTCACCAGCATGAGAAAGCCGGGCGTGCAGAAGCCGCATTGGAGCCCGTGATGCTCCATGAAGGCGCGCTGCAGCACCGACAGCTCGTCGCCCGAGGCGAGCCCCTCGACGGTGCGGATCGCCTTGCCGTCCGCCTGCACCGCGAACATCAGGCACGAGCGCACCGGCGCGCCGTCAACGAGCACCGTGCACGCGCCGCACACGCCATGCTCGCAGCCGATGTGGGTGCCGGTCTGGCCGCAATCCTCGCGGATTACGTCGGCGAGCGTACGGCGCGGCTCGACCCGGACCGCGTGGTCGCGGCCGTTGATGGTGAGCACGATGTCGCGTTCGTCGCTCATGGCCGTTTCTCCGCGGCGCGCAGGGCCGCGCGGATGCGCTGAGGCGTCGCCGGCATTTCGTCGATCTCGACGCCGAATGGGGCGAGCGCGTCGTTGACGGCATTGAGGACGGCGGCGGGCGCGCCGATGGCGCCGCCTTCGCCCACGCCCTTGGCGCGGGTCACCGTCGCCTCGCTCATGGTCTCGAGATGATGCAGCTCGATCGGCGGGATTTCGTGCACCGTCGGCGGCAGATAGTCGGCGAGCGTCGACGTGAGCACGTTGCCGCTCGCGTCGTAGACGATTTCCTCGAGCAGGGCGTTGGCGATGCCCTGCGCGATCCCGCCGTGGATCTGCCCGTCGACGATCATCGGATTGATGATGCGGCCGGCATCCTCGGCGGCGAGGAATTTTTCCAGGGTGACGCCTCCGGTCTCGACGTCGACCTCGACGATCGCCACGTGGCACGCGTTGGAAAACGTGCCGGGCGGATCGTAGGTCGCGCTCTCGGCAATGCCGGGCTCGATCTCGCCCTTGAAGCGATGGAGCTGGTGGTAGGCGGCGCGCGCCAGCGTCTCGATCGGCACGGAACGATCGGTGCCCGCCACCTTGGCGGTGCCCGCCTCCAGCACGATGTCGTCGGCCGACGCTTCGAGCAGATGGCTCGCGATCTTCACGAGCTTGCCGCGCACCTTGCGCGCGGCGAGCAGGCTCGCGCCGCCGGCGATCACCAGCGAACGGCTGGCGAAGGTGCCGAAGCCGTAGGGCGTGCGGTCGGTGTCGCCATGCACCACGCGGATCAGACGCGGCTCGACCCCGATCTCGTCGGCGATGATCTGCGCCAGCGTGGTGCGCAGCCCCTGGCCGTGCGGGCTCGACCCGATGCGCGCCTCGACGAAGCCCGACGGGTCCATGGCGATTTCGACTGTCTCCCAGCCGGGCGTGATCTCCATGCCGCGCGCGGCAAAGGCGGGCGTGCCGTAGCCGGTGCGCTCGGAAAAGGTAGAAAAGCCGATACCGAGATAGCGGCCCCGGGCGCGCGCGTCTTTTTGGCGCGCACGAAACTTTGCAAGACCGATGTGTTTGACCGCAAGCTCCATCGTCTCGACGTAGGTCGCCTCGTCGAAGGTCAGCCCGGTCGCGGAGACGTAGGGGAAGCGATCGATCAGGTTGCGCCGGCGCAGTTCGGCGGGCTCCAGGCCGAACGCGGCCGCTGCGCGGTCCATGAGCCGTTCGATCGCGCAGGTGATCACGGGCCGCGAGACGCCGCGGTAGGGCGCCATCGGGCAGGTGTGGGTGAGCACGCCGCGCGCGCTGCAGCGATAGCCGCGCACGTCGTAGGGGCCGGGCAATTCGACCATCGCCATGAGCGGCTCGACCGCGCAGGTGGTGGGGAAGCACGAATAGGCGCCGACGTTGGCGATCACGTCGGCCGACAACGCGACGAGCTTGCCGGCGCCATCGAAGGCGCCTTCGAGCGCGATGTATTGATCGCGGCTGTGGAACGCGGCGATCAGGTTCTCGCGCCGGTCTTCGCTCCAGGCGACCGAGCTTTGCAGCTTGCGCGCCAGCCACACCAGCAAGACATATTCGGGCGCGAGTGACATTTTCTGACCGAAGCCGCCGCCGACATCCGGCGCGATCACGCGCAGCTGCGCTTCCGGCATGCCGAGCAGATCGGCAATGGCGGTGCGCGTGAGATGCGGCGTCTGGGTCGAGCAGGTCAGCGTGATACGGCCGGTTGCCGCGTCGAACGCCGCATGTCCCCCGCGCGGCTCGAGCGGCAGGGCGTTCTGCCGGCGCGAGCGCACCGCGACCCGCACCAGCCGTTCGGCGACGGCGCGCGCCGCCGCGAACTCCGGTGTCTCGACCGTGCCTTTGACGATCACGTTGCCGGCGACCTCACCGTGCACCAGAGGCGCGCCGTCGGCGAGTGCGTCGCGCGCGTCGATCACCGCGTCAGCAGTTGCGATGTCCACCTCGACCGCGTCGGCCGCGTCTTCCGCCTGCGCCTCGGTCGGCGCCAGCACCGCGGCAATCGCCTCGCCGACGAAGCGCACGCGTTCGCTCGCCAGCACCGGCTGAGCGATCGGCACATAGTCGAATTTATGCAGCATAGGGCGGATCGGCTTTACGTCTGTCAGATCCGCGGCGGTGATCACCGTGGCGCCATTCGGCGCCGTTATCTTTGCGATGCGCCCGGCGGCGTGCTGGCTGCGCACGAAGCGCACGCGATGCGCGGCTACGAGATCGGCGGTAAAGCGCCCGCGGCCGGCGATCAGGGCGGGGTCTTCCAGGCGCCGGATCGAGCGGCCGACCCAGCCGGTTGCGCCGGCGACGCTCATGCGCAGGCGCGCTCGAGCGCGCGCCGCGTCATCGCGCGCACGAGGTCGCGCCGATACGCCGCATCGGCCTGGATGTCTTCGAGCGGCTCGATCGCATCGGTCGCGGCGTCAGCGGCTGCGCGCAGCACGGCGGGCTCGGGCGGGCGGCCGGCGAGCGCGGCTTCCGCTTCAGCGATGCGGCGCGGAACGGCTTCGGCCCCGCCCACGCCGACGCACGGCTCGACGATCACGCCGCCTTCGATGCGCAAGGTCGCCAGCGCCATGGCGATGCCGTAGTCGCCAGCGCGGCGGCTGAACTCGCAGAATCCGAAGCGCGTATGCGGCGGGAGCAGCGGCAGCCGCGCGGACGCGAGCAGCTCATCCTCGGCCAGTTCGGTCGTCATGATGCCGGCGAAGAAATCCGCGGCAGGAATGACGCGCGTGCCGCGCCCGCTCACCGCCGTCAGCTCGGCGCCGAGCGTCGCCGCGACGAGGCACCATTCCGAGGCCGGATCGGCATGGGCGAGGCTGCCGCAGAATGTGCCGCGCAGCCGAATGGGATAATGGGCGATGTGGCGGACCACGTCCGCCAGCAAGGCGCCGAGAGGCCCCGCGACGACCGGACGGTGGAACGCGGCGTGGCGCACACAGGCGCCGATTGCGAGGCTGCCGTCCTCAACGGCGAGCTTTTCCAGAGCGGCGATGCCGTTGATGTCGATGAGATGCGCCGGCTTCGCCAGCCGGAACGCCATGGTCGGCACGAGGCTCTGGCCGCCCGCGAGGATGCGGCCGTCCTCGGCCGCGAGCGCACCGAGCAGAGCGGCCGCCTCCTCGACGCTCGCGGGCGCATGATAGGCAAAAGGCGCGGGCTTCACGGGGCTTAGGTCCGGAAATTCATTCGCATGCTAACGATCGCGCCGCCTTCGTCAACGCACGCTAGTGCCGCGAACCCGAAGTTCGCATAACAATCGCCGCGAGTCCGGTTGCGAACTTCGGGTTCAAAGCGGCACTAGAATCATAGAGTTGCTAGTGTCCTTCGATTCCGAAGTTCGCTCCGGAGCGCGCGGCAAACTGAGGCGAACTTCGGAATCGGGGCACTAGCTAGCCCTGCCACGTTTTTGCCACGCGAAGCGGCGAGAGGTATTTCGGGTGGAGCAAACGACGAGCGGGACGATGCCGCGTCTCTACCCTTTTTTATTGGCTGCAGGCTTTCTCCTCGGCGCGACGACGCTGGCGTCCGCCCAGTTCGGCGGCCCGCCGATCCTGCCGAGCGAGGGCTTCCGCAAGGATCCTGCGCCCCTCGCACCCGCACGCCCGATTTTGGCACGGCCCGGCACCACCAGCACCTCGGCCGTGCTCACGCCCAAGCTGGCGGTGGTGTGGGACTCACCCGATCCGACCTATGACGAAGGCACGATCGATCGGCTCGCCGCCGCGCTCAGGCTCTACGGCGAAATCGAAGCACGCGGCGGCTGGCCGAGCGTTCCGGCAGCTCTCACCAAGCTGACGCTCGGCGCGAGCAGTCCCGACGTTGCGGTGTTGCGCCAGCGCCTCGCCATCACCGGCGATCTCGCCGCGGGCGCGGCGGCCGGCGAGGCGTTCGATCAGGCGGTCGTCGACGGGCTCAAGCGCTTTCAGCTGCGCCACGGCCTCACGCCGACCGGCACGGTCGGGACGCAGACGCTCGCGGCCCTCAACGTGCCGGTCGACAAACGCGTGCGCCAGCTCAGCGCCTCCTACGAGCGGCTCGCCGCCACCACCTTCAGCTTCGGCCAGCGCTACGTGGTCGTGAACATCCCGGCCGCGGTGGCCGAGGCGGTCGCCGGCGGCAAGGTCGAGCACCGCTACGTCGCCGTGGTCGGCAAGCCCGACCGGCCGTCGCCGACCGTGACCACGTTCATCACTACCGTGAATCTCAATCCCACCTGGACGGTGCCGCTGTCGATCGCCAAGAAAGACATCGTGCCGAAGATGGCGAAGGACCCGACCTATCTGGCGCGGCTGCACATGCGCCTGCTCGATGCGGCGGGCGGCGAGGTCGATCCGGCGGCGGTGGATTGGAAGACGGGCGCCGCACCGTCCTACACGGTGCGCCAGGACCCGGGCGCGTGGAACTCGCTCGGCTACCTGCGCATCGACATGCCGAACCCGCACTCAGTCTATATGCACGACACGCCGCATCGCGAGCTGTTCGGCGGCGACTATCGTTTTCATTCCTCGGGCTGCGCACGCATCGGCGACGTGCGCGCGCTCGCCGCCTGGCTGTTGCAGGACAATCCGGGCTGGGGCCGGCGCGAGATCGACGCCGGCATTGCGAACGGCGCGCGCACCGACATTCGCCTCACGCACGCGGTGCCGGTCGCGTGGATTTATCTCACCGGCTGGGCCATGCGCGACGGCACAGTGCATTTCCGCAACGACATCTACAATCACGATGCGGTGCCGGAGAAGCGCTTCATGGTTTCGCTCGAACGGCCGCCGACGCTTACCCGCGGCTGGGCGCTGCAATCGGCCGAGCCGGAGAAGTTCAGCGAGGTGTCTTATTTGGACAGCCGGTGACG
>Ga0153928_1000882_pt1 | contig 14065 bp, 15 predicted proteins | sample TSNJ012MetaG_FD_106656 | JGI IMG/M metagenome (GOLD analysis project Ga0153928, IMG submission 106656) | Attine ant fungus gardens microbial communities from New Jersey, USA - TSNJ012 MetaG | ecosystem: Host-associated > Fungi > Mycelium > Unclassified | place: USA: New Jersey, Wharton State... | reverse complement strand
GTTACCCCTTCATTCGACTATTCACGTATTCAGTTCTCCAGCTCGAACTGTTTTCATTATTAAATTGAAATAATTATTCAGTTGAGATGTGCCAGTCCTTTTCAGACTGGAACGCCTCGCACCTCCTTTGGGGTCGGTAAAAATCAGACTGGCATTAGGCAGATTCAGGGCATTTGGGGTAACTACATGAAAACTCTTCCCTGCCCCGCTTCCGCCGATGACAAGCATATTGCTATTGAGCTTCAATTTTTGATTGTCCATAGAGAGCTTCACATTCTGGCTGATTATCATATTCTCCTTCGGCTCCTTATCCTCGGTCAGCTTACTTACCCGCCTTGCATCGGCAAGCCTCGCCGTACCGTGTTCCTTTCCTGCCATAAGCTCTACCCGACTGGATAGATACATGAAAATAGCAATAAGGTAAATGCATACAAACAGCAGAATCATTTTGGGGGAATCCCTGCTCCAATATAGAGCAAGTGGTTTCTCCAGAACCTTTTCAAATGCCGGGATAAACTCATACAGGGTCATGCCTTGATAATAAATACCACCAACCAGATAACCAAGATAGCCGCTAAGTATCGCCCCAAGACTATAGAAAAGGAAGGTTAGCTTACGACCTTTTCTCGTATTCAATTAACTCCTGCCTTTCTTCTTTTTCTGTACCCGTTTCTTCTGTATGGTCTGCTTCTTTTGCCGCTCTGCCTGCTCCATCGCCCGGCGTTTGGTGGCAATGCTGACTTCATCGTAATGTTTATCATATAGGGTCTGCCCGCTTACCTTCTCTTTTAACTGACCGTTCTTATCCAATATTTCATACTCGCCATCCCTCTTTAGTTTCGCAAGCAGGGTTTTCCCATCATTAATCCACATGGCATCCTCTTTTTTAAGCCAGAAGAATTTCCCCGGCTCATAGGGAATCCGGGTCAGATACCCTTCCTCATTTTTGGAAATGACTAGCCGCTTCGTAATCGTAATATCTTCCATCGTAGGATTTTCTTTTGCATCAATGATCTTTACCCGTTTTACTAACTCTTCCTTCTCTTCGGGGGTCAGCTTCCCCGGCTCTTTTTCCGGGTCAAAATTTTCTTCAAAGTATTCCCGCTCTTCGGCAAGTTCCGGTTCATCGGCATTATCAAAATACTGCTCCATGTCGATAAAGTGACCCATGTTCAAGTTCTTGATAATGTCATTGACCCGGTTGGTCGCTTCGGCATGGAATAGAAGTTCGGTCAGACCATCCTCACGGTTGAGGTCGGGAAGCTCTGCAAACAATACCCCATAGTTTTTCAGCACCTTGAAAAACTGATTCTTATACTCTCCCGGAATCTGTAAAATCTGCAAGTCCCCGCCTTTCAGCAGTAAATTCTTCATATTGGTTTTTCCCTGCAACTTCTCCCGGTGGGAAACATTCCAAAGGAGCTTTATAAAATCCTTCCCATTCGTCCAGACCGCCCCGGTCACTCGCAGGCATATATCTACCCCATCCATCGTGACCCGCATTACTTGTGCCACCTCATCGACTTCTGCCATCCACTTTCCCCCCTTTTCCTTTATCGGCAAATTCCTGCCTGATTTCTTCCCGCCGTTTCTCTATATCCTGCTCCACGATATAATGCTCATAATCCATCAGCAGACCTTCACTTCGCAAAAGCTCCTTTACCTTTCCCAATATCTCATAGCCTTTACTAATCATTTCTCCCGCTTCTCTGGTCAATCGGTTGAAACGCTCAATCTTAGCATTCTTCTGAACGATTTCCGTGTATTTATCCTTGATAAATTCACCGTCAATCGTTCCGTACTCTTTTTCATAGCCCCGGCTTGCAAACTCATTTGCCAATTCCCGGACTACGGAGAAATCCTCAGCGTAAAAGGCGTACTTCTCTACAAAATAGCCCTCTGCCGCACCGATAACCTCGCCCTTGCTTCGCATATTTTCGACTAAGGCTTTCGCCTGTTCTACATATTGTTCCATAAATCATTGCTCCTTTCGTTTCTGTCCATTTTCAATGACCGCCCGCATACATGCCATCCGCCCGCTGTCGAATCCCGGCTTCGCATACCAGATAATATCCGCAACCGCTAACCCGTGTTCATAGCCAAGCCGAATCTGCTCTAACTGTTTTTCGCTAAACTTCGGATTGCTCATAAGCCCCATAATAGAAACAGGCTTCTTCTTCGCCTTGGCAAGCGTCAAAAAAGAGCCGACAATCGAATCCTTTCGCCCGCTCTTCTCCTGCTTTCCCGCCAATACGGTGATGATACAATCCTTTTCCTGTACAATCGCCTGTAATCGCTCCACTTCTTTTAAAAGCCCACTGATCTTTACCTGTCCTTCCCGCACCTGATTTTCAAGGGCGGTATCGGTCTTCTCCGGCTTCGCCTGTTTACTTAGAAACTTTTCCATCACCGAAAAGCTCTTATTCATCGCTTCCATTTGCTGACTTTGCTTATCGGCAATCCGCACCATCGTATCATGATACTCCCGGCTGAATATGCTCGGCGTTTCAATCGCTGTTTCCTGTATCAGCTCTAACCGCCGCTTATACATCTCATGTGCGGTCAGTGCTTCATCAGCATAAGATTTCACCTTTTCAAGTGTCAATCCATCTTTCAACCCGGTTACGATCTGCTCCATTTGATGCCCGCTGAACTTCTTATTTGCTACAAACTCTAACTCTTCTGGATTCAAACGGTTTTTAATTGCCAATCGGATACTGTTCATCTGGTATACGTCATACTCTTTTTTCGCATACCGCCCAACCTCTTCTACCGATAATCCAAAGTCCAGACCTTCCCGGACTTGTTGGATTTGAGCCTTATCCAGACCTGCATCGGCACACTGCTGTAACAATTCTTCTCTTATCACCTGTTATCGCTTCCTTTCCTTTTTCTTCTCCTTGCTGTGCAACCGTCCGGCAGCAGTTAAATTCTCCGCTCTGGTCTGTTGACACAAGGATAGCTCTTTTCGGATTTCCCGCCGTTCCCGGTTAATGGCTTCCAATTTCTGCTTCGTATCCACCCGTAGGCACTCCGCTTCACTCACAGTCATTCCACAGGCGGTCAAGGCTTTGGTAATCTCTGTATACCGTTTATACTCCGGTTCAAAAATCACCTCTCCTGTTTGAAACAGCTCCGCCCGCCCTTTGACTGTATAAAGCTCTTCAATCAGCCCAAAGGCTTTCCTTGCATCCCGGCGTATCTGATAGATTTCTTCCCGCTCTTCTGCCAACCTTTCATAGCGGCTCTTTAGCTCGGCTTCCTTTTGCTCTAAATCTGCCGCCGTTTCTATGTGGTTCTTCCATATATAGAGAAACTGTTCCTGCAACTCCCCAAGCCGGACAATATCATCCCGATACTTCCAAGCATTGGGATAGTGACGCTTCCGCATTTGTCCGGTACGGTAGAGCTTGCAAAAGTACCGCTTCTGAAAAGGCGTTAGCTTTGCTCTGGGATACGGAAACTGTTTGATTGGTTTAATCGCCGGGGCTGTCCGGGTGAATGTTTCCTTTAGTGACTGCTCAGTTACAATCCGCTTCTTGATGCTCTCCGGCAGATATTCGTTTCCAAACCAAGTATCCAGACGGCGGGGCTTGTCCTTTTCCTTCTCTTTTAACCGAATACTGATATGCACGCCGCTCTTGACCTCATAGCCATTTTGCCGGAGCAGGGAGATAAATTCCGAATAGCTCCTAGCCTTTCTAATGTAGTAATCAACATCCTCTTTCATAAGGGATAAGTGCGTCACTTTTCCGGCTTTCTCATTCGCCCAGACCCGGTAATTCTTATTTTTCTTCTGCTTTGCTCTGTTCAAGTCCACGGTCTGTAACTGCTTCTCGGCACAAAGGCGGTTGACTATCGGCTGAATATGACGCTTCCAATCTCCATTGGCATAATGATATTTCCTGCCATCCACCAACGACACACTGTTGCATACAATATGACCGTGGATATGCTCCTTATCATCATGTACTCCAAAGACCACCTCATACCGCTCTGCCAGATATTCCTTCACAAACTCGTCTACAATCTGATATGCCACCTCTGCCGCAACCTCACCTTTCACAAATGAGATGATGAAATGGTATCCCTGCCTCTGGTCGGTTTTATCAAACCGCTCCTTTGTCATAATCATCTGCTTTAGGGCAGTTTCCGGCAGGCAATTATAAGCTCCGGTCAGAATCCCATGTCTGGTTTTATCCGGGTTGCAGGCGTAAGGGATAGCTTGCGATAAATGCATGTAACGGTAGTCCTTATTGGTTTTTATGGTGAGTAGTTTCGTGATTGCCATAAGCCGCTATCTCTAAAACCCCCTTTCTGACATCCTTCATAAGCTCAAAAAGAGTCTCCTTTTCCTGCATTGTCAACACGCCCAGATTGTTATGATAGGCAATCTGATTAATATTCGTTCCGATTTTGTGAACCTCATAGGTCAGCTCTCGTAAATGTTTCCGGTATTCCGGGTTATCATTCAGACCGCCACTGATACAGGAACGTACATATTCCGATAGGTTCAGTCCTCTCTTTTCTGCTTCAAGTAGGATTTCTCTCAACTCTTTTTCTGTGAAACGAAATGTTTTCACTATACGTTTGTTGCTGATTATCCTGCCCCCCTTTCGCCAAAACTGAATAACTATGTTTGCAAGATACGCAATTTGTAATACAAATTGCATCTTGTTAGGGGTTTTCACCCCTAAGACCCCCGTTTAATGATGTCTTTGACATCACTTTTAGGGATATATGATGTCACATTCGTGCATCATATTTTTACTTTATCTCTGATGTTGACATCACTTTCTCGGCTTTTTGACACCACATCAATTTTCCCCTTTCCCACCCTTGACATCACTTTCCGGGTTTTTTGATGTCACATTTCTTCTGCTCTTGTGCTGACATCACTTTCCCGGCTTTTTGATGTCATACCTTGTTCCATCAAAAAAAGTACCAAATCGGTACTTATCGGATATGTGTTCTTCTCTTCTTTGCAATCAGATGTTTATTAATATCCTTCACCTGTTCTGGGAACTCATACAGCTCTACCTCATAGCCTTGCTTCCGGTATTTCTCCGTTAGCTTTTCGGTAGCTTCTCGCCCTGCCTTGTCGTGATCTAACGCTAACACGATTCTCTCAATTTTCGGATGCTCCTTTAAGAATGTATCAAGAGGAGCTTCCCCCACCATACCAAGTGACACCAGACTAGAACCGTCACGCTCCAACTCATAATAACTAAGCATATCAATGAATCCTTCACAGACCGCAACTTGACTGCTGCCATCTACATACAGGTTGACTCCATAGGCTTTATCATTCCCCGCCACATCACACTTAAACGGTTCACCATCCGGCGGGTCATATGTTCCCCGCATCCCGGCATACCTTACAATACCGTCCTTATCTTTTCCAAGCCAGACAAGGTTGTGATGTTCCCGGCTCTCATACACTAAGCCTTGCTGAACAAAATAATCCACCGTAGCATAAGACAGCTTCCGCATCTTTATGAGATAAGCGAATACCCGCTTATTATTCTTATTCGCTTCCGGTAGGATGAACGGTTGCCTTTCCACTGCTCTATTCCCGGCTGACCTTGCCGCTTGCGAATGCTCTTGAACCAAATGCCCCTGTCGCTCCAAAGACCATTTAACCGCTTCCGGAAAGGTCATGTTGCCAAAGGCTTTAAGAAAGTCAATTACATTCCCACCTCTTCGACCATTTACCACAATCTCGCTGAACCTATTCCAAGTCCTATCATTATAAATACGAATGGAATCTATCTCTTTAAGGCTGAAACAACTGCCTGCTTTAACTATGGTATAGCCTAATATGGATGCAACCCCGGTCAGCGAAATATCATTCGCTGTGCTAATTTCTTCCTCTGAATAATGTATATTCAATCACCTTCCCTCAACATAAGCAATACCTCTATGCAAATTTATCTACCTCTGTTCTTCGCTCTTCCATGTCTACTGCCTGGCTCCGAAATATGCTGTCTAATATCCATCGACTCTAACATACCATTTTCCCGAAAACTAAACCTTTCCCCACTTGTACCACCAATGATAATGTGGTCTAAAAGAGGAATGTCCATAATCCGCCCACAAGTCGATAATCTTTTTGTAAGCAAAGTATCTTCTTTAGATGGTTCTATTCCTCCAGATGGATGGTTGTGTAGGGCTATAATAGATGCCGCATTTGATAGAATACTACTTTTAAATACCTCTCTCGGACTAACCAAAGAGGCATTTATCGTTCCCATACTTACGATACTCATATTGATTGGTTGCCCATTTGTCTTTAAATTGAGAATACACACCACTTCCCGGTCATATTGTGATAACTCTGATGCCATAAGTGCCACGACATCCTCTGGTCTCGTCAATTGTTTTTCACTATAAAGAGATGGCTCTTTCACCAACCTAATATTCACTACTTCTAGTTCCTGCTTCATCTATAACCCCCTTTAAATCTACAATTAGAATCTGATTATCACTTGCCTTTTCTACCAGTTCTTTTAATTCACGAAAGTTGACCTCTATCTCACCTTTCATCATAAATCCTCACTTTCCTATTATCTTATATTTGCTTTTTGCTCTTTCTTTTAATTGAAAGTTTCAGTTTGGTTAGTACAATTACCATACATACGACCACACCGCCAAAAGCCAGAATAGATGCCCGACTTTTCGGCGGTACAGACTGCTTCTCTATAGTCTCTTTTTCCTTTGGTTTTATCAGCTCTTCTACCATCTCTGCCAGTAAAATCCCCAACTTCTCTCCGCTTAAATAATTGAGATAATAGGGATAAAGCTCAATCGACCTGATATATTCCACCTTGTCTCTTTCAATCGTCAAATACGCATCTCGTCCATTCCCTTTTTTATCTGCCTTAATGAGCGTATGGTACTGCTCTAAGCCTTTCGGCAGATACCCGCTAAATTCCATAGCGACACGATAAACGAACGTTTCATAATTCATTGGTTTCAAATAGGTTGCCCCTTTCTAAATGGAGCAGGCAAAATGCCCGCTGCCATTGTCTTTTCTTATTTTTTCTTTTTACGTCTAACCAGAATCCATGTGATACAGCTTAAAGACGCAAGCACTAACCCCAAAAGACCGATGATGTTTGTTGCGTCCCCGGTTTTCGGTGCATTGGACTTCTGATTCGGAATCGGCTTATTTTTGACTTCCAAAGTCACAGTGATTATCGGCTCGGAATCCTTCTCTAATTCAAAGCTGACCGGAATCGGGGTTTCATCAAGCTCATAACCTTCAGGTGCCTTCACTTCCACACACTCATATTCAAACAATTCCTTAATCCCGTCTGTACCATATCTACCAAGTAAGAGCTTGTCACTTTCTGCTACACCTTTGGAATCGGTAGTCAATGTTCCTTCTACTTCTCCGGTAGTCTTATTGCGGATTTCAAACTTCGCTCCTGCCAGTGCTTTCCCGGTTTCACTGTCTGTCTTTTCAATACGGATTTTTCCGTAGATATAATCGTCCTTCATTTCTACTTTCTGAACCCCGGCAGTATCATCCAAAGTAAAGGTAATGTCCTCGGCTACTGCAAATCCCTTCGGAGCGATAATCTCACGCAGGGTCAGTTCTTCCCCTACCGGGAGCTTTTCTACCCAGTGCGGTTTACCAGTGGATACCCATTCTTCCAATACATTTCCATCCTTATCAAGAATCTGTAAAGCAGCTCCTTTCAGTTCATCCCCGGTGGTTAAATCGCTTTTGGAAACATCCAGTTTAGAAATGTCGTCCTTCATTTCCACCTCTGTTACTGTTCCATCTTCGTACACAGCAAAAGTTATATCCTCTGCCGTCACATACCCATTCTGGAAGGGTGCGATTTCTTCATGTAAAATATATTCTCCTTCCGGTAGAGCGTACACAACATGAGGCTCTTTAGTGCTGACCCACGCTTCCACTACTTCACCATCGGAGTTAATGATCTGTAAGGTTGCTCCCTCTAACTCTTCTCCGCTTGTAATGTCCGTCTTAGTCAATCTCGTTTCTGTCGGCTGATTTTCTACCGCCAGTTCCTTCACTACAATGCTTTCGTTCTGGTTCTGGTATGTAATCTCCACTTCCCAGACCGTTTCATTTGGAAGATACCCCGGTGAACGTAAAAGTTCCTTCACATAGTAAGATCCATGCGGCAAATCGCTTGCAAAGGTCAGCTTCCCGGCTTCGTCCGTGGCTTTCTGCTCAATCAGCGTATCCTTTTCAACCAATGCTTCGCCCTGCACCGATACAATGTCCTCTTTCGCATACAGTCCGAATACAACTCCTGCAATCGCTTCCTTTGATACACTATCCTTCTTTTCAATGGATACTTCTATTTTCTGACGTTCATTGTAGTAAGACACGTCCTCGTAGACCACTGCAACGGTATCATTGTCAGCAGAAATGGTAAACTCTTTGACCTCGGCATTTAACACAAGGTTTTCTCCGGCTACCACTTCTTTCATATAGTAAGAGCCAAGCGGCAGATTGTTTAAGGCTGCACTTCCATCTTCGGTTATCAAAACCGCAATCAAATCATCCTTCCGATAGCGAATCACCGGGTTGCCGTCTTTATCCACTGCACCATCCGGGCTGACAATATCCTCTTTAGCGTATATTTCAAACTTCGCACCTGACACGCCGCCATCGGCATAAACGAATTTATGGAAAATCTTATGGTCGTAATCAACGCCAGTAAATACCTCTGCCACTTTGGAAAGTCCTCTAACTATCTTATCGAAAAGACCATCTCCACTCACTGCCTGTAACTGCCCTCCGGTTTTGGTAACGGTAAGGCTTCCAACCTGTTCATTGTTCTTCTGCTCTACGGTCACAATTGGTATGCCGCTGTCCGGGTCTACCTCATGCACCGTTCCCGAACCTACCGTAATCTCAATCGCTCTCGCCGCCTGCTTCTGGTAAACTCCCCCGGTGTTAATCTCTAACAGGGAAATCTCGTTTCCAGCAGATACCAGAACTTCTTCACTTCCTGCAAGGACAAATCCCGCCGGAGCCTTTACCTCTTCAATACGATACGTGCCGCTCTTTAATTTCTCCGGTGTCAGCAGATACCCTTCATCCGTTGTGGCAAACACACTAATTTTCTCTCTCTTTGGATAGTAGATGGTCTGCTCTACATATTCCTTATTGTCGCAATCGTAAATCTTATAGGATGCTTCTTTTCCTAATACTGTCTTTCCGGTCTGGGCATCCTTCTTTACGATTTTCAAAAGGAACTGGAACGGTCTGTCATCAAAGATACGCCATGTCATCGGCTCTCTGCTGTCCTTTGTAATATTCACCACGAATGGGTCAACCTTTAACAAGTTATCCGGTACGGTGCTTTCTTCTACTACATAGGAGCCATAAGGAAGTTCCGGGCTTACCAGATATCCTTTGCTATCGGTAAACATCTCCTGTATCGGGGTTGCCTGTCCATTTTCGTACAGTACGGCAACGCTTTCCCCTGTAAAGTCATAGTTCTTAAAATCCTCCGCCATATAATATGACCCATTGCCCGGCTTTAATGTGCCGTCCTTTACCTTTGACAAACTACGAATCAAGTATACCTTAAATCCTGCTTTCTCCACTAAGTTCACCTCGGTCTGCTCGCCATCCTCGGAAATCTTAATGAGGGAAAAGGCTTGCTTCATTACCTGTTCTCTTACCGTGATTTCCTTCGTTACAATCTCTTTTTTCTGACCGCCATAAGTCAGTGTTGCATCATAAACCGTATCATCCATGGCATACCCCTCTGGATTGGAAATCTCTTTTACAAACATCTCCCCAAGCCATAAATCTTTGAAGGACAATTCCCCTTTGGCGTTGACACTGCCTTGTACAATCAGGCTTCCTGCTTTATGGAGAACCCCGGTCTTACCGTCTGGATGAACAATATCGCTTTTGGCATACAAACCGTAAACTGCTCCGACCATTGTTGCATCCCCTTGGCTTACGAACGCATTCGTTTCTACATCAATCTTATGAAGATAGACTTCGCCCTTCACTGGACGATTCTCTACTTCCACGCTGATAGTTTTCCCGGCTTCTACCTTCACGGTATATACGGTCTCATTAAGAATGTAATTCTCTGGGGCAATGATTTCCTTCACATACACTGTTTTCACGCTTGCATCAAAGTAATCGCTGACAGTCTTTCCGCTTGTATTGGTGGCGGACATTTTCATCAATAGGTTACTGCACGCCTTATCCGTATAAATGTTATACACTGCACCAGAAAGCGGATTTCCTGTCTCCGCATCCTTCTTTATGAGGGAAATTCTGGTCATTTCCAACCAGTCCACCGTGAAGCTGACCGGGCTTGCAGACTCCGACTCAAACACTCCGATGTTCTGGTCTCCATTGCCAGTCGATACCACCAAAGTACGCCATGTTTCCCCAACGGAGCCATATAACTTCCCGCTCTTAAATGTTCCGGTGACAGAAAGCGGGGCTTCAAAGTAAAAGCTGTCGCCGCCGTACACTGCCAGATTACCGCCCGTAGAAGATTTTCCGGCGGTCTTGTTATATCCGGTCACGTTATCCGGCAGGGAGATTGTGATTTTGTTTCTGCTGTCACCAGTCAATTTTATGGTACTGATTTTTTGAATGTCGCCGCTCATTTCCGCACTGACACTGGTTTTTGACAGTTCCAGTTCTCCGGTGGGCGGTTCATCCATGCCAAACAGCTTATTTATATAAGCGATAACTCCATACTGTACAAGGGCATCATAATCACACCCGGCAAACGCATTTGTTCCGGCATAAGCATAACTCGCCGCAATATGGGTATAGATGTATTTCAGCTCCGTGCTATAACCAGACAGATAGCTGCCTGTTATGTCTCCGGCTCCGCCGTAGCCATAATAGAGGGCTTTCTGTAAATTGGTATTGGTATCCAGTACCTCGGCTACATAATCCCCACTCGGCGGGCTGCTTTTGTGAGACTCAATACAATAGGCAACTTTGCCATTTACGGTAAACCAACAAGTAAAATAGCTTCCCAGATAAGACGGATAATAAATAGTAGCCCCTTTTACAAGGCTGACCGAACTGCTTCTGGACAGGCTTGTGCTTGCCGTTGAAAACAACATAACCTTTCCGTTTTCAATATCCTCTTCCAGAGCTTGAAGGGCTTCCGCATCTTCTTCCACAGAACTTAAAATAGTGATTTCTGTTTCAGTCATTGGTTCTTCTTCCCCGGATTCCTCGCTTTCTTCGGTGTCTGTTTTTTGCGTTTCACCGCCGTTTGTTTGCGTTTCTGCAAGACCTTCCGTATCGGTCAAAATGACGTTCCGGGAAATAAAGTAAACCTCACTTTCATCTTTTGGAACAACCAGATATTCCGCAACGTATGTGCCGGGAAGATTCGAGTCATAGGCATTTCCTTCTTCGTCCGAAATCGCTGAAAGCGTGACGGTTTCTTTTGTTTCATCATACGCAATCCCTTCCATACAGGTCTCAACGGCAAAGTCTGTATCTGAAATATCTTTGATGATATCGTGTGCTTTTACGGGCGGCTCTTTATCATCCGTTTCACTTGCATAAGCGGTCATAGTCCCTGCCGCCGGGCTAATCGAAAGAGCCAGGGCAAGGGTAAAAGCCAGGATACGGCTTCCCATTTGTTTTATTTTTTGCATTATAGACTTCTCCTTCTTTTCATTCATTTTCTATCATTTTTTCGTTTCTATGGTGTATTGCTTTCCTATTATTTGATAATCTCCCCCTTTTATTTCTGGGGCTTTACGCCTTTGAAGCAAAAGCGTTTGTGCGGTTTTTTATGATTTTAGGCAAGAAAAAAAGAACCTTGCAAGTGTAAGGTTCTTCCCATGAGTTTCTATCATTTTCTATGGTTCAGGCTGTTCCAGATGAAAAAACATGGCATCAGTCAACCCACCTAAGTCTTGTTTGGTTCTGTTCGTGATATACTGCCTACTTCCTGTTTGGATAAAGAAAAAAGAGGTGGCGTGACTGTCGGTACGGTTTTTCCTAATATGCACTTTTACGGCTCCGGCTCTGAATGTAGCTTCCTCTTCGTTTATTGGAAGAAGAAGCCAAAACAAAGTTTACATACGGCAACACATAGTCCGATTGCCGCTGTAAAGAGGAAAACAATGCCACGCAGGAGAACAGAAAAAATCTTTCCTACTCCCTTTGCCGCTCCGCCAAGTATTCCCGCCGGGCTTTTCTTCTTATTCGCTTCTTCCATCATCGCTAACGCCCATAATCTGCTTCTCATCTCATCGTCTTTCTTGCTCATATCGCATACTCCTTCTTATTTGAATTATTATAGTGTGCTTAGAAAATCATAAGCCCGGTTCATGGCATCCTCTTCAATCTCCACTGCTCCCGGCTCTTTCTCCTGCTCTGCCTTTTTAGCAGTTGGCGACCCGCCCGCCCCGGCTGATGCTCCTTGATTGATAGTAACTCCTTCCAAAGAAAGAACCTCTCCCATCCACCGCTTAAACTCTGCTTCTATCTCACTCCGCAAATATGGCACTCTGCCCTCTGACACCCATTTATAATAGTGCAGCAATGCGTCATGGATAAACTCTTGTGAAGAACCATATCCGGTATCTTCAAGGTTATGAAGCAGTTCCCAGACTTCCTTATCACGCTCGCGGTTCATATTGCACCGGATTGAGGTGCGTTTTACATTTGACACCTTAGAGCTTCTTTCTCACTAACTGCTCAAAGGCTGTCGCATTGACCGCCACGCCCTCAATAATCCGTGTCATTCCGGGGTCGTACTCTCCGAACCGCTTGACTACACTCGCCCCGCCGCCTAAATGAACCACTGGTATCATTTCCAGAGAAAAGCCGTATTCCTTCATACTGCCGATAACCTTCTTAATATAAAGGCATATCTGCTCTTTGATAAGGCTCTGGTACTTCTCCGGCATCATAACCTCTTCCGCCAACATGATAGCTTCCATGTTCTTTTCCTCTGCCTGTTCATTGAACCGCCGCATCATCTCGATGTTGATTTCCCGCTGACAACGGATGAATCCGTAAGGCAGGGAATGGCATCTATCCAGAATCGGTGTCCGCTCTTCCATATATACCACATCCACCGTCCAACTCCCCCATTCCATAATAAGGCAGGGTGACGGCAACTCTGACAGCCACGGCAAGACGGCAGCATACCCTTGCGGATAAATCTCCACCCCTTCCATGACAATCTCATAAGCCAATCCCTCATAGTTATAATTGACTTCTTTCTCCTGCATGAGATAAGACCGGAAGGCTTCCTTCTCTGCCCCTACTCTGGTAAGCGGAAGTCCTGCACCAAGCAAAATATTTGCCTGTTGCTTTCCCCTTATCTTTAATTCTTCTGCAATGCCCGCCAACGTCAGGATATAGTAATCCATATCCTCGGTCTTGCTTTGCTTGACCTGCATCCGGCTCCCGCCTACAGCGTAATAGGTGCCTTGATAACCTACCACCCGGTTTGTAAGCTCCGGTTCGGTCGCAAAGCCCCTGACCCCTGACTTGATAATGCAGTGTGCGGTCTTGATATTGCCGAACCCATGGTCAATACCAAGACCGATAATTTTCTTAGACATTTTCTTACTCTCACTTTCCTTTTATGATTCTTCGATAACAAACATTACAGATGTCCTTTTTATATGGACAGCTTTCACACTCTTTTTCCTGCCCATACGGACAAGTTGGCAAGCGGCACTTCGCCGCTTTTTTGTCGTAAGCCGAACAATTCACACACCGCCTGACTATGACCTTGCCTTGTTTCCTTCCGGCTTCCGGCTCTGGTCTCTCACGCATGAGGCGTTCCATTGCTTGCTCACTTCTGCCATTCGTAAAATAACCCGGCAACCACGTTCCCCCTTCCTAAGTTTCTTTTCTATATGAAACTTCATGGGCGGATTGCCGTCTGATTGTCTTTAATTGTGAGAATAGAGAACTTATCTATCTAGGTATATTGTACCAAATCGCTGGCGCGATGGCTAGCGTAGGTACTAAATTTCACTACGTCTTCTTTTATATTTTCTTTTTTTTAAAAAAAGTAGCAGTTTTTTGATATATGTTGTATTGTTGTAT
>Ga0153928_1000879_pt1 | contig 14100 bp, 11 predicted proteins | sample TSNJ012MetaG_FD_106656 | JGI IMG/M metagenome (GOLD analysis project Ga0153928, IMG submission 106656) | Attine ant fungus gardens microbial communities from New Jersey, USA - TSNJ012 MetaG | ecosystem: Host-associated > Fungi > Mycelium > Unclassified | place: USA: New Jersey, Wharton State... | reverse complement strand
TCGAGCATCGAGTTAGAGATGTGGGAGAAGTGGGTTTTCATCGCCGCGCTGGGCGGCATCACATGTCTGTTGCGCGGCACTATTGGCGAGGTGCAGCACGCGCCGCGCGGACGGGACCTCACGATCGCGATGCTCGACGAATGCATCGCCGTAGCGATGGCCGCCGGTTACGCACCACGACCTCAGGCCACAGATCGTGCGTTCAGCATCTTGACCGACGCAAACTCAAACCTAGCGTCGTCCATGTACCGGGATTTGCAGAAAAGCCAACCGCTCGAGGCGGATGCAATCATCGGAGACATGTGCGTCCGCGCAGAGGCTGCGAGCGTGAAAGTGCCGCTGCTGTCGGCCGCGTACGCACAGCTCTCTGTCTGCGAGCAAAAGCAAGCGTAAGGGTATGAGCGATGGCAAGTCACCTCGCCGAGGCGCGCGTTCTTCGCTCCGGCCAACGACTGGCGGTTCTTGGTCCAGACTGACCCGAATTCGGCAACGGCTGTTCCGTGAGCGATTCTATGTGATCCAGCACCGCATCGACTGCCGCTTCAAGAGGCCGAGTGTTTCGCCGAACCTGCGTGAGCAGCAATCCTCCCTGGACGGCGGCGAGCAGGGCCGTCGCGAGGCGGTCCGGGTCAACGTTGGTACGTAACTCACCACGCTCGCGCATAGCGCGCAATCCGGCCCGAATGCCTGCTTCCCATCGCTCAAACGCGATCTCCAAATCGACTCTCGCTTCCGGGACCGTCTCGGCAAGTTCGGTCGAGAGCGTCCCGAGGGGACAGCCGCCCTCACAATGCAGCCCACGCTGAGTACGCACGAGTAAGTTCCGCCACCGCCGCAGCGCGCTCATGCTATCAAGTCGGCCAAGGAACTCGGATTGCGCTCCGAGCACCGCGTCGGTTTGATACGCAATCACCGATCGCACCAGGCTCATCTTGTCTTTGAAGTAGTGATAGAGCTGCGATGAACTCACGCCGGCAGCCTCCAGGACGTCCTCCGTCGTCGTGCGCGCTGCGCCCCGCTCCTGAATAAGTGCGGCAGCCGCGGCCACGATCCGGTCACGCGTGGCTTGCCCTTTGCGCGTCAGCGTCCGGCTGGTCGCTTCCGGTTGGAATGGCATGTCTTCAGAATAGCAGATTTTTTGGAGTTGACAATCCATTTTCCGGGACATAGAATGGAGCACCCAATCCAGTTTTCAAGATCGGAAGGACTCATGGAAGCGACTAAAGAGCTCACAGGCAACGTCGCCCTCGTAACCGGAGCGACGAGCGGCATCGGGAAAGCGACCGCGACGGCTTTGGCACGGCGGGGCGCTCGCGTGCTGGTTTCCGGGCGCGATACTACGCGCGGAGAAGCGCTCGTAGCCGCGATTCGAGCGGACGCCGGCGAAGCGGACTTTCTGCAGGCGGATCTTCGCGACGGCGAATCGGTCCGCGATCTCGCGCGTCGCGCCGTGGAACTCGCCGGGCACGTCGACATCCTCATCAACAACGCGGGCGTTTTTCCGTTCGGTCCGACCGCGGAAACCACCGAAGACGCGTTCGATAATGCGTATGCGACCAACGTAAAGGCGCCATTCGTCCTGGTCGGCGAGCTTGCGCCTAAAATGGCGTCGCGCGGCAAAGGGGCGATCGTGAATGTCAGCAGCATGGCCGGAGACCTTGGGCAATCGGGGATGGCGCTCTACGGCTCGAGCAAAGCTGCATTGAACCTGCTGACTAAAGCCTGGGCGGCCGAGTTTGGACCAAAAGGCGTTCGCGTCAATGCCGTCAGCCCGGGCCCGACGCGAACGGAGGGAACCGCAGTCATGGGGGACGGGCTTGCGCAACTCGCGGCGATGGCACCGGCCGGCCATCCGGCTACACCGGACGAGATCGCCGATGCCATCGTGTATTTGGCGTCTGATCGCGCAAGCTTTGTGCACGGCGCGATTCTCCCCGTAGACGGCGGCCGCGCCGCCGTCTAAACGAAGCGAATGCCGGTCACTCATCCGCGATTCCGTTAGGAGCGTTCTGATCAGCATGAGAAGTATTGCCATAATAGCCTGTGCTGCAGCTGTAGTAGTCGGAACTCCGGCCGCGAGCGCCGCGACGCCGCCGAATTCGGCGTTTTTCTTTAGTAGCATTGTCTCGGTCGATGAGGGCAAGCACACGGTGACGTTGCCGCTTCATCGTGGCCTGGCCAAGGGCGAGACAGTTTGGTACGTCGTCACAGACGCGTCCAACGTCTCCGTCGCAAGAAAGGAAGGCGTTGACTACGCGCCAGATATCTCGAATCTTGGCGACGCCGCAATCGCAAAGGCAACGACAAGCGCCGGAATCGTTAAGTTTCCGGGCGCGCCCGATTTTTCGCCGCTCCGTTCGTATATCGCCGGTGCGAACGGGTTTCCGCCAAAGTCAGCAAAGCCTGGCGGCGTTGCGGACGAGGCCTATTCACCCTTCGTTGAGGTCGACGGCCGCGAAGGTGTACTCAATGCCCCGATCGTCGCCACGGGGGATGGACCGTTTGATGTAACGACGCATTCCAATACCGAGGATCGCGTCGTGGCGATCGACACCACGAGGAACACCGTGACGCTGGTCCTAGCGCGCGGCTTCGTGGACGGCAAACCGGTTTTCTACCTGAGCACTGAGGCATCGGATCCAATCGCCGCCTCGGTTGAGCGAGCGACGTACGTCCCTCGCCTTGCGAAGGCCGATTCGGCGGGAGCGATCCCGATTGGCGTAATCGCAAGCGGACCGCAGATTGGAAGCAACGTGCAAGGCTTAGCCTACCTTGCGCTCAAGACGCCACTCAGCGACGATGCGACGCTGGCGAACGCCGCCGACATCGGCTCGCCATTCAACGTTCTTTCGCTCGCACCCGATATAGCGAATCCCTACGCGGAGAACGGCTACTCACCGCTCTGGTCGGTTTTTGTCGCGGGCGATGGGCAAGCGCAGCGGCTAACGTCGTACGCCGATGTTGCGCCGATCGCCAAGCCGGCGGGATTCGAGGTCAACTGCCCCGCGATCGCTTTCGACACCGGCGCCGCCCAATAGCTGTCGCCGACAAACACTCATCCAAGACATTGGGTAAATCGTACCGAGGATATGAATGTCTTCTTTTCCGTCATCTTACTGGCCCAAAGCGCCTTTGCTCCGCTGTACAACGCCCCGCAGTGGATCGGGTCGCGACTCTCGGCCCCGTCGTACCGGGGTCGAGTCGTCATTGTCGACATCTTTACGTTCGACTGCATTAACTGCAAGCACATCGTGCCGGAATTGCGGTCTTTGCGCGCCCGCTACCCAGTGAAGGATCTGGCCATCGTCGGAATCCATACTCCGGAGACGCCTTTTGAGCACGTACGGGCAAATGTCGTTCAGGCGCTCGCGACGCAAGGTATCTCCTGGCCGGTTGCGATCGATAACGACGAGAAACTATGGAATGCTTACGGCATACAGTACTGGCCGACGCAGTTGATCTTCGATCGCCACGGACGCCTCAGAAAGACGATCATCGGCGAGGGCCAAGACGCCGCAGTCGCCTCGACCGTCGCCGCTATAGTGGCGGAGCGATGATCTCGCTCGCTCTCGCAGCCACGCTGATGTCGATGCAAGGAACGATCGCCTATCGGGTGGCGGTGCGCGGGCCCGGGGGATCTTCCGTAATCGTGGCAGCGCAGCCTCCGCCCGGCTGGACGGCGGCATTCTGCAGCCCGCGTCTCTGCGCCGTGGGGCACGTACCGGTTACAATCGCCGCTAGTGGAATCTCGTACGTAGACTTGCATCTGTACCCTACGGGTCGTCCCACGCATGGAACTGCGTTTGTTACTGCGCGGGGTACTACGTTGCGGCTCAGAGTTTAGCCGCACTCATCCGGCAGTCATTTCTGCGACGTATCTCCTCCAGGCAGACTGGACGCGCCGGCATCCGCGACCTACTTCGCGCGTCTCACTAGGGGATGTTGATCACGAGTTTCCCTCGCGTGTGCTTAGCGGGATCGAGCAAATCAGCTAATGCCTGCGGCGCTTGTGCCAGATCATACGTGCCTCCAATTTCAACGCGCAGTTTGCCTTCTGCGGCCCGACGCGCGAGATCTTCCAGATCCCCGTCCTGCGCCGTCAGCTGAATGTAATGAACGTTTACATTTTTCCCAAATGCCTCTTGCCCAGGACCGCCAAGCGAAGAAACGAGCGTTCCGTATTCCCGCAGTACTTCGGCATCGCGAAGCAGCGTCTCGCCCATGTTGATAACGTCGAAGACCACGTCGATACCTTCGGGGTAGCGTTGAACCGTTTGCGTTATGACATCGCCGCCAGCGTAATCGATGACCTCGTCTGCGCCAAGTTCCCGCAGATACTGTTCGTCTTCCGCCTTGCCCGTCGCGACTACGCGCACGCCTTCGGCTTTGGCCAACTGCGTTGCGAAAAGCCCAAGACCGCCGGTCGCGCCAATGATCAGCACGGTTTGCCCCGTCTTCAGGTCAGCAGCTCGAATCATTGTGTTCGCGGTTAGTCCGGCTTCTGGAATCGCCGCCGCTCGATCAAAATCCAAAGCGGCCGGTTTTCGAGCCAACTTCTTGTCGCTTGCGGAGATCAAGGCGTACTGCGCGAACGCGCCGCCAGGGAATTGTGCGAGCACCGCGTCGCCTTTGCGCCAATTTCGGACGCCCTCTCCGATGTCGATTACGTCACCGGCTCCATCCATTCCCGGAATGTATGGGAACTCGACGGGTACCCAATCTTTTACCATGCCGGTGACGATCTTTACGTCGAACGGGTTCACCGCCGCCGCGTGCATCCTTACAAGCAAAAAACCATCTTTGAGTTTTGGGAGGGCAACGTCGGTAAACCGAGCATTTTTGGGTGAACCGTACTCGTCTACAACGATCGCCTTCATCGTTGAAACGGAAGTTTGTTTCATCTCATTCCTCCCGGATTTGCAGCGTGCCACCTTGAGCGACGATAGCTAGGACGCGGCGGATTCGCCTATGGTTTCAAACGGCCGCACGCATCCTTGCTTTTGCTCCGCGTGCCCTCGCAAAGAGAGGCGATGTGTGCATTAAGGCTTTTGCGTCACCGAGGCCAAGTTCAATGTGATCGCCGTATTTATGCTGATTACGCAAAAATCGATCTTCGCATCGAAATTGTCTGAGAATCGTGACTACGACTTCACGAACGTACCATCAACCTCTAATCTCGTTTACAATGACCAATTTGTAACACCACCGTCCAACCTCCAGATCATCGTACCGAATCTTTGTAATGACATGCACGGCTGTAGTACCCAAACCGGCGATACGTGGCTGAAGACATATCTCCCGCCGATACTCAAGTACGATAAGAAGCACAATGGGCTTTCATCCTAACGTGGGACGAAGCTGATCCCGATGCCAACGGGCAGAACCAGATCGCAACACTACTGATCGGGCCGATGATAAAACCGGGTAAATACGGTCAAGACATCACCCACTACTCGACGCTTCGCACGATCGAGGACATCGCGGGAATCCCATGCAGCGCCAATGCTTGCCAAGCCTCGGACTTGAAAGGCATGTGGCGCTAGCGTGCTCGGCAACAACGGCGCCGCGCTGCATAGCTGAAAAGAACGCTTAAGCTTTGCATCGCGGGAAAGGCTCGTGTATGGTAATACCTCGTTTCGCGCGTGAGGAGAACCATGAAGCGCCAATCGATTGCCAATTTGTGACGTTTTGCAATATTAGGCGAGGCCGATTCTTTGCTGCAAATGTATATTAGGCCCGTGAGGAGACTCTTAGCAAAAGAGATCCCGTCAATCGTGGCTTTCCGAGACCACTAGCGAATTGCAAGGGCAAGTTCGAGGGCGCTCTCCTCGTCGATCCGTTCACCCTCGGCGATAAGTTCATCGCGCTCTTCGATTGGAAGGGCCGCCATAAGCGCGCGCAGGACGATATCATAGACGTGCCTCTCCGTTACCTCGCGCTCGTAGCCACGCGTGCGATTGCGCGAATTAACGTAGCCAATCAGAAGGGCACCGCTTCGTGAGTCGCCGTTTAGAGTTGCCACGGCGGCAAGATGTTGAAGGGCAGCATCAAGTGATCCAGCCGGCAGCCCGCGCCGTGAACCAGTGAGCACGTCCCTGGCCGCCTCGCGCGCTCCTGTCACATCTCCCAGGGCAAGTCGGTAAGCTGCCTGGTTCACTCGCACTGTCGGTTGCACGGCCGCACTCCCGACCAGAGCCCAAGCCTCAAGCGCTCCACGGGCGAGTTCCTCAGCGCGTTGGTAGTCGCCAGCAGAGAACGCGAGCTCGGCAAAGTTGCCCTGCACAATCGCGGCACGCAGTTCGTCGCCAACATCGACGTAGATGTCTAGGGCCGTCTCTAAGACGCGGCGCGTCTCGTCGAACCGCCCTTGCTCCTTTAGCAAAACTGCACGGATGCCGAGCAGATGCGCGTAAGCGATTGTTCCGAGCTTGTCGAGTTCTCGTAGCAGCTGTTCAGCATGGTCAGCGTCGACTTCGGCTTCCGCCACTCTGCCTGTCTGGAAGAGACCAATGGCGCGAGCTCCGAGGCTTTGCGCCTCGGCGAAACGGTCATTACCCTGCTTGTCGAGATCGAGCGCATGTTGTGCGGCCTCAAGCGCATTTGCGCCATTCACGAACCAAGCAAGATGGCGCCAAGCGGATGCTGCGACCGCAGATTCAACGAGATTGTTGCTACGCGCGAGCGCCGCTTTCAGCCACCGGTGCCCCTCATATCCTAGGCCAGCAAAGCGCCAAAACGGAGCGAAACCGCTGGCTAGCCTCAAAGCGGTGGTTGCATCCCCATCATCGCCCAGTGCCCATACGAGTGCCATCCGCACGTTATCCAGCTCGTCGCCTACGCCGACGAGCCAGGACGCGAATTGTGTAGTCCAGATTGTATTCTTCGCCTCATCACAGAACGCCGCGAACCAGTCGGCGTGGCGCGCCGAGATACTTTGACGCTCGCCGACCGCGTCGAGTACCTCACGAGCATAATCCTGAGTAGTTTCAAGGAGACGGTAACGAGTCCGAACGCGAGCAGTATCTGCGATGACGAGCGACTTCCTGACGAGGGAAGCAAGTCCCTCAAGGATATCAAATCGCAACTCAACTTCTCCGTTGCAAACACTGGCCGCTGCATCGAGCGTCCATCCCCCGGCGAAAATCGACACGCGTCGGAAGAGTGCCTGTTGTGCGGGCGGTAGGCCACCGGCGCTCCAGTCAATCGCAGCGCGCATGGTCTGTTGCCGCGGCAACGTCGCGCGCCCGCCACCGCCCAGAACCTTAAAACGCTCGTCGAGATGCCGTTCGAGATCGTGTACGGTGAGGTCGCCCATTCGGGCCGCCGCCAGCTCTATTGCGAGCGGAATGCCATCCAGACGCCGGCAGATTTCGGCGACCACTGGCGCCGTCGTTTCGTTAAGTGTGAATGATGCGATAGCGTCGGTTCGTTCTACGAAGAGCCGCGTGCTGTCATACGATTGGGTCAGGTCGGAAGCCCCTGGCTGGGGAACCGCGAGAGGCGATACCTTATAGACTCGCTCACCAGGAACACTCAGTCTCTCCCGACTTGTCGCGAGAACGCTGATGCGCGGGCAGGCTGGCAGCACGGCGGAAACGAGGCGCACGACCTCTGCTAGCACATGCTCGCAGTTGTCCAAAAGCAGGAGCAGGTTCTGTCCGCGTAACTCGGTGCAGAGCTTTTCGCAAATAGATCGAGCATCGTCTTCGCGGCATAAGCCAAGCGTCGCCGCGACGCGCTCTCCGACGCGGATCGGATCTTCGAGGGACGCAAGGTCTACGAACCATATCCCATCGGCCCAATTCAACATTCCTTGCTCTGCGACGCGTAATGCGAGGCGCGTCTTGCCCATTCCACCTGTGGCCGTTAGGGTCACCAGTCGGTGCCTCGAAAGAAGCGCGACAACCTCTGCAACGGAGTCCTCTCGGCCAATGAAGCTGGAGATCGGTTCCGGAAGGTTATGTCGAGGTGCGCTAAAGCGCGTACCTTTGCGTGGTTGATACGGGCGGCTCGCAGCCGCGACCAAGCTCGAACGCGATTTACCTCGAAGCTGTAATGCTTGAGTAAGCGCCAGAACGGTGTCTTTATAAGGAGATTGGCGCGAGCCATTTTCGAGCGCGGCTACCGTCTTTGCACTGAGGCCCGCGCGCTCAGCCAGAACCTCTTGTGAGAGCCCTGCTGCTACTCGTAGCCGCCTTAATAATCTACCGAACGAAGATGGTCCACGCCGCTTCACTGACTTCACCCCCAACCGCCTCCGGGACGGAACTCTTACCTGGGCTCGGGCTGATATCCCCCTTGAACGGCAAAAACTGTAGGGGCAAACTGTAGCTAAAGTGGACCTGGCGCTGGTCGCCCTGGGGCTATATCCTGTGGTTGCGATGAGTAGCCCACTCATGGCGGGGAGTAGCGATGCTTTTTTCTTCTGTTGCGCGATCGCATTTAAGGTCGCAACTGATCGGAGGTAAACGAGTGACGGACCTAACTCGCAAGGCGGGAGGCCCCTTCCGAGGTCCAGTGTCTGGGAAAGGCTCCTTTACCTCAGACCGCCGGCTTCCAGCGCATCGTCTGCAACTCAGTGTCTTAAGCGCAATTAGTTTTGGACTTTTCGCGAGTGTCTCTCTGCTGAGTGGATGCACTGGAGGCTCTTCAGGCGCGCACGCGGCGCTACCGGCTGCGGGTGAAGCCATGAAATGGAAAGCGCGCCTTTCAGCTGCCTATTGGCAGGGCAGCATTCCACCGCTTCCTTCGGCGACGGTAGCTAGCCGTCTGCTCGACCATAAGCTCAGCGCCGCCAACTCTACAACGGCGGCTCGCAATTTGCCGGCCCACGTGTATACATGTTCGTATCTTAATTACTACTACGCATCCCTTTATGGCTGCGAAGTCTGGTCAGGCTCGAACTTCGGAGTTCAGAGTGGCCTCAAAGCGACCTGGTTTCCTAACACCTATGGTCCACAAGGCGTCACCGTCACCAGCGATGGCATGTTATTAATCGCAGACACGAACAACTCAACCATCGATTCCATGGAACGCGCGAATACGGGTCATCCGAAGGATTTCGGTACTTGCATTACCGATTCGGGGCAATATCCTGATTGGGTTGCTACGACGAAGGGTGAAACGTTGATTGTGATCTCCAACATCTTTTCAAAGTTGGGATCGAACGTAGGCCCAGGTAGCCTCGCAACTGCAAACGGCTGTGGCAGCACCCCGGCAGCACTGCAGAACTATGATAATGATCAAGTTCAAGGTATCGCCGTCGCTATCAACAGTAAGGGCGACTGCTTTTGGACTTACAACGATCTTCGGTATGGCCAAGGTTGGGTGGCAAAGTACACCGGGTGCAAGGGTCGCGGATGGAAGATTCCGCAGGGTGGCCTATACGATGGGAGTGGCATGCACTTTGCGGGCGGTATTGCGTTTGACCAGCAGGACAATATGTACCTGAACGATCAAACGGAGGGGATTTTTGAGTGCACCGCTCCGACGTACTATAATTGCTCGATAGTTAATTCAAGACCGGGCTCTCACTTTCCAGCGGAAGATAACATTGGCCTAAACTTCAGCAAGGACTGGAAGTACCTTTTCTGGGCTGACGCCGCTTACAATCAAATCTGCTACACGACTACACCCGTCACTGACACGGAAACCTGCGTCGCAAACGGCCCGGGTACTTCGGCGCCATATGGCATCGCTCTCTTCAAGCCATCTAATGATCAGTAACATTAAAGCAGCTGCCTATCCGTTGCGCTTTGCAACTCGGAGGATTAGTTTATGCGAACTTCATCAGCAGTTTTGGCCCCGATCCTAGCGTTGGTCGTAGCTCTGTTAATCGGATGCTCCGCCGGCGGGTCTTCTGGGAGCCCGCCTCTACCCGAAAACGCAGCGCGAGCCAATTTGGGATTGCCATCCTTGATCGCGCCGATGACCAGCCTTCCGTCAAAGCTCGCCGTGGCCGACCTCGGTAACGGTTCGCATACTTCCGCCGTCGAGATACTCGATCCGCGAAAAGCTTATAAAATAATCGAAACATTCAGCAACGGAGCCCTGATGACGAGCGACTGGTACGATCGCGCTGGAAACCTCTATGTGACGACCAACGCGCCCAACGTGCTCGAGTTTGCAAAGGGTTCAAACTCGCCGACGTTCACTTACTCCAGTGGACTGGCAACCCCACAGATGGTAACTACGGATAGCGCCGGGAACGTTTATGTTGCCGACAGATACGCAGACGGCAGCGGCGCTTTGCTTGAGTATCCCCAAGGAAGCAACACGGTTTCGTTTGAGTGCTCGAATGGATTCCAGCCTTTTGGCGTTGCTGTTGACAAGAAGGGAACCGTCTTCGAATCTGCCGTTCAATCTCAACAATATCCTCCAAGTGGCGTCCTCCTCGAATACAAAGGCGGCCTTGGCAATTGCAGCAGCCCGACGATGCTTGGCGTAACTCTCAGTCGCAATCCGGCGGGTCTCGAACTCGACAAGAAGCAGAATCTCCTGGCGGTCGATGAACGAAATCGTGTCGTCGAGATTATTGCGCCACCGTACAACTCTGTAACGACTACGATCAGCGGGTTTGTGGATCCGCGACATACTGCCTTGAATAAGGCCGAGAACCTGCTCTATGTGGCAGACCCAGGAAACTACGGCGTGGAGATCTTTAGCTACCCGTCAGGTACGTATTTAATGACGCTCACCAATGATTACGGTATCTGGCAGCCGATCGGCGTCGCCGTCCTGCCCAAGAGTTAACAGGGAAAGCTTCAAACATATTGGGGAGAGTCCGATGCGGAAACACCTTGCGGGCCGTAACAATCTGACCGCGGCAGTTTGTGCTGTTGGGGAGGGGCGAGAGGCAACTTAAAAAGCAATTTGGGTTGGGCGCGAAGTCCTAAAGACTGATTGCTTAGATGGCTAGCACGTGAAGCGAAAGGGGATCATGCTAGATTCCCTTTCGCAGTCCTAGTCCGCCAAGGATCGGCCATGCCTGGCTCCTCGATGCGGGCTGGGTTTCGGCCCTGAATCGAGGGCCAAGCATTCCTCTGGAGGGACTGCCATCCTTGCGGCGTTCTGCAAGTGGGGGAGAACGGTCTTCTACTGCGTCGAAAACGTAGCCCGCTCATGCTGGAGCCGGTCTAACTTTCTAAAGTCTTTTCTAATCGCGGGTTCATCGACAACCCAGCCGCATTCTAAAGACGTGCGGTTTGAATTGGCGTATGAAAACAATCACGAACGCCGCGCTGGCAGCAATGCTCGTTCTGCTCGGCAGCTTTACCGCCGCATCCGCTGCAACGAATTACGGTAGCGAGCATGCGACGCCATACGTCGCCGCATTCGCCCCGATCTTCGGCACGAGCGCGTTTCCGCGCACGGGAACGATGACGCTCCTTGTTCGCGACGGCACGATCAACGGAAGATACACGGGAACCTCCGTCGGCCCCGACGCGCTCGATAACCGCATGCTGCCGGTCACCGGAACGGTGGGCGGAAACAACCAGTACGTCTGGCTCGTGATCGGCGGTGCAATCACGCTCCGCGGCCGGATGGATCCCGACGGCACCATCTCCGGAACCGCGACGGAAGCCGGCAGACTCTACGACTTCATAGCGAAACCGCGCGCCGCTCGCTAGCGGCGCTACTGCGTGTCCACCGGCCGATAGCTCTCCCGCTGACGCGCGAAGTAAACGCGGGAGTATGACGACGGAATCGCGGTGAACGTTCGCGGCTGCTGCAAAAAGTCGAACGAGTCCGCGATGCTCGTCGCGCGCTTGTCGGTGGTGTTCAGAGTGCCGAGGTTAAACGTATCCTCGATGAAGCGCAGGATGCTGCCGAACTCGTACTGCGTGTGCGAGATGTAGCCGCCTTGGCTGCCCGTTCCGAGCTTCGCGTAGGCTGAGACGAGCAGCATCGGAACGCGGAAACCCAAGCCGCCCCAGTGATCGGCAAACGGCGGCGGCTCATGGTCGTAGAAGCCGCCCCAGTCGTCCCACACAACGATGACGGCGGTCGAATCCCAATACGAGCTCTCGCCGACCGCGTTGACCACGCTTGCAATCCACGAGGGTCCGCGATCGGAAGCAACGCCTGGATGATCGGAGTTCCCGTCGTCGGGAATCACCCACGAAACGGCCGGTAGTGTTCCCGCGGATATGTCGTTGAATATGCCCTTCTCGAACGGCTCCGACGTCGTAACGTTCGTTCCCCATTCGGGACCATACCGCACGCTTGCAATCGTGTCGAAGGCGTTCCAATATTTCCCGACGCCGTTCTTAACCGGCGGCGAATAATATTTCCACGAAACCGATTTCGCGTCGAGCAGATCGCGCAGCGTCGGGTAGTAGCTCCCCGAGGACGGAAACGCGTTCGTGCACGGAAATGGGCCCGTGCCTCGCACTAGCTTACCGCTCTGCCACTTCAAGAGTGCCACGGTCGTATTCGGCGGCGCGTCGCAGCCCCACGGCGTAGCGGTAGGGTCGTCGACCATACTCTGAACCTGACTCGCATCGATAGTCGTGCCGCCGCGAATCAAATCCTGATGCGCGGTGTAACTCCCGCTGCCTTGCGTCTGGAACATATGATCGGCGAGTACGTATTGCTCGGCGATATCCCAGTACGGCGCAATCTGCGAGGGGTTGACGTATTGATAGGGACGCCGCTTCGCAAGCCCGGTGCATTGTGGCCCGACGCTCTCCTCGCCGAAACCGTCCATCTTGCCGCCGTCGTAATCTTTGGTGAAGCCGTTATACGAATGTCCGAAGTCGCACGGCTCGACGAGATTTGCCTCGTGCAGCTTGAACACCTTATCTCCGTGCGTCCCTTTCATCTTGCCCTTCGTCGCGCCGTCGGCGCCGGGAAAGGTCGCGAAGAAATCGTCAAAGCTGCGATTCTCTTGAATCAACACGATGACGTGCTGGATTACCTGCGACGAACGGTGATGCAGCTGCGTTGCGCTCTGCGCGGAGCCGTACGTTACGGGGTTCGCAGAGTTACCGGCGCATGCGGCGAAGGCAAAGCTGGCGGCTAAGGCCACGAGAAGTGCACGGGTCATGGGTGCAGGTTTCGCGCCTGAAGGACCATTTTCATGGCATCGAAATCGACTGTGTAGGCGTAGTTTCTCAGATAATCGTTCGAGATCGCGCCCCAGACCGTGAATGGAAAGATCCCAAACGGCGTTCCCTGCGGCGTATAGAGACCGGTAACGTTCTGCTGCACCGCGTCGCCGACCGCGATGCGTGCGGTGATAAAAGGAACCGCAGTCACCGCGCCGCCGCCCCCGATGCCCGTCTGAGCGCTCGATTGCTCGACCGTGATCTTTGCGGCCGTGACGAGCTGGGGGCTGGGCATCAAGCCACCGCCCGCGAGGCCTGAGTCGAACATAAAAAGGCCGGGCGGCGCATCGTTGACCTGCGCGCGTGCGAACACGAAATGATCGCCTACCAAATAGCACGGCACGATCGTTGCGCCGGCATTGGCTGCCTGTGACTGAAAATCGGCAGAGACTTTCGGCGAACGCGCGCGCAGCACGAGGCGGTTCCGCGGATAATCCATCGTCACGAGGAAGCGCTCGAAATACGTCGTGCCGACGATTCCGTCGATCCGCTGCTGGTGCGAAAAGAGCTCCTCAACGTGCGTCGTCATCACACCGGTCGGAACGTCGTACGCCGTTGCCGTACCGAGCGCTAGCGAATGCAGCATGCCTTTTGCGACGGGCGCACGCTGACCGCCGGCGAAGACGCCCTGCCCGGCGCTCGACGTTTTTACGCCGATACGCGCCGCAAAACTGGTCTCCAGCACGACGCTCGCGCCGGTATCAATGAGGAAGTTCGCCGGCACCCCATTCGCGACGACGCGCACCACCGGCAACGGGTCGGCCGTGACGAACGGCACGTCACTCTCGCTGCCCTCGAGGGTGGTGCGCCGCGCAGCCTCGGCGCGCCGCCGCTGAACCTCGGCGAGAAGATTCGATGCGCGAACGTTCTGCGGATCGGCATAAAGCACCGAATCCAAGAGCGGCTCGGCCGCGGTCAAATCGTTCTCATAGAGCCGAATCGCGGCGAGATTGATCTTATCGGCCGGATCGGTGGAGTTTGCGCGGAGACG
>Ga0153928_1000877_pt1 | contig 14102 bp, 10 predicted proteins | sample TSNJ012MetaG_FD_106656 | JGI IMG/M metagenome (GOLD analysis project Ga0153928, IMG submission 106656) | Attine ant fungus gardens microbial communities from New Jersey, USA - TSNJ012 MetaG | ecosystem: Host-associated > Fungi > Mycelium > Unclassified | place: USA: New Jersey, Wharton State... | reverse complement strand
TATCGACTTAAAAGTATTCCGCAATATCGAAGTAAGCATCTCCTGAACCGGATCCGGACAATCCGGCCGAATATGCCCTTCATCAATACAAAATAAAATCGAGAAATTCTGCAGATCCAAAGGAATGATATAACAATTATGCTTTTTCGCAAGGGTTTCATGCAGCGCCTGAATAATATTATTATAAGTTGAATAATTCATCCCATTCGCCCTGGCCGTATAATCAATTGAACAATATGCAACCCGCAGCACATATCCTGTCAGCGAAATCCCCAGCTCTTTTTGCTGCAAGGCAATCTGCGCTTCATTGTCAAACAAATTATAAAACAGCCGCAGAAAAAACCGTTCGCGAAACTGCTGATTATGCTGAGCAAGCGCACCTGTAAAAGGTACTTTTAACGTGTTAAGCGTTTCCTTCGCCCGAATAATCGCTTCTTTCAGCACATCAGCCGAAAGATCGATCTTAATCAGGTAATCAACCGCCTGAACACTCAGTGCCTGGCGGGCATAAGAAAAATCCTCATAGCTGGTAAGAATAATAAAAAGCGGAATCCGGCCCATATTATGATGACATTCCTCAGCCAGCTGCAAACCGGATTTAATCGGCATCTTAATATCAGCAATCACAATATCCGGTGCCAGCTCCTCAATCATATCATAAGCTTCTTTGCCATTTCTGGCGGTCCCGACAATCTCGATTCCTAACTCCTCCCAATTCAATAAGCTTTGCACCCCAATACAGATGAGCGGTTCGTCATCAGCAATCAAAAGCTTTATCATATTGTGTTCTCTCTTTCCTGCGGCAATGTTTGCGGTAATCGAATGGTCATATCAGTATATTGGCTTTCCTCGCTTTCAATCGTCAGCCCATATTGTTCGCCAAATGCATATTTAATCCTGGTATTGACCGCCTGGATCCCCAACTCCTGAAACATGGAAGTCGGTTTTTCCTGTTTGTTCAGCAGCTGATCAAGGACTTCCCTGGTGATCCCCACCCCATCATCCCTGATAGAGATAAAAACATCATCCTGATCAGCTGCGATCTTTAACAGAATCGTCCCCCCGCCCTTAGGTTCAAGCCCATGAAAAATCGCATTTTCAATAATCGGCTGCAGGGAAAAACGGGGAATCTGGGTATTCAGCAACGTTTCGTCAATCTCCTTAATCAGACAAATCGATTCACTATAGCGGTGGTTCTGGATCAGCATATAATCATCCAGCAATTGAAGTTCATAATCCAGCGGTACCAGCGTCCGGGTATCCTTTGAGGCACTGCGCATTAAGTGAGACAATGCGGTAGCCATCCCGGCAATCCCTTCCGCATTCTGCATCACCGCCATCCATTTGATGGAAGCCAGCGTATTATAAATAAAATGCGGATTGATCTGACTTTGAAGCATACGATATTCCAGATCCCGCTTGTTCTTTTCGTCAGCCAGACGCTTTTCCAGTAGTACGGTGATGTCTTCACTCATGCGGTTGATGCCCCGGCCGATTTCGCCAAGCTCACTGTTGGTTTCAATACTTCTATCAATTGAAAAATCCCCCTGTCCAATACAGTCCAGGCGCCGGCGCAGTTTTACAACCGGTTGATTAATGTTCTTATTTAATATGGCAGCAACAAAAACAGAGAAAGAAAAGATTAAAATAACCGTCAATCCCAGGTAGATCAGCCATAATTTCGAAACATACAAAAATTTGGCAGAAGGAACCATATGGGTCACGGAGATGCTGCGGTTGATGGGATAACTAATGGATACCCAGTTGGTTTTTTCCTGTTTAAAATAGTGAATGACACTTTTGCTGTTGGTCTGCCCGAACGTTTTGTTTTCTTCCGAATAAGAGATGATCTGCGACGCATTATTTAAAATACTATAAGTATAGCTGTTGCCAACCGAATCCGGAATCAGCGGATAATGCTTTGTGCCAATGTCAAGATACATCTGGCTGTCATGATCCGACAGATAGCCACGGAATTTATCCGTGATGACAGAAGGGTGAGCAGCCATAAAAACGTGGCCGATTACGCGGTTGTCAGCGGACTTAATTGGCAAAACATAAGGAATGATCAGATCATTGCGGGATAACGAATACGGATCCGTCGTCAGGCGGTTCCAGTAAAGATGCTCTTCATTCAAATATTCATCAATCCACGAAAGAATGCTATTATTAAGCGGGTGAGAGTGGGCAATACCGGCCCCTACCTGCAGCGGATAATGCTGCTTGTCCGTACTGACGATCAGCAATCGCTTAATATAAGGCGCAGACGGGTTGTTGACCTCCTCCGTCTGCAGCACAGAGTAAGCCTGAAGGGTATCCTGCATCGTTGGCGAAGGATTATCAAGATAATAAATGAGGTCAGGATTAGTACTGCACCAGGTTGCCAATGCAGTAAGATTGATCAAGTCCTTTTCGATGACATGAGATACCAGGCTCAGATTAAATTCCGTTGACTTGATGGTAATGCTGCGCTGGGAGGTATAGATGAGGTTACCGGCCAGTATTGTAACCACGATCGAGATAATAAGCCCCAGACTGATGAGCAGTAAAAGAATCTGGCCTTTCATGGTTTTCACCTGTTGCATCGCCGACAACCTCCTCGTTTCCTTTATTATATCCTACTTTAATGATTGGAAAAGGATTTGTCAAATATATTCAAAGAGACATCGGGTATATCTGATAAAGAGGATAAAATATTGAATAAAAAAAGATCATTTTATATATTTTTTGTCAAAATGAATGAAGAATTATAGGATTATCATGATATTTTATATGTAATGTAAACAAAAAAAGGTTAAAATTACAATACAACGATAAAAAATTGGAGGAAACACATGAAAAGAAAATTATTAGCAACAGCATTGGTTCTTTGTATGGCAACCGGATTGATGAGCGGTTGTGGCAGCAAGGAAAGTGACAGCACCGGTGGCTCGGGCAGCACAGCCGCACCGGCGGCTCAGACAGGTGAAGCAGCGAGTGGTGGCAGTGAAAGCGCACAGGCAGAAAGCCAGGACCCGGTGACTCTGCGCTGGGCCATGTGGGATTTGGATGGCACGGTTTATTATAAACCGCTGGTCGAAGCCTATCAAGCGAAAAACCCACATGTGGAAATTGAATTTGTTGATTTGGGCTCGGCTGATTATTCCGTTATGCTAAGCACTCAGCTGGCCGGCGGGTCAGATCTGGATATCCTTGCCCAGAAAGAGGTTCCGGCATATGGTAACCTGATTAAGCAGGGACATCTGGAGCCACTTGGCACATATATGGCCGAGAATGACATCAGGAAAGAGGATTACAACGGACTGATTGAGCAGATCAGCTATGACGACGAAGTTTATGCACTGCCTTTTAGAAACGATATCTGGATGACTTTTTACAACAAAGACTTATTTGACAAAGCAGGGGTTGCCTATCCAACCAATGATATGACCTTTGACGAGTATCAGGAACTGGCAGTTAAAATGACCAGCGGTGAAGGCAATGATAAAGTATATGGCAATCACTATCATACCTGGTGGTCAACCGTGGAGCATTTTCCATGTCAGGGTGATGGCAAGAGTGCCATTGCGACAGATTACAGTTTTATGAAGCCGTATTATGAATCCGTATTACAGGCCCAGAAAGATGGAACATGTATGGAATATGCGTTGCTAAAAACTTCCGGCACCCATTATTCCGGTGTTTTCTATAACCAGCAAACGGCAATGGTGCATATGGGTTCCTGGTTTATCACGATGCAGATGGACAAGGTTAAGAGCGGAGAGTCGCTGGCAACAAATTGGGGAATGGTGAAATTGCCTCATATTGACGGTGTTGAAGCCGGAACCGGGCCAAGTACCATTACTTCTCTGAGCGTTAATGCAAATTCGCAAAACAAAGCCGCCGCTTTTGACTTTATCAAATTTGTGGCTGGCAGCGAAGGTGCTGAGATTCTGGCAGGACTGGGAACTTTCCCGGCCTATACCAATGACGATATTTTCAATACCATTGCCGCTTTAGACGGATTTCCCCAGGACGAGGCCAGCAAGGGAGCTTTGAAACCGGGAAAAACAAAACTGGAAATGCCGATGAATGAAAACGGCGCCGAGATTTTGCAGATTATCAACGAAGGACATGATGATATTATGACCGGAAATCTGTCCATCGATGAGGGATTGGAAAAGATGGGCACCAGGGTAAAAGCAATTATTGGAGAATAATATGAAGAGGCCAAAGAGAGATTTACTGGTGGCATATAGTTTTATCTTACCTAATTTTATCGGGTTTGCAGTATTTACACTGGTACCCCTGGTATGGGGTTTGGTGCTGGCATTTATGAAATGGGATGGTGCCCATGCAGCAGAGTTTATCGGGCTGTCAAACTTTGTCAGACTGACTGGTGATGCGCAATTTAAAAAAGCATTTACCAATACGATGGCTTATACAATTGGCGTAGTGCCAATGACAATGGTTTGTTCTCTGGGTCTGGCGCTGTTGTTGAATACCAGGATACGCGGGCGCAATGCCTTCCGTACCATGTTCTTCTTTCCTTATGTGGCCTCATTGGTTGCGGTAGCAGCTGTCTGGAATTTTGTCTTCAATCCTGTATATGGGCCGGTTAATCAGGTGTTGCACCTGATAACCGGCATTCCGGTTCAGAACCTGCCCCGGTGGGCAGCTGATAAAGACTGGGCCCTGATCACGGTAATCTTGTTCAGCGTATGGAAAAATATGGGGTATTATATGGTGCTTTATCTGGCTGGCCTGCAGGGAATCAATGAAGAACTTTATGAAGCGGCCGGTCTGGATGGTGCCAATGCCTGGCAGAAGTTCCGTTTTGTTACGCTGCCGCAGCTGAAATCAACGACCTTCTTTGTATCCATTATGTTAGTGATTTATTCTTTCAAGGTTTATGACATTTTCATCAACCTGTTTGCCGGAGCAGATAATCAGCTGACTGACTCCACCAGAGTACTGGTTTACCAGATTTACAATACGGCTTTCCGTATCGGTGATTATGGCTATGCCAGCAGCTTCGCCATGGTATTGTTTGTCATGGTATTGCTGATTACGCTGATTCAGTTCAGAGGTGAGAAAAAATATGCCGGGTCATAATGGAAAAGGTCAGGAGGTTAGGTTCAATGAAAAAGAACAGAGTCATTAGCAGCATATTAAAATACATGATGCTTCTAGGTTTGACAGCACTGATGATGGGACCCTTTTTGTGGATGTTGTCCGCCTCACTGAAATTAAGCAAGGATGTATTTTCTTTCCCGGTGGAGTGGATCCCGAAAGTGCCGCGCTGGAAAAATTATCAGGATATCTGGACTCGTATTCCCCTGGGGAAATTTATTGGGAACACGGTAAAGATTACCTTGATTGTTACGTTCCTGCAGGTACTGACTTCCAGCTTTGCGGCCTATGCCTTTGCCAAGCTGCGGTTCAAAGGGCGGGATACCTTGTTTCTGTTGTATGTATCCACCATTGCGGTGCCCTGGCAGGCTTATATGGTACCACAGTTTATTATTATGAGTAAGATGGGACTGAACAATACCCATTTGGCGATTATTCTGCTGCAGGCATTCTCGGCTTTTGGGGTATTTATGATGCGGCAGTTTTACATGGGAATTCCCGATGAGTTGTGTGAAGCAGCCCGGATTGACGGCTTAAGCGAATATGGAATCTGGGGGAAGATCATGCTGCCCCTGTCCAAGCCGGCCCTGTCAACACTGGTCATCTTCACATTTGTGAACACCTGGAATGATTTCCTGGGACCGATGATTTATCTGACCAAAACCGAGCTGAAAACAGTGCAGATCGGTCTGCGGATGTTCATATCCCAATATTCCAGTGAATATGGCTTGATCATGGCAGCAAGTGTGGTTACGCTGATCCCGATTATCGTCGTGTTCCTGGCCTTGCAGAAGAACTTTGTTCAGGGTGTGGCCAGCGCCGGATTAAAGGGCTAGGGACCAGAGGAAGGAAATAAAGGAGATTGGAAAAATGGTATTCAAACCAAAGGAAACAGATTACCAGTTAAGTCCTTACACCGGACTGACAAGAGATAGCTGGATTGCGGCCGGGGAGTATCTATTGACGGGGATGTTCGGGCACATTCCTTCCGTTGATGCGCCGGTGGTGGTGCCGCGGACGGAACATGAGATTACTTATCCGCATGAAAACGGTAAGGTCTCCGGCCTGGAAAAAGAAGCCGAATATTTTGAAGGACTGGCCCGGAGCCTGCTGTTGGCAGCACCGGTGATACATAATCATCCGGATCTTGTGATCAATGGAATCTGTTTGCGAGATTACTATAAAAATCAGATTTTGCGGGCCTGTACGGAAGGCGATGCTAATTTTGTCGGAAGCTACCGGCAGCTGCAGGAAATGGCAAAGGGAAAACCACGCCATTTTCAGCAGACGGTCGAAACGGCTGCTCTGGTAATTTGTCTGGATCATTGCCGGAAGGAAATCTGGGATACCTATGAAGAAGCGGAAAAGGACTTGCTTGCCGACTTTCTGTCCGGGTATGCTCACGGCAATACCGCACCCCAAAACTGGCGTTTGTTTAACATGCTGGACCTGGCGTTCCTGCATATGGAAGGATATCCCATCGACCATGATATCATGCGGGATCACGCCCAGACCATCCTTCACTTTTATGCCGGGGACGGCTGGTATCGGGATGGGCATGCCTTCGACTATTATTCCTGTTGGGCGTTTCAGATGTATGCACCGATTTGGAATAACTGGTACGGATATGAGCATGAGCCATATTTGGCAAAACGTTTTGCGGAAAATTCCAATCTGTTGATGAAAACTTATGCGGATTTCTTTGACCGGGATGGCTTTACCATGATGTGGGGGCGGAGTAATATCTATCGGAATGCGGCAACTTGTGCTTTTGACGGCAATATGCTGCTGGAAAATCCTGCTGTCGATCCCGGGCGGGCAAGACGGATTGCTTCCGGTTCGCTGCTGCAGTTCCTAAGCCGGGAAGATTTTCTGGTGGACGGAGTTCCAAGCATGGGATTTTATGGCATGTTTGCCCCGCTTATCCAGCCTTACTCCTGTGCCGAATCACCTTACTGGTTTGGCAAATCATTTATGAATCTATTCTTGCCGGCGGAGCATCCGTATTGGACGGCAACAGAACATAATGGCACATGGGAACAGCTTGGCAAGACTGATATCAAGGAAACCGTACTGGATGCACCGGCGCTGTGCTTTACCAACCATGGGGCCAATGGCGAGACCATTTTGCGAACGGCTAAGGTGGTCAAAGATGTCGGTGATGAACATGGGATGTGGAATTATTCCAAATTGAGCTACAACAGCAAATACCCATGGGAATCGGGGAAAAGTGTGGAAACGCAGCAGTATGTGCTGAACGACATGACTGTTGGTGATTACAAAAAAGCCAATGTAACATTTTGGCATGGCTGGAAAAACGGCGTACTGTACCGCCGACAGTTTTTCAATTATAACCTGGCCACTGAGATGTCTTCGCTGCAGGGCGTGAATCTGGCTGATTTTCCGGTTCCTTATGGACTGATTCGGGTAGATAAGCTGCGGCTGTTCCAAAGACCGATCGAGATCACTCTGGGAGCATACGGTTTCCCGGATAATGGGACGGCAGTGAGTTGTCTGGAAGAGACCGGAGCAAAGGCAATTTTATTAAAAGGCCGTGATTTTTGCGGCCGTGAGAAACAAATGGCAATGACGTTATATGATGGCTGGGACAGTATCCAGATTCTTCACAGTGAAGGAACGAATCCGGATTCACCGAAATCCATTGTAATCTATGGCAAGCTGGAACGGAAAAAGCAGTATGGTTATGATCCGTACGTGATGGTTTCGCAGGTGATTACCAAAGAAAGCCATGATGATTTTACCAAGGCCGAGATTTTCCCGATTGAATCCGTTCAGTATACCGATTCCCAGTGTTGTGGCGGTTATGGGCCGGTTACGGTGACATTAAAAACGGGAGCTCAAAAAGTTATCGAATTTGAAGGCATGGAAGGTAATCTGCAGTTATAAAATGAGCAAGGAAAATCAGAGTGCAGGAGGAACAAGCGATGTCATTGGTGACGTCAAGGCAGATGCTTCTGGCCGCACAGGCCGGAGGCTATGCCGTTGGAGCATTTAATGTAGAAAATATGGAGATGGTGAAAGCCGTAATTTCCGCAGCCGAAGAGATGAATGCGCCGGTCATGCTGCAGACAACGCCGTCAACAGTTCGCTATGGGAAACTGGAGATGTATCAGGCCATGGTTGCGGCAGAAGCAAAAAAAACCGATATTCCGGTGTGCCTTCATCTGGATCACGGAGACAGTTTTGAACTGGCGGTAAAAGCGATTTATGCCGGGTATACCTCGGTTATGATAGATGGCTCTCACGAATTTTTTGCAGAAAATATCAGGTTGACAAAACAGGTTGCAGATGTGGCAAAGGTCTGTAACATCCCGGTCGAAGCAGAGCTTGGCCGGGTTGGCGGCAAGGAGGATGATCGGGAAGCCGAAGCCGATGCTGATACGGATCCATGGGAGGCAAAAGAATTTGTCCGGCGGACGGGAGTTGATTCCCTGGCGATTGGGATTGGCACGGCCCATGGGTTTTATTCAGGTACACCGGTATTGAATAAAGAGCGGATTACGGAAGTGAAAAACGTGGTTTCAGTCCCGTTAGTCCTTCATGGGGCCTCCGGACTCGGCGATGAAGATGTCAGAGAATGTGTGCAGCGAGGAATGTGTAAAGTGAATTTTGCCACGGAACTGCGGGCAGCATATTCGGCGGCGGTAAAGCAGCTGATTGCTGATAAACCGGATACCTTTGATCCCAAATCATATGGTGCATCGGGGATTGAAGCAGTCAAAAACCTGGTCAAAACCCGGATCCTGGTGTGCGGATGCGGTGGCAAAGCATAAACCGCAAAGCGGTATTGGGAGGATCTATGAAATCGTATTTATTGGGAATTGACATTGGTACAAGCTCCTGTAAAGCGGCTGTTTTCAATCGGCACGGAGAAGCTGTGGCGATGACCAGCAAAAGCTATCCCGCCTTTTACCCTGCGGCGGGCTGGGTGGAGCAAAATCCCGTCGACTGGTGGATGGCAGTATGCCAGGGAATCAGTGAGTTATTGGCTGATTCCGGTATCGGTGCAGGAGAAATTGCGGGAATCGGTGTTGACGGGCAAAGCTGGGCAGCAGTTGCGATTGGGAAAAATGGTGATGTGCTCTTTCATACCCCTTTGTGGCTGGACACCAGAACAGAAGCGATCTGTCAGGAACTGAAAGAACGAATTGGTGCGGAGCATATTCTGCAGCTATCCGGAAATTCACTTCAGCCGTCTTATACAACGGCAAAAATCATCTGGTATCAGAGGAATTATCCAGACCTTTATCCGCAAATTGAAAAAATCTTACAATCCAACAGTTATATTGTCTATAAGCTGACCGGTATGCTGACGCAGGATTTATCTCAGGGGTATGGACTGCATTGTTTTAATATGCAGGAGGGAGCATGGGATTTGGACATGTGCCGGGAACTGGGAATTGCGCCGGCCTTGCTGCCGGATATCTATCCATGCCATCAGGTGGTTGGAACGGTTACCGAAGCGGCGGCAAGGGTAACCGGGCTGGCGGCCGGTACTCCCGTGGTGGCCGGCGGGCTGGATGCTGCCTGCGGAGCCCTGGGGGCCGGTGTTATTCACCCGGGGGAAACCCAGGAGCAGGGCGGCCAGGCCGGCGGTATGAGTATCTGCATGGATGCTTGTAAGTCTGATGCCAGACTGATTCTGGGCCGACATGTGGTGCCGGAGCGGTGGCTGCTTCAAGGTGGGACTACCGGCGGCGGTGGGGTCATGAGATGGTTGGAACAGGAGTTGGGGAACAGTGGCGAGAGTGAGAATACCTTAGTGGAATTCAACCGTCTGGCCGCATCTGTCCGGCCGGGCAGCGAGGGGGTGATCTTTCTGCCATATATGGCAGGCGAACGTTCGCCGATTTGGAATCCGTCAGCGAAAGGTGTTTATTATGGTTTGGACTACAGCAAATCAAGGGGTCACCTGATCCGATCTGCGATGGAGGGAGTTGCCATGTCTTTACGGCACAACCTGGAAGTGGCAGAAGAGGCCGGAGCCAAGGTGGATACGTTAAGGTGTGTTGGCGGTTCGGCAAATTCCAGGTTATGGACCCAGATTAAGTCTGACCTTACCGGCAAGCCGGCAGTGGTTCCGGCGGCAGATACAGCTACCACGTTGGGAGCGGCATTGCTGGCGGGAGTTGGTATCGGGATGTATCAGAGTTTTACCGAGGCGGTGCAGACCACGGTAAAGGATATGCGCTGTCATAAACCAAATCAGGAGAATGCACCGGTTTATGACCGATGTTACCACCGCTATCTGGAGTTATATGAACGGTTAGCTCCTCTTATGTGCAAGAAGGGAGAAATGTGATTATGAAAGCAGCAGTTGTATGTGCCAATGAGGATGTTCGTTATATGGACTATGAGGAACCGCCAGTCAGCACCGGTATGGTAAAGATCCAGGTAAAGACTTCGGGAATCTGTGGCTCGGATATTCCACGGGTCCTGCATCATGGAGCTCATTTTTATCCGATTGTGCTGGGGCATGAATTTGCCGGTGATGTGGTGGCTGTGGGTGATGGAGTGACGAAAGTGCAAATCGGTGACCGGGTCTCCGGCGCACCGCTGCTGCCTTGTATGGTATGTAAAGATTGTCAGCTGGGCAATTTCTCACTTTGTAAGCATTATCGTTTTATTGGTTCCAGACAGCAGGGAAGCAATGCCGATTACATTGTCATACCGGAGCAGAATGCTATTGTCTTTGATCCGTCTGTCTCTTACGAGCAGGGGGCGATGTTTGAGCCGTCCACGGTAGCGCTTCATGGTCTGATTCAAAATAATTACCGTGGCGGCGGGACGGTGGCGGTAATCGGTGGCGGGACGATTGGGATATTTACCATGCAGTGGGCTAAAATATTTGGTGCTAAAAAGGTGGTGGTCTATGATGTCAACGAAGAGCGGTTAGCGCTGGCACGAAAGCTGGGGGCTGATGCAGTGGTCAATACGGCAGCTACCGAAGATCTGGGGCAAGGCTATACTTATGTGTTTGAGACCGCCGGCCAGGTTGCGGCAATGCAGATGGCATTTGAACTGGCAGCTAATAAAGCTAATGTTTGCTTTATCGGAACACCGCATGAAGAACTGATCTTTACTCCAGCTATGTGGGAAAATATGAATCGCAAGGAATTTTATCTGACTGGGTCCTGGATGTCTTACAGCGCGCCATTCCCGGGCAAAGAGTGGGAATTAACCGCTCATTATCTCGGGACCGGACAATTAAAATTCGATCCGGGACTCATCTATCGGAAATATCCGATGCGTCAGGTGCAGGAGGCGTTCATGCTGTTTAAGACGCCGGGGCTGGTTAAGGGCAAGGTATTGCTGGTAAATGAAGATGGCGGGTAAATTCGTGACAAAGGACTGGACGGCAGTAGAATCATCTGATTTTTATGTTGCTTTACTGCGGTGAAGAATCCAGTCATGGGGGCTTGAAATGCTCTTGTGGCTGGATTTTTAAGTTTTCTAATAAGGCGTTGATTGCCATTGGCCGATACTGAGAGTTCAGGAGAGTACAGAGAAGAAGGAAAATGATTGTTTATAAACAGTGCCAACCATGATATAATGAACCAATGAAAGAGTGCGCCAGTTTGGCATCATTATTGTAACTTCAAGGCACACCGAAATTGATTAAGAGTGAAAACGTTTGGGGAGGGAAATCTATGGATTGTATCAGCTGTGGCGGGAAAATGACGAAACTAAAATACCTTCATTACGAGGAGCTGGAAGATTATTTGCTGCATGAGCATAAATCCGGTAATATAGAACAATACGAGAAGTGGCTTACGTCTTTGAAAGAGAATGATGCAGTTTTAACGCTCTTTCAAAGAGAAGATTTTTTCGAAATAAAAAAGAAATATTATTTGAGAGTGGTTGAAAAGAAAACGAAAAGCGGGATAAAACTAAGAGGACTCTCAAGGCTTTTTAAATATGAATCCGGAGAAATTACATATGGGAAAGAAGGAAAATTTTCTTCGGTAACAACATATAAAATTTATCCAATCGATGAGCGGATTGACAACATTATCCGAGATTATTGCAAAAACAGAGAACAATTTGATATTGATAAATTGAATCGATTAATTACAAATGCAGGCGTAACATGATCCGAATCAGGGAGCCTGGTATTGAATACTGCGAATGATGAGGAGGAATCAGAATATGGATTGGATGAAGCTGTTCAAACCCTATATTTTGGAAAGGGGACTTGATTATTGTGAGAGGGGTCTGGTGGAGGACTATGAGGAAGGTACCGATTTTGTACAGGCGACAGTCCGGGGAAGCAGCGATTACGATGTATATATTGATATTATAGACGGAAAAATTCTTGACATGGAATGTGATTGTCCCTATTCTCAGGAAGGAAACTATTGCAAACATATGGCGGCGCTGCTGTTTTATATGGAAAAAGAGAAAACAGCTACTGTTGAAGGTAAGGCGAGAATGAGTAAGGAAGTCGCCGGAGAAATGATGCCGGATCCTAAAAACAATATAAGAGAATTGGTAAGAACAGCAGATGAAGCGGCAGTCCGAAATTTCCTTGCAGAAATTCTGGAGAACGACGGGAAGCTGCTTGGCCGATTTAAGAGTATCTTGTGTTGTGAGATTTCTGCAAAGGATATGGAACGGTACAAAAACCAGATAAGCAGGATATTCAGTAAATATGCCGGACAGCAGGGATTTATTGATTATTACAGTGCAAGTTCCTTTGTCTCTGAACTGGAAGATTTCCTGGACAACGATATCGAGAGTATGATGGCGAACCGACAATATAAGGAAGCGTTTGAACTGACCGGCTACGCGTTTGTGAAGACCGGAAATCAGGACATGGATGATTCTGATGGTGGGGCAGGGATGCTGGCTGAACGGTGTATGGAAATCTGGCAGGAAATACTTGAGCATAGTGACATGGACTTAAAGAAAAGCATGTTCCGGTGGTTTAAAGAACATATGGATAACCAGGTGATAAATTATATGGAAGAAAATATCGAACAGATTTTGTTTGAAAATTTTCAGGAGCCTGAGTTCCTTGAGGATAAGCTTGCGTTTACCGAAGAAAAAGTATGTGAATGCAAAAACGAAAAGGAATCCTGGTCACGAGGGTATCATGTGGAGGAATGGGTTCTCCGGCATATTGCGGTCATGAAGGAACTGAAAATGTCTCCGGACAGGATTGATGAGTATATAAAAGAAAACCTGGAATTCAGTGCGGTCAGAGCATATTATATTCGGGACTGCATCGACAAGAAAAGATACGATGCGGCAATAAAGGCGCTTGAAGATGGGAAAGCGACGGACAAAAACGCGTCTGGCCTTGTGTCTGGTTACAGTGTGCAATTAAAAGAGCTGTATAAGCAGACGGGACGAACGGAAGATTATGAAAGGGAGCTCTGGCTTCTGATTCTGCAATATAAAGCCGGGGACATTGCTGTTTATAAGGAATTAAAAACTTTGTATACGGAAGAAGAATGGATCTGTAAGCGTGAGATGATATTTGAAAAACTGCCACCCTATGCTGCTGTTGATAAATTATATGAAGAAGAACGGCTCTATGACCGGCTGTTGAAGCTTGTGCTGGCTTCTGTTGGTTTAAATAAACTAGATCAATTTGAAAAGTGCCTAAAAAAGTTGTATCCGGAGGAATTGTTAACAAAATATGAAACAGTGGTAAACAGCATGGCAGTCCATACTACTGACAGAAAATATTATAGGGAAATGGTGAGCATATTAAAGAGAATGCAGAAATACCCGGGAGGTAAGAAAAGAGTGGATGAAATTGCAAATAGTTGGAAATCTTGGTACGGGAACCGTCGGGCTATGATGGATGAGTTAAGCAGATTATAGTTACTGGTAACGCTGATTATGTTCTGCCAAGTTCCTCTTATCACCGTGTTGGCCATGCCAAATGATCGTATTTTCGATTTTACCGCCGAGAGTAGACTGGAAATAATGATGAATGCCAGAGTTGCTGATGATGTCAG
>Ga0153928_1000876_pt1 | contig 14121 bp, 11 predicted proteins | sample TSNJ012MetaG_FD_106656 | JGI IMG/M metagenome (GOLD analysis project Ga0153928, IMG submission 106656) | Attine ant fungus gardens microbial communities from New Jersey, USA - TSNJ012 MetaG | ecosystem: Host-associated > Fungi > Mycelium > Unclassified | place: USA: New Jersey, Wharton State... | reverse complement strand
TAAGCAGGCTGGTGAGGAATTCAATATTAATTCACCGAAACAGCTGGGTGTGATTTTATTTGAAAAAATGGGTTTGCCCGGTGGAAAGAAGACCAAGACCGGATATTCCACGGCGGCTGATGTGTTGGAAAAGCTTGCCGTCGAGTACGGGATAGTTTCAGACATTCTGGAATACCGTCAGCTGACAAAATTAAAATCTACCTATGCTGATGGACTGGCTAATTATATTGGGGCGGATGGCAGAATCCATTCCAACTTTAATCAAACCATTACAGCGACCGGAAGAATCAGCAGTACTGAACCAAATCTGCAGAATATTCCGGTACGGATGGAATTGGGTCGGTTAATCCGTAAAGTATTCATCCCGGAGGATGGATATGTGTTTATCGATGCGGATTATTCTCAGATCGAGCTTCGGGTGCTGGCGCATTTTTCGCAGGATGAAAGGCTGATTCAGGCATATCAGGAGGCAAAGGATATTCATCGGATTACGGCTTCCCAGGTATTCCATACACCATTTGATGAGGTAACAAGCCTGCAGCGGAGAAATGCCAAGGCAGTTAACTTTGGGATTGTATATGGAATCAGTTCTTTTGGGTTGAGCCAGGATTTGAGCATTAGCAGAAAAGAAGCTGCTGAGTATATTAAAAAATATTTTGAGACATATCCAAAAATTAAAGAATTTCTGGATAAGACAGTGGAAGATGCTAAAAAAGATGGTTATGTGACGACCTTGTTCGGGCGCCGCCGGCCGATTCCGGAGCTGTCTTCCAGTAACTTTATGCAGCGTTCTTTTGGCGAACGGGTAGCAATGAATTCGCCCATTCAGGGAACGGCGGCAGATATTATTAAGATTGCCATGATACGAGTGAACCGACGCTTAAAAGAGCAGGGTCTGCGTTCCCGGATTGTCTTGCAGGTGCATGATGAATTATTGATTGAGGCACATCAGGATGAAGTACTTAAGGTATCAGACATTTTGCGTGATGAGATGCAAAAGGCAGCTGATTTAAGCGTGCCCCTGGAAGTAGATATGCATAAGGGTGAGAACTGGTATGAGGCCAAATAGCAGCGGTTTAGTAAATCACAAAAAGGTACACAGAATTGAGGAAAGAATGAGAATTATCGGAATTACCGGTGGTATTGGCGGCGGCAAAAGTGAAGTTATGGATTATATTGCCTCGCATTATGATGCTGCGGTTATTAAGGCTGACTTGGTGGGGCATCTGCTGATGGAGCCGGGACAGGTCTGCTATCATGCGGTAATCCAATTGTTGGGGCAGGGTATTATTGCGTCGAACCAGGAATTGGACCGCAGTAAAATAGCCGCAATTGTATATCGTGACAAGCTCTTACTGGAGCACCTGAATGGGATCATCCATCCGGCAGTAAAAGCATATATTTTACAGAAAATTGAACAGTACAAAGCCGAAGGAAAAGCTTATTTTTTTATCGAAGCAGCATTACTGCTGGAGGATAGTTATGACCAAGTCTGTAATGAAGTATGGTATATCTATGCACATCCGGATGTAAGAAGCAGGCGTCTGCAGAAGAGCCGTGGTTACAGTCAGAAAAAGATAGATCAGATTATGGCTAACCAGTTGGCTGATGAAGTATTTATGCAGCGGTGTGATGTGAAGATTGATAATAGTAATGGATGGGAAGATACCAAAAGACAAATAGATTCGAGGATGCAAAGGTTGAAAGAACAGTTTTAACCTTGAGCATGTGAATCAATGAGCATATCAGCATGTTTGATGATTCACTGGGAGGTAATTATGAAATTATGTAGTATTACCAGCGGCAGCAGCGGCAATTGCATTTTTGTGGGAAGTGATGCGGCAAGCTTGCTGATTGACGTTGGACTGAGCGGCAAGCGGATTGAGTTTGGTCTAAATGAAATAGACCGGACCACTACAGATATTGATGGCATTTTAATTACCCACGAACATTCTGACCACATCAAGGGACTGGGTGTGGTTGCCAGAAAATATAAAATTCCTATTTATGCAACCAGAAATACCATTAGTGCGATTGTGGCAAATGTCAATATGGGGAAATTACCGGAAGGAATCTTTCACGAAATTTGTGCCGATGCTCAATATACTATCGGGGATCTTAACGTACAGCCTTTTACTATATCCCATGATGCGGCACAACCGGTCGGGTACCGGATTGAACATAATGAAAAAGCTGTTGCAATTGCAACGGACATGGGAAAGTATACGGATTATACTATTGAAAAACTGTCAGGTCTTGATGCTTTGCTGCTGGAATCAAACCATGATGTAAATATGCTGCAGGTAGGCGGTTATCCTTATTATCTAAAAAAGAGAATCTTGAGTGATTGGGGACATCTTTCCAACGAAGCTGCCGGACAGCTTTTGTGCCATGTTCTTCACGACGACATGAAAGCCATTCTGCTCGGACATCTGAGTCAGGAAAATAATTATCCTGATTTGGCATATGAAGCAGTATGTGCGGAAGTGACTATGGGTGATAATCCTTATAAGGCAAAAGATTTTGACATTAAGGTTGCTCGCAGGGATGCTATATCAGGATTGGTGGAAGTATAGTATACATAATAGCAGTGTATTAAGAGGGTACTTAATAGTTACATATAATTAATTAACAGTTTCAGTGAGTACTCTGTTTAAAATCAGGAGGAAAAATCAATGCAGAAGACAATAATTACAGTAGTAGGACATGATACGGTTGGTATTATTGCCAAAGTATGTACGTATCTGGCTGAGAATCAAATCAATATTCTGGATATTTCCCAGACGATCGTAGCCGGATATCTTAACATGATGATGGTAGCAGATACTGGTGTCAGCCAGAAAGCAATCGGCGAAATAGCCAAAGATTTGGATTCTCTTGGCACCGAAATAGGAGTAATTATTCGCTGTCAGCATGAAGATATTTTTAATATGATGCATCGCATCTAGTGTACTGACACGCTGATGTTTGCTGGGCATCAACACTGGATCCAAAAGGAAGGACAACAGTTATGATTAACATATTTGAGGTAAATGAAACAAACAAGATGATTGAGCAGGCCAATCTGGATGTACGTACTATTACGATGGGGATCAGCCTGCTTGATTGCATTGACAGCAATCTGGATCAGGTCAATAAAAAGATATATGAGAAGATTACAACGCTGGCAAAAGACCTTGTTAAAACCGGCGATGATATCTCTACGAAATATGGGATACCGATTGTCAACAAGAGAATTTCCATTACCCCAATGGCTTTAATTGGTGGTTCCGCATGCAAGAGCGAGGATGACTTTGTTACTCTTGCGCAGACTCTTGATCGGGCTGCCAGAGAAGTTGGCGTTAACTTTATCGGGGGGTATTCTGCACTTGTATCGAAAGGGATGACGAAAGCCGATGAACTTTTGATCCGTTCCATTCCTAAAGCGCTTTCTTGTACCGAACGCGTCTGCAGTTCCGTCAATTTGGGATCGACTAAGACCGGAATTAATATGGATGCAGTACGCCTAATGGGTGAGAAAATACTGGAAACTGCCAGTATGACTAAAGAAAATGATTCCTTTGGCTGTGCCAAGCTGGTTGTCTTCTGCAATGCTCCTGACGATAATCCCTTCATGGCCGGAGCGTTCCATGGTGTAACGGAAGAAGATGCAGTTATTAATGTAGGTGTCAGTGGACCTGGTGTGGTAAAAAAAGCATTGGAACAGGTTCGCGGTGAAAGCTTTGAAGTACTTTGTGAAACAATTAAGAGAACTTCTTTTAAGATTACCCGGGTAGGCCAGTTAGTTGCACAGGAAGCGTCAAAAAGACTGGGAGTCCCTTTTGGAATAATCGATTTATCATTAGCTCCGACACCGGCAGTTGGTGACAGTGTAGCTGAGATTTTGCAGGAAATTGGTTTGGAAATGGTTGGCGCACCAGGAACAACTGCCGCCCTGGCACTTCTTAATGATCAGGTGAAAAAGGGTGGTATTATGGCATCTTCTTATGTTGGTGGCTTAAGCGGTGCCTTTATTCCGGTCAGCGAAGACCAGGGAATGATTGATGCAGTTTCAGCCGGTATCCTGACGCTTGAAAAATTAGAAGCCATGACCTGTGTCTGCTCAGTCGGGCTTGATATGATCGCTATTCCAGGTGATACAACAGCCGCAACGGTTGCCGGATTAATAGCAGATGAAATGGCAATCGGTATGATTAATCAAAAGACTACAGCAGTCCGTATCATTCCGGTAATCGGGAAAGGGGTAGGAGAGATGGTTGAATTCGGTGGTCTATTGGGATATGCTCCGATCATGCAGGTGAATAAAGCCAAATGTGATGCTTTTGTAAGCCGTGCCGGCCGTATTCCGGCACCGGTTCACAGTTTTAAGAATTAAACGAGTAAGTAGCGAAGCGGATTATGAGTGTCCGCCTTCGACTATGTTGGCAGCCAGGACGCCACTGTGTGCCAGGAGAGACGGTATGGGGTCTGCAAAACCAGAGCACTTACTGCAAGATACTAACAGAAATAGAGCCCAAATCCCCGGACTATCCACATTCAATCCGTTTTCCGGTGAAAACGCATTTCAGGTGGATACAAAAACTCGCTTGGGAAGCAAGTTTTTGCCGGGGATTTGGGCTCTATTTCTGTAAGTATCTTTAGCAGCGCATGCTATGGTTTTGCAGACTCCACACCGTCTCTCCTGGCACACAGCGGCTGGGTTTTGGTAGTTGGTAATTTGGTGGGAAGTTATCCTGTGCCCTTTAGTCTCGTCCGTCATCCAGAATACTACTCCTTTACAAGATCGGTTTTGACTGGCTAGTACATTGAAGAATAAATAATGAGTTCATTCGCTGAGGATGGTTTTTCGAGAGTGCAAATGAAAAAACGTAGGCGTAGCGGGCTACGCTGAGGCTTTTTCGTTTGTGCTTTCGGAAAATCAGACCAGCGAAGGGATTCATTATTTATTCTTCGATGTACTAGTATTTTATTAATGACTTTGAGAATTCATGTATAAAAGATCGATTATATTTTAGGCAGGCAGTGCTTTCATATAGATTAGCTGCAAAAGGATTATAAATGTGTTCATCAACTTTCGTGACAAAGGGTAGTTTGCATGCACCTTTTATTGCGGTAAGCAATGGCTTTGCTGATTCGCGAAAGCCCAGTGCCCGGATATGGGTGAGGGGGGCGGGCTGGTGGATGTTTAAAAGAATATGAAGCAGTGCCCTGTTAATGCGTGTTCTGGTTAATTCTTTGGTTTTGAGAAGGTTAGCAAACTGAGAGAAACTGTGGAATTCATTAAGCCGGTTGGTAATCCGATGAGCCAGGCTTATGGATACATCCATGTAATTTGTCAGGGATTCCTGGGTTTCACACATTAGTTTGTATTTCAAAAGCAGTGAGAAGTCATCTTCATTTATGATTCCTGTTTTTTCAAGCGCTTTGGTCAGTACCTGGAAAGCGCTTGTCGGTATTTGTTGGCTTAAGATGGAAATATCGGCGGTATCTTCTAACTTTTTGCGGATGGCAGTAGCGGAGCTCACCTGGTTGGACAGTTCTTGATCATGATAGTCATTTTCGATTCTTTTTATTGTAATGGGAGTAATTGAACTTTGCAATTGCTTTAGGTTCTTACAATACTCTAATCCGAGAATATTATTGGGAGATGCTAAAAATTCCGCCCAATTGGAATTGCGGTTCATACAAAGGGCTTTTTTTCGGGCGGCAGGGAAAGAATCTCCATTTTTTAAAGACATTCTCAAAGTATCTTGATATGCCGGTGGTTCTGTCAGCAGAATTTCGGCTATTTCCAGGAAGTGATCCAGGGTGCCTTGTTCACTGCCGAAGCAGCAATAATTGACTGTTCCCAGCGTGTCCAAGATGCTGATCGCACCGTTGGCGAAGTATTCTGCGCTGCCGGTTGCGTAGCCGACAGGGAGTTCTAAGACTAGATCAACGCCGGCAGCGAGAGCCATGTTGGCGCGGGTGTGTTTGTCGATCATGGCTGGAACTCCACGTTGGACATAGTCGGGGCTCATTACTGCGACGATATAATCGGCAGTGGTGAGACGGCGTGCTTCTTCGATATGATATTTGTGACCGTTATGAAAGGGATTGTATTCGGTGATAATTCCTGTAACATTCATGTGAAATGTAACCTCCATATATTGATAAGAGTGCTCTGATAGTGGAACTTAAGTACAACAGAAGTATATCATGTTACAAATAAAAGTGAAATGAATACATTTGTTTTTTCATGGAATGATAAGAGTAGTAAAAAACAAATGTTAAATAAAATTCATATGAAGTAAGAGGTAATGAGATGGAATCAATATGGAAAAAAACAGTGACGATTGTTCCCAGGGAGGCGTTGGCCGGGGACACCGCGACTGAAGTGGTGGTCATTGGTGCAGGGATGGCAGGGGTATTGATTGCGGCTTTTCTTAAACGGGAGGGGATGGAGGTTGTTGTTCTGGAGGCAAATAGGATTGGGAGTGGTCAGACGGAAAATACGACGGCTAAGATTGCTCTGACCCATCATTGTGGATATAGTAATATGATGGAGAAATTCGGGGATTCTTATGCACGGCAGTATGCAAATGCGCAGCAGGCGGCTATTGAAGCCTATGCTCATATCATACAGGAAAAAGGGATTGAATGTGAATTTCGGCGATGCGCGTCATATTTGTATACGCAGATAGATGCTGAAACACTGGAAAAAGAAGCTGCTGCTGCTGAGCGTTTAGGGATTAAGGCGGAATTGACCGTACAGACGGAGCTTCCGATTCCCGTGAAAAGGGCTTTGAAGTTTGACGATCAGGCTGCTTTTCATCCGCTTTCTTTTTTGAATACAATGGCAGAAGAGATAATTATTTATGAGCAGACCAGGGTTGAGGCTGTAAAAGGAGGGGAAGTTATCACGTCCAGGGGAAAGGTAACTGCCAGGTATGTTGTTTTTGCCTGTCACTTTCCTTTTATGAATATTCCGGGGTATTATTTTATGAGGATGCATCAGGAGCGTAGCTATGTACTTGCGCTTCAGGGGGTGCCGGTTATGGATGGGATGTATCTGGGGATTGATCACAGTGGACTTTCTTTTCGGCAAAGCGGGAATTATATGCTTTTGGGTGGAGGGAGCCATCGTACCGGTGAGAATCAGTTTGGTGGAAGTTATGAGCATCTGCGTACTAAGAGTAAGGCTTTCTGGCCGGAAAGTAAAGAGGTGGCGGCATGGTCGGCGCAGGATTGTGTGACCCTGGATGCCGTCCCTTACATTGGGCGGTATGCAGCAGGGGCACCGCAGTGGTATGTGGCGACCGGGTTTGGTAAGTGGGGAATGACCAGTTCGATGGTTGCGGCAACGCTCATTACTGATTTGATCAGTGGTAAGGAAAGTCCTTATGAAGAAGTATTTTCACCACAGCGTTTTGAGTTTTCTGAATCGGCGAAAAATATGGTAGATGAAGGGCTGCATGCAGTTAAAGGACTTGCCGGGACGGGTGAAATACGATGCCGTCATATGGGCTGTCAGGTAGAGTGGAATCCGGATGAGCAAAGCTATGACTGCCCCTGCCATGGGTCACGATACAGCAAGGATGGGGAACTTCTGGATGGACCGGCGCAGGAGGGATTTAAGCTATGAAAAATTTTCATGGATGGAAGAAAAATTCATATTTTGAAGGCTGGTACTTGAAACACCAGCAGAAAAAGAAGATGATTGCCTTTATTCCGGTGTATCATATAGATTGTTATGGAAAGGCCAGTGCTTCAATTCAGATCATTACTGAAAATAAGACCTGGATGGTGACCTATCCGGCAGAGGAGTTCCAGGTCGCACCGGATAGGTTCGGGGTTAAGATAGGGGATAATCTGTTTACCCCAAAAGGAATTCGTATTGCAATTGAAGAAGAAGGGTTATTGATTAAAGGGAAAATACGTTATAAGAGATTCCAGCCACCGACAGGGGATATTATGGGACCATTTAAATTCTTACCACGTATGCAGTGCAACCATGGTGTATTGAGTTTATATCATGAGATATCGGGAATCCTTTGGCTCAATGGTGAAAAATTGGATTTTACCAGTGGGAAAGGATATATTGAGAAGGACTGGGGGAGTTCATTTCCTGAGACATATTGTTGGAGCCAATGTAATTGGGGGGGCAGACATCCGGGTTGTGTGATGGCTGCTGCTGCGAAAATTCCATTTGGCAAAAAAGCATTTCAGGGATGTATTGCGGTGGTCAGGCAAGGCGGAAGAGAGTATCGCTTCGCCACCTATCTGGGGGCTCGCGTACAATCTTCTGATGAAAAAGAAATTATTATTAAGCAGGGGTATTACCAACTGAAAATATTCCATCAGAGTCAAAGAGCATATAAGCTGCAGGCACCAGAGCGTGGAGAAATGAGCAGAGTTGTCAGTGAGAGTCCGGTCACCAGTGTGAAATATCAGCTATGGAAGAAAAATAGAATTATTTTTGAGTATCGCAGTCGGGATGCAGCCTTTGAGAGTGCAGCCACTTCCCCGGTGTCATAAATCCAGATCCTGTCACATAAAATTTGATAAACGTTACGGACGAGTGTATTAGCGATTCAATACACGGGTATGAAATTATTATGGCAGAAAAAAGAAACATATCAAACCAAAACCAGCGCGGCAAAAATGTCCTGGAAGAAGCAAAACAAAAGACTTTGTTGGAGTCGTTCATGGAGCAGTTAAATGACCCGCTGATTTTTATTCTATTTGTTGCAGCTGCAATTTCAATGCTTTTACGGGAATTTACCGATGCAGCTATTATCGTCACGGTAATTGCTGTGAATGCAATTGTGGGTGTTGTGCAGGAAGGGAAGGCACAGAAGGCGCTGGAATCATTGAAACAGTTAACCAGCCCCCATGCATTAGTGGAACGAAATGGCGAGCCGGTAGAGATACTTGCAAAAGATCTGATAGTAGGAGATACAGTTCTGTTGGATGCCGGACGCCAGGTACCGGCTGACTTACAGTTGGTGACCGCCAGCAATCTGAAAATTGAAGAAGCAGCGCTGACAGGTGAGTCAGTGCCGGTTGAAAAGGATATAAAGAAGAATTTTAAAGCATATATGTCTACCAACGTAACATATGGGCGCGGAAAAGGTGTAGTAACGGCTATTGGCATGGACACAGAAATCGGCAGAATAGCAGCGCTGCTGAATGATACGGAAACTGAGATTACACCGCTGCAAAAAAGACTGGCAGATTTGGGCAAGATATTAAGTGCTGTGTCCATTTTACTCTGTGCAGTCTTATTTGGTGTCGCAATCTGGCAAAAGCGAAATGTAATGGAAATGCTGGTAACGGCCATTTCACTGGCAGTAGCAGCGGTACCGGAAGGGCTGGCGGCGGTGGTGACCATTGTCCTGGCTTTCAGTGTGTCTCGGATGGTAAAGGTGAATACCATCGTAAAACGGCTGCCCAGCGTTGAGACATTAGGTTGTGTCAGCGTAGTTTGCTCGGATAAAACAGGAACGCTGACCCAGAATAAGATGACGGTAAAGACCTGTTATAGCAACGGTCGGATTGTTGCCGCTGATCAGTTAGACCCGGATCTTGACCGTTCGCTTTTAGAAGGATTTACTCTTTGCAACGATGGCGTATTGACTGAATCAGGCCGCATTGGCGACCCGACTGAATTGGCGCTGCTGGATTTAGGCGGACATTATGGGCTTAGACGGCCTGTCCTGGAACAAACCATGCCGCGCAAGGCAGAGTTATCTTTTGATTCTGAACGGAAGATGATGACCACCCTGCATCAAAGATCAGGAAAATATATTTCTTATACCAAAGGGGCAACCCAGATGCTGATTAAGCGCTGTACCCATATTATGATCAACCGGGAGATTCAGGTGCTGAACGATGCCAGAAGGAAAGAAATTGAACAGGCGATGAAACAATTATCTTCCCAGGCACTGCGGTTGTTGGCCTTGGGAATGAAGCAGAACATCAGCAGTCCGACAGAAAGCAATCTGATTTTTATCGGATTTGTTGGCATGATGGATCCGGTTCGGCCGGAAGCAGCAGAAGCAGTGCGGGTATTTAAGGATGCGGGGGTAAAAACCATTATGATTACCGGGGACCGTATTGATACTGCATTTGCCATTGCCCAAGAGTTGAATATTGCTTCGGATGTAAAAGAATGTATGTCCGGCAGTGAGATAGAATCACTGTCAGACCGGGAGTTTACCAAGCAGCTGGAGCAATTACGGGTTTTTGCCCAGGTATCACCGGAGCATAAAGTGCGTATTGTGAACACCTTAAAACGGTCAGGGGAAATAGTTGCGATGACAGGCGATGGTGTAAATGACGCTCCTTCATTAAAAGCGGCAGATGTGGGAATTGCCATGGGCATGTCAGGAACTGATGTTGCCAAGAATGCAGCTGATATTGTGCTGACTGATGATAACTTTGCCACCATTGGTAAAGCGATTGCACAGGGGCGGAGTATCTATGAAAATATTAGAAAATCCATCTTATTTCTACTTTCTTCCAACTTTGGCGAAATTATAGTCATGTTGGCAGCAATCAGTATTGGATTAAAATCGCCACTTAAACCATCTCATATTTTATGGGTGAATTTAATTACCGACTCATTACCGGCGCTTGCCTTAGGGATTGATATTAATGATACCAGGGGCTTTATGAAAAGGAAGCCCCGCTCCAAGAATGAAAGCCTTTTTGCTAATGGCGGAGCAGGACTTACGCTTTTTTATGGGGTGCTGATTGCCTTTATCACCCTGATTGCATTTTTGCAAATGCCGATACATGTGCTGGCAGATAACGGACTGCCGCTGACGCTGGCAAATATCCAGGGTGTTTTAGAAGACCCACAGCTATTGAGCCAGGCTCAGACATATGCTTTTACAGTGCTGGGGCTATCAGAACTCTTCCATGCGGTCAGTATGCGTAGTGTGGAGACTTCTTTTTTCCGTATCAATCATTTATCTAATAAGTTAATGTTATGTGCCTTTTTTGTTGGATTTGCCTTGCAGGCACTGGTTACTGAAGTACCTTACTTTATTCAGTCCTTCGGAACCTGCCAATTGTCAATGCAGGAGTGGGTGATGCTGACGATTTTGTCCGCTATGCCGCTGTTTGCCCATGAAGTACTGGTGCTGAATATGAATATTACGTCAAAGCAGGTAACTGCTCAGTCCCTTCGCAATTACACGCTACGCGATGCACCGAGGTATTGAACACGGAATATTTACGAAAGAAGCTTCATGATTGCAAGTAATATCAGCAAAGCGCCGCTTACCCAAGAGAGGTTTGAGCGGAACCGACTGGAGATGACAGCACCCAGCTGGCGCCCGCCAAGGATAGACACAGCCCCAGAATCAATAATGTTATGAAGGCGGCAGGTATGTTGACGCCATAACACCGGCGCGATGCCTGCTGCAAGGCTGTCAATTGACAGGGCCAAACCAAGGGATACTGCTTCCAAAGGTGAGAGCAGGTCATCGCCATCTTTATTCGCGTTGTCATATGATCCCGGAAGGTGGGATTGTATTTGAAAAAGTGCGTTAATAAATTAACTAAACTTGTGCGTTACTTACAAACAAGGTATAATTTTATTAATCAGGTATGGGGAATATTCCCAAACCATAGAACCCGGCAAAGGGAAAGAACACTATGAAAGGAGTCAAGAATCATGGGATTTATTGATGTAATTAAAGAAAGAGCAAGATCAAACAAAAAGACAATTGTACTTCCGGAGACAGAAGACCGCAGAACATACGAGGCGGCGGCTCAGATTTTAAAAGAAGATATTGCCAACATCGTATTAGTAGGAAGTGAAAAAGCAGTAAAAGAAGGTGGGGCGGGACTAGATTTGACGGGAGCAGTTGTAGTGGATCCGGCGACTTCTGATAAGACCCCTGCATATGTGGACAAGCTTGTGGAGTTGAGAAAAAGTAAAGGTATAACAGAGGAACAGGCAAAAGATATTCTGTTAAATCAGTATCTCTACTATGGTGTTATGATGGTTAAGATGGGTGATGCAGACGGAATGGTTTCCGGAGCATGTCATTCTACAGCTGATACTTTAAGACCGTGTCTTCAGATTTTAAAAACAAAACCGGGAACAAAATTAGTTTCCGCATTCTTCTTAATGGTAGTACCGGATTGTGAATATGGTGCAAATGGCACCTTCGTTTTCTCCGATGCGGGATTAAACCAGAATCCGAGTGCAGAAGAGCTTGCTGCGATCGCAGTATCCTCGGCCGAATCTTTCCGGGCGCTGGTAGACGAAGAACCAATCGTTGCGATGCTTTCACACTCCACAATGGGAAGTGCTAAGCATGCTGATGTAGATAAGGTTGTAGAAGCTACCAAAATCGCTAAAAAACAAGCTCCTGATCTTAAACTTGATGGTGAATTCCAGCTGGATGCAGCAATTGTGCCAAGTGTAGGTGCTTCCAAAGCTCCCGGCAATCCGGTTGCCGGAAATGCTAACGTGTTGATATTCCCAGACTTAGATGCCGGAAATATCGGCTATAAACTTGCACAAAGACTTGCTAAAGCAGAAGCATATGGACCAGTAACCCAGGGTATTGCCGCACCGGTAAATGATTTATCCAGAGGCTGCTCAGCTGAAGATATCGTAGGTGTTGCAGCAATTACTGCTGTACAGGCTCAGGCTCAGTAAGAGTACATAAATCAGGAGGGAAATAACAATGAATGTATTAGTAATTAACTGTGGTAGTTCATCACTGAAGTTTCAGTTTATTAATTCCGATACGGAAAATGTAATGGCAAAAGGTCTTTGTGAACGAATTGGCATTGATGGAAGACTGGTTTATCAGAAGGACGGTGCAGATAAAGAGACCACCGAAGCTGATATGCCAACCCATAAACAGGCTATCCAGATGGTCCTTGAAGCATTGATGAATCCCGCTGCCGGTGTGATCAAGAACCTTGACGAAGTAGATGCAGTAGGACACCGTGTGGTACATGGCGGAGAAAAATTCGCATCTTCCGTTATTATTAATGATGAAGTAATGGCTGCAATAGAAGAATGTAATGATCTGGCACCGCTTCATAATCCGGCAAACCTGATCGGTATCCGGGCATGCCAGGAACTGATGCCAAAAGCACCGATGATTGCTGTATTTGACACTGCGTTCCATCAGACTATGCCGGAAAAAGCATATATCTATGGACTTCCATATGATTACTATAAAAAATATAAAGTGAGACGATACGGTTTTCATGGAACTTCTCATAGTTATGTGTCTCAGCATATGGCAGAGTTTTTAAATATGGATTATAATAATTCTAGAATGATCATATGCCATCTTGGCAATGGTGCTTCTATCAGTGCTGTTAAGAATGGTATTAGTGTTGACACCAGCATGGGGCTGACACCACTTGAAGGTCTGGTAATGGGCACCCGTTCCGGTGATATTGATCCGGCTATTATGGAGTTTATTGCAAAGAAAGAAAACCTGGATATTGCAGGTGTGATGAATGTACTGAATAAGGAGTCGGGTGTGACTGGTGTGTCTGGTGGATTATCCAGTGATTTCCGTGATTTGGAAGCGGAGATGAACAGTGGTAATGAGAATGCTGCACGTGCGGTTGAAGTGTTCTGCTATCGTGTTGCTAAATATATTGGTGCTTATGCTGCAGCGATGAATGGTGTGGATGCGATTGCATTTACTGCTGGAATTGGTGAGAATGCGAATTTTGTTCGGAGGAAAGTTTGCGAATATCTGGGATATCTGGGGATTACTCTGGATCAGGAAGCGAATGCAAAGAGAGGAACAGATGTAGTGATTTCTACACCGGATTCAAAAGTGAAGGTTTGTGTTATTCCGACTGATGAAGAAATGAAGATTTGTAAAGAGACTGTTGCATTGCTGTAATCATTAAACGGTATAGTGGTAGACTATGGGGATAAGTGTAAGAGCTTTCTGCGGAATGCAGGAGGCTCTTATTTTAGTCAAAAAAGGTTAAAAAGCGGTTACGGTTTGTTTGGTGTGTGAATCCTTAAAAAATATTTAATGGTTAAAAGTTTAAGATGTTGGCAGCCAGGACGCCACTGTGTACGGGGAGAGTTGCGGTGCTGTTTGCAAAACCAGAGCATTTCGCTGAAGATGCTAACAG